>WNGE01000845.1_pt1 | contig 39552 bp, 35 predicted proteins | sample 5400651 | NCBI WGS metagenome assembly WNGE01 (sample SAMN13153370, study PRJNA577476) | soil metagenome | isolation source: 60 cm soil or saprolite under grassland replicate 2 | place: USA:California | collected 2016-06-15 | reverse complement strand
TGAACACGTAGTCAACTCCGTGCCCGCGCAGGGTCGCCGCGCCGCGGTGGGCCTGCGCGATGCCCGCGGCGGTCAGCGGGGAGTCCAGCTGGCCCTGCCGGCGTCGCACCCGGTTCCACTCGGTCTGGCCGTGCCGGGCCAGGAACACGAACTCCCACGAGCGGTCCGCCAAGCTGTCAGCCCTTCAGCTTGCGCCAGCCACCGGCGCGGTCGACCCCGAGCAGCTGGCCGCACAGCCGCCGTACCAGTTCATCCATCGGCAGGGCGTCCGGTGTCCGGTCGCCGTTCCCGATGACCGGCCCGGCACTGTCCACAGTGGAGCCCCGAAGCTGGAGCGGGCCGACGGTGAGGTCGATCGCGGGACCCGGCTCGAACACCACCTCCGGGCCGGCGACGCCGGCCAGGCTCAGCGAGGTGACCGGCAGGGCCCCGGCAGGGTACGCCGGTGGCGGCACGGGCACCCCGCCGAGCAGTTCGACCAGCCCGTCGAAGAATGCCCGGGCGGTCGCCGAGGAGTCCGGCAACCGGTAACTGATTTCCCGCAGCCGATTCGCGTCCATGCGCCCGAGGCTAGCGGCGGATCGTCAGTAGGTGACGCCAATTTCGTCGCGGACCGCGTCGAGGGTACGCATCACGGCGAGCGTGTCGTCCAGCGGTACGAGCGGCGACTCGGTCAGCCCGGCGGCCAGGCAGCGCTGCACCTCGGCGGCCTCGTGCACGTACCCGAGTCCCTGGTAGGGCACGGCGATCGTCTCGGTCGTCCCGTCCCGGTGCAGCACCAGCGTGTCGGGGCGGTAGAAGCCGCGGGCCAGCTCCACCCGTCCCTCGGTCCCGCAGACCGAAGCCACCTGTGGGGTGTCCGCGACCAGTGAGCAGGTGAGCGTGGCGAGCGCACCGCTCAGGTACCCGAAGAGGATGCCGGTGTTGTCGTCGACCCGCTGCGGGGTCAGCGTTGCCCATGCGGCGACGTGCGCCGGTTCGCCGAGGAACAGGTGTGCGAAGGAGACCGGGTAGACGCCGAGGTCGAGCAGCGCGCCGCCGCCCAGTTCCCGGGCGTGCATCCGGTGTGTCCGGGGCAGGCGGGTGGCGACGCCGAAGTCGGCGTGCACCGCGCGTACCGCACCGATCCGGCCGTCCGCGACCAGCTCGACCAGCCGGCGGATGGCTGGGTTGCAGCGCATCCACATGGCCTCCATGAGGAACCGGCCGCGCTCGCGGGCCAGCTCGACCAGTTCGGTGGCCTGCGCCAGGTCGAGGGTGAACGGTTTCTCGCAGAGCACCGCCTTGCCCGACGCGAGCAGCAGCCGGGCGGCCGGGTAATGGGCGGAGTGCGGGGTGGCCACATACACCACGTCGACATCGGGGTCGGCGGCGAGCTGCGCCCAGGCGCCGTATGCGCGGGGGATGCCGTACCGGGTCGCGAACTCGCGCGCGGCTTCCGGGCTGCGCGAGCCGACCGCGACGAGTTCGGCGCCGGGTACCAGGGCCAGGTCCTCGGCGAACGCCCGGGCGATGGTACCGGTGGCGAGGATGCCCCAATTGATCGTCACGCGGACATCCTCGCACTGGGGTAGAAATTCGGGTATGCGAACACGGAAGTACCGGCTCATGACCCGGATGGAGTGGGTGAACAACCGGTTCATGCGGTTCGCCCTGCACGGGGGTGCCCCGCTGCGGGCCTTCGCGTTGCTGGAGACCACCGGTCGCCACTCCGGGCTGCCCCGCTACACACCGGTCGGCAACGGGCTGGACGGTGACACGTTCTGGCTCATCGCGGCGCACGGCTCGCAGGCGGACTATGTCCGGAACCTGCGAGCCAAGCCGGCAGTCCGGGTCAAGGTCGCCGGCCGGTGGCGCACCGGCACCGCGGTACCGCTTCCCGGCGACGACACCGACGCGCGGTCGCGCACGCTGCCGTACCGCTGGGACGCGGCCATCGGTCGGCTCATGGGCACCGAGCCGTTAACCATCCGCATCGACCTCGACCCGGGCTGACCCCCGTTATCCGGTACGGCGCCGGAAGAGTACCGCCGAGGCGGCCACGGATACCGCGAGGAGACCGCTGCACCACAGCACCGCGTGCCATGGGTGGTTCCCGACCGGCGTGTTCAACAGCAGTCCCCGGAGGCTCTCGGTGACCGGGGTGACCGGTTGGTTGTTCGCGAACCCGTGCAGCCACACCGGCATCGTGGCCACCGGTACGAAGGCGCTGCTGGCGTACGGCAGGAAGGACACGAAGAAGGTGAAGCCGTTGGCGGCTTCCGGGGCCCGGGCGACCAGGCCGATGGTCGCGGACACCGCCGAGATGGCGAGCACGAACAGCAGCAGGATGCCGACCGCGAAGAGCCAGTGCACCGGTCCGGCGGTGGGCCGGAAGCCGAGCAGGAAGGCCACTCCGAACACGATGACGGTGGAGACCACGTTTCGCGCCACGCTGGCCGCGACATGGCCGGCGAGGACCGCGGTACCGCCGACGTCCATTGATCTGAATCGGTCGATGGTGCCGCCGGCCAGGTCCTGGCTCACGCTGACCGCGGTCTGGGCGGCGCCGAAGCCGGCGCAGAGCAGGATGACACCGGGCACGATGTAGGTGACGTATTTCGTGCCGGTCTGGATCGCGCCACCGAAGAGGTAGACGAAAATCAGCATGAGCATGACCGGCAGCGCGATCGACATGATCAGCGACTCCAGGTTGCGGCTGCTCAGCCGGACGCACCGGCCGGTCATCGTGAGAGCGTCAGACACCGGCGGTCTCCTTCTCCGGTCGGGTGGCCGTACGGCCAGTCAGGGTCAGGAACACGTCGTCCAGCGTGGCGGTGTGTACGGTGAAGCGGGAAACGTTGCGGGACAACGGATCCAGCTCGTCGAGCACCGAGCGGACATGGGTCGCGCCGCCGTCCGTGGCGACGCTGACGCTCAGCCGGTCCGGGTCGCGGGACAGGGCCCGGACACCGAGTGCGCGCACCGCGTCGTCGAAGCCGGCCGGGTCATTGAAGACGAGGTCCAGGCGCTGCTCGGCGACCCGCTGCTTCAGCTCGCTGGCGGTACCGTCCGCGACGATCCTTCCGCCGTCCAGCACCGCGACGTGGTCGGCCAGCCGGTCGGCCTCTTCGAGGTACTGGGTGGTCAGGAAGACGGTCGCCCCGGATCCGGCGAGCTCGGTGATGATCTGCCACATCGCCTGCCGGCTGCGTAGGTCCAGCCCGGTGGTCGGCTCGTCCAGGAACACCACCGAGGGCTGGCCGACCAGGCTCGCCGCGAGATCGAGCCGGCGGCGCATCCCACCGGAGTACGTCTTCACCAGCCGCCGGGCCGCGTCACCGAGGTCGAACCGGTCCAGCAGCTCGGCCGCCCGGATCCGGTTCTGCGCGCGGCCGAGTCCGACCAGCCGCCCCATCATGCGCAGGTTCTCCACCCCGGTCTGCAGTTCGTCGAGAGCCGCGTACTGCCCGGTGAGGCTGATCCGGTGGCGTACCTGCCGCCGGTCGCGTACCACGTCGAAACCGGCCACGCTGGCCCGGCCGGCATCCGCCCGGGTCAGCGTGGACAGGATGCGCACCATCGTCGTCTTGCCCGCGCCGTTCGGGCCCAGCAACGCGAACACGCTGCCACTGGCGACCCGCAGGTCGACGCCGACCAATACGTGCACCGAACCGTAGGACTTCTCGATCCCGGTCGCCTCGACCGCCCACCCGTCCATTACGACACCCCCGATCTATACGCCGTACCGGATACTGCGTACACGGTAGGGAGGTATTGGCGTGTAAGGCAAGTCGTACTAGTACGCCACGGCTTGACAAGTCTGGTGTACTAGTACGATGAACAGTCCTGACCCGCCGTACGTGCGGATCGCCGAGGAACTCCGTAGGCGGATCGTCACGGGCGAGCTGAGCGCCGGCGACCGGCTGCCGTCGGCCCGGCAGATCACCCAGCAGTGGGGCGTGGCGATCGCCACCGCCACCAAGGTCCTGGCCACCCTGCGCCGGGCCGGGCTGGTCCGGCCGGTGCCCGGCATCGGTACCGTGGTCGCCGCGCGGCCCGTCCCGGCCGGTACCCCCCGAAGCCGGGCGGTCGAGGCTGGGCCCACCCGCGGTGACGTCGTGCAGACGGCCATCCGGGTCGCGGACGCCGAAGGGCTGGCGGCGGTCTCCATGCGCCGGGTCGCCGCGGAGCTGGACGTGGCGACGATGTCCTTGTACCGCCACGTGTCCGGCAAGGACGAGCTGCTCCTGCTGATGGCGGAGACGGTCTACGGCGAGGAGAAGCCGGTCGAGAGCGGGCTGGACTGGCGCGGGGCGATGGAGGCGCACGGGCGCGGCCTGTGGGCGATCTGCCGCAACCATCCGTGGATCGCCCGGGTCACGTCGTTCACCAGGCCGATGCTCGCACCCAACGGGATGGCGCATACCGAGGGGGCGATGCGGGTCCTGAGCGACGTCGGTCTCGACCCGGCCACCGCGCTCTTTGTCGTCGTCGCGATGTCCGGCTTCGTGGTCGGCACCGCGGTCAACCTGGAGTCCGAGCTGGAGGCGCAGCACGACACCGGGGTCAGCAGCGACGAGTGGATGCAGGCGCAGGAGCCGGCGTTTCACGAGATCATCGCGTCCGGCCGGTTCCCGATGCTGGCCGAGGTGGCCGCGCTGCCGGACTTCGACGTCGACCTGGACTCGCTGTTCGAGCTGGGTCTCAAGCTGATGCTCGACGGCCTCGCCAGATTCATCGGCAACCATGAATGATCTATTGACATCGGATGTCTGGCGCGAATAGCGTTTCCGGAAGGCATCGACGCCTGTCGCTCGAAGGGGACGTCACATGTTCGGTCCTTCCCGGAAGCTTCTGGTATTCGCGGCCGCCGGACTGCTCGCGGCCACCGGCGCGGTGGCCACCTGGGCGACCGCGCAGGCGGCGAGCATCAAGGGCGACGTCTACGTCTCACCCAGCGGCAACGACAGCAACCCGGGCAGCCAGAGCGCTCCGGTCAGGTCCCTGCAGCGGGCCCAGCAACTGGTGCGGGCGTTGAACGACAACCAGAGCGCGGACATCACCGTGGTCCTGGCCGACGGCTTCTACCGGCTGTCCAGCCCGCTGACCCTGACCCCGGCCGATTCGGGTACCAACGGGCACGACATCATCTGGACCGCTGACAACGGTGCCCGTCCGGTGCTCGCCGGCTCGACCCGGATCACCGGCTGGGCCAGGCTCTCGGCCAGCAGCCCGATCTGGGTGGCCAAGGCGCCAGCCGGTCTGAAGACCCGCCAGCTCTACGTCAACGGCACCCGGGCCCAGCGGGCGCACGGCACCCTGCCGGCGAAGTTGACCGGACAGAACTCCAGCGGATACTCAGGCGGTGGCTCGACCATGGCCGGCTGGCGCAACCCGAGCGGGGCCAAGCCGCAGCTGGAGTTCGTCTACCGGGGCGGCCTCGGCGCCTGGACCGAGCCGCGCTGCCCGGTGGCCTCGTTCGGCACCGGCGGTTCGGTGAGCATGGCCCAGCCGTGCTGGAAGAACTCGACCACCCGGGCGTGCTGCTTCAACGACCCCAACCACCGCGCGTACAACCTGGTCGGCCGCAGCTCCATCACCGAACAGCCGACCAGCGTGGAGAACGCCTTCCAGTTCCTCAAGGCAAGTACCCCCGGCCAGTGGTTCCTCGACCAGGGCGACAGCAAGCTCTACTACGTACCCCGCGCCGGGGAGAGCATGGCCACCGTCGACGTCGAGGCGCCGGTGCTGGAGAAGCTGGTCGACGGAACCGGTACGGCCACCGACCCGATCCAGCACATCGTGTTCAACGGCATCCAGTTCTCGTACGCCACCTGGCTCGGTCCGGAGTTCCACGGCCAGGGCAGCACCGACGGGTTCTCCGAGATCCAGGCGACCTACCAGGTGACCGGCCCGGAGGGTGCGGCCCGCCAGGCGCTGTGCGATGTGGCTCCGGCGAGCGTGCACGGCACCTGCCCGTACGCGGCCTGGACCCAGACGCCGGCCAACGTGTCGTTCGGCTTCGACCAGCACATCCAGTTCACCAACGACTCGTTCGTCCACCTCGGTGGCGCCGGCCTGGGCCTGAACAACGGGTCGCAGAACGATCTGGTCAAGGGCAACGTGTTCACCGACATCTCCGGCAACGGGATCCAGCTGGGCAACGTGAACATGCCGACGGCGACCGGCTCGTCGCAGACGTTGAGCAACACCGTCACGGACAACCGGGTGTTCAACCTGCCGGCCGAGTTCCGCGGCGGGGTGGGCATCGACGTCGGGTACGCGGCGCGGACCAACGTGACCCACAACCAGGTGGACCACCTGCCGTACACGGCCATCTCGGTCGGCTGGGGCGGCTGGCCGGACAAGGTCGCCCAGAAGCCACGGCCGAACTTCACCCATGACAACAACATCTCCAACAACCTGATCTTCAGCCACATGCAGCTGCTGAACGACGGCGGCGGGATCTACACGCAGGGTCTGACCGGCACGTCGCTGGCCAACGGCGAGAAGGTGACCGGCAACGTGATCCACGACCAGAAGGGCAAGGGCCGGGCGGTGTACACCGACAACGGCTGCACCTTCGAGAGCATCATCGGCAACGCGATGTACAACCTCGCGCCCAACGGGGTCGCCTGGGCCAGCAAGCACCACAACTACCTGCCGGGCGCGACCACGACCTACGACCCCACCGATATCGAGAACAACTACTGGATGAACGGCGTGGGCAACACCAGCAGCAGCGGGGTGACCATCAAAGGCAACCACGCGATCACCAGCCCGACCCAGATCCCGTCGAGCATCGTCAACAACGCCGGTCTGGAGCCCGGCTTCAAGAACCTGGTGAACTGGAAGCAGGCGCCGCTGCCGTAGCGGGTGGTATCCGGATAGCGGCCCCCACGAAAACGCCGGGGGCCGCTATCGTCTGCGTGTGCCGGCGCGCCAGGACCAGTTACAGTCCCACCAGTTCTCCACCCAGCGGGTGGTCGCGGCGCTGCTGACCCAGGACACCGACCCGGCGCGCTCACCGTTCCGGCGCACCGCCGGGGCCACCTTCGCCGGCGTCCTGCTGGCCGTCGTGGCCCTGGCCGGGGCGGCGGTGTACGGGTTGTTCACCGGCCCGGGCCCGGACAGCTGGCGGGATGCCAGCGCGATCCTGGTCGAGAAGGAGTCCGGTGCGCGATACGTCTACCGCAAGGCCGACGACCGGCTGCATCCCGTGCTCAACTACGCCTCGGCCCTGCTGCTGGTCGGCTCGCCGGACGCGCACGTGGTGCTGATCTCGCGGGCCACACTGGCAAAGGCACCACTCGGTGCGCCGCTGGGCATCCCGGACGCACCGGACTCCCTGCCCGCGCGCGGCGAACTGCGCTCCGGGTCGTGGACGCTCTGCTCGACCCCGGACGGCAGTGCCCTGCTGGTCGGGGTGCCGGTACGGGGTGGGCACCCGGTCGGCGTACCGCAGGGGCTGCTGGTGTCCACTGTGGACGGCGACAGGTTCCTGGTGTACGACGGGAAGCGCCATCGGATCCCGCATCCCGAGACCGCCCTGGCCGCACTCGGCTGGAGCGGCCGGCAGCCGGTACCGGTGGCGCCGGTACTCGTCAACGCCCTACCGGCCGGTCCCGACCTACGACCGCCGGTCATCCCCAACCGCGGCCGGCCGTCCACAACGGCTGCGGGCGCGAAGATCGGGCAGCTGTTCGGCACCGCGGGGCACCAGTACGCGGTCGCGCTGGCCGACGGCGTCGCCGATCTGACCGAGGTACAGGCCGCGTTGCTGCTCGCCGATCCGGCCACGCCGGGCCCGGCGATAGCACTGACCACGGCCCAGTACGCCGCGCTGCGTCGCAGCTCCACCGGCCTGGTACGGCGGGACACCTTGCCGGCCAACACACCCGAGCTGACCGGTCCGGCGAAGACGGTGTGTGTCAACGGCACCACCGTGCTCGTCGACCCCGTGCTGCCGGACGGCGGGTTCCTGCCGACCGGCGACGACGCCCGGGTGGACCGGGTGCTCGTACCCCGGGGGAGCGGCGCGCTCGTCGAAGCCGCCGCCGCCCCGAACGCCCCACCCGGCACCGGTACCCTCACCGTCGTCACCGACGCCGGGACCGCGTACCCACTGGCCAGCCCGGACCTGCTCGGACCGCTCGGCTACGGCGGCGTCACCCCGCAGCGGATCCCGGCTGCCCTGGTCGCCCTGCTGCCCACCGGCCCCGCCCTCGATCCGGCATCGCCCGGGTTGGCCGGCTGACGCTTACTTCACCAGCTATCGATCAACTGGTTCTCGATCTGGTGCTGCACGATCATTGACGAGACGCGGAAATGTCGGGCCACGTCTTCGATCTCCTCGAGACCGGTGGTGGTTGGGTCCGCGCCCAGCCGTTCGGCGATGCCCGTGGCCGGTGCCAGCAGTTCGGCGGCGAATGCCCGCTCGACCTTCTGCTTGTCGGTGTAAGCCGACGTCACCAGGAAATCCGGCGCATCTTGCCAGAGCACGTGCCAAGCGGCTCTGGCGAGAGCGAACCTCTTGGCGCTGTCGGTCGACGCACGGCTGAGTACGACCGACGGCGATCTTCCGCGCCGGGCGCTCCCGAACGCCTGCAAGCCACGATCTGCCGTTGGGTGGGTGGTGTTGGAGATCGTCTCCTCCACCTCGAATGTCTGGTCCGGCCGGACACCGGCATGCGCCCGAATCAGGCGCGCCTGTTCCCAACCGATTTCCCAGGGCCGGAGGACGCTCCAGTCAGACGGTGGAGCCTGCTCGCGCCGGAGGTCGGTCACCGGACTGGCGACTTCCGGGAGCCTCTCGATATTCTCCCGGGCGGCCTTGATCCACTCCAGGTCGGCGGAAATGCTCGGCGGATCCACCGCATCGAGAAAGTCGCCGAGCAGGTCGTCCGGTAGAACGGTGGCAGCCCGTAGAATTTCATCGGCATACTTGTCCGCTTCGGAGTACGGATCCAAGCCCAGCCGCGCCGAGGCGAGACAGAACGCCTCCTCTTCACCGTCCGCTCCCTGGACCGCGGCCCATTCGTCAGACAGCGGGGTCTGCCTGATGCCGGCTTCGTGCAGGCGGGCCAGCACCGACTCCACGACATCCGCGAGCCGGGCGGTGACCTCGTGCCGCTCGACCGTCGACTGGCCGGACGAGAGGAAGTGGACCGGCCGGTCGGCACCTGGTGCCGGGTCCGCCTGCCAGATCAGCTGAGTCGTTTCTCCTTGAGGTAGAACGAACAGGCTCGGCCAGAGAAAACCGTCACCGGCGGCCCGGAAGTTGTGACGCTGGTAATGCCGAGGGCTGAGCGGAAGGCGCGACCGGATGCCCAGCCGCATTGACGTTGATGCGGGCCGGAAATCCGCTTGGAGAAACCACCAGTTGTAGGCGATCCACTCGGCGAGCGGGTACAGCGGACAGTAGATGCCACGCCGGGCGCTTCTCGATTCCTGGTCTTCCACGAGAGTTACCGACTCGTTCCCGACATGGATCTCCGTACGCGCCCAGGTGGCTCGCAGCTCCGGCGCTTTCACCGTCGGCGCGGGCAGCCATTCCCACTCGATCCGAAGCTCGGCACGCTCGCTCACTTCAGCTCCTCCGGCCACTGATCGAGTTCGAGCGGGTAGCCCTTGTACTGCCCGAGTTCCTGGTTCACCAACCTACCTTCGTAGACTACGTCACCCCGGCGCGACCAGACATATCGCGGAAAATCGCCCTCCCAGGGCGTGCCGACATTACCCGCTCCCATCGCCTCGCGCAGCCACGTGGTCAGTTCGGTCTGGTCGGCCAGCTTCGAGTCACACTTGGACGCGTCGGCTCTCGGCTGGGGCGGGCCGGCAAAGGATGGATACGTCTTGTGCTCCGGGCTGCCCACGTAAGATGCGCGAGCCGCTAGGGAAACAAGATCCACTCCAGGCGGTGGCGTGACGAACGTACGCCTCTGGGGACGGTGACGCCGGGTCGCGCGCATGCTGCAAGGTATCACCACATGCCGAAGCGCGTAGGCACTCAGCGACACCTGGTACGCCCTCAGCTCGGCGTCGAGTTGGTGGCCCGGATCCGGGGCGCCATTCCGGTGGTGCTCTTCGTATTGGTCACCGAGTATCCGTTGACGTGACTGAACCCGAGGTCGTACCGGCTGGACGCGCCGCGCTGGAAGGTCACCCCGTCGAGGGACACCGCCGACCCGTCATCGGTGATGAACGCCGGCCGGCCGTCCGCCCTCTCGAACGTCACGGTGCAGCCGACGAAGCTGATCCCGCTGACGTGGCGCAGCCACCAGCCGTACGCGGGGCGGGTGCCGTAGATCTTCGGGGCGTGCTTGGCGTTGTTCTCCGGCGGGACGATGCCGGCGTCCGAGGCTGGGTGCGCACCCTTGACTGTCAGCTTCACGTTGGTCAGCCGGACGTCGCGCACCTTGGCGCTTGCCGAGGCGCCCGCGATGGTCGGGCTGAACTCGGTGCTGGAGCTGACCGGGGAGACCGCGTTGGTACCGACCACGTCGCTGATGCTGATGTCCCGGATGTGCCCGATCGGTGGGTGCCCGGGGCAGGAGTGCCGGTCACCGATCTTCAGGTAGATCGGCACCGCCGTCCTACTCATCGTGATATTCGAATAGCTGATGTGATGGATGTTCGACCCGTCCATCGAGACGATGCCGATACCCGCCTTGCCCGCACCGGTGATGGTCAGGTGGTCGAACCTTACATCGTGGAATTCGCCGCAGGTCTCCGAGCCGAACTGGGTGGCGTTGTTCTCGGTGGACAGGATCGTCGAGTCGTGTACGTGGATGTTGAAGCTGGGGAAGGTACGCCCGAGGGCGAAGTCACTCTTGAGCACCACCGCGTCGTCGACGCTCTGGATCAGCGAGCCGCCGATGTCCACGTTCCAGCTGTTGACGATGTTGATGCCGTCGCGGTCCGCGGCGGAGAGGATCCTGATGCCGGTGAACGAGAGGTCGTGGCAGCCGTTGAAGAGGACCGCGAAGTGGCCGCCCCGCCGGAAGGTGACGCCGTCCACGCGGACGTGGTCGCAGAGCTTGAGCGACAACGCCTTGTCGCCGACCCCCTTGGGTACGCTGTTGCCGGTGACCAGACCGGCGCCGTCGATCGTGCCGGTACCGGTGATCCCGACGTTGCTGACGTTCTCGCCCCACAGCAGCGCGTTGTGGAAGTGGCTGTGCCCGAAGTCCTGCCACTGGCTGAACGGGTTGGCCTCGGCCGGGTCAAAGCCGCTGGACGCCGCCCGGATGGTGGCTGCGCCGCTCAGTTGCAGGGTCACGTTGCTCTTCAGGTGGATCGACCGGGACTGGTAGGTACCCGCGGGGAAGAGCACGGTACCGCCGCCGGCCGCGTTGGCCGCCGTGATCGCCCGGTTGATGGCGGGCGAGTCGATGGTGATCCCGTCGCCCTTGGCACCGTAGGTCTTGACGTTGAACGTGCCGGCCGCCCACGAGGAGGACGGTAGCGCCGTCACGAGTACGCCGGCCGCGCCGAGCAGTATGGCGGCACCGGTAATCCGCAATGTCCGGGTGGTCACGTCGGCATCCGACGCCGGGGCGGGTACCCCAGTCAAGGGGAACATCCGCGGCGCAGAAACCGATGGGACCGCCCGGAATCCGGGGGGTCCCATCGACGCACTTAACCTCACTGATGCGTTTGAGTCGGCAGGAGCAGGCAGCTGTCGCCGAATTCGTGCCAGAGGTACCGGCCGGACACCGCCGCGTCGTAGGCGCGCTGGACCAGTGCGGTGCCGGCGATCGCCTCCAGCAGCAACAGGTGCGACGCCTGCGGGTCGTGCAGGCCGGTGACCAGGCCGCTGACGGTCCGGGCCGGCCGGTCCGGACCGAGGATCAGCTCGGTCCAGCCCTCGCCCGCGCGTACCGAGCCGTCCGGCAGGGCCACCGTCTCCAGCGCGCGGGCCACGGTGGTACCGACCGCGACCACCCGGCCCCCGCGCGACCGGGCCCAGTTGACCAGACCCGCGGTGTGCTCAGGGACCCGGAACCGCTCCGGCTGCGGTGGCTCGCCGGTCTCCAGCGAGGAGACGCCGGTGTGCAGGGTGATCGGGGCGATCGGCACCCCGGCGGTGACCAGCGCGGTCACCAGTTCCGCGGTGAACGGCCGGCCGGCGCTCGGCATCTCCGCGCTCCCCGGGTCGCGCGCGAAGACGGTCTGGTACGCCGGCAACGGCCACCGCCCGCGCAGGTACCCGTAGGTGATCGGCCGCCCGTACCGGTTCAGGTAACCCACCACGGTGGACGGCCCGGAGAACCGCGCCCGCCAGAGCCGGTCGCTGCCGGAGACGTTGCCGAGCAAGCTGAGCGTCGCCCCGTGCGGAAGCGCGATCCGGTCCCCGGCCCGCCCGTCGCGTACCGGCCCCGACTGGTCGGGGCGGCGCAGCTCGACGATCCACTCGTCGCCGTCGACGGCGGTGGAGAAGTGCACGGTGACCCCACCGGTGTCCACCGCGGCGGGCAGCGTGCCGGAGGTGTTCACCACCACGAGGTCCCCGGGTTCGAGAAACCGACCCAGATCCCGGAAGCGGGCATGCCAGATGGTTCCCTGCTCGGCCACCAGCAGCCGTACCCCGTCCCGGGTCAGCCCGCGCGCCTCAGGAGGTTCCCCGGCGGACAGCTCAGCCGGCAGCGTGAAGTGCGTGGTAGCCACACTCATGCCGGTACCGCCAGGTCGGCGCCGCGGTACCGGCCACTGGGCAGGTCCGCGTCGATCAGGTGCAGCAGGGCCGGTAGCACGGTCTCCGGCTCCGGCCGGTCCGAGATGTCCTCGCCCGGGAACGCCTGCTGGTGCATCTCGGTGCGCATGTCCCCGGGATCGAACGCGTAGATCTTCAGGTCCGGCCGCTCGGCGGCCAGGATCGCGGAGAGCTGGTCGAGCGCTGCCTTGCTCGAGCCGTACCCGCCCCAGCCCGGGTACGGCTCGACCGCGGCATCCGAGCTGACGTTGACGATGCGGCCACCGCGCTCGGTCAGACCCGGCAACATTAACTGGGTCAGGCACAGTGGGGCGAACACATTTACCTGGTACACCTGGATCAGCTCGGCCAACCGCAGGTCGGCGAGCGCGGGCAGCGGGCTCGGCCCCAGGGCGCTGGCGTTGTTCACCAGCAGTTCCAGCCCGCCCAACCGCTGCACCGCGCTGGCCAGCGCGGCCCGGTGCTCCGGATCGGCCACGTCCCCGACGACTGCGACGACCTCGGTGTGGCCGGCCAGCTCACCGGCGACCGCGTCCAGCGCCTCGGCACCCCGCGCGTCGAGCACCAGGATCCAGCCGCGCTCGGCGAGCGCCCGGGCCAGCGCCCGGCCAAGTCCGCGCGACGCCCCGGTGATCAGTGCTACCCGTGCCCCGTCGACGGTTCGGCTCATCGACTCCTCCAACCATGGCAAGCTCTTCGGCTCCAAGCCTGCAAGTTGAAGTTCGGTTCAAGTCAAGGGATGAGACGGGGGACACCCTCAGCGGTGTCCGATGGCCAGGATCACGCCGAGGATGACCAGGGTCAGCGCGGCCAGCAGGAACGCGATGACCAGCTGGCTGTGCTGGGACCGGTGGCCGGCGGGCGCCTCCGGTTCCGGCTCGGCGGGCAGGTCCTGCGTCACCTTCGCGAGGTCGGCCCGGGTGATCGCGGCCAGCGCGCGGTCCACCCGCTCGCTGAACTCGTCGAGGGTCAGCCGGCCGGCCGCGGTGTGCCGCTGGAGCGCGGCCACCACCTGGTCCCGGTCGGCGTGGGAGACCCGGAGATCGGGGTCGGTCACGTCGACAGGGTACTGCGCGGCGGGCGGTACCGGCGTAGCGTGCGAGCGATCGGGCCGACCAATTTGGGAGGGTGGCATGGCAGGTTCGCCTGGGCAGGGATTGCTGATCATCGAACGGATACTTCGCGACCGGGACGGCATCTGGCGGCAGATCACCGAGGAGCGCGACCTGCGCGGGCTGACCGCGCAGATGCTGGCCAGCTCAACGGTCAGCCTGGCCTGCTACGGTGCCGTGCTCGGGGCCTCGCACAGCTTCGCCCAGGCGCTGTCCTCGACGGTCAAGCTGCCGCTGCTGTTCCTCGCCACGCTCACCATCTGCCTGCCCACGCTGTACCTGTTCAACCTGGTGTTCGGCGCCCGACTGTCGATGATGCAGGCGGTCACCCTGATCCTGGCGTCGATCACCGTCACCTCGGTGCTCACCCTGGCCTTCGCGCCGATTAGCCTGTTCTTCCTGATCTCGGCGCACAGCTACGAGTTCTTCAAGCTGCTCAACGTGTCCATCCTGGTGCTGACCGCACTGGTCGGGCTACGTTTCCTCACCTCGGGCATGCGTACCCTCAATGACCACCAGGCGACCGTCCACGCGCCACCGGCGGTCGACCCGGTACCGCTGCGCGAGCTGGTCGCGGTGGCCGCCCCGGTCCCGCCCAACGGCGGCGGGGTGGGCGCCGCTGTTCCCGCCGACCCGACCCCGGAGTTCGTCCCGCCGTCGCAGCCGCAGCCGCTGCCACACCCCCAGCCGCTGCCGGTCCGGCCGGTACCGGTCCGGACCGAACGCAGCAGCAGCATGACCCTGCTCTATATCTGGATCCTGTTGTTCGGCTTTGTCGGCACCCAGCTGGGCTGGACGCTACGCCCGTTCTTCGGCAGCCCCGACCAGCCCTTCGCGCTGTTCCGGCACATCAGCGGGACGTTCTACAGCGACATCTTCAGCACCATCGGGCACCTGCTGAGCGGCTGACGGTCCGCTGTCCGGCCGGGTTCGGGTGAGCAGCAGGGCGGAGAGCACCATCGCCAGGGACACGCCAGCCAGGACGAAGCGGTAGTCGATCGTGGTGATCAGCGCCGCGCCCAGCCCGATGCCCACCGTCTGCGGTCCGGTGGTGCCGACCTCGAACGCGGTGTACACCCGGCCCTGCAGGTGGGCCGGGGACAGCCGCTGCAACAGCGTGAGCACCGCGATGACGATCCAGGGCAGGGCGACTCCGGCACCGACCTTCCCGGCCAGTACCAGCGGAAGGGAGGAGGTCGTGGTCAGCACCGACCACGCGGCCAGCAGCAGCAGGCCGGCCACCGCGACGCGGATCTCGCCGAGCCGGCGGATCGCCGGGGCGGCGGTGAGCCCGCCCACGATGGCGCCGATGCCCTGCACCATCTGGGTGACCCCGATGAACTGCGGGGCACGGTGCAGACCCTGGCTGATCACCGCGTAGGTGGTCGCGTCCGCGAAGCCGACGGCCAGGGTAGCCACCGCGCAGGCGATGGTGAGCTGCCGTAGTGCCCGGTGGACCCCGACGAACCGGAACCCGGCGCCCATCTCGGCGGTGGCCCGGCGGATCCAGCCGCCGGTGGGGAGAGCCGGTGTGGCCGTGCGTGGTTCGCGGTGGCGCAGGGTGGCGACGAAGCCGGCGGCGGCGAGGAAGGTGAGCATGTCGGCGAGCGCCACTCCGGCGCCGCCGACCAGCGTGAACAGGCCGGCACCGGCCAGCGGGGCGAGCACCCGCAGGCTTTCCTGGATGGTACGCAGCGCGCCGTTCGCGTCGGCCAGCAGCTCGGTGGGGAGCAGGCCGGCGAGCAACGCCGACTGTGCCGGGGCGATGGTGAGGTTGAGCAGCCCATAGAGGAGCATCACCGCGTAGATGAGCCAGACGTCCTCCCGCCGGTGTACCAGCAGAAGCGGGGCGAGCACCACGACGCCGGCGAGGTTCGCCGCGACCAGGAGCCGTTTGCGACTCACCCGGTCGACCAGCAGCCCGGCCAGCGGTGCCAGTACGGCCGGGGCGGTGAAGAACAGGAAGGTGAGTCCGGCCGCCGCGTTGCTTCCGGTCAGGGTCTTCACCCAGATCCCGCAGGCCAGCCACATCGCGCTGTCGCCCAGCAGGGACAGGGCCTGACCGGTCAGGTACCGGCGGGCATCCGGATGCGTCCACAACTGCTTCGCGGTCATCGCTACCTCCCTGGTGTGTCGACCGGATAGGCGCCGTAGAGGATCTCGACCGGGAGGCTGCCCTCGGGCCGGCGGTCCGGTTGCTCGGTCCGGTCGGCGCACCGCTCCCGGAGCCGCTCCGTCACCTCCCGGTACGCGGCGATCAGCTCGGTCACCTCGGCGGCGGTCAGGTGCAGGATCGAGCTGCTCGCGGTCGCCGCCAGCTGCCACTCGGCCGGGTAGGTGCCGACCGCGTCGACGAACCGGCGGATCCGCGCGAAGTAGCGGTCCAGCAGGACGTGGTCGAGGGCCTGCACGGCCCGGGTGAACTCGGGGTCGTCCGGCCGGGCCGGCGCGTTCCAGCCGGTGTGGGTCAACCGCCAGGGCCGGGCCCGGCCGCGCCCGCCGCCGGTCTCCTCGACGAAGCCGTACCGGGCCAGCTGGCGCAGGTGGAAGGAGCAGGTGGTGGCCGACTCGCCGATCACCTCGCCGGCCTGGGTCGCCGTCATCGGCCCGGCGAGCAGGGCTTCGAGCAGGGCCAACCGGACCGGGTGGCTCAGCGCGCGCAGGCTCTGTGCATCGGCGAGGGTACGTTGGCGCTCGGTCATGCCGTCGAGAGTAGTCTTTCGAGAGCGGTCTGTCGAGAGAAAACTCTCGAAGAAGCCTTCAGTCCAGCCGGACGCCAGCGCGCTGGTCGCGCGGTGGCCACCTCGTCCCCGCCGCCCACGCACGCGTGCACGATCGGCGCCTGAGCTCGACGAAGGTGTACGTCGGCGGGGACCGGGCCTCGGATCAGGGGCACAACTGGACGGCGAAGTGGTGGACCCAGGGGGAGAAACCGGGTACCGCCGAGGTCTGGCACGACGACGGCGCCTGCTGATCGGCGGTGGGCCCGCGGCGGGGCGGGCCCACCGTTTCACCCCTGTTTCCGCAACTCCTCAAGTGCCGTGGTGTTCAGCGTGCCATGGTGTTCAGCGTGCCATGGTGTTCAGCGTGCCATGGTGGTACGGGCTGAGGACACGAGGAGGACCGCGTGATCGTCGTGTGTGGAGAGATCCTCATCGACCTGGTACCGGATGCGACCGGCGGCTACCGGGCCCGGCCCGGTGGTGGCCCGGCCAACGTGGCGGTCGGGCTCGGCCGGCTCGGCGTGGACGTGGCGCTGCTCGGCCGCCTGGCCGGCGACCGGTTCGGTGCTCTGCTCCGAGAGCACGTGCACTCGTCCCGGGTCAGACTCGACCTGATGGCCCGCTCGACCGCCCCGACCACACTCGCGGTGGTACACCTCGACCCGGCCGGGGTACCCGCGTTCGACTTCTACATCGACGGCTGCGCGGACGGTGGTTGGCGCGCCGAAGAACTGCCCGGCAGCCTGCCGCCGGGCGGTGCGCTGCACGTGAGCGGGTCGCTGGCGCTGCCCGTACCGACCATGGGAGAGGTGCTGGACCAGCTGCTGTCCCGCGAGCAGCCGTACCGCCTGGTCAGCTTCGACCCCAACATCCGCCCCTCGCTCATCCGGGACGAGACCGCGGTTCGCGCCCGGTTGCGCCGCTGGCTCCGGTTCTCCGACGTGGTCAAGGCAAGTGAGGCCGACCTCGCCTGGATCGCGCCCGGCCAGCCGGTCGAGACGGTTGCCCGGGGCTGGCGCGAGCTGGGCCCGACCCTGGTCGTGGTGACCCGGGGGGAGAAGGGCGTGCACGCGGTGGGCCCGGCCGGAGCCGTCGAGCTGGCCGGCGAGCCGGTCGAGGTGGTCGACACGGTCGGCGCGGGGGACGCGTTCATGTCCGGCCTGCTCGCCGCGCTGGAGCGGGCCGGCCGGCTGGATCGGCCGGCACTCGCCGGGCTGACCGCGGCCGAGCTGACCGACGCGCTGTCCTTCGCCCAGCGGGTCGCCGCGTTCACCTGTGGGCGGGTCGGTGCCGACCCGCCCTGGGACTACGACCTGCGTTAGCCGGCGATCTTGCGGGTCAGGCGCCGCCGACGACCAGGATCGCGTCGGTGGCGAAGCCGGCGAGCAGCCCGGCGACGATGCCCCAGGTGGTGATCTCCTTGACCGCCATCTTGCGGCCGACCGCGAGCAACTCGATCACCACGTACAGGATCGAGCCGGCGGCCAGGGCGAGGAACGCGACGCTGACCGTCTCGTTGGTGAAGCGCTGCCCGACCAGTGTGCCGAGGAAGGTCGGGCCGCCGCCGATGAGGCCGAGCAGGGCGAGGTAGCCCCAGGACGGGCGGGTACCGGTCGACGCGAGCGGAGCCACGATGCCGAAGCCCTCGGTCGCGTTGTGCAACCCGAACCCGACGACCAGGAGCAGGGCGAGCGCCATCTCGCCCTGCGCCGCGGAGTTGCCGATGGCCAACCCTTCGGCGAAGTTGTGCAGGCCGATGCCGACCGCGATGAGCAGGGCAAGCTGCGTGGCCGAGTTGGCCGTCCCGCCGGACCCGCGGCGGCCGACCCAGCGATCGAAGTAGACCAGGCCGAGCAGGCCGACCCCCATCCCGAGCGCGAGCACCAGGCCCTGGCCGGCGGCCGGAGCATAGTGGTGGTCGGCCAGCGCCTCGTCGATCGGCTCCCAGGCGTGCGCCAGGATGTCCCAGAGTAGGAACACCAGGACACCGATCGCGCCCGCGTTGAGCAGCGCCCGCAGCCGGGGCGCGGGCGCGCGCAGCCGCCCGACGGGCAGGCCCAGGAAGATCGTGAAGCCGGCGATGGCGCCGAGCAGGGCGATGCGGGAAGCGGACACGCTCTCTCTCCAAATCCAGCGGGGGTACGGCTCGGTTAGGCTAACCTAACTAAGCCTCGCCTAACAAGACCGGCGCCCCGGAGGTTGACCTGGCTCCCGGCCGGGTCCGGACGCCGCTACGGTAAGCCGGGTGAACCTCGGCAGGCGTTGGTGGTCCCTCCCGTTGGCGGTCGCCCTGGGGTTGGCCGGCTGCACGGCGCAGCCCTCAGCGAAGTGGCAGGCCACACCGGCGGGCGGCACACCGTCGCCGGGTAGCTCCGCGTCGGGGGTGCCGGCCGCACCGAGCCCGTCCGCCGTACCACCGGCGACCGGTACCGGGCTGCGTGGCTGCCCGAACCTGCCGGCCGACAACGTGTGGCACGCCGACGTTTCGAAGCTGCCGGTGTCGAGTGGCAGCGGGGCGTACGTGGCGAGCATCGGGGCGACCGGACACGTGAAGGCCGACTTCGGTGCCGGGCTCTGGGACGGAGGCCCGATGGGCATCCCGATCACGTACACCGGGGCCTGGCAGACGAGGGTACCGGTCTCGTTCGACTACGCGGGCGAGAGCGACCCCGGCCCGTACCCGATCCCGCGCGACGCGCTGGTCGAGGGTGGCCCGAACGCGACCGGGGACCGGCACGTCCTGGTGGTCGACACCGGCGCCTGCCGGCTCTACGAGATGTGGGACGCCCATCCCCGGCCGGACGGTTCCTGGCACGCCGGCTCCGGGGCCGTCTTCGACCTGCGCGGCAACGGGTTGCGGCCGGCCGGTTGGACTTCGGCGGACGCGGCGGGGCTGCCGGTCGCCCCCGGGCTGGTCCGCTACGAGGAGGTGGCCGCCGGCCGGATCGCGCACGCGATCCGGGTGACCGTGCCGCGCACCCAGAACCGGTACGTCTGGCCGGCCCGGCACGCCGCGTCGAAGAGCGGCGACGCCGCGCTGCCGCCGATGGGATTGCGGCTGCGGCTCAAGTCCGCCGTGGACATTTCCCGGCTGCCGGCGCAGGCGCGGGTGATCGCCCAGGCGATGAAGGCCTACGGCGTGATCGTGGCGGACAACGGGTCCGCGTGGTTCCTCAGTGGGGTACCGGACAACCGGTGGAACAACGATGCGCTCCGGACGCTGGCCGACCTGCGCGGTACCGATTTCGAGGCGGTCGATACCGGCCGGCTGATGGTGGCCCGGAATTCCGGGGCCTACCGGGCCGGTTAGCGCGTGGGCCGGCCCGGCCGCAGAGTTGGGTGCCTGCGGCCGGGCATGCCGAGGTCGATCAGAACACCGTCACGCCGTAGGCGTTGGCCGCTTCCCGAACGGGCTGGAAGAAGGTCGTGCCACCGCTCGTGCAGTCGCCGCTGCCGCCGGAGGTGAGGCCGAGCGCCTTGGTGCCGTCATAGAGCGGGCCTCCGGAGTCGCCGGGCTCGGCGCAGACGGTGGTCTGGATCAAGCCGCTGACGGTGCCACCGGGGTGACCGACATAGCGGACCGTAACGTTGAGCGCGGTGACGGTTCCGCTGTGCGTGCCGGTCGTTGAGCCGGTGCGCTTCACCGACTCACCGACGAACGCGTCGGCGACGCTGAACCCGCCGGGGTGGCTGAGCGAAGTGTTGTCGTAGCGGACCAGCGCGTAGTCGTTGCCCGGGAAGCTGTAAGCGATCGTCGGGCCGATGAGCGTCGTGTGGCCGGAGTTGGTGTACCAGGTGCTGGCCAGCTTTCCGCAGTGTCCGGCCGTCAGGAAGTAGTAGGTGCTGCCGCTGACGACGTTGAAGCCCAGCGAGCAACGGTATTTGCCACCGTAGATGGCATTGCCCGCGGACAGCAGCGGGGTGAAGACCCCGGCCGCGGCCACGATCCGGAGCGCACCGGCGTTGCTACCGGCGGTCTGCCTGACCTTGGCGATCTCGGCTCCCGAGACGGTGCTGTCGGCGGTGACGACAACGCGGTCGGAGGTGGCGTCCACGTACCAGGCGATGCCGGCCACGCCGGACCTCTCCACCGCGTTGCTCGCCTGGGAGAGTTGGCCGGCGCTGTACCCCTGAGGGGATGCCGCGGCCGCTGTCGGCAGGGCCAACGCGCCGGCGAAGACCACACCAACGGTTACGGTGAGCAGCCGGGCGGCTCGGAACCGGGGTGGCGGGTGCTTGATCCTCACTGTCTCCTCCTTAGGAGTAGGACCGGATGGGTGGGGTCCTGTGAGTTGTCGGCCGAAGACGCACCGTTGGTTTGGTGCGTCTTACGAGAAACCGTGTAGTCAGTATCGGAGAGCCCCAATGGTCCGGCAAGGGGAGGGATCGAGCGTTGGCAAGATCGCGGCAGCCGGTATCGGCGGCGGGCCGGGCTGACGGCTGGGCTCCGCAGGCCAGAATCGCGCTCAGCCGCGTCGCCGGGTGGTGACCTGAGGGCGGCCGAGTGCGGCCACGGCGAGCCGTACCGGAAGCCGCTCGACCGTGCCCGCGAACGCGCTGTCGCTGTGGCAGAACCGGCTGAACGCCCGCCAACCCGGGGGAGTGGCGAGGGCGGCGTGGAAGCTACCCGGATGCCGGGCGAATGCGGCCAGAAGTCGTTGCCCGGCAAGCATTTCCGGGATCAGCGACCGGTTCACCCCGGCCAGGTAGGCGGCCGGGTCGCCAAGGGCGGCGGCGCGGCCGGCCGCGCCGCCGGAGCGCAGCGCGTAGCTGATCCCCTCGCGGGTCCACGGTTCGAGCAGCCCGGCCGCGTCCCCGGCGACGAGCACCCGGCCGCGTACCAGTGGTGAGTCGGCGCTGCGGCAGCGGGTGAGGTGGCCGGAGTCCTCAGCCGGCTCGATGTCCCCCAGCGCCAACCGTTCCAGGAGCTCACGCAGGTACGCGCGGGTCTGCTCGCCGTACCCCTTCGCGGCGATCACCCCGACGGTGAGCCGGTCGTCCTTGGGGAACACCCAGCCGTACGAGCCGGGCAGCGGGCCCCAGTCGATGAGGATGCGGTGCCGCCATTGTTCGGCGACGGGGGCGGGGACGGGCAGCTCGACTTCGAGACCGAGGTCGATCTGTCCACAGTGGACTTCCACATGCCGGGAGGTGACTCCGGCCGAGCCATCCGCGCCGACGAGGAACCGGCCGGCGACCCGGGTACCGTCGGCGAGCCGGGCGTACGCGTACCGGTCGTCCTGCTCGATCCCGCGTACCGCGCTCCGTTGGCGTACCACCGCACCGGCCTGTACCGCCGCGGCTCGCAGCGCGTCGTCGAACTCTTCCCGGCGCACCATCGCGAGCAGTGGCGCGCCGCTGCGCCGGGTGAAGCCGCGCCGGCCACGGTGGGTGAAGCTGGCCGCGTGGATGTGGTCGCGGGCCGGTACCGCCGAGCCGACCGCCCGTACCGCGGCGAGGGACGCGCCGACGAGGCCGCCTCCGCAGGTCTTGTAGCGCGGGTGCCGGGCCCGTTCCAGGACGACGGTGCGGGCGCCCGCACTCGCGCTCGCCTGCGCGGCGGCCAGTCCGGCCGGTCCGGCCCCGACCACCACGACGTCCCACTCCACGGCTTCGGACACGTCCGCAGCCTACGTCGCGGTGCCGACGCCCGCCCGAAGCGCGATCTCGTGCACCGATACCGCCAGTCCTTCGGGCTATACATCCGAGGAATTGACCCGCTGGGAACGTCGTTCGCTGGGCGGAAGCCGTCTGCGAGCCGGTGAGAAAGGTTGACTCATCCGATCACTGATGCTTACCTGGCATCGAGGTATTTCAATCAATTGCAGTGGGGTGACGGATGAAACGCAGCCAGATCGCGCTCGCCGCGGTCGTCATTGTCGGGTCGGGTCTCGCGCTCGCACCGGTGACCACGGGTAGCGCCGCACCCGTGCGCCCGTGGATGAACACCGCGCTGCCGCCCGACCAGCGCGCCAAGTTGCTCGTCCAGGCGATGACGCTGGACGAGAAGGTCCTGCAGATCCACATGATGGACGTGCCCTCGCATCCCCGCGAGGTACAGGCGATTCCGCGGCTGGGCCTGCCCGCATTTAAGATCACCAATGGTCCGTTGGGTGCCGGGCCGGGCGACAGCACCTCGCCCCAGCCGGCTACCGCGCTGCCCTCCGCGGTTGCCCTGTCGGCGTCCTGGGACACCAGCCTGGCCACCAGCTTCGGCACCATCGCCGGGCAGGAGGTCGGCGACCGGGCCGAGCACCTGTTGGAGGCGCCCGGCGTGAACATCGCGCGGGTACCGCGTAACGGGCGCAACTTCGAGTACTTCGGCGAAGACCCCTACCTGTCCGGGCAGATGTCGGTGTTCGAGGTGAAGGCGGTACAGGCGCAGGGGGTGCTGGCCGAGGTCAAGCACTACGCGGCCAACAACCAGGAGAACCAGCGCAAGACCATCAATGTGGCGGTGGACGAGCGTACCCTCCGGGAGATCTACCTGCCGGCCTTCGAAGCGACCGTGAAGCAGGGCGACGTGGCCGCCGTCATGTGTGCCTACCCGAAGGTCAACGGGCAGTTCGGCTGCGAGAACACCCATCTGCTCAAGGACATCCTGCGCGGCGACTGGGGCTTCCAGGGCTTCGTGCAGTCCGACTACACGGCGACCCACAGCACGGTCGCGGCGGCGAAGGCCGGGCTGGACCTGTCGATGAAGCACGACTTCTACGGCGCGGCGACCAAGACCGCGGTGCAGAACGGCTCGCTCAAGGTATCGGTGGTGGACGGCCTGCTGATCCACCGGTTCACCCAGATGTTCAAGTGGGGCTGGTTCGACAACCCGCCGAAGAAGAAGCCGATCCCGGCCAAGGCCGACGGCGCGGTGGCCCGGACGATCGCCGAGCAGAGCGCGGTGCTGCTGAAGAACACCGGCAACCAGCTCCCGCTCTCCGCGTCGGCGCTGCACTCGATCGCGGTGATCGGGCCCTACGCCAGCTCAGCCCACACCGGTGGCAACGGCAGCTCAAAGGTGACCCCGCTCTACACCGTCTCACCGGTGCAGGGCATCAAGAACGTGGTCGGCAGCGGGGTCAGCGTCAAGCTGAACGACGGTAGCAGCACGTCGTCCGCGGCCGCCGCGGCCCGGGCCGCCGACGTGGCGATCGTCATGGTGGGCAACCGGGACCACGAGGGTGGCGACCGGTCCAGCCTGGGCCTGGGCGGCAACCAGGACGCGCTCATCGCCGCGGTGGTCGCGGCCAACCCGCACACCGTGGTGGTACTCAAGACCGGCGGCCCGGTGCTGATGCCGTGGCTGTCCAGGGTGCCGGCGGTACTCGAAGCCTGGTACCCGGGTGAGGAGGACGGCAACGTCGTCGCCAACCTGCTGTTCGGCAAGGTGAACCCGTCGGGCAAGCTCACCATGTCGTTCCCCCGCAACGAGAAGGACACCCCGGCCAACACCTCGGCGCAATACCCGGGGGTCGACGGCACCGTGCACTACACCGAGGCCCTGCAGGTCGGGTACCGCTGGTACGACGCGCACAACGACACGCCCCTGTTCCCGTTCGGCTTCGGCCTGTCGTACACCAGCTTCTCGTTCGCCAACCTGTCGGTGCCCTCGGCGCCGAAGCCGGACGGCACCATCACGGTGTCGGTCGACGTGACCAACACCGGCTCCCGTACCGGTGCCGAGGTGGTCCAGGTGTACGTGTCCGCGCCGGCGTCCGCCGGTGAGCCGCCCAAGCAGCTGAAGGGATTCGCGAAGGTGAGCCTGGCGGCCGGCCAGACCAGGCGGGTCACCGTCACGTTGCAGGACCGGGCGTTCGCCGTCTGGAGCACCTCGGCCAGGAAGTGGACGGCCGTCCCCGGCGTGCACACCGTGCTGGTCGGTGACTCGTCGCGCAACCTGCCCCTCAAGGACACCGTCACGGTGTCCTGACCGCACCTCGCCTGACCCCGCTTCGCCGATGACGAAGCGGGGTCAGGCGCGCAGGCGGTAGAGCACGTGGCGCCGGGACGGGTGGTCGGACGGCAGCAGCGGGTGGTCGAAGTCGTCGGCCGGATCCCGCGTCATCCCGAGCCGTCGCATCACCGCCTGGGACCGGACGTTGGCCGGGATGGTCATCGAGACGAGGTCGGGCAGCCCGGCTTCCTCGAAGGCGAACCGGACCGCGGCCCGGGCCGCCTCGGTGGCGTACCCGTGTCCCCAGGCCGGTCGGGCCAGCCGCCAGCCGACCTCCACCGCCGGGGTGAAGTGCGCTTCGAACGGGATCCACTGCAACCCGGTGAAGCCGATGAAGGTACCAGTGTCGAGCACCTCCAGCGCCCACAGCCCGTACCCGTGCGCCTCGAACCCGGCCTCGATCCGCTCGACGAAACCGTCGCTCTGCGCCCGGCTGAGTACGGCCGGGAAGTGCCTCATCACCTCAGGGTCGGCGGTCAGCTCGGCGAACGGCTCCCGGTCGCTGCGCTGCCACCGGCGCATCAGCAGTCGTTCGGTCCGCAGGCGCATCCCGTCCAGCATGCGACCCAGCCTAGCGACCACGACGGCCGTCGATGGGTAGCGAGCCGGACCCGCTGGTGAGGTACGCAATACAAGAGGCCGACCACCCACGGGGGAAGGCGGTCGGCCTCTGTGTAATCCACACTACTTGAGAACGCAACTACTCGTCCAGTCGCTTGGCTATTTGTGTTCTTTGTCCCACTTGACCGGTCACCCGGACGGGCCGGCCACTCGGAAGGGCCGGCCACCCGGAGAGGCCGGCCACCCGGAAAGGGCCGGTGCCCCGCCCTCCGGGAGAGAGCGGGGCACCGGGAACCGGATGCGGGTGGCTACGCGCCCAGCCGGACCTTGAAGATCCGGTTGTTGCTGTTGTTCGGCGTGCTGTCCTTGTCACCACCGTTGCTGGTGGCCATCCACATGTTGCCGTCCGGGGCCGGCTCGACGGTACGCAACCGGCCGAACGTGCCGACGAAGAACGCCTTCACGTTGTTGAAGTTGCCGGCCGCGTCGATCGTTCCGCGGTACAGCCGGGTACCGCGCTCACACGCGATGTAGAGCACGTCGCGGATGATGGTGATGCCGCTGCACGAGCCCGACCCGACCGGGTAGGTGTGCTTGGGCTTGATGAACGCGGGGTTGCCACAGCTACCGGACGTACCCTCACACGACGGCCAGCCGTAGTTGCCGCCCTTCACGATCAGGTTGGTCTCGTCCATGATGCTGTTGCCGAACTCCTGCTCCCACAGCCGGCCGTGCGAGTCGAAGTCCAGACCCTGCGGGTTGCGGTGCCCGTAGCTCCATACCGCGTTGCCGAACGGGTTGTCCGGCGGGATGCTGCCGTCGGGGAAGATCCGCAGCACCTTGCCGTTGAGGCTGTTCTTGTTCTGCGCGTTGCCGCCGTTCTGCGCGTCACCGGTGGTGGCGAACAGGTACTTGCCGTCCGGGCTGAAGCGCAGCCGGCCACCGTCGTGGAACTTGTTGCGCTGTATGCCCTTCACCAACACCTGCTCGGTACTGGTGTCGATGGTGTGCGCGGTCGGGTTGTACTTGATCCGCACGATCCGGTTGTCGCTCGGCGAGGTGTGCATGATGTAGAGCCAGTGGTCGGAGTTGAAGGAGACCGGGTTGATCTCCAGGCCGGTCAGGCCGCCCTCACCACCGGTGCTCTGCACGTTGGGTACCGTGCCGATGATGGTCTTCGCCCCGCCCGGGACCAGCCGGGCGATGTTGTGCGCGTCCCGCCGGTTGAACAGGAGCGAGCCGTCCGGCAGGGTCACCAGCCCCCAGACCACGTCGTTGTCGGTGCCGACCACGGTGGTACCGCAGAACGGCTGCCCGTTGCATCCGCCACCCGCGGGCGTGTGTACCGACACGGCGGTGCTGCCCACGCTCTCGTTCTTGCTCGAGTCCAGCGCGGTGACGATCAGGCTGTAGGTGGTGTCCGGCTTGAGCCCGTCGACGTGCGCGCTGGGCGAGTTGCCGTCCGAGGCGCCCACCTTGTTGTCCGCCGAGACGCTGCCGTTGTAGACGTTGTAGCCGACCACGCCGGTGTCGTCGGTGGACGCGGTCCACGCCAGGTCCACGCTGGTCGACTGCGGGGTGCCGACCACGTGCACGCTCTTCGGCTGGGTCGGCGGGTTGGACTCGATCTTCGGCGTGTGCACCATCGTCGTCGGGCTGGGCTGCGAGACGTTACCCGAGTTGTCCCGTGCGTTGACGTAGATGCCGAAGTCGAAGTTCGGGCTCAGGCCGGTGCAGGTACCGCTGGTGGCCGGCGCGTTGACCGAGCCGCAGAGCTGGCCGTCCTTGTAGATGTCGTAGCCGACGACCGTACCGTCGCTGTCGGTCGACGCGGCCCAGTGCACGGTGACCGTGGTGGGCGTGATGCTGTCCTGCACGGGCTTGCCGGGCGGGGTCGGCGGGTTGCCGCCGCCACCGGTACCGCCGAAGACCTCGAACTCCTGCAGCGAGTACCCCTTCGTGGCGTCCGTACGGCACCGCTTGGTACCGAACATCCGCACGTACCGGGCGTTGACCGAGAGGCCGGTGATGTCGTCCACCCCGCCGTTGCCGGTGCCCGTCGAGAAGCGCGATGTCCAGGTGGCGTGGTCCGTCGAGGTCTCCACGCGGTATGCCACCGCGCAGGACGCGTCCCAGGTGAGCCGTACGTGAGTGATGTGCTGCGTCGACTGCAGGTCGACGTAGATCCACGAGGGATCGATGTTGGCCGCGCTCGCCCAGCGGGTGGCCAGGCTACCGTCCACCGCGTTCTTCGCCGGGCAACAGCCGCCATCTGACGATGACGTGACCGGCTTGTTACGCGAGAGCAACGTCTCCGCCGCCTGCCCCGGCGCGGCCAGGGCCATCGCGCCGACCAGCACCCCTATGGACACCACGGCGCCACTGGCTACCACGGCCAGCCTTCTGCCTCGAAGCTTCATTCCCGCCTCCGCTCTGCAAACCTTTGCGCAGAGTGACACGGCGATCGAGAACCCTCAATGCGGGCGGTGGCGTTCCCGTGGGGCGGGGAGCGCGTTCCACGGGAAAAAGCAGCTGTTTCAGGGTAAATCAACCACGAGAAAACCGTCTCAATGCGGCACTATGGACATTGACTTTGAGCGAAATAATCCGCCGGAGGGTTCCGTTGAGCGGGAGGATCCACAGCCGTACGCCACCTGGCGGAGAGCCTCGGCGGGAAACCGCGAAGCCGGATGGGGCTAGCCCACCCGGCTTCGCGTACCAGTGAAACAGTTGTCTCAGATCGGCCGGATGTTGGCCGCCTGCGGGCCCTTCTGACCCTGGGTGACCTCGAACTCGACCCGCTGGTTCTCGTTGAGCGTCCGGTAGCCGCTGGTGGTGATCGCCGAGTAGTGCGCGAACACGTCGGCGCCGCCGTCGTCGGGCGTGATGAAGCCGAAGCCCTTGTCCGCGTTGAACCACTTGACCGTACCGACAGCCATGTCTTCTCCTTCGCCAGGCTGTGCCGGGCCACACCGTGTGGACCGGCGGTGTCGCGTCAATCGCCCTCGTCCGGAAAGACCGGCAAAACAAAGGGCGCCTGGGCTCGCTTGACCATCAGGCGCCGGCAAAGTGTTCGGGGATGCCAAGACTGCAACGGGCGTATCCTAGCATGCCCGGCGCCGGCACGGATGCGAGACTGGCGGCATGGCGGAGTACGTTCAGGTCAACGGTTCGGTGTTCATCCCGCGCACCGAGCTGACCTGGCGCTTCTCCCGTTCCGGTGGCCCGGGTGGCCAGTCGGTGAACACCTCCGACTCCCGGGTCGAGCTGCGCTTCGACCTTGCCGGCACGGCGGCCCTGCCGCCGCCGCTGAAGGAGCGGGCGCTGGCCCGGCTGGCCGACCGGCTGGTCGACGGGGAGCTGGTGGTGACCGCCGCGGAGCACCGCTCACAGCTGCAGAACCGGCGGGCCGCCGAGGCCCGACTGGTGGCCGCGCTGGCCGCCGCGGTCGCGCCGCCGGCCCGGGCCCGCCGGCCGACCCGGCCATCCCGGACCGCTGTGCAGCGGCGGCTGGACAGCAAGCGGCACCGGGGCGAGACCAAGCGGCTGCGCCGCGATCTTGGCGACTGAGGGCCCGTTCCGCCCGGCAAGAAACTTCGATCTCTTACGATATTCGTGCCCGACAATGTCTGACCATGAGTGGGTTGCGGCTGTGGGTAGTGACCGGGATTTCCGTCGCCGTCGTGCTTGCCGGATCCGCGTCGGCGCACGCCGCGCCGGGTGGTGACCGGGAACGCTCGATGACCGTGATGACGCCGGCGACCGCGCTGGCCGCGCGGACCGACCGGCGGCCGGTGGCCGGCGGGCTGTACGACCGGGTCGTGCAGAAGACCTTCATCAGCTGGGGCGGCGTGCACGAGGACAACTACGTGCAGGCGTACGACCACCGGACGGGTACCTGGTCGAAACCGGTATGGGTGGGCAGCGGCGAGGACGACTCGCACAACTACCCGACCATGGTGCAGGCCCCGGACGGGCACCTGCTGGTCTTCCACAACCTGCACAACACCGAGCTGCGGATGGACCGCTCGCCGCTGCCGCACTCGATCGAGGGCACCTGGACCGAGCAGGTGATCGCGGAGGGGGCCGGGGCCACCTACCCGATGCCCTTCGTGACCGAGAGCGGGGCAGTCTTCGTGTTCATCCGGGAGACCGTGCACGACCTGAACAAGAAGGCGCCGGTCGACTGGCGGCCGATGAAGTACGTGCGCTCCCTCGACAGTGGCCTGACCTGGAGCAACACCGCTCAGCTGACCGGCGACCCGTACGCCATCTCGCCGGTCGACCGGCCGGACAACATGAACGAGATCTACATCGGACAGCTGCGGTACGTGCCGGGCCGGTGGGGCCGGCCGGACCGGGTACTGATCGTGTACACGCTGGCCGGTGGCGGCTTCGAGGGTCACCTGCACGACCGGTATCACAAGAACATCTACTACACCTACTTCACCCCCGGGGACCTGCACTTCCACTCGGCGGACGGGATCGACCTGGGTACCCGCGTCGACGACGCCGAGCAGGAGAGCTACCTCAAGGTGGTGGACACCCCGTTCATGGCCGCGCCGAACATGCGCTCACCCGACTACATCTCCCTGGTCGGCGAGCTGGTACCGGGGATCCCGTTCGTGGTCTGGATGCAGCTGGACGGTGCCGGCGTACTGCACGACTACACCGGCGTCCGGCGCTTCGACGGCTGGCGGATCACCGAGGTGGGTACCGGCTTCCGGGTACGCGACATGGAACCGGTGAACCCGGTCGCCTGGCGGGTGTACGCCACGCCGGAGCCGGCCGCGCCCGGCATCCGTACCTTCCTCTTCTTCCTCGGCGAGTGGATCCCCGGGCCGGCGATCGCGACCCCGCGCCCGGTCCAGCGGATCGAGGTCATCGCCGACCACCGTGACCCGGCCCGGCTGCTGGCCACCGGGGCGAGCAGCGCCCGGGACGTCTCGGTGGCCGACGCCGACGTCTACGTCGCCGGCTTCGCCAAGGGCGGCGATGACGACGGCTGATCGATGTTCACGCACAGCCAGAGCGCGGCCGGGCGGATCCTGACCGACAGCGCGCGGGACGGTTCGATCAGGTCGCCGTCCAGCTCCCTCGGTTGCGGCCGGGAGCTGGACACCTCGACCTGACGGGCCCGGAGGATCTGCAGCCGGGGTACCCGCTCGCGCCGGCGCAGTACCCCCCACGCCATGGCCAGCCAGTGCCGGAGGGTGTGCGGGGAGAGGACGGCCACGTCCAGCCACCCGTCGTCGGGTTGCGCGTCGGGCAGCAGCGGTATCCCGCCCTGCAGCTTGCCGACGTTGGCCACCAGGACGGTACGGGCCCGCCGGCGCACGGCTTCCCCGCCGTCCAGCCGGATCCGTACCCTTATCGGCCGGTGGCGCAGGTGCCGCAGCGCCGCGAGCACGTACGCCGGCCAGCCCAGCCGCGCCTTGAGCTGCTCCGAGGCCCCGTCGATGAGCTGGGCGTCGAAGCCCATCCCGGCCATGACCGTGAAGTGGGTGTCGCCACATAGGCCAAGGTCTATGCAACGTCGGGTACCGTCGGTGGCCACCCGCACCCCGTCCGCTACGCCGCTGGGCAGGTTCAGGTTGGTGGCCAACAGGTTTCCGGTGCCCGAGGGCAGGATCGCCAGGGCCACGTCGGAGCCGGCGAGGGTACCGGCGCAGGCCATCACGGTACCGTCGCCGCCGCAGGCGAAGACCACCTCGGCTCCGCCTGCCATCGCCTCCCGGGTCTGCCCGCAGCCGGGGTCCTCCGGCGTGGTCTCCAGCCAGAGCGGCTCCGGCCAGCCGGCCTCGGCCAGCGCGTCGCAGATCTCCTTCCGGCGGCCGTCCAGGTCGCTGACCTTCGCCGGGTTGACCACGACCGCCGAGCGCGGCCCGGTCACGCGGTCACTTTCCGGTACCGCGCCTGGAGGAAGCAGTAGACGCCGAAGGCCGCGAAGCCGAGCGCGATCACGAGGAGCAGGAAGCCGCCGAACGGCCGGTGGATGATCGTCCGCCACGCCGCGTCCAGCCCGCGCGACTTGGCCGAGTCGTTGGTCACGGCGGCGTCCACGATCAGCAGTCCGACCAGGCCGAACGCGATGCCTTTGGCGATGTAGCCGAGCTGACCGGTGCGGGCCAGGATCCGCGAGGGCTCACCCATCTGCCAGGTCCGGAGCTTGCGCTCGAACTTGCGCGTGGCGCCGTACCAGATCATCCCGATGCCCAGGGCGAGCACGCCCACCCCGAAGAGGAAGACCAGGACCCGCCCGGTCGGGTGGGCCAGCACGCCCGCGGTGGTGCTCTGCTGCTGCTGGGCGCTCGAGGTGGGGGTACCGACGAGGACGCGGTACGCGGTCCAGGCGAGCGCGGTGTAGATGATCACCCGGCCCAGCGAGGCCAGCCGTTCGAAGACCCGGGCCTTGCCCCGCTCGGACCGGTGTCCCACCGCCGCGAGCAGCAGCTGCCACACCGCCATCACGGCCAACCCGAGCGCGATGACGGCCAACAGGAACTTGCCGAACGGCTGGGCGGCCACGGTCTGGAACGCGCCGGACTGACTGGTCTCCCCGGTCTGGTGGCCGATCACCAGCTGGATGGCCAGCCAGGCGACGGCGAGGTGGAGCAGCCCGTACCCGATGAATCCGATCCGGGTCAGGACCTCCAGCGGCCGGCTGGTCGCCACGCGGGTGGCTTCGCCGCGGGCCTTGTTCGCTACGGTCATGGACATTTTTTCCCAGGGACACCGGTGGCTCAAACCCCGATCCTGGGGGCGACGGGTGTGGATCATGCCCGATCGGGGTAGGCAGATTCGGGTGACCTCCACCTCGACCCGACCGATACCGTCCGGCTCGCTCGGCCGCGAGCTGCTCCACCGCCGCGAGCTGGTGCGGCTGGCCGCGGTCGCGGTCGGCGCGCTGATCTTCGGTCTGCTGCTCGTGCTGGTACGGCTGCAATGGGTACCCCTGGAGTCGGTCGACCACGGGTTGGCCGCCTCGCTCAACCGGGTGGTCTCCGCGCACCGGCCGCTGGTCCTGGTGATGGGCGTCATCAGCCGGATCGGCAGCACCGCGGTGCTGTCCTACCTGGTGGTGATCGCCACCATACTGCTGGCCGTCCGCCACCAGTACCGCCTGGCGATCTACCTGCCGCTGACCTGGCTCGGCGCGCTGGGCCTGGATCCGGCGTTGAAGGCCGCCGTCGGCCGGCTGCGGCCGATCGTCGCGCACCCGGTGGCGACCGGGGGCGGCAACAGCTTCCCCAGCGGCCACTCGCTCGGCTCGATCGTCGGGTACGGCGCGCTGCTGCTGGTGTTCACGCCGGCCCTGCCCCGCCGGGCGCGCCGGCCGGTGATCGCGGCGGTGGTGTTCGTGGTGGCGGCGATCGGGTTCAGCCGGCTGGCGCTGGGCGTGCACTACCTCTCCGACGTGCTGGGCGCCTGGGCGTTGGGGATCGCCTGGCTGGGCATCACCGCGTGGGCGTTCGAGGTGTGGCGGCTGGAGTCCGGTGAGCGGCCGACCGAGCCGCTGGCCGAGGGGCTGGAGCCGGAGGCGGCGGACGACCTGCGGCTGGCGCGGCCGGCCCCGGTCCGCGCCGACCAGGTACGGCGGGTGGTGACCGGTACGGTCGTGGCGTGGGTACTGGTCTTCGTCGCGCTGTACACCCTCGGTGTCCCGCTCGCCAGGTACCACAAGGGAAACGGCAACATCCTCGGTGACACGACCATCCCGCACTGGCTGGCCGCGCACCGCACCCCGACGCTGACCCGCATCGCCCTGCTGGGCGGTCAGGTGGGCAACACCCACCTGATCCTCGCCGCCGGACTGATCGGAGGAGCGGTGGCGCTGGCCGCGACCCGGCTCTGGCGGCCGGTGATCTTCCTGGTCGTGACGATGTTCGGCGAGCTGACCCTGTTCCTGGCCGCCCAGGCCCTGGTCGACCGGCCGCGACCGGATGTGTCCAAAGTGGACGTACACGTACCCACGTCGAGCTACCCGTCCGGGCATGTGGCCGCGGCGATCTGCCTCTACGCCGGGTTCGTCGTGCTGGCCTGGCCGCGTACCCGGGCGTGGTGGCGATGGGCGCTGCTGGCGCTCGCGATACTGGTGCCGCTGTGGGTCGCGGTGTCCCGGATGTACCAGGGGCAACACCATCCGACCGACATCCTCGGCAGCCTCGTGCTGGCCGCCGGCTGGCTGACCGCGATGGTCCGGTTGATCCGCCCGAACCAGCCCCGGGCGGCTCACCCACCCGCTTCGGCAGCCCGGATCTCCTGATCCGACAACACTCCTGCCGCGAGGCGGAAACCGGTCTGACTTTTTCATGGGCATCGATTTCTGCCTAGGCCGGCGCGCATCCGCTTGTAGACAACCGTTTGCAGAAAGTTGCAGAAGCCGAGTCATCCTGGCGGGTTGTCCGGGCGACCTCCAGTGCATTGAACTTGCTCGATAAGGGCGGTACAACGTGCGGAAGAGGTTCGCAAACGTTGGAGGTTTGGATGAGAGGTCGCATTCGAGGCCTCGCGGTGCTTGGCTGCGCCGCGGTGGTCGTGGCGGGCGGGCTCGCCACGGCGGTCGTGGCGGGCGCCGCCGACCGCCCGGCGGCACCCGTGCTGCTGTCACGAAACAAGCCGGTCACCGCGTCGTCCCAGAGCGGCACCTTCGTCGCGAAGAACGCCGTGGACGGCAAGGCCACCACCCGGTGGGCCAGCACCGCCGGCAAGGACCCCTCCTGGATCTACGTCGACCTCGGAGGTACCGCCAAGATCAGCCGGGTGCGCCTGCAGTGGGACAAGTCCTGTGCGGTCTCGTACCGCGTGGAAACCTCCGCCAACAAGACCACCTGGAAGTCGATCTTCACCACCACCAAGGGCGACGGTGGCGTCGATGACCTGACCACGGTCACCGGCACCGGCCGGTACGTGCGGATGTTCGGCATCAAGCGGTGCCGCGCGGACGCCTCGCACGGGTACTCGTTGCAGGAGTTCGACGTGTACGGCACGATCGGCGGGCCGGTCGACAAGACCCCGCCGACCCAGCCCGGCAAGCCGGTGCTGGACAGCGTCGACTCAAGCAGCGTCACCGTGCACTTCACCGGCTCGACCGACAACGTCGCCGTGGTCGCCTACGACATCCTGGCCAACGGTGCGGTGGCCGGCACGATCGACGGTACCGCGACCACGGGTAGCGCCAACGGGCTGAGCCCGGACACCGACTACTCGGTCCAGGTCGTCGCGCGGGACGCGGCCGGCAACAAGTCGACGCCGAGCCCGGCCCTCGGGGTACGCACCGCGAAGGGCGGCGGGGGTGGCAACCCGTACGGCGACTCCCACCTGGTGAACATGTTCGACGGCAAGACCCTGGGCGGCTGGACCCAGTCCCAGACCGGTCTGTGGTCGGCGCTGAACGGCACCATCCACGGCAACGGTACGGCCCGCGGCTGGATCTACTACAACAAGCAGCAGGCCGGTACCTTCCGCTGGATCTTCACGCTGCGCCAGGTCTCCGGCAACCACGCGCCGACCGTGCTGATCTGGGGCACCACCAGCCCGATCCGCGACGCGCTCTCGGCCATCCAGTTCCAGCCGCCCAACGGTGGGCACTGGGACTACCGGCCGGGTCACAACAACGGCGGTAGCGGGCTGTTCAAGCAGATCGCGCACACGAAGATCGACAGCCACAACTGGGCGCAGTGCGAGCTGATCGCCAACATGACCACCGGCTTCGCCCGGATGGCGTGCTGCCCGCTGGGTACCGCCACCAAGTGCAAGGCGGTCGAGGTCCTGCAGTTCCGGGACAAGACGGCCGGCCGGGTCGGTCCGCTGGCGATCCAGATCCACAACAGTGGGATCCACGACGAGTACAAGAACCTCTACATCGAGGCCCCCGTGGTGCAGAGCCCGGACCAGTTCATCACCACCTGATCCAACTCCCGACCACGGTGCCCTCCCAGCCTTCGGCTGGGAGGGCACCGTGCCACTCAGGTGGGTACCCCGCCGGGATCCACGTCGCTGGTGCTATCACTGCCCGCGGCCTCGCTGTCCAACGTGAGAGTCCAGACCTTGTAGGTGCGGCTGGTTGTCTTGAAGTCGAACGGGTCGGTGAACTTCACCTGCTCGCAGCGGCGGGCGAAGCCCTTTGCGCCGGAGTCCCAGTCCTCGCCGCTGCTCAGGTAGGCGTTGTAGGAGCCGTCCGGTACCCCGGAGACGGTGTAGTTCGCCTTGCCCCGCACGTATACCACGAAGGTCGCGGCCGTCGAACCGACCGGGGCGAGCGTGATGACCACGTCGCCGTCACCCTTGTTGTCGACCTTGAACTTGCCCAGGCCGCTCTTGCCGATCTTCTTGATCATCGTACCGTTGTTGAGCCGCCGGTCGCCGCTCTCCGCGATCGGGGCCGGCAGGAAGGTGCCGACGTGGTAGGCCCTGGCCGGGTCGGCCGTGGCCAGCTCCTTGAAGGCGGTCCGCAGCATGTCGGCCGCACCCGTTTGCTGGCTGATCTGGGCGAGAGCGGCCGAGCCGAGGCACACGGTCTTGGTGGTCGCGAACCCGGTCACCTCTACCTGGAGGACACTCAACCCCTGGATCAGATCCTTGTTGGCCCGGGCGATAGCCGGTGGTGGGGTGACTCCTTCGAGCGTGTGGACCTCAGCGTCCAGCGTCGCCGCCAGGCCCTGGGCGGCGGTCTGCAATGTGGTCGGTGTGGTCGCCGCTGGCAGGCCCTGGATCAGCGGTGCCAGCGCCTTGTCGAGGGCGTCGAGCATCTGCTGGTAGCTCTCGGGGGAGACCGGCGTCGAGACGGGTGACGCGGACGCCGAGCCTGTGCCGGCCGCGCCTGTCCTGGTCGAGTTGCCGTGCAGCAGGCCGGGGACCAGCACCAGGGCGAGCACCACGACGAGTACCGCGCCGCCGACCACCAGCGAGATCAGCAGACCCCGCCTTCGTCGCGGGGGTACCGGCGGGAGCACGCCAGCGTCGAACGGCGGCGGGTATCCGGGCGGCATCGTCCCACCCGGCGGCATCGCCTCACCCGGCGACATCGCCTCACCGGGTGGCATCGCCTCACCAGGTGGCATCGCCTCACCGGGCGGCGGGTAGACCGGAAGCGGCGCGGGTGGCTGCGCGTGGCCAGGATATGCGGGCAGCTCAGCCGCGCCAGGAAAGTGTTCGGTCGGCTCGCCCGCCGTGGGCCGGGGTTCTGTCACGCGGGACAGTATCGGGGCAAGAGCCCCGTCTTGGTGTCCCCCGGCCGGCTTGTCCTCGGATGACCGATCATCCGGGCGCGTAACGCGCCTTGACCTGCCGGATGGCCAGGATCCCGGCGGCCACCCCGGCGACCGCGAGCAGCGCCACCAGCCAGCCGGGTGCACCCAGGTCGATCGCCAGGACGATGACGAACCCGTCGAAGAGCGAGATCAGGGTGAACCCGATGTCGTCCAGGTAGCCCGATCGCCAGCCGTCACCCTGCCGGTGCAGCCGGGCGTTGGCCCGTACCGCGCGCCACAGCATGTAGCTGCCGAGCCCGGTCAGCCCGAGGTAGATCAGTTGGGCGGTGGTGTCCAGGTGGCGCCAGTCGTAGGCGACCGCGGCGAGCAGGAACACCATCAGGCCCACCAGCGCGGCGAAGTAGACCCGGAACCGGGTGGCGCCCGCGGTGGAGAGCCCGAGGCAGGCTACGCCCGCGGCGAAACACACCACGCCGGCGAGCGCGTGCGCGGCGATCAGCAGGTTGTGCAGCATGCCCCACACCGTATGCGGCTGATCCCGTTACGGCAGACCCCAGTAGCGCTTGCCGTCGCCCGGAGTGGGCGCGATGGTCAGGTCGGGCGCCGTACCCTTGGTGAAGATCACCACGTCGTCGCCCTTGGCCAGGTTGATGGTGAGGGTACCGTCGCTGTTGCTGGTGAAGCTGACCGTCCCGGTGCTCCCCAGACCCTGCACGTCGAACGGGCCGGCCAGGTTGCCCGGTGCCACCCGGCACGGCTCCCCGGCCAGGCTCTTCACCCGGACGAACTGGGTCCTGCCACCCTTGCGTACCGCGCTGACCAGGAAAGCCCCTTCGGTACGCAGGTTGTGCACCGTGGTGTCGCCCCACGCGGTCGGTACCCCCGGGAAGACCCGGATCGTCCCGCCCCAGCTCTGCACCAGGATGTCGTGGATGGTCTGCGCTCCGGACAGCGGCGTCTCGATGACCGGCCCGGCCTCCTTGTACATCGTGTTGGGCTGGACGTACTTGTCCAGCAGGGTGATGAGCTGGGTACGCGCCTGGTTTCCGTTGCCCAGTACGGCATACATCGAGCCGGAGCCGGTGAACGTGTATCCCTGCTTGGCCGAGCTGAAGCCGAGCCAGTGGTTCAGCGACTTGATGAGCGCGCTCCGGTTGGTCGTGCTCTTCGTGACGTCGAGCTGGTAGAGCGGGTAGAACCAGAGCAGGTGTGAGTAGTGCCGGTGACCCGAGGTGAGCTGTACGTCGGCGCCGATCCAGAACCCGTTGGTGCTGTCCTGCGGCGGCTTGGTCAGGTGGCTCAGCACGTCCTGCCACTTGCCGGCCAGCGGGTCGGTGATGCCCAGCCGCTTGGCGGAGGCGAGCAGGGTCGAGACACCCCAGTGGATCAGCGCGAGGTCGTAGTTGCAGTCCTTGGTGGAGGCGTACTCGGGGGAGAAGGTCGAGGGCAGGTGGTAGGTGCCGGACGCGTCCTTCTTGAGGAAGTGCAGGTAGTAGTTGATGGCCTTGCGCAGCAAGGGGAACACCAGGTTGGCCAGCACGGTGTCGTCCATGCTGTGCCGGTAGGCCAGCCAGGCGTTATGGATGGCCCAGGTCAGGTCGCCCACCTCGCCCCCGCTGCCGGGGGTGGCGACGGTACCGGTGAGCAGGTTCTCCTGGCTGGTCCGGGCCATCCCCATCGAGTCGGTACGCTGCCCGGTCGGTACGTTCGTGATGAGGTTGTTGCGGTACCTGTCCAGCGAGGCGGTGAGTGAGTCCAACTCGGTGTGCCCGGTCGCGTTGATCAGCCAGTACTCCAGCTGCACGTTGAGGTTCCACCAGACGCCGGGCCACGGAGTCCGCTCCACCCACGGACCGTGCGTCGCGATGACCGGCCGGTTGCGCCGGGTGGCGCAGGCCATCTTGTAGAGCTGGATCCAGTAGAAGCTCTGCAGCCGGGTCTCCGGGAAGGTGACGAAGCTCTTCGGGTAGAACGCGTGCCACCACGAGCGGTGGTCGGTTGCGAGGTCGTCCAGGCTCTGCCCGCTCGCGCCGGAGAGCGTGGTCGAGGCGACGGTGTCGCCGGTCCGGTCCGGGAAGGTGTGCGCGATGGTGGCGAGCAACGTCCTGGTCCGGCCGTCGGCCTCGGTACGCAGCTGCCACTTGGTGACCGTCTGGCCGCCCACGGCGAGGTTCTGGATGCAGGTACCACCGCTGGAGTTCTGGGTGACGGTGGGCGCCGGGTTGGTCTTCAGGCCGCTGGGTGCGGGTTTGAAGTCCAGTCGGGGGCTGCGCGCCTTGGCTGGGGTGAAGGTCCAGGCGACCCGCTCGGTGCCCGACTTCACGCTCGCCGCGACCACCAGCAGGTCCCGCTTGCCGTGCACGAAGGCGCGGACGCTGAGCACTCCGGTGGTGGTGGTGACGGTGCCGGACAGCTCGGCGTTCCACAGCGACAGGCGCAGCGCCACCGCGGTGACGTCGCCGGAGGTGTTCAGGGTCAGGTCGCCGACCGGCAACCGGGCGTCGCCGAAGAGCGTGCCGCCGGCGGCGGCGCCCTGGTGGTCGCGCACCCGGGCGTCACCGATCCGCCAGGTGAGCCGCTTGGCCGTACCGGTCTGGTAGACCGCCGCGCCGAGCCCGCCGTTGCCCAGGAACGCGCCCTCGTAGAAGTTCGTGGGCACCCGGTTCCACACCGGGTCGCTGGCGCCCAGGAAGGCCGCCCAGGCCGAGTCGGTGGCCATCGTGTCGGTGAGGCTGCCGGCCGGGCCGGTGGCCGCGATGGCGGGCAGGACTTCCAGGCCGATGGCGGCGGCGCCGGCCGCACCCGCCGCGCTGCCGATGAGCACGCGTCGCGAGATGGGGGTACCGGTCATGACTGGTCTCCGTTCGGGTGCCGAACTTACGCATCGACATTGGACGATGAGAGTACCGAAGTCAACAACTGCGGCACGGAAACCTCCGACGAATTTGCCGCCCTGTCTGCGCCGCGTCGGGCCGGCTACGATGGCGGCCACACAACGGCTGGACGAACCTCGGGTGTCCAGCCGTTGAACCACACCTGGAGGAGAGCGGGCATGGCGAAGAAGTCGAAGAAGGACAAGAAGAAGAACAAGAAGAAGAAGTGACCGTGGGCCGTCCCGTCCGGTACCGGCCGGGCGGGGCGGTTTCCCACCGACCCCTTGACGGCATATAACGGCTGACGTTATAACAGCGTCGACAGTCCCGTCACGACGGCCGGAGGAGACACCCATGACCGCACCGTTGCGTTCCTGCGTCCTCAACGCCATGGGCACCGGATCGTCCTCTGTGGACGGATG
>WNGE01001342.1_pt1 | contig 39573 bp, 40 predicted proteins | sample 5400651 | NCBI WGS metagenome assembly WNGE01 (sample SAMN13153370, study PRJNA577476) | soil metagenome | isolation source: 60 cm soil or saprolite under grassland replicate 2 | place: USA:California | collected 2016-06-15 | reverse complement strand
TCAACCATCACGTCGCCGACCGACAGGTCGCGGACCCAGATAAGTCCGGGCGTTCGCGGAGGGATCGCACCCCCACCACACCCAGGCAGCAATCGCGCCCCGCCCGCTCGTGCCGAACGGGAGGCCCTACTTCAGATAAATCATCATGGCCTGCGAAGCAGGCCGGATTTCGATCGGCGAGTGGAGCTAGCCGGGCTCGAACCGGCGACCTCCTGGTTGCGATAACGCCACAGAGCCGTTCGCTGGCGCTTGTGCGGCTTGTTCAAGCGCTTTCAGGCGCTGTCAGTTCTGCGAGGTTCTCTCAGTTTGGTAGCACGGCGGGTAGCACGGCGTGCTTGCCGCGAAACGACCGCGGCTTTACGAGCCTCCCAGGCCATTCGCTGCCCGCCGCACGAGCAAGATGCGCGGCTAACCGCCCAACGCGCGGATCGTTGCATTCGGCTCGCACCGGTGCAAAGATCGAACGGGGTTCCCCCCGGAAGGAGGAACGATGAATGCAATCCAGAGTCGCGCGCGGCTCGCAGAGCCAGCGGCGGCCACTCCCATCGCACGTCCGGCGCTACCGATCCGCCGCGCCGCGGCGGAGGCGGCGCTCCGCCACGGCGACGGGCCGGTGGAGCTGACGTTCGACGTCGTCCGCGTAGACGGGGCGACGGAAGCGATCAGCATGATCTTGGAACGACCCGACCTGGAGCGGACGCTCCAGTCGGCAGATGGAGAGGAACTCGCGCTCGTCTTCGACCCGCAAGAGCTCGCACACGCGATGCAAGGCCCGGACGTTGAGGCGCAGGGCTTGCGCGAGACGGCGGCCGTCCTCACCGTGGCCGTCGCGGCGATGGCCGGTAGTGCGGGCGTGGCCTCGGCTGCGGCGGGTGGTGCGAGCGGCACCGGTTACGTCGTCCCGGCCGGCAGCACCGTGGCGATCGTCAACGATGCCGGCGCGGTGGGTGCAAGCGGTACCGGCTATGTCGTCCCGGCCGGCAGCGACGAAGCGATCGTCAACGATGCTGGTGCCGTAGGCGCTAGCGGCACCGGCTACGTCGTGCCAGCGGGTGGCACAGAAGCGATCGTCAACGATGCTGCAAGCGCCGCGCCGGCTGCTGGAGGCGACGGGACGCTGTCGTCGACAGACACCGCGGCAATCGGTACCGGCGCGATACTGCTCGTCGCCGGCGCCGCCTTCGCGGCGACGCGGACGAAGCGACGCCCGGATACGGCCGACGTCGCTCCTGCGTAGCGTAGGGCAAGGTGCGCGGCGGCCTCCGTCGCCGCGCACCGAGTGCTCCAGCGTCCCAGTTCCGGCTTAAGGACCCGAGAGCTTTCCGCTTTGGCCCATAGAGCATCTCAGAAGGTTCTACTCACCATTCACCTCACCATTCGGCCGCCTCGGGCCTGGAAACGAAGGGGCAACGGCGTGGTTGAGCGATGGGCGCACCTGGCATCAACCAGGGACTCCCGCGTGTGAAGCTCCGCGTGACAACGCGTTTAGTAGAACGTAAGTAGAACGGGGCATCTTGACGCTCAGCCCCCATTAGGCCGACAGGCTAATTAGCAGGGACTTCGTGCGATGGAGCTAGCCGGGCTCGAACCGGCGACCTCCTGGGTGCGATAACGCCGGATTGTCATTCGGTGAAGCTCATGCGGCTTGTTCAAGCGCTTTGACGCCCTCTCAGTTCGGCCAGGTGCTCTCAGTTTGGTAGCACGGTTGGTAGACGCTGAACAACGTCGCCAGCTGCCCCAACTGTTCACTGGCGTCCTGTCGCGACGCGCGTCTTTTTGCACGCGACAGCCGTCTGCGCGCCACCCGTTCGAACGGTTCCTTCCCCCGGCTGGCCTTCCCATCACACCGGCGTCCTGCCCGTCGAGCTAGCAGGCGAGCGGTGCGTTTACGACGACGCACCGTTCGGAGTTCGTGCACCGTTCCTCGCGGATCGCGCACCTGCGCTGGAATCACCGCGTTCGTCAGCTCTGAGCGCCCGGGACAGGACAGACGCGCGTAAAGGCGAGGTATCCGCACGGGTCGACTGAGACTTTCGCGGAGGTGACGGCGTCGAGCTGCACCGTCGTCGAGGTCCCGAGAATGTCGAACGCCACGGTCGCGCCGGGACGAGTGACTGCGTCAGTGAGATCGTAGCCGGCCGCCACGATTCGCCCCCGGCTGTCGAGAACAACACCATAGATCGTTGCGCTTTCGGGTAGCGGCTTCTTGTACGGGTTGGTAAACGACCCAATGACGCCTCCGGAACTCGTCACCGATACATGCGTAACCGGCGGCAGTCTTCGACGTCGGGGCGCGGTTTGTCCGACGTGTACCTCGGTCTCGATGCCGGCGAGCTCAGGCGAGCCTCTCCAGATCAGCGCGCCGCTGATGACGAAGTCTGCCCCGGCGGGTATCAAGGTGACGGCCGTATAACTGTCCGTGAGCGACCGGCCACGACCGTCGACTGCCTCCACCTCGACAGTGACGTCGATCGCGTCCCTGGTCAACGACCGATTCCGCAGTACCAGCCCGTAATCCGCGTAGCCGTAGTCCCCGCTGCCGAGCCCCTCTCCTTCCGGCACAACCCCGCTCGTGATCACGACGACCTTCGCTGTCCGGTCGGTCGCTGCACGGCCGCCCCCGCTAGAGGAGACCAGCGCGAGCAGGGCGAGCGAGAACGCGATCGCGAGCACACGCCGTCCCACCATCTGCATGAACCGATTGTCGTGGCGGCGCCCAAGGAACTCAAGAAGCCGGTCGAGTCGCAACAACGACAAGCGTCCCGGCGACGCTCACGAAAGGGCGCCCTGTCTGAGTGAGCCGTAGTCCCGGACGTGCGCCGCCGATGCCGGCTCCTCCGGCGTCGGCCGCTACGGCCTGGATCGAAACCGAAACCGAGCGAAGTCATCATGGCTCGGCGAGAGCCGAGCCGGACTTCGCTCGGTGAGTGGAGCTAGCCGGGCTCGAACCGGCGACCTCCTGGGTGCGATCCAGGCGCTCTCCCAGCTGAGCTATAGCCCCGCGGTGGGCAAAGTGTAGCCGCCGCTTCCGCGGCCGCCGCCCGATCAGTTCTTCCCGAAGTACTCCTTGATCAGGCCCCGCCGGCGTTCCTGGGCGATTTCCTGCAGCTCCTGGGGAAGCTCTTCCGCCGCCACCCCTTCCTTGGCGTGCTCGTCCAACCGCCACTTCGTGGCGGCCAGCACCGCCTCCCAGCTTCCACGGAGCCGGGACGGTTCGTCCTGAAGTACCTGCTCGACCTTGGAGACACGCTCGTCGCTCCCGAATGCATCGCGCATCTCCTCGAGGATGCGCCCCAGTTTGAGCGTCTCGTCATCGTAGGCGTCAAGAGCGGCGAGGAAGTCTGTAGCGGCAATCGCCGCCTGGTCAGCAGCTTCGCGCTGCGAGCGGAGATCGTCCTCGTACGCGGCGAGTGCTTCGAGCCGTTTGGTTTCGGCGAGTTCCTGCCGCTTCTCGCCGAGCCGCGTCTCACGCTCGGTCAGGCTCTCGCGTGTCCGCAGGAGGTTCTCGCGCAGCTCCGCGACCTGCTGCTCGAGCGTGGCGAAGCTCGAGCTGTCGTCCTCGACGCGCGCCCGAAGATTCAGCAGGTCGCGTTCGAGCGCCTCGATGTCCTGTGAGATCGCTTCGCTCTTCATGAGAAGACCATTCTGACGCCTTCGGGTCCGTTTTTGCACCCCTCCAGGTCGAATCCCTCCGAAAGTCTAGGTCCGCACCAGCCGATAGGTTCCGCAGTAATGCGGACGTCTCGCGTCGAGGCCTTCAGCGACGGCGTCTTCGCCATCGCGATCACCCTGTTGATCCTGTCGGTCGGGATCGACAGGGCGCCGCACGGCGATCTCGGGACGTATCTCGTCGACCTGTGGCCCGCCTATCTCGCCTACGCCGTGAGCTTCCTGACGATCGGGATCATGTGGGCGAACCACCACCTCCTCTTCGACAACTTCGCACGCGTCGACCGGCCGATGCTGCTGCTCAACATTCTCCTGTTGATGCTGATCGCTTTCGTGCCGTTTCCGACCCGCGTCGTCGCGGAGTTCGCGCGCTCCGAGGTCGACCGCCGAGATGCGGCGCTCCTGTACGGGCTCACGATGACGACTACGGCGATCCTCTTCTTCGCTCTGTGGATGTACGGGTCGCACCGCCTTCTCCGCGCGGACGCCGATCCGCGCGTGGTGAGCGGCATCACGCGCAGCTATCTGCCTGGAGCGCCGCTTTACGCGACCGCCACGCTCCTGGCGTTCGTCAGCTCCATCGCCAGCCTGATCATGTTCGCCGGGATCGCGCTCTTCTACGCCCTCTCCGCCGCGCTGTTCGGTCGCACGGACTCGACCGTCGCCCGCACCGCGGCTTCCGGTGACACGTCGTAAGCGGCGGAGCCGAGCAGAACCATCAGCCCTGAGCTCACACCGGCCGCTTCGATTTGCGTTCGAGCGTTCCGGGGCCCGACGCCTCCGCCGATGACCGCCACAGATCGGCGCACCTGCCCGAGCGGGCGATGGCAGGCGTCGATCTGCGCGCGCACCTCCTCAGGCGTGTCGTAGACGCTGCCGGTGAACGAGCCGACCTGGACGTAGTCCCGCCGCACAGGCGCGTCATCTCGGCAATCACGGCGGGAGCGACACCGAACCCGCGCTCCCGGGCCCAGAGGGCCGCGCCGACTCGGTGCGCGAAGATCGGCACGCCGAGCTCCGCTTCGCGCAGCGCCCGCACGGAGTCGAGGCCCTGCGCGAACGCGTTGACCATCACGGCGCCCGCACCCAGCTCGACAATGCGACCCGCGCGCTGGCGTAGCGAACTCCGTCCGGGACGAGCCCCGCCACCGCGCGCACGCGTTCCTCCAACGGACACCACGCCGGATCGCCGAGGAGCTCGTCGTCTTTGACCAGGTCGGCGCCGCCCGCGGCCAGGGCTGCGACGGTCGAGGCGAACTCCTCCGGAGACAGCCCGAGTGAGGGCTTGACGATGGCGCCGACGAGCACCTCGTCAGGCACGGCGCACGCCGGGCCGGGTAAAAGACCGACTGGAAGTTCGAGCCCAACGAGCCGGCAGTGAGCGAAAGCAGCGCTGTCGGCCCATTCGCCGGCGAGCAAGGAGGAGACGAGCAGCGTGACATCCCCGCCCCAGTTCTCTTTGGGAAACTCGAGCACCGCACGACCAGCCGCGTATGCCACGACCGTGCCGCGCACGTGCATGGGCCCGTCGGCACGGCCGACCGACTCGATCAGCGCCAACGTCTCCGCCGCTTCGGGCGGGTCGAGCTCGTAGGTGGCCCGGATCACCAAGGCGAACGCTAAAGGCGAGCGTGTCCTCACGCTCCGCGAGCTCAACCGGGCGTTGCTCGAGCGTCAGCTGCTCCTGGCACCGCAGCGGCTGACGGTGCCCCGTGCCATCGAACGGCTCTGCGCTCTGCAGGCGCAGTACGCGCCCTCCCCGTACATCGCTCTCTGGTCGCGGGTGACGGGTTTCCGCAAGGAGCAGTTGACTCGGGCGCTCGAGGATCGAAAAGCCGTCAAGTCCACTCTCTTTCGCATCACGCTGCACATCACGAGCGCTCGCGACTACCCGTACTACGCAGCGGCTTGGCTGCCGGCGGCGCGCGAGATGACGCCGCGTATCACCGTCGAGCGGATGGCGGAACTGTCGCGCAAGGTGCACGCCGCGGCGCAAAAGCAGATCACGCACGCGCAGTTGGAGGCGATCGCAGCGGAAGAGATGGGCGGTCGCTGGAGAACGCGGACGCTCGCGCCGTTGCTGCACGTGCCGCCGGCCGGAACCTGGGGCTTCCACGGAAGTCCCGAGCTGCTCACGCTGAAGACCTGGCTCGGCGTCGATCTGCCCTCCAGGGAAGACGGGGCGAAGCACCTCGTCGGGAGCTACCTCGCTTCCTTTGGCCCCGCGACGCAACAGGATCTCCTGCGATTCGCAGGTGTCCGCGTCCGCGACCTCCGCCCGGGCATCGAGGGACTGGAGCTGCGGAGGTTTCGGGACGAGCGGGGACGCGAGCTGCTCGACCTGCCTGGCAGGCCGTTGCCGGACAGCGACACGCCGGCGCCGGTCCGCTTCTTGCCGAAGTGGGATTCGTCGCTCCTCGCGTACGCCCCGCCCGAGCGGACGCGCATCCTCCCCGAGAAGTTCCGCACCACTGTGATCGGGAAGAACGGCGATGTTCTTCCCACGGTGCTCGTCGACGGTTTCGTCGCGGCGACGTGGAACGTCGACAGGAAGCGCGGCCTCGAGATCGAGCCGCTACGACGGCTGACGAAGGCGGAACGCGCCGAGATCGACGAAGAAGGCGGGCGCCTCGTCGAGTTCGTGCGGAGCTAGAGGTAGGTCTGGTGTGAAATGAGAATTGGATGAAACCGACGCTCAGTCCGCGAAGAGCGTGAGCTCCGGCTCGCGCTCGCCCCGGAGCACTGCGAGGTCGACCTCGACGCAGTGGATGCCTCGTGCCTCGGCGAGTGTGCGCGCCTGGGGCTTGATCACCTGCGCGGCGAGGACGCCGCGGCAACCCTCGAGCTCGATCCGCTCCAGGTAACGCGTGAGCTGCTCGACGGCGTCGATCGTCCCGACTCGCTTGATCTCGACAGCGACCCAGTCGCCTGCCTCGTCGCGGCACATGAGGTCGACGGGGCCGATGTCGGTCGGCCACTCTCGCCGCACGAGCTGGAGGTCTCGGCCAAGGGCTGCCGGGTGCGCGGCGAGCTCCTCTTGCAGGTGACGCTCGACACCGTCCTTCTGGAGCGCCGCCGACTCCCCCATGTCGTGAGTGACGTCACTCAGCAACTCGGTCACGCGGATCTCGAGCCGGTCCTCCGACTTGCCCGCGCGCTTGCGCACCACAATGCAGTCGTCGTGTTCTTCGAGAACCGTTGGCGGTGTCATCCAGTTCAAAGGACGAAATCCGCCCGCATCGTCGTGAACGAGGAAAGAGCCGTCCGCCTTGAACATCAGTAGGCGCACCGCCTCGGGAAGACGCGCGGTCAGGCGGCCTGTGTAGAGCACTTCGCAGCGAGCAACGACGAGACGCACGGCCGACGGACCGTACTGTCCGCTTCGGACATGCCAGTAGTCAGGCCCAAGGGAGGCGGTCCCAGTACGACGGGCGCCCGATCCGCGAGGGCTCGTACCCCACGCACGCCTCGTCCGGATCGGTCGTCTCCTTCTCCGCACTCGCGCCGTACCGCCGCGCCAGCTCGGAGACCGGATAGACGACGTTCCAATCCTCCGACCGGCCGCCGACCATGAAGATCACGCACGGCCCGTCGCCGGCGCCCACGAAGATGTGCTCGGTCCCGGCCGGGCTGTGGAAGAAATCCCACGCCCGCAGGAGCCGCTCCTCGCCCTCGACAAGGAGTCGGCACTCTCCCGAAAGAATGAGGAAATTCTCCTGCTCCGACTCTCGATGGTAGAGGCCGTTCGACTCGCCCGGCTCGAGGACGTGCAGCCTGACGCCGAGTTGCGGGAACGAAACGTGCCGGGTTTCGAATGAGCACTCCGCGCCTGATGGTTTCTTGGACCCCGGCGTTTCGGAGGTCAACCACTCGGCGTCGCGCACGTTCAGGACGAACCACCCTTCGCTCAGACGCGCGAGGCCGGCGCCGCGGTCTTCGAACCTTGCCTGGTCCATCGCGCGAATCTACAGAGTCAAGTCGCGGAAAGACGCTGCGGACACAAATGCGGCCCGTCCCTTCGGGCGGAACTCCCTCCGAATCCTGTTCAACGGTCTGTAACCGCCTGCATCGTCATGCACCAGAAGGGAGCCGTCTGCCTTGAACATCAAGAGCCGGACTGCTTCGGGTAGTCGGGCGGTGAGCCGGCCGGTGTAGAGAACCTCGCAGCGGGCGACGACCAAACGCATGCCCCGGACCGTACTGTCCGTTTCGGACAGGGCTCCGCGTTGAGCATCAGCGCAGTTTGTAGAGCAGAAGGATTTCGTTGTCGAACACGATCTCCCCGGTCTGCTCGAAGCCGTAGCGCTCGTAGAAGCCGAGCGGGCTGCCTTTGCCCTGCCCGCAGCTCGTTCTCATGATCTCGACCTCAGGTCGTCGGCGGAAGTACTCGGCGATGAGGCCAAGCGTCGCCGTGCCGTAGCCGCGTCCTTGGTAGCGCCGGTCGATGAAGAGCTTCCAGAGGTATTGCGGAAAGTATCCTGGCCCTCCGACCTCGTCGCTGACCATCACGAACCCGACCGGCGTCTCGCCCGCATAAACCGCCCAATACACTGCGCGCCCATCCGGTTCTCGAGTCGCCTCGGCGATCGAGTCGGCGGCATTGCTCACGAATTGCTGTTGCTCCGGTGACACCTCCAAGGCTTCGACCGCGTCACGGTTCGATTCGTCGATCGCGCGAAGGTGGACCACGGTCGGGATCCTACGGCCAGCGGTAGGAGCGCTCTCGGCGGGCGGAACTCCCTCCGAATGCAGTTCAGCGGGCGGTAGCCGCCTGCATCGTCGTGGACGAGGAACGAGCCGTCCGCCTTGAACATGAGCAACCGCACCGCCTCCGGCAAGGTGGCGGTCAGGCGTCCGGTGTAGAGAACCTCGCAGCGGGCGACGAGAAGACGCATCGGCGTCACACCGTACTGTCCATTTCGGACAGGAGCGGACGAGACGGACTTCACGGTTCGCGACCGCCGTATACGGATCGTGAGGCGGGTGTTCCTTTTATCCGGCGCACTCTTTGGCCTGCTCTGCGCGACGGCACATGCTGATGTCGGCCCCCCTCGGCTAAGCCCATGGGTCGGCAAGCCGGGTCAGGTGGTAATGGGACGGGGGTCGAGCGGGATGCCGGTGCTGATGATCCCGGCATGGCTTGCGCCGCAGCGGTATTCCTGCCACGGCGGCGCGGTTTGTGAGCCGTACTCGGTCGGAGTACCCTCGCGACCGCCTTGGATCCGGCTCGGCCGAATGAGCGGACGTGTTCTGCCGGTCACGTTCGGGACCATTCGGTTCCGTGTCCCGCGTGTTGCGCCGGGGCGGTACAAGGTCTTCGTCTACTGCGAGCCTTGCTATCGGGGCCGGCGGGGAAGCCTGATCACGGACGACCGGATCTTCCGGGTGGTGGGCGGTGACTCGGGCGGAGAGCGCCGCGTCGTGTACCCGGGCGACCGACTTTCCTTCGTACTCCCGTTCGGATGGCACGTCACCGCCGCCCGTATCAACGGCGTCGTTGATCCCGTCACGATCTTCACGACGACGAGCTTCCGACTCCGGGGGCCACGGCCGTCAGGTGACATCTGCTCTGTCACGCTGCAGCAGCAGTGGCACGTCCGCGGCGCCTATGTCCAGCTCACTGAGGAACGAGACGGTGCCTCACGGAAGCGGATGCTGCGACGGGTTCCGCCGAGACCTCGCCACTTCGAGACGCGCCAGGCAGGCGCAGGAGGTCTCTGCACGCCTGCGGACAGCGGCGAGATCACGTTTCACGAACGCGGGCGCGCGTTCTACGTCTTCTACGGGATCGGCAAACGCGCATCACCAGCCACGCGGATCGCCGTTCGCGCACTCTTGGACAGCCTCCGGATTGGGCGCCGTTAGGCGGATCGGTGAACAGTGAGGCTCAGCCTCGGGGTCGGGTAACCGTAGTGCCCCTGTTCAGCAGGCTCGTGGATGCCCTTATCGCTAAGTGGGAAGAGGAGCGGCGATCACGCGAGGTCTCAAGCGTTCGCGGGACGCAAACACCAGGACTAGCGTGAACACAACCAAGGGAAGTGCGTACTTCCAAGCGGTTGGCGCCGCTCCCACAGGACAGACCCACAAGATCGCCGGCAGGAGCCAGGCAACGGAGAAAGCTGGGTTGAGCACGGCGAGCGGAACGAGCAAGAGTGCGAAGTAGTGAAGCCAGACGACTGGGCTCCACAAAAGGGCGGCGGCGATTGCAAGCGCGAAGGCCGCCTCGCTGCGATTACGTCGTGCAGCAACGAAGATGGCAGCGAGTGCCAGGACTCCGAGCGAGAGGCCCCCGTACCTCGCTAGCGGATCTGGTAGGCCCAGTTTCGTGAGAAAGCCAAAAGGTGTGTAACTCGAGTTCTCGTAATACCGGGCGAAGATTCGGGCGACGTGCGAGTAGTCACGCAGACCCGAGAAGCCAAGCACTCCCCACGTGCCGAACGTGATCACGCCGGCGACAACGAGCGACCAGGCCGCCGCCGCATACCGTCGGGTCGCAATCAGCCAGACCAGCAACGGCCACAGGAAGAACTTCAGTGACACGAGAACGCCGACGAGTAGAGCTGAGGCGACGACGCGGTGGCGAAATCGCCATAGGACTGCAACTCCGAGGGTAAGCAACAAGGTGAGATTCGCTGTTTGGATCCCCGACGCAACCGGGGCCCACAAGAAGGCTGCGCCGTAGCAGCGCCAGTCGCGAACACCGACGAGCCGCAAGGCGGAGAAGACGGCCGCGATCAGAATTCCGGTGAAGATCGCTTCCGCGAGCCAAACCGGGAGCAAGCCAAAGGGCGCAAAGAGAAGCACCGCGGGCGCCGCATATGGACCCGCTGGATAGGTGTGGATGAGGAACACGGCGTCCGGCGTCGGCGGCGGAAATGGCGACCGGCCGTGAAGAACATCGTGCGCGCTGGCCCAGTAGTAGTTGTGGAAATCCAGTGCAAACGCGTGCACGCGGGCCGTGTCGATCAATCGCCCGACGGTCAGGACCACGGGCAACCAGCAGCAGAACACGAGTGCGATGCCGTCCGTCCACCCCGGGCGCCGTTCGGCACGGCCAGCAACAGCCAACTCAGGCATCATCCCTCGGACTCTGCGGAACGCCTCAGGCGGGCACAAGGCGCATTCGTCCAGGCCGGCCCAGGACTTTTGCTTCACGCGAACCGCGTGACTTGGGGCTACTAGCCGTTCCCCGACCCTGGACGCCGCCCTGAGACAGAAACTCCACTCGATCCACGCTCGACCCGCGAGCCACCAACGATCGCATCACGACCATCGGGGAACCGCACCCACGCCTTCCCCCCGCCGTCGTAGTCCGGCGACCAGACGATCAGGGTCGCGTCCTGACCGGAGACTTGAACCCGCTCCGTTCCTTCGGGCTCGACTCCGCGCCAGACGCGGATGAACGGATTCTGGTCCCATTCACGTCCAATCGTCGTCTGGTCGGTGTGACCCGGTAGGACACGCGTCTCCGGCGGCAGCTTCATCAGGACGTCCATCACCGACTCTCGCACCTGCTCGAAGCTCCCGCCGCCGACGGAATCCTTGAAGAGCGTGTCCCCCGTGAATACCGCCTCACCGTTGATGACGAAGGCGACCATGTCGTCGGAATGGCCGGGCGTCGCCAGGGCCTCGACCCGCAGGCCGCCGACTTCGGCCTCGCCGGTCTCCACCGGTAGGCCGAGCTCGCCCTCGTGCTCCACATGATCGGGGTGCGAGTGCGTCCGGAGGACGAGCTGCGGCTCCACCCGCCACTGCTGCGCCGCCGCCCGCAGCGGCTCGAGTGGCGCTCCGGAATCCACGTAGAGAGCCACCCCGTCTTCCTTGTCCGCCACGAGGTAGGCATTCGAGAGGTAGCGCGGATGCAGGCTCCGTTCGACGAGCACGGCGGTACGCTACCGGCCACACCTGCGATGAGGAGGAACTGAGATGGGGCTTCTGGGACGAGCTGGAGAGATCATCAGGGCGAAGTTCTCCGCACTGCTTAACCGGGCGGAGAATCCGCAGGAGACGCTCGACTACTCCTACGAGAAGCAGCTCGAGTCACTGCAGAACGTCAAGCGGGGTGTCGCCGACGTCGTCACGGCCAAGAAGCGCCTCGAGCTCCAGACGCAGCAGTTGGAGCAGAACGTGGTCACGCTGGACACGCAGGCGCGCCAGGCGCTCGCCGCCGGCCGCGAGGACCTTGCCCGGCAGGCGCTCGAGCGAAAGTCCGGGATCCAGCAGCAGCTCCAGGATCTCGACACGCAGGTGAAGGGGCTGCAGGACCAACAGGAGAAGCTCGTCGCGAGCGAGAAGCAACTGTCCGCCCGCATCGAGCAATTCCGATCGCAGAAGGAAGTGATCAAGGCGCAGTACTCGGCGGCGGAGGCGCAGGTGCGGATCGGTGAGGCCGCGACCGGCATTGGCCGCGAGATGGACAACACCGGCCTCGCAATCCAGCGCGCGAAGGACAAGACCGAGCAGATGCAGGCGCGCGCGTCTGCGATCGACGAGCTCGTCACGTCGGGAGACCTCGAGGAGCTCGGTTCCACGAAGACCCCACTCGACCGAGAGCTGTCGCAGCTCGCATCCCAGCAGCAAGTGGATCGCGAGCTGGAGCAGATGAAGGCCGAGGTGGGCTCAGGTGGCGAGAAGAAGGAACTAGGAGAGTCGCCACCCTCAAACTAGGTCGCAGCTTCGTCCGAGGAGCAACCTCAACGTGCTAGCGGCGTCCTGCGTCTCCCGCCAAGAATGTCCCTGTGTATGACGCTGTCGATGATCCCGGTGGCCTCGTCGCCAACAGCCAGACTCCGGGGAGATGAGACAACCGCCAGCCCGTCGCTGATGCCACCTCCAAGGGTGGACGCCGGACACGACCGAACAAGACGGAGTCGAGGCCGCGGCGCTGGGCCTCGGCGAGACTGTTCAGCCGCGGGAGGTAGACAACTTTCCGGCGAAGGTCAGCTCCGAAAAGCATGAAACTGGGATCCTCGGGCCCGAGAACGGCTCCGATCCGTGTCCGACCCCGCAGCGCCGACTCGATCGCCTTGCTGGTGCGCGGCCCCATGTTGCTCGAGACCGAGACGGTCTCGCTCCGAGTCATCGACCAGATAGGAGTAGCACCTAGCGCAGCCGGCTTGTTGACGTTGAACGAATGCGCGAGCGTGAGACTGAGCACGCCCACCACGACAGCACCACCTGCCAGCCATCGGCGGCTGTAAGCGACTGCCAGCAGCGGTGCGCAGAGCGCGCAAGGAAGCGTCATGAATCGTCCAATCCAGGCGTTGTACTTGTAGACCACGGCCAGTTCGATGACGAAGAGGAACAGCGTCGAGCCCAGCACCAGCCGGACGGCATCTCGACGGCCTCGCAGCCAGTTGACCGTCGGGATGAGGGCGAGCGGCACGAGCAGCGCCGCCCCGAGTGGCCCGAAATAGGAGATGTCTTCATCGGCCATCGAATTGAGGCGGTAGCGAAAACGGGTGGCGGTCCAGTCAGAGCCGTTCACCGAGACGTGTAGCACGCTGAAACCGCCTCGCATGAGGAGCGCAGCCAGCAGAATCCAGAGCGGGGAAAGCACGGGAATGGCAAACAGAAGCGCGTCTCGACCGCCCCAATCCGTTCTCTTCTGCCGGCCGCGCAGAATCATCGCGACAACGAGCGAGACGAAGAGCGCTACTACAGCTGCCGGGTACACCGTTCCGTACCCCGACAGATCGAAGAAGCGATAGAAGACGCGGAGCGCCGTGGAAGCGATCCCCCCGACGCTCGGCTCTGCCCGGAACCGCTCCAGGTCCGTCGCCGCGAGCGGCGTCCCTGTTTCCAGCAGGTTCTCTACATAACCAAACGCTCCGAACGCCGCGAACGCTCCTAAGGACCAGAGCGCCAATGTCAACGCTCGGCGCCGTAAGACCACGATCGCGAGTAAGGCCAGCGGAAACAGAGCAAAAATGGCCGTGAATTTCGTCCCGAGGGCCAGACCAAGGGCGAGCCCGGCAAGTGCTTGCCCACGTGGCTCGCGGCGAATGACGTACATCGCCGCGGCGGCTATGAACGACGCGACGACGAGATCGTTCTGCGTCGACACCGACTCGAGTGCGACGACGCTGAACGTCGGGAATAGCAGGGCCGCGAAGGCCGCCGAGCTTCTCGCGAAGCCAAGCCCGCGGGCCGTGCCGAAGATCGTCACGAGCAGAATCAGCTCAGCGAGCAGCTGCGGAGCGGCTGCCAGCCAGTCGCCGTGCGCGAGGGCGAACGTATAGAGGATCTCGATCTCGCCGTTCGGCGGGAAGGTGTTGATTCGTGCCGTTGGAGCCGCGTCGACGTAGCCGAGGGAGCCGTGCTGTAGCCACTGGGCTGCACGAGGAAGGTGGTAGACAAGGGAATCCCAATTCGTCGGGGGCGTCGCGACAACGATGAATGCCTCGTATGCCACGGTGGCGGCGACGACGATCACGAGGACGGCGATCAAGGGATGTCGACGGAATCCTCCTGGGAAATGGGGCCACGGCGGCAACCTCCTCGTCCTCAACCAGATCAGGAGAGCCACTAGCGTGACCGCGAGCTCTCCGAGGAGGTAGCCCGGCTCGCCGATCGCATGCCCCGCCGAGAGAACCTCAGTCAGGCCGACGACTTCTGCGACGGCGATCAGGTAGATGGCGACAACGACCGACGTCAAAGATCGCAGCCCCAGGCTGAACGCGATCGCACTGGCGCTCACTCCAAGCAAGAGCACACCGGCAGCGAGAGCCACCCTCGGATGATCGTTCTCGGACTTGCGTAGCGATTCCGCCGACTCGGCGGTCCGGCCTATCCGAAAGTCCACACTCGACTCTGACGCGGCCGCCCGTCGCGGGGCGGCTTCCCGAGGCGAGAACTCGCCGCCTGGTGCTCGACCTAAAAGTTGAGTCAGATCTAGACCAACGACTGTCGGGCGGCCCAGCGACCAGTCCTACGTTGAGGGCATGGCGACTGCTGCAGAAGTACTCCTGTTCCCATCGCAGTACGACCAGGGCGCCAGCCTCGCACTGGCCTCGTCGACCACATTGCGGTTGACCTTCATCGTTCCGGTTTACAACGAAGTTGCGACCGTCGAGCAGGTCCTTGACCGAGTCGACGCATTGCCGTTCGCCAAACAGATCATCGTGGTGGACGACGGTTCGACCGATGGCACGTCAGAGGTCTTGGAGGCCTGGAAGGAACGGACCGGCAGCCTTCTGATTCGTCAGCCGAACCGCGGCAAAGGAGCGGCTATCCGTGCTGCGATTCCGCACATCGACGGCGACATCGTTGTCGTCCAGGATGCAGACGGTGAATATGACCCAGTCGACGTCCCGCGGCTCGTAGAGCCGATAGCGCGGGGGGCCGCCGATGTGGTGTTCGGGTCCCGACTGTCCGGAGGGCAACCACAACGCGCATACCTCTTCTGGCATCTCCTCGGAAATCGCTTTTTGTCGCTTCTGACCAACATTCTCTTCAACACGACCTTGTCGGACATGGAGACCGGCTACAAGGTCTTCCGCGCAGACGTTCTCCGATCGCTCGACCTCCGAGAAAATAGGTTCGGCATTGAGCCGGAAATCACCGGCAAAATTTGTAAGAAACGCTGCCGGATCTACGAGTTGCCGATTGCGTACTACGGGCGGAGTTACTCAGAGGGCAAGAAAATCACGTGGAAGGACGGCTTCCGCGCGATCGGCGTGTTGATCAGCGTCCGCGTTGCTAGATGACGGCGGCGGCCAGCATCACAGCACGCGAGGTGGTGCGCGGCGACCGCCTTTCGGAACCCACTGAGCAGGAGGAAATCCTGTGGGCTCTCGAGGGCAAGGCGCCTCGCTACAACCAATGGCTCCTCTCGCGGGCCCTTCCTCATGCCGGCCAGCACCTTCTCGAGATCGGCGCTGGAATCGGGACGTTCACTCTTCCTTTCGCCGCCCATGGAATCCGAGTCACCGCGCTTGAACCTGACGAGGCGCTTTCCGACATTCTCGAAGCACGCACGTGCGACATCGAGGGCATCAGCGTCTTGCGCAAAGAGATCGAGGACTTGACGCCAGACAGGCTCGGGAAGCCTGTCGATTCAGTCGTTTGCTTCAACGTTCTCGAACACATCGCTGACGACGAGGGCGCTCTAGGGACGATGCGCCGCTGCTTGAGGAAGAGCGGTCAACTGCTCCTGCTCGTTCCGGCTCACCAATTCCTCTTTGGCGAGACGGACCGAGCCGTCCAACATGAGCGCCGCTACAGCTCTTCGAGCCTGTCTCGCAAGCTTACAAATGTCGGCTTGGAAATCGTCCACCTGCAGTACGTGAACCCAATCGGTGCCGCCGGCTGGTTCGTTTCATCTCGCCTACTGCGGCAAAGGACGCTCGCGGCGGGCCCGCTGAAAGCCTACGAAAACCTCGTCCCTGCTCTTCGTCATCTGGATCGGCTGCGTCTCCCAATGGGCTTGTCCCTGTGGGTGCGGGCAAGACCGACCGGATCGTAGTCCGGCATAACTAACCACTCGACTGGCGGGCTGCAAGGGCCTCCGCCGGCGTCGGCCTGCCCGAACGCGGATCTCTCGAGGATGCGCTTCCTCGAACTAGCTTTTGTGGGGGTCCGGCCTAGCCCTGCGGCGAAAGACAGGGCCAGGGGCGTGGGTTACACCTAAGGCCTCAACCGTCTGATGGAAGGGGCTCTAGATGTTCTATGTCGTGCTTTTCTTGATCGCCGCAGTGATTCTCGGCGCGCTCTACTTCGTGCGCGGCCGCAGCGGCGCCTAGCACCAAAGAGACTGGGGTTGACCCGGCGCCGAGGATTCGGCTCGACGCCGGCGAACTTGGGCCCGAACGGTCATCTGGAGAAAGGATTCGGGTGTTCTACGTCGTGCTCTTGATCATTGCGGTTGTCGTCATCGGCGCGCTCTACTTCGTGCGCGGCCGACGGAACGTCTGACCTTCCATATCGTCCCGCATCGGCCTGCAGGCCTTCGGCCAGGCGCTAAGGGACTCGGAAACCGCTAGCGATGTCGGCTCCTCTCAAACGGAGTTGCCGACTCGCTGCCGGAGCGCAGAGCGGCACGCGCCAACATCGGTCATCGTGAACCGGCTGCTTGACGATCAAGCCGCTAGTGGTCCGAATCGTCCTGACGGCGGGCAGAGGCGGATTGAATGAGCCGAGGGGCCCGTCTCCGTGCCTGGTGATGGGCCTCCACGATCCGCCGATGACCACCGCGGTCGCCACGAGGCCCACGCACAGCAGGGCTACGACCTTATCGAGCGGCCCACGGGCCAATAATGCAATCGGCACCAGCCACAAAGGCCCGTAGACGAATCGCGGCGCGGGTGCGGCGAAGAACCAGATGATCAACGTCAGCAGCAATGGTGGGAGCGTCGCCATCAGCAGCCTGCGGGTCTGGGGGCTTCTTTGCTGCAACACGCCGAACAGTGCAAGCGCGAATGGACCCATGACGTCGGCGTCACTCGTCCTCCGCCGGAGCCAACCTGGGAACCAGTCCCATGAGCTCAAGACGGCGGACGGGGGTTTGTGCGGGGATCGAGCCCAAGAGCGAATCCATGCATTCACGGTGTCTACGACATCCGCGTGCAGCCGCCAGTCAACCGGTAGAGCACCGATTTTGAGCGGTAAGAGCGGGTAACCCGAGAGCACCGCCTGACGCGCGGTCCACGCCAGAGAGACAGCGAGTGGGATGACGCCGACAAGTGCCGTCGTGCGAGCAGGCCGCCGTGAAAGCAGCACGACAGTCATGCCGACGAGGATCGTGGCCGGCAAGAACTGGGGACGGGTCGCAGCGGCGGCCGCATAGGCTGCCGTCGCGCCGATCGCCGTCGCTGAGTCAGAACGTTCGACATGCTCGCAAAGGCAGAGCGTGCCGGCCGCGACCAGGACGAAGCCCGGCAAGTCGAGGCTAGGACTGCTGAGCCGACTTCCCGGCTCGATTGCGACAGTGATGAGGGTGGCCGGGACGAGTAGCCACGCCACCCGCCTCGTGAACTCTGGGGTGGTCTGGTCCGCCAACAACCAGCTGATGTGAGCGAGCAGCATCGCGACGAGAAGACCATTCGCGAGGTGGAAGCCCGCGTCATGCCAGGGCCCATTGCCCAGAAGAGCGACTACCAGTAGGTGCGCATCACCTGCTCCAAGGCGTTCCTGCAAGTTGCCGAGCCCTCGGATCGCGGCGAATCGCGTGGCGTACTCGACCGCCTGGAAGTGGTAGAGGCCACTATCCCAATTAGTCGGCCTGCCAAGGGCTTGGTTTGCAAGCCAGAGAAAGCCCAAGGCACTTGCAACGACCGCACCGAACATGCGCCGCCCTATCACCGTGGTTCTGGTCAGCCGGGGCCGAGCCCGGCTGAGGCACATCACGTCGGCCGTCACGCCAACAACCGTCGGAGCGATCAGCGCCTTCCAGGAAATCGGTGCGAGAAGGTTCCACACCTCGAGGTACGCCACCAGGGCTGCGAAACCGATCCACAAATCCGGCGGGCGCCACTGCGCTCCGTTACCGAGGCCGAGAGCCCGAGCCAGCGTCTGTCGGCACGCAAAGCCACAACCAAGCAGAAGAAACCCCGCGACTGCCCATGAGAGAACTACAGCGAGCGTCGGCGCAAGCACATTGACTCACATTATGGATAGCTCTTCCGCGGTCACCCGTCCGCGGCAGACCGTGCGCCCTGGCTCCGCCGTCTAGTGCCGGTACTGGTTCATCGCGCCGGTCGCGATCCTCAGCCACCAAGCGCCCGAGAGGAACGTGTAGAAGACCACCGGCAAGACCAGCCCGAAGAGGGCGATCAGGGCGGCAACGTACCCGTACGCGCAGATCAGACTGAAGATATCGGGCGTGAACCAGCCGAGAGCCAGCGCCGCACCGACGTGAATCATCGCCCGCTTGCCATCCTCGGGGCCGAGGTCCGGGAACCGCACGACGAACCAGAAGGCTAGGAGCGCCGAGGCGACGCCGAGGGCAATCAGAAACATTCCAATCGTCATGGCTCTCCTCTTTTCAACGGCTGCCGCAGCCGAACGGATACGGCCGGTCTTGCGTTGCATCGGACGCGCACGCGGCGCAGCCGTCCCCCATTCGGGGTACCTCGGAAATCAGCTCCGCGACCCGGCCAAAGGCTGGGTGAACCCAGCCGTAGGGACGTTGAGCAGCTGGGTGCAAACCCGTCATGGTCAGTCGGCGTGGAAGCGCTTGGCCACACTGCGGGTAGCGTTCCGGGCGGTTCGGGCGCTCCCCGCCTGATCAGCCTCGGCGCACGCGCGCGGACCATGCTCGAAGCGGGGGCCTTCGTCCTGCTCCCGCTCGTCGGCCCCATTCTCATCCTGGCCTACCTGCTGGGCTTCCACACGAGTCACCCGAGCACGGTGGACGGGACGTATTTCCCGGACGGCGGCTTCCTCTTCGACCTTCACGTCATGTGGAAGGCGGGACACGACATCGTCACTGGGCACTCCCCGTATCCGTTCGTGTACCCCGCCCCGGCGGCGTTCCTCATGGTCCCGTTCGGCCTCCTGCCTTGGAAGCTTGCGGTTGTGGCGTTCACGCTCGTGCTCATTGGCAGCCTGGTCTTGGCGCTCCGACTGCTCCGCGTCACCGACTGGCGCTGTTACGCGGCCGCGCTTGCCTGCATGCCGATGACGAGCTCGATCACCATCGGAACGCTGAGCCCACTGCTTCTCCTTGCCGGGGCTGCCGCCTGGCGATACCGGAACAGGCGGCTCCTGGTCGCGGCTGCGGTAGTAGGAGCCGTCGTCACGAAGATCTTCCTCTGGCCGTTGTTCTTCTGGCTCGTCGCCACCCGGCGTTACCGGACTGCTGCGACGACCGCCGGGCTCGGGGTCGCCACAGTCTTCGGCTCCTGGGCACTCCTCGGCTTCGACGGGCTGAGGGAGTACCCACACCGGATCAGCAGGGTTGCCGGACTCGAGCAAGATCGAAGCTACTCCCCGTTCTCACTCGGACAGTCGCTCGGGATGTCGACGACCGCCGCCCAGGTCATGGTCGCGCTCCTCGCCGTGGCGGCGATCGCGGCGATCGTTCTCCTCGCCCGCGGTCGCGATGGTGACCGCCGTGCGTTCGTGGCCGCCATCGGCGCTGGGGTCATCCTCTCGCCGATCGTCTGGCCGCACTACCTGGTGATTCTGTTCGTCCCGATCGCCCTTTACCGCCGCCGCCTGAGCGCCGCGTGGGTTCTCCCACTCTTGTTCTGGCTGCTGCCCGGGCCTGAGAGCCATGGGTCGACAGCCTGGATCGTCGCCACTCTTGCGATTTCCGCAGCGGCGGTTCTGCTCGCCGCGCGCCGTTCGAGCCCGGTCTTGAGTCCGGCTTCTCCGTAGGTCCGGGCCAATCCGTCCTTTCGAAGGTGGGCACGTGGAGGCCTCTGATCTTGGATGCAAAAGGAATGGTTGAACGGGCGGAGCCGTTTGTGGACACAGTCGCGGCGGCACCCGGGCCCGCATCGGCTCAGCTTGCCTGGTCGGCGCAGACGTGGCGCTGGGCACTGGGCGAGGCTTTGCTCTTTCCTGTCGTCGCCCTGTTCACGCTCGGCCTGGTCGGGGCCTTGCCCGACGAGCTTCTATCGGACAGCTGGCTCGTCATTCTCGGAGGCAAGGAGATCGTCCAGCACGGGCTGCCCGCTCACGACACCCTGACGATCTGGGCGCATGGCCGCGAGTGGGTCGACCAGCAATGGCTCGGCCAACTCGTCTTCTACGGCCTCTACGCACTCGGGGGAGTGAAGCTTGTGCTGCTTGCACACTCCGCAGCCGTCGCTTCCGCGTTTGTCGCGGCGATCGCTGCGGCGCGTTGGCGGGGCGGATCCGTTCGCACTGTGTGCTGGATCGCACTGCCGACCGTCTACATCTTCACCTGGGCGTCCGGAAACGCCCGCGCGCAGACCCTTGCGCTACCACTGTTTGTGGCTGTCGTGTGGTTGCTGATCAGAGACGCGCGCTCGGAGTCGCGACGGATCGTCCTGGTCTTCCCCCTCCTCGTGCTCTGGGGAAATATCCACGGGTCGGCGCTGGTCGGGGCCTTGTTCGTCGGCCTCTACGGAGTCATGTACGGAATCGAGCGACGTCGCGAGCCGCTCCGGTCGTGGCTGCCTCGTACGGCCTTGCTCTGCATCGGGCCATTGGCTTGTCTTTTCGCGTCGCCCTACGCCACGAACCTGCCGGGCTATTACGCCCACATGGTGGTGAATCCGGGCTTCCGTGAGTTCGTCACGGAGTGGAAGCCGACTTCGGCGTCGATCCAGACCGCACCGTTCTACGCGCTGGCGTTTGCCGCGGTGTGGATCGTGGGCCGGCGAGGCGATCGACTGAGCCGTTTCGAGAAAGCGCTGCTCTTCCTCACGCTGCTGATGGCCGTTCAGACGATCCGGAACGTCATCTGGTTCGCCCTGGCTGCGCTCATCTTGATCCCGACCCCGCTCGACGCGGCTTTGAAGCCCAACACGGCGGCGACGAGGTACTCATTTCTGAACCGCGCGCTCGTCCTCATCAGTGTCACTGCGGCCCTCGCCGCTGTCGTGGGTGTGGCGGCCAAGCCTTCTTCGTGGTTGACGAGGAGCTACCCAGAAGGGGCCCTGGCAGCCGTTGACCGTGCGGCGGCTCGAGAACCCGATCTCCGGGTCTTCGCCAATGAGCAATACGGAGACTGGCTCCTTCTCAACCGGCCGGGGTTACGGGGGCGGCTCGCTTTCGACATCCGCTTCGAGCTCCTTTCGAAGACGCAGATCAAAACGCTGGTCAATACGCGCCGGCGCGTCGAGGGCTGGCGCGAGACACTGGCGCCCTTCGGCCTTTTCGTTTTGAAGAAGGGCCCGGACACGCGGCTTGCGGCATCCCTCCTTCGTGACCCTGGCGCACGAGTGCGGTATCGCGGCGGCGGGGCCATCGTGATCTCGCGCCCGATCCGCCCCAGCGGCCGATGAGCGTCCTGGTCTGGAAGGGGCCAAAGGGCCTGTACGAACCCCACCTTCAGCCGGTTGTCCACCGTAGCCGAGTCGTCTTGATTTGGATCAGAGCGCGAGCGGGCGTGCCGACCGGTGCGTCCGCATTAGCCGCCTCGCGTGAAGGGCCAGTCGTAAGCGAAGAAAGGAGGAGGGGCTAGGGGATTTCCAACTCCCGGCGGCGACGGGGAACGATGGCATTCGTCGCCGGATTCGATCGGCCAACAAGGCCAGAGAAACACCCAAACTCGAAAGGGAGAGCAAATGGTTCTTCATTACAAGGCGCACCTGAAGGCGTACGAGGTTCTGTCCGCCCTGCGTGCACGTCTCGAGCGGCAGGAAGGTCAGGCTCTCGTCGAGTACGCCCTGATCCTGGCGCTCATCGCAGTCGTATCCATCGCGATCCTGCAGACGCTCGGTCTCAACGTGAAGCGCGTCTTCTCCAGCGTTGACTCGAGCCTCTCGTCGGTCGTTCCGTAAATAACGAACAAGGAGAACAAATGATTCGTCTCCAAATCGAAGCCGTGCGCGCCTACGAGGCGCTGATGAGCCGGCTCGAGCGTCAGGAAGGTCAGGCGCTCGTCGAGTACGCGTTGATCCTGGCATTGATCGCGGTCGTCTCGATCGCAATCCTGCAGACGCTGGGTCTCAACGTGAAGCGCGTCTTCACGAGCGTGAACTCGAGCCTCAACTCGGTCGCTCCTTAGGACGAACGAGAAAAGAGCAGAGAAGGCCGGATGCGTGGAGCTGGAGTCAGGAAACGTTGCATGGAAGGCGTGCGACGACTCGGCGAAGAGGATGGGCAGGTGCTCTTCGAGTACGCCCTCATCCTCGCCTTGGTCGCAGTCGTGACCATCGGCGTCCTGACATCACTCGGACAGAGCGTATCCGGCCTTCTCCAGCATGTGAGCTCGAGCATGTCGTCGGTGACCAACCCGTAGTGAAGCCGACAATGTTCCGCATACACAAGCCAGGAAGGGAGTTGAACGGTGAACGTGGCGTCGCGCTGGCAGAGCTGGCAATCGTACTCCCGCTCGTCATGGTCCTCCTGCTGGGGATGCTCGATTTCGGCAAGGCGTTCAACGTGCAGATAGACGAGACGCACCTTGCGAACGATGGAGCTCGTCTTGCCGTCGTCAACTACGGTGTCGCAGGCTGCACCCAGGCCAACACGAACATCTGTCTGGCGCAGTACATCCAAGCGAACGCGGACGTGCCGGAACTCAAGAACGGCCGCACGGGCGATGCGAGCTTTGCGCCGAATCAGAACCCCGTGAAGGTATGCATCTTCTATCCGACGAACGCTGCAACGACTACGGCCGGCAACATCGGGGATCCCGTGCAGGTCACGGCCGCGGTGGATTACGCGTGGCTCAGGTACATCGCCGGTCGCCTGGGCATCGGGCCCACGACGACGATAACGGGCAAGGCGACGATGCGGCTCGAACGGCCGGCTCCTGCGGCTGGACTGTCTGCGCCCGGGAAGAAGACGTGCTCCTCCTGATGCTCCGGCCGGCCACACACCTCGCGGATGAGAACGGCAGCGTCCTCGTCATCGTCGCCGTCGCCATGACATCACTCGTTCTGATCGCTGCGTTCGTCATCGATGTCGCGAACTTCTATTCGCACAAACGGCATCTTCAGCTCCAGGCGGACGCCGCCGCTCTTGCCGGTGCGCACAACTTGGTCGCTAAAGGCTGCTCAAACGCGTTGATCGAAAGCGGCGCGCGCGCTTACGGGGGTTCGGACTCTCCGGATGGCACTTTGATTCGCCAACAGCCTTACAACGATCAGCTTGGGGGTACGCCTGCGAGGAAGGTCCACATCCTCGTCAACTCGACGGACTACTGGAACGGCTCCGACACGAGCCTCAGCGACGGCCCGCCGTGCGTAAAGGGCTATGTCGACATCAAGGCGACCGAGTCGAATCTCCCTTGGTTCTTCGGCTTCGGTGGCTTCGTCCGGAGCATCAACGCTCACGCACGAGTGGCGCTCGTCGAACAGAGCACCGCGAGCGGCACCCTGCCGATCGCAGTGCCGAATCCGCTGCCGACGTCGGCGGCTGCAATCTTCATCAACGAGGGCACGGGAGCCGTTCTCGCAACCCAGCCCCTCGCCCACGTCGGAATGGGGCCAAGCCTCGACATGTGGCAGACCTCGCCTGGTTCGGTAACCCTTCCGGGCACGGCCACAGGAGTGGTGATTGCGTTGAGCGGGCGGCAGACCCTGCAGCTTGCCGGCCTGACCCTGGCCCAGATCTGCTCCCAGCAGCTGACCGATTGCTACGACTCTTCGTCGGATCCTCCGGCCATTGGACTTTCGTTCATTCGCGGCTATTCGGTCAGCGGAAGCGGAACGCAGCCGGCCCAACCAAAGCTACGGAGTGTGGAACTCTTCGGTGCAGGCTGTTCTCCCTATTTCGCCAAGGGGACGTGCACGTACGATCTCGTGGCGAGAATCGATGCCGGCGCCCTGGCGAAGGCCGACCAGATTTACGGCGCCAACGGCGTCACGCTCACTTCCAGTACCGATCCGAACTGTCTACTTGTAGCCGGAGCGGATCAATGCTGGCACGGGACGCTTACGCTCCCCGCCGACTCCGGCCCACAGAACATCGAGATCACCTGGGAGGAAACGAGCGGGCAGGTCCAGATGAACAAGCTCGAAGACTGCAAGGTGGGCAACGGCAACAAGTGCAACGGGACCTTCGGCCTGTCTCAACGCGCGTACGGCGCGCGCGACACCACGTCGGGGCCGATCCAGCTCTTGAAGGTGTTCAACTGCGACGGAGACCCGTCCTGCACGATCTCCGATCGGCAGTCGTACGAGACGGGCAGTTCGCACACCTTCATGGTCGCCATTGGTATCGCGGGCTTGCTGCGGAACGCCACCAGCGTCAACGAGCCGGACGTCCAGCTCCGCGTCAAGTCGCAGTCGGGACAGTCGCTCGATTGTGACGACCAGTGGACCAACTTGAAGCAGGAGCTCGCGTATGGCTGTCGGCCGAGCTACACGCCAAACACCGGCTCGCCCGATTGTTCGGTGCTCGGAACAAACGCAGCCAGGGCACTCCTCCAGCCGTGGTCGTGCATCGCCGTCAGCACCGGCATGCAGCCGAACGACGTTGCCGCCGGCCTCAATAATCGCATCTTCGGGGATGAGAAAGCGCCGGCTTCGATGTGCCCCCTTGGGCCGGGAACTAATGGCTACAACAACTGGTCGATGTTCATCGAGGACTACGTCCCGACGGGACCGGGGGATCCGAGGGGGCCGGACGGCTTTCCGGTCGGGGACCCCCGGGTGTTGAACGCGTACCTGACAACCTACGGCGCGTTCTCGCATGTCAACGGTACGTCGGGGTCCGTGCCAGTCACCGGATTCGGACACTTCTACGTAACGGGCTATACAGGTAACCCTCCTGGCGGCGGTGGCTTCAGCCCTCCGTGCTATGGAAAAGGCGACGCTCCGGTCCCCAACGGTGACTCGGGTCTGATCGTCGGTCACTTCATTCGCTTCGTCGACACCGTCGGCGGAGACGGATCTTTGCCGTGTGATCCAAGCAGCATCAACGCGTGCGTCATCGTGATGACGAAATAAGGAGGAGAAAGCAATGGTTGAAATCGCTCAGAATCTATTCTCGACCCGCCGTGGATCGATCTACGTCGGAGCCGCGGCTGCCGTCATCGCGGGGATCATCTTGGTCGTCTATCTCCACCAGTACCGGAATAGCGTCAACAGCGCCTCCGCCGCAGCGCCGGTGCTCGTCGCAAGTCAGTTGATTCCCAAGGGCACGCCGGGAGACCTCGTCGGCTCGAACAACCAGTTCCAGGTGGGTTCGGTTCCAAAGGCACAGTTGGCCCTAGGAGCTCTCACCGATCCGGCAGCATTGACCGGCCGGATTGCCGTGCGAGACATCTACGCGGGGCAGCAGCTGACCGCAGCGGACTTTCTGTACTCGGCGCCTGACGCTCTGCAGAACAAGATCAGTGGCACGGACCGGGCGATGAATGTCTCGATCGATCCACAGCACGGAATGGTCGGCCTGATCGGGCCCGGAGACCGAATCGACATCTTCGTCGGCCTCAACAAGCTGGGGACTCAGGGCGGAGAGCCCTTGATCAAGCTGCTGCTCTCGAACGTGCTCGTCCTGAGAGCACCGCTGGCGGGCGGGGGCATGTACACCCTGCGCGTCCCGGAACAGCAGTCTGCGTGGCTCGCTTACGCGGCAGACAGCGGACATCTCTGGTTCGTCCTTCGGCCCGCAAGTGGTGCCAAGGTTCAGAATCCTGGCTACATCACCGCCCGGACGCTGATCCTCGGCTACAAGGCTGTGCGCTGACCATGGCCGACCGGATCCAAGCTCTCGTCGCACTGGACAGCGGCGTAGACAGCAACTACGTCCAGTCGCTCCTGCCGAACGGCGAATCCTTCGAGGTCGTCGGCCTGATCAACGGCCTCGACGAGAGCTGGCGCACGTTGCAGGAGACTGCGCCCGATCTGCTCATCGTGGTCTGCTCTGGCTATTCCGATCGGACGCTGTATTTCATCGACAGCGCCGTCAAGCAAACACCCGACCGACCGATCGTCGTTCTCACCACAGGTTCACCGAACGGCTTCGTGCGGCGGGTCTTCGAGTCCGGTGCCGACGACATCCTCACCCTGCCCGATTCGAGCGACCAGATCTCGTTCGCGCTCGAGAAGGCAATTGCCCGCCGCAGGGGAGCTGCCGTTGCGAGTGGAATCGCATTGGCACCGATGATCTGCGTTCTCGGGCCGAAAGGCGGAACGGGAAAGACACTCATCTCGAGCAACCTCACCGTGGCCCTTGCGGCCGCGGGTCACAAATCACTGTTGGTAGATCTCGACCTGCAATTCGGCGACGTCGGGCTCTCCTTGGGACTCCGACCAGACAAGACGATCTACGACCTCGCGCGCTCGAGCGGATCACTCGACAGCGAGAAGCTCGACGCGTACCTGATGAAGCACGCTTCCGGCGCACGCATCCTGCTCGCGCCGACGCGCCCGGATCAGGCCAGCGTGGTGACGGTCGACTTTCTTCGAGACCTGTTCACGACGTTGCGAACGATGTCGGACTACGTCATCGTCGACACACCCCCCGGCTTCACGCCGGAGGTCATCGCCGCGATCGACACGTCGTCGCACGTCTGCATGGTGGGCATGCTCGACGCGCTCTCGCTCAAGAACACGAAGCTCGGGCTCGAGACACTCGAGCTCATGGCTTACAACCCCGAGCGGATCGCCCTGGTGTTGAACCGGGCCGATACACGCGTCGGGATCACGGGGGAAGACGTGGAGGCGATCATCGGCCGTGTGCCTGACATCCTGATTCCGAGCGACAGGCTGATTCCGGTTTCGGTGAACGAAGGCGAGCCCATCGTTCTCGCCGAAGAGCGGTCGGGAGCGGCACGCTCTTTCCGGGCGCTCGCCGAGATGTACATCGAGGCAAAGGATGAGCTCGAGCCGACGGCGATCGCGACTGACGCGGCTCCGGCCACTCCCGAACGGGCGAAGCGCCGCTTCGCTAGGAGGGCATGATGGAACTCCACGAGCGACTCTCTACTTCGCCGCCGGTGATCCACGCCTCCGGGCCGGACCCCTTCGCCGAAGTGAAGAACAGAATTCACCTGGCCGTCATCGGCGAGCTTGGCCCGCAGCTCTTCACGACGACGATGGACCCGATTGCGCTCCGCGACCGCGTCGTGACCGACATCCGCGCCCATCTCACGCAGGAGTCCGGGATCTCGCGTGACGATCGGGAGCGGCTCGTTTCGGAGATCTCGGACGACATTCTCGGCCACGGTCCCCTCGAGCGTCTGCTGGCAGACGACAGCGTCACAGAGATCATGGTCAACGGAGCCTTCGACATCTGGGTCGAGCGCCAGGGCCGCCTCTACCAGACCACCGTTCGCTTCAACGACGACTCGCACCTGAGGCGGATCATCAACAAGATGGTCGCGCAGGTGGGCCGCCGCATCGACGAGTCGTCGCCGATGGTAGATGCCCGTCTGCCCGACGGCAGCCGCGTGAACGCCGTCATCCCGCCGCTTTCGCTGAGCGGCCCCATCGTGACGATCCGAAAATTCGCGAACAAGCGGCTCGACCTTCAGGAGATGATCCGCCTCAACACGCTGTCGGACAGCACCGTGGACTTCCTACAGCGTTGCGTCGCCGCACAACTGAATGTCCTGATCTCCGGCGGTACGGGGTCCGGCAAGACCACTCTCCTGAATGCCCTCTCCTCGGCGATCCCGGACTCCGACCGGATCGTGACCATCGAGGACGCGGCGGAGCTTCAGCTGAAGCAGGCGCACGTCCTGCGGCTCGAAGGACGGCCGAAGAACATCGAGGGTCAAGGCGAGGTCACGATTCGCGATCTCGTGCGAAATGCCCTCCGTATGCGGCCGGACCGGATCATCGTCGGCGAGGTGCGAGGCGCCGAGGCTCTCGACATGCTCCAGGCAATGAACACGGGCCACGACGGCTCGCTGACGACGGTGCACGCGAACGCACCTCGGGACGCGCTCGCGCGCGTGGAGACAATGGTGCTGATGGCGGGCTACGACCTCCCGCTCCGCGCCATCCGCCAGCAGATCGCCTCGGCCCTCGACCTGATCGTCCATCTCGAGCGAATGACGGACGGCGCGCGGCGTGTCACCGCCATCACCGAGGTGCAGCGTATGGAATCCGAGGTGATCACACTGCAGGAGATCTTCGCGTTCAAGATCGAAAAGATCCTTGCGGATCGCACCGTTGTCGGCCAGATGGAGCCGACCGGGCTCCGCCCGACGTTCCTGTACAAGTTCGACAAGCGCGGTATCGGGCTTCCGAACGATCTCTTCGGCGCCCCGCCCCGCATGGAGACCGAATTCGTCGGAACGGGGGCGGCCTTCCAATGACCCGGCGAGCCCTGGTCGTACTCGGTGCGTTCGCCGTTGCTGCGACTTGTGCAGCCTCGACGTTGGCCGCGTCCGCCCCGATCCGAATCACGGAGGCCGGCAGCGCGAGCTTCCCGGGCCGCTCGTACGTGCTGTCCCTTCCCCGGGCAATGCAGCTCCAGCAGGGCGTCGTCAGCGTCACCGAAAACGGACAGGACGTGGACAGCCTCCTGGTCACCTCTGCCAGCGAGATCAAGTCGTCGCAGCGGTTCGGCGTCGTGCTCGCGATCGACGCCAGCATCAGCATGCGCGGGAAGGCGATCAAGGCTGCGATGTCTGCAGCGCGGACACTCGCTGCGCAGCGCAACAACAATCAGCTGCTCGGGCTCGTCGTCTTCAACAAGGAACCAATCGTCGTCCTGCCGTTGACGAACGATCCGGCGAAGATCCAGCAGGCGCTCCTCAGGGAGCCTCCGCTCTCACCGGGCACGCAGATCTACGACGCCGTCGACAACGCCGTGAGCCTGCTCGGCAAGGCCCATGTTGAGGCAGGCTCCGTCGTCGTACTTTCGGACGGCGCCGACACGGGCAGTCGGATCGCCGAGGCACAGGCTGCTGCGCATGCGCGGAACGCGCACGTTCGCGTCTTCACCGTGGGACTCAAGTCACGGTTTTTCAAGGGCTCACCGCTCAAGAAGCTTGCCCATGACGTCGGCGGCTCCTACATTCTCGCGCGCAACGCCGCTGCTCTCAGTGGGATCTACGGCACGCTCGGATCGAAGTTCGCCAATGAGTACCTGATCCGCTACCGCTCGCTCGCGAAAGCCGGTGTCCGGGTGGACGTCCGCGTCAAGGTGAAAGGACTGCCCGGGGTGGCGACCACGGCCTACGACACGCCGAAACTGGCGGTGCTCGTGCGTGTACCGAAAGCCCCCTATCGAATCTCGGTCTCGCATCGCCTTTGGACGTCGACGATCACGGCGATGGTGGCCGCCCTCCTCGCCGCAGGGCTGGTCGGAATCGGCGCGTACTCGCTGCTCTCCGGGCCGAAACGCGGAACCGTCAGACACCGCATGGCCGAATTCGTCAGCGTTCCACTCGGGCGCGGCCGGGCGCGGCCGACCGCGCAGCTGACCGGGAAGGTGCTGGACGGGACCGAGTCACTCCTGCGGAGTAGCTCGAGGTGGCACAAGTTCAAATGGGAGCTCCAGGTGGCACAGGTCAAGATGCCGGCGGAGCAGATCATCGTGCTCACGGCGCTCGCGTCGATTGTCTCCCTCCTCTTCATCCAGTACGTCTTCGGGTCGCTTCTGGTCGGAATCATGTTCGCGCTCGCCATTCCCATCGCCGCGCGCTCGCTGGTCAAGCGCGACCTCGCGAAGAAGCGCGGGCAGTTCGCGGAACAGCTGCCCGACAATCTCCAGGTGCTCGCGTCGGCGCTTCGCGCTGGGCACAGCTTCATCGGCGCTCTCTCGGTCGTGGTCAACGATGCGCCCGAGCCCGCCAAGTCGGAGTTCCAGCGCGTCATCGCCGACGAGCAGCTCGGCGTCCCGGTGGATCAGGCCCTCCGGGTCGTGGTCGAGCGCATGGACAATCGCGAGCTCGAGCAGGTTGCGCTCGTTGCATCCATGCAGCGCGAGAGCGGTGGTAATACAGCCGAGGTGCTCGACCGAGTGACGGAGACGATCCGGGAACGGTTCGAGCTTCGCCGCACGGTCAAAACCCTGACGGCCCAGGGACGCATGTCTCGGTGGGTATTGACCGCCCTCCCGATCTCACTGTTCGCATTCATCTCGCTGGTCAACCCGACCTACATGCACGTTCTGACCCAGTCGCCGGCAGGCAAGGTGCTACTCGTGCTGGCAGCTATCTCCGTGACGGCCGGATCCCTGATCATCAAGCGCATCGTGGACATCAAGGTCTAGCTCATGATTCTTCTACTCATCATCGGAATCGTGCTCGCCGGCCTTGCAGTCGGCACGCTCGTCAGCGGCGTCATGCGATCGAGCGGATCGGGCAGCGTGCTCCCCAGGCGGATCCAGACCTACGGTTTCACTCGTCGTTCCACGGAAGACGAGGACGGAAGCGGCGTGCGTGAAAGGCTCGACGACGTCGCCACGAAGATGGGTGCGGTTTTCGCAAGCCGGTCAGGCGGACGAGGCACCGAGCGGATTCGCAGAGACCTGATCGCAGCGGGCATGTACAACGTCACGATTGGGAAGTTCTTCGGCTATCGGATCCTCTGCGCCGTCGGCGTTCCACTGCTCTGGATCTGGTTCGCCGCGACCGCCGGCGTCGCCGTGCCGCTGGCCGTCCTCTGCACGATCTTGATCGGCGTTATGGGTTGGGTCATGCCTGCGACGATCGTGCGAAAGCGTGCGCAGCAGCGGCTCGAAGAGATCGATTACCAGCTACCTGAACTGATCGACCTGCTCGTCGTCACGGTTGAGGCCGGCCTCGGGTTCGTAGGCTCGCTGCAAATGGCGTCGGGCCGCATCAGTGGCCCCCTGGGCCAGGAGCTGCGACTGACGCTACAGGAACAGAGCATGGGACTCTCGATTCAGGAAGCCCTGATCAACCTGCTGGCTCGTGTCGATACCGCCGCAATGCGCTCGTTCGTCCGCTCGATCGTGCAAGGCGAGACGCTCGGCGTCTCGATCGGGCAGATCATGCGCGACCTCGCGCAAGAGATGCGTCGCCGTCGCCGCGCGGTCGCACAGGAAAGGGCGCAGAAGGCACCGATCAAGATCCTCTTCCCGCTCGTGTTTCTCATCTTCCCCTCGATGTTCGTGGTGCTGCTCGGTCCCGCGGTGTTCCTCTTCATCAGGTCGTTCGGCGGTGCCTAGCCGCGCGATCACGACCGCTGCGGGGCTCACCCAGAGGACAACTGCAACCACTGTTCGGGGCACCGTCGTCCTGACCGGGAAAGACGGCTCGGTGGTTTGTGAGCGGTGTGTTGTCGCCGATCGGATGCTTTCCCGGATGAAGGGGCTGCTCGGCCGACGGTCACTGCCGGCAGGAGAGGGCCTCCTGATTCGACCGGCACCGTCGATTCACACGTTTTTCATGCGCTTTCCGATCGACGCCGTATTCCTGTCTCGAGCGGGAAAGATCATGAAGATCTCCGCGGACGTGGGTCCTTGGCGTACTCGCTCCTGTCGTCGAGCGTACGCGGTTCTCGAACTCGCCCCCGGTCAGGCACAGAGCCGCGGGATCACCACCGGAGATCACCTCGAGGCCGAAGCACTCGTGCTGCCATGACGGTCAGCCCCGAGAGCGAGACAACGATCCATCGTCTGCACCCGCTGCGAGTGCTCGTTTCCGGACGCGATCGCCGGTTCGTTCGCGTTACGTCCTTCCTGCTTTCCCAACGCGGCTACGACGTCGCTCAGACGAGTCCGAGAAAAACGCTGGAGACTGTCCAGCAGCACCGTTCCGACGTCGTCCTGCTCGAGACGAGCAATGTCCGCGTCGTCGTGGCGCGGCAAGTCGCCGCACTCCAGGCGCTGCCGGTTGCCCCGAGTGTCCTCGTCGCATTCGAGGGCGACGACGACGACAGCAGCTGGCAGGGTCTGTCGACCGTGAAGAAATGGACGCCGATCGAGACCCTGGTCGAACAGATCGAGGCTGCGTCGCTCGCTCGTCCCGCGCGGCTCACGGAGAGCGAGCGGGCGTACCTTTGACGAACGACGGCATCGTGGCCGGCGACACCGGCGAAACTTTTCGTCCCGAAGTCGTACGCATTGCGACGATCGCCGTCGCCGCCTTTCTGTCGCTACTCGGGGCAATCCGCTACGGAGTTCATGCGGAGACACTTGTCGTCATCTTCGTGATCTGCACACTGGTCGTGATCTCACGCCACGACCTCGAGCGGCGGATCATCCCGAACCGCATCGTCGTTCCGGCCTGGATTGCGGTCTTACTCGCCCATCTCGCGCTCCAGCCACACCATTGGGTCGAGTGGCTCGTCGGCAGCTTCGGCGCAGCCCTCTTCTTCCTCGCGTTCGCCCTTGCCTACCCTGCGGGGTTGGGCATGGGTGATGTAAAGCTGGCGCTGTTCATCGGCGCCGCCCTCGGCTATGCAGTCGTGAGCGCACTCCTTCTGGGGACACTCGCAGCCGGCCTCATCGGCGCTTTCATGCTTTTCAAAGAAGGTTCGTCCGCGCGGAAGCGCGCCATCCCGCTCGGGCCGTTCCTCGCAGCCGGGGCGATCGTCGTCCTTTTGTTCCTCTAGACCCAGAACGTTCACTCGTTGAACGCAAGATGGGTCTCACGGCCCATTGTCTGTCGCGACCAACTCAACGACACTTCGGGTCGAGGGAGGGAAAGGCGAGTGGAAGTTACTGCGGTCTCGCCTCCGAAGCAGAGGGAAGTTCTTGTACGAGGGGGGACCCCCTCTGCTGACGGGGCTTGTCTAAATCACGAACTGCTTGACCATGTGCGCGTGGTCGGTTGCAAGGCGCCTCGCAATGAGACGCTCGACGTCGTCGCGCGCATCTTCGGCACTAGGCTCGAGGGCGGCAACATCCAGGCCGAGATCGAGCGATGCCGCTCACGTGCCGATCGGCTCGTCACGGCCGGGGGGAGCATGTCGACGGCGGTGGCAATGGCGTATGCGGGCGACCTGTTCGTCCTGTGCACGATCGAGCGGCGTTGGCATCGCGGCGAGGCGGAGCGCGTCGTTTCGAGGCTCGCGCTGCTGCTCGACCTCGCCGCCGACTCCGTCTCGTTGCAGCTTTTCCTTGGCGCGGTACGGGCCCCACAGCTCCACGACCTGCCGCCTGCGGTGGCCTTGGAGACCCAGCTCAGGCTTTTGCTGGCGCTCGCACCGATCACAGAGATCTCTATGTGGACGAAGGGCTTGGACGGCCGCGCGGTCTGTCTGGCTCAGGACGGCTTGACGACGCAGACGCGGAGATTTCGCGTCGTCGCCGCGCGGGCTCTCGAGGGCGTTCCGGCGGAAAGCGGATCCCGAGGGACGATCCTGGGTGTCCCGGTGCAGCGCTGGGAGACGCCGTGGGCCTCGCTCGTGGCACGGGTACGTGCCGATAGCCGCGAGACAGTCGGCATCTATCTGGCGGAGGCAGCCGCGGCGATGAGCCCGGTCGTCGAGCGTGAGCTGGTGCTCGAGCGGAGCGCGACGCGGGAACGCTCCCTCGTCAGCGCCAGCGAGCGGCGCCTGGGTCGTCTGGCGTTCGACCTGCACGACGGAGCGCTCCAGCACATCGCGGCATTCGGCGCCGACCTGTTCCTCGTTCGGCGACAGCTCACGGAGCTACTGCCGGCCGAGAGCGAGGCCCTCGGCACCGCCCGAATCAACGACCTCGAGGCACGGATCTGGGAGCTCGACCGTGTGCTCCGGGAGCTGGCACATTCGCTCGAGCCCGGCAGCCTCGTCCGGCGACCGCTGCCACGCGTGATCGCCGACGAGGTCGCAGCGTTCACCGAACGCACCGGCATACCGGTGCAGCAACGCATCCAGGGAGACTTCACCGGCATGACCGTCTCGCAGAAGATCGCGCTCATCCGCGTCGTACAGGAAGCGCTCACGAACATCCGAGAGCACGCGAACGCAGCTCAGGTCCGAATCGTGATCACCGCTCGCACGGGTCGCGTCGATGCGCGAGTGGAGGACGACGGTGTCGGCTTCCACGTGGCGCGCACGCTGCTGGACGGCGCCCAGAGAGGACGCCTCGGGCTCGTCGGCAGCAGCGAGCGCGTCCGACTTCTCGGGGGACGCTTCGACGTTCGCAGCCAGCCGGGTGGACCGACGACGGTCTCGCTGAGCCTGCCGCGCTGGCGACCCATGGGCGTCGAGCAGGCAGGCGACGACGCCGGGTTCGCCACGTTCGTCGCCAAGTAGTTCGGTCGCTACCCGCCCGAACGGACCGGCTTACTTCTTGCCGTTCCCCTTCCCGTTGCCTTGACCGTTGCCACCAGCGTTCCCGTGATCAGACGGGTTTGACGGCGCAGGCGCAGACGGGCCGGCCGGGGCTGAGGATGTGTCCTGCTGCTTCGGAGGCTTGCCGGGCTTGCCGGGCTTCGCGGGCTTGGCGGGCTTGTCCGGCTTCGCGTGTCCGGGCGGAACCGCCGGAATGGCCGGCGTCGCGGGCACGGCCGCCGGAGGTTGTGCGGACTGCGCAGGTACCGCCGGGACCGCGCGTGCGTGCGAGCCGCGCGCCTTCACTCGGGTCTGGTGGGGCTTAGAGGTGCTGCGTCCGTTCGAGGTCGGAGCGGCAGGGGCTGCTGAAGCCGCTGAAGCCGTAGGCGCCTGTCCGGCAGCGGTCGACGGCCCGGACGGCGTGCTGCCGCCACCGGCAGTGGGCTGGCCTGGCACCGGCGAGCCGGGAACGGGCGAGCCCGGCGGTGCAGGAACCCCTCCTCCCCCTCCACCGCCTGCGGGAGGGGCAACCGGAACACCGCCGCCGAGCGAGCCCGGCCCGGCGGTCGAGACGAATATCGGGGTGAAGCCGGCAAACGGTGACGGAGACACCGTCGGCTTCGCGCTGCCCGGCCTTGCCGCCTGGACGAGCGCCGGCACGCTTCGCTCCCGTGTGCCCGGGACGGCCAGCTCACGAATCGCGGAGCGATCGTCAACGGTGAAGGCCTGCATCCACAGCTGGGCGGACGCGACTGCACCGGCAGCGACCGCGCCGACGTAGCTCCCCCCGATGAGGATGCGCCTCATGGCCCTCAGTATTGCCGTAGGGCCAGACGCCGAACCGTTTTACTGCGTTTCCGGGTTGACCGTGACCACGCGGTCCTTGCCGTGCCGCTTTGCGCTGTAGAGAGCGAGATCCGCGGCGGTCATCAGCTCGTCCGCGCTGTGGCTCTCCGGGAAGGCGGCGACGCCAAAGCTGGACGTGATGTGAACCTCGTGCTCGCCCACCGTGACCGCGAGCTCGGCGATAGCCACGCGGAGGTTCTCGGCGAGCGCCGCGGCACCCACGGCGTCCGTCTCCGGCAGCAGGATCGCGAACTCCTCGCCGCCAAGCCGGGCCGCTTGGTCGATGCCGCGGATCCGTCCGCTCAACACCTCGGCGAAGGCGCGCAGCACCTCATCGCCGGCCTGGTGTCCGAACCGGTCGTTGACGTCCTTGAAGTCGTCGAGATCGGCGACGATCAAGGCGAGCCCGTTCCCGAAACGCTCTGCGCGCAAGAGCTCCGTGTCGAGCGACTCGCGGAAGGAGCGACGATTCGCAAGGCCCGTCAGCTCGTCCGTCACAGCCTGACGCTTGACGATGCCGTGCAGCCGAGCGTTGTCGAGCGCCACCGCGGCCTGGGCAACCAGCGAATGTCCGAGCGCGATCGTCCGGTCGTCGAACCCTGTCGGAAGCGGGTGCAGAATCAGGGCCAGGTCTTCGCCGGCAACCTCGGCGCTTGCGAGGTCGAGTCGCAGCGGAGCTCCGATGACCGGCAGAAGCCGGTCCGGCTCGTGCGTGTAGGCCAGCGCGTCTCCGAGCAGGGCGACCACCTGCCGGACGTCTCGGCGACGCGGCCGACTCCGAGGCCGACCGGTCAGCACGTACACCCCTCGTACCGCAACGGCGAGTGTCCCGAGCGACACGAGGGTCGCAAGGATCAGCCAGAGCGTCCGCTTGCGCGCGCTCTGACCGATCGCCGACCGTGGTGTCGCCGCCTCGAGCACAACGGGCCGTGGCGCGTCGACGAGTCTCGCAGCGAAGACGCGGTACTTCCGGCCCTGGACGAGATCGATGGCCTTGCCAAGGAGTGCGTCACGTGCCTCGCTGCCGATGCGCACCCAGAGCCGGTCGGGCGGCGCGGCGTCGCCCGCCCTGCCGAGGCGCTCGAGCAGCGTGCTGTCCACAGGGATGACCGCGACGACGCGGCCGATCGACTTCGAGCGGGCAATCACACGGACGGTTCGGGTGACGGCGGTCGCCGGCACATGCCCGGCCAGGAGCTTCGTTCCTGCGTAGACGGCGATGTCCGGCCGGCCGCGGGTCAGGCGCCTGACCGCGGCCCGGTCACGTCGCAGCACTGCCCGCTGGAGCGCCGGCGAGGCCGCGAGCGAGCCGGCACGCGCGTCGGCCGCCCCTACGAGCCCGCTGAAGCCGGCCGCCCCGGCCCGCACCTCGCTCGCGAGGCGGGCATCCGCCCGGTCCAGCTCCGTTGATCCAGCGCCAAAGGCGACAGCCCAGGCCGCGGCCAGCAGCGCCAGTAGCGCTCCCAGTACGAGTAGGCCGGACACCGCAGCCCCGCGCCCCCGCGGGTGAACAGACAAGGACCCGATCCTCCCGACGTAGGATCCCTCGCTCATCCCCCGAAAGGGGGAGTCAAACGATGAATGCCGTCGTCGTCGCCAAGCTTCGTGAGCTCGAGACCCCTGGGGACAACCGGGCCTACCTCCAGCTGGCCGGTCTCGTCGACCGGCTCGAGCTCAAGGAGGGGTACGCGGGGGAGCACACGACGGCGGTCAGCCGCCTCGCCGTGGCGATCGCCACGGAGCTGGAGCTGCCGGCGGCCCAGTGCCGTGACGTCGAGCTGGGGGCTCTTCTTCATGATGTCGGCAAGCTTTCGATTCCCGATCGGGTCCTCACGAAGCCGGGTCCTCTCAACGAGCTCGAGTGGACGGCGATGCAAGGCCACGCCTCCCTCGGCGAACGGCTGGTAGCCCGTATTGTGCAGCAGCCGGCCGTTCTCGCGGTCGTGCGATCGCACCATGAACGCTGGGACGGGCGCGGCTATCCCGACGGCAAGCAGGGCCAGGAGATCCCGCTCGCGGCCCGCATCGTCGCCGTGGCGGACGCCTTCCAGGCCATGATCGAGCCCCGGCCGTACCGCGCGCCGCAGACACGAGACTCGGCGCTCTCAGAGGTCGTGTCGCAGGCCGGCGGGCAGTTCGATCCGGCCTGTGTCGAGGCCTTGCGCGCAGTCGTGTGATCTCCGCGGGAGACGCAGGCCCGGCGTCGAAGAGGTCAACCGGCGGTGCGTTCCAAAGTCCGACCTCGATCTCGAGTGTCACTTCCCAGCGCTCGTCCCGTAGCCGCTTGAAGAGCCGGTGGGTGACGAGGGCGGGCCGGCCCTCAATGGTCGTCCTTTGTGTCTCGATTCCGTATCGGCGCGCGCCTTCGAGGAGCTCCTCGAGATCCTGGGCGTCCGGATCCGCCGCGGGTTGCTCGCCGCGTAGAACCGCGGCGGCCTGCCGCCAATGCTCTTGAGCCTCGAGCCGTTTGCTGAGTTCGCGTGCACCGTTGGCGTCCATTGCCTGCCTGACTGTTGAAGGGGAGCGCTGCCGCCGCGCCCCCCTTCTGGAGAAGCCCCCCTACTCCTACCTAGGTTTTGCTCTGGACGTGGGCTTTGCCCGTGTACGTCGCTGTGATCGCGCCGCTCGACGAATCGAGGGTCGCGTGGATCTTGCCGCTGCCGTGAAGGCCCTCGTAGGCGCTGGTGCCTTTCTTGAGGACGAAGCGTCCGTTCACCTCGGAGGTCGTCGTGCCTGTGGGCTTGAGCCCGCCGCGGAAATCGATGACGAACGTCCCGTCGGAGGCGGTCACGACCTTGTGGCCGTGGACGACCTGGCCGGTCTTCTTGCCTTTGCCTTTTCCCTTGCCGGTGATCTTCGTCGTCTGGACGACCGTGCCGGACTTGCCGTTCAGGACGGTCAGGTCGCTCGTCGACGTCCAGGTTCCGGTTGCCGTGGTCGCGCTGGTGAAGTGCATCGTGAAGGTGAGGGAGACGACTTGCGGTTTTGATGCTTGCGCAGCGAGCGGGAACGCGACGACTGCGAAAATCGCGACCGTGACCAGGGCCGTGAGCTTCAACTTCTGCCTCATCTTTGCCCCCTCTCGTCTGCACAATCCCTGAATCGCTAAGGGGAGCACCCGTTGCGCTCCCCTTAGTTGGGTGGTAGCGATCTCTACTTCATCTGGAACAGGGCGATGTGCGCCTGTCCGTCAGGTGTCGTGACTGTCATCCGATAGCAGGTGTTCTTCGTGCTCGGGGTGCCCCAGTTGTAGATGTACTGGTTTGCCGTCGCGTCGTACCGGAGGCCAGCTGCACTCGTTGATGAGGCGTAATCGATCGGATCGGTGGGATCACCATTCAAGGCGGTGCAGGAGATCTTGTCCACCCTGACGGTCGTGTTGCTGGCTGCGTCGGTGATGTAGTTCGGAGGCGTCGCGGCATCCGTCAACTGCCACTTGATCGGATACGTTCGTCCAGCCGTTCCAATGTTCGCAACCTCTGGATCCTGGTTCAGCGGGTTGAGGAAACCGATGAAGTTGTAATTGACCTGGTACGTGCACGTCTTCGTATCGCTGTTGCCGACATTGTCGACCGCGGTGAAGGTGACGGTCTTCGGCCCCACGGTGCTAGTAGAAACGGAGCCCGAGAGATGGCTTGCCCCGTTGTCGATGCCGGAGCCCCCGTCCGTAGCCGTGATGCTGACGGGATGGCTTCCGCTGTTCAGCACGAACGGCCCATCCGTGCAGGCACCGAACGACGCCTTCTTCCGGTCGATCTTGTTGTTCGTGATCGGCCCGCCCGTGGTCGAGTTGCCGGCCTTGTCGAACACCGTCCGCGAGCCCGTCGAAGCGGTCGCAGTCTCGTTCCCCGGGTCGAGACGTTGTCGTTATGCCAGAGCCCATCCGCCGAACCACAAGCCACCGTCGGCGCGGTCTTGTCCACCTTGACGACGAAGCTGTGGTTAGGCGACTCGGTGTTGTCGACATTGTCGACCGCGTGGAAGCTGACCGTGAACTCACCGTCAGAGGCGAAGGTCAGCACCTTGCTGGCGGAGCTCTCCGTGACCGCCGCACCACCGTTGATCGTGTAGACGATCGACTTGACGCCCGAACCGCCGTCGCTGGCGCTCAGGGTCAGCGTCACCGTCTGGTTCGTCCAGGTGTCGCTCGTATAGCTGGTCGCCGGGCTGCCCTTGGTCGCGCTCGCCAAGCTAGCCGGGTCATTACGGTCGATCTTGTTGTTCGTGATCGGCCCGCCCGTGGTCGAGTTGCCGGCCTTGTCGAACACCGTCCGCGAGCCCGTCGAAGCGGTCGCAGTCTCGTTCCCCGGGTCGACCGTCGTCGACAGCGAGAAGCCCGCGTCGC
>WNGE01001335.1_pt1 | contig 39603 bp, 27 predicted proteins | sample 5400651 | NCBI WGS metagenome assembly WNGE01 (sample SAMN13153370, study PRJNA577476) | soil metagenome | isolation source: 60 cm soil or saprolite under grassland replicate 2 | place: USA:California | collected 2016-06-15 | reverse complement strand
CGTAGCTGGCCACGCTGTCGGCGTAGTTCTGCAGGCCGGACTCGAAGACGATGGCCTGGGCCAGTTCGGCGGCGTCGGTGTTGGTGCGCTTGGCGGTGAAGGTCACCGGCGTGTAGTCCATCGACCCGGCGAGGTTACGGGTGAACGGCAGGTCGGTGTAGTGGGTGGCCGGGAAGGGATTCTTACCGGGCTTGTCGTGGATGGCCTCGGCACCGCGTACGCCCTCCATGGTGAGCACCTGCGGCCAGGTCCGCTCGATCCCGCGGGGGATCGTCGACCCGTGGAAGTCGATCATCAGCTGGTACCGCGCGCTGGCCGCCAGCACCTGGTCGTACCACTGCATCCGGACCTGCTGTTCGGAGCGGATGTGGTCGACCTTGAGCCCGACCACGCCCCACGACTTCCACAGCTTGAAGTTCGAGTTGATCTTCGCCGCGGTGTCGTTCATCGGCTGGTTGGTCCAGATCCACACGCCGACGTGCCGGGCCTTGGCATACCGCACCAGCGTCGGAATCCAGCTGGCGTCCCAGCCGGCGTCGACCAGGACGTACTCCCAGCCCATCTTCGCGGCGAAGTCGGTGTACTGCTCCTGGGCGGTCAGGCTGCCCGCGCTGCTGCCCTTGGACCACCACGACCAGGCGGCGCGCCCGGGCCTGACCCAGGACGCGTCGACCACCTTCGACGGGCTGGCCAGGTCGGTGACCAGGTCGCTCTCGGTCACCGTGGCGAGGTCGCCGAGGATCATCGTGCGCCACGGGGTGGTCAGCGGCGCGGCGCTGGTCTCCACCGGGTCGGGCAGGGTCAGCTGGAAGTGCCGGTTGGTCCGGTTCAGGGTGAGCCGGCTGCCGCCGTACGTGCCGTTCAGGTCGGACTCGGTGACCAGCAGCCAGGTGTCGGCGACGTGGAAGAGCGAGGGGTACCCGTACTCCGTGGGGGTCGCCTGCCCGACGGTCGTGTGCACGTGGACGTTCTCGTAGTCGTTGCGTCCGGTGAAGTACGGCAGCAGGACCGCCTTGGCCGAGGTCGGTACGACGTACTCGCTGGCCTCGCCGGTCACCGCGACCTGCCCGGAACCGCGGATGACGTAGCGGTATCCGAGTCCGTCGGTGGACACCCGGAACACCACGTCGAGGCGGGCGGAGCCCTTGCTGAAGCTCAGCGTGGTCTGGTTGGCGTCGGTGCTGTGCTGGCGCCGCCGGCCGGTCGGCGTGCCGTAGGTGTCGGTGACGTGTGCGTCGGCCCGTCCGGTGAAGGCAAGTCCGGTGCTCAGGTCGGCCGCTCTGGTACGGATGCCGAGCGCGGAGGACTGGAGCACCTGGGTCGTCCCACGACGTACCCCCAGCGAAAGGTGGCCGGCCGGGTCGAGGCTGACGGTGACGCGCGGCCCGGTCCCACCGGGAGCGCCGAGTTGCCACTGCTGTGCGGTGGCCGCACTCACCCGCGGGGCGACCATCAGCGCGGCGCCGAGCACGACGGCGCCGGCCGCCCAGCCCATTCTTGCCTTCATGTCCCCTCCCGACGAATCGTTGCCGGAAGGATAGACATCTGACGATGGCTTGCGCGGCCGGAACTCCGGTGACCGGAAAGGCATGTCGCCGGCCGTTGCGCCCCGCCAGGGGCCGCCGCCCGAGCTCAGCCGAGCGAGCTGGGGTCGGGTGGGACGTCGACGGCGTGCTTCTGCAGCGCCTCCAACGGGATGATCTCCAGGGCCCGGGCGTGGGTGGCGGCCAGCACGATCGGAGCGGCCAGCCCGGCCTCGTACGCCTGCAGCCACCGGGCCGCCACCACGCACCACCGGTCGCCCGGCCGCAGCCCGGGGAAGTGGTACTCCGGCCGGGGCGTGACCAGGTCGTTGCCGACCCGCTGCTGGTGGGCGAGGAACTCCACGGTGACCACCGCGCAGACGGTGTGGCTGCCCACGTCCTCCGGCCCGGTGCTGCAGGACCCGTCGCGGTAGAACCCGGTGACCGGGTCGGTGCCGCATGGTTCCAACTCGCCGCCGAGCACGTTGCGCTCCTCAGTCATGGGTACAGCCTCGCATCGCTTCGCGTGCTGAATGTGAGCGGCGCCCGTGTATTGACGAAGTGGGTGCCGGTCGATATTTTCGCCTTACGAAAATCGAAAGTTTCTTAACAGTTAGCTCCGAGTCCCGGGCAGCCGACCTGAGCCCGTCCACCTCGTGTCACTGTGCATGGAGGGCACCATGAAGATCAGAATCACTCGACGGCGCGCCGTGATAGCGGCCGCGTTCGTGGTACCGCTCGCCGTGGTCGGCGCCGTGGTGCTGCCCAGCGCGTACGCCGCGGTGGGCACCCCGATCCGGGTCAACGCAAACGGATCCGCGTTCACCGACAGCGGCGGCAAGGCGTGGTCGGCGGACAAGGCGTACAGCTCCGGGAACTGGGGCTACGACACGATCTACGGCGCCGCGACAACCGGTACCGGGATCGCCGGTACCACCGACGACCCGCTGTACCAGAGCTACAACCTGTTCAACAACTGGACCGGGTACAAGTTCGACGTGGCCAACGGGACCTACCAGGTGACCCTGAAGTTCATGGAGGACTGGGCCAACGCCGCCGGGCAGCGCAAGTTCGACGTGCGCCTGGAGAGCACGACGGTGCTCACGGCGTTCGACATCTTCGCCTCCTGTGGCGCCTTCACCGCCTGCGACCGGACGTTCTCCGTCACCGTTGGCGACGGGCAGCTCAACGTCGCGTTCAACATGAACGGCGGGGCCAACTACGCGACGATCTCCGCCATCGAGGTGACCGGCGGCAGCGGTGGCGGTGGCGACACCACCCCGCCGAGCGCGCCGACCAACCTGCAGTCGACCGGTACCACCTCGTCGAGCGTGTCGCTGGCCTGGACGGCGTCGACGGACAACGTCGGGGTCACCGGGTACGACGTGTACCGGGGCGGCACGAAGGTGGGTAGCCCGACCGGGACCAGCTTCACCGATTCCGGGCTGAGCGCCTCGACGACGTACAGCTACACCGTCAAGGCGCACGACGCGGCGGGCAACGTATCCGCGGCGAGCAACCAGATCTCGGTCACCACCCAGTCCGGCGGTGGCGGCGGTGGCGGCAACAGGATCATCGGCTACTTCGCCGACTGGGGCGTCTACGCCCGCAACTACCAGCCGAAGAACATCGAGACGAGCGGGTCGGCCGGGAAGCTGAACGTGATCAACTACGCGTTCGGCAACGTCACCAACGGCGGGTGCGCGGTCGGCGACAGCTACGCCGACTACGACAAGTTCTACGACGCCTCGTCGAGCGTCAACGGCACCTCGGACACCTGGGACGCGGGCGCGCTGCGCGGCGCCTTCCACCAGCTGCAGGAGCTCAAGGCGCTGCACCCCGGGCTGAAGGTGGTCTGGTCGTTCGGTGGCTGGACCTGGTCCGGCGGCTTCGGCCAGGCGGCGGCGAACGCCAGCGCCTTCGCCGACTCCTGCTACAACCTGATCCACGACCCGCGCTGGAACGGGCTTTTCGACGGCATCGACATCGACTGGGAGTACCCGAACGCGTGTGGCCTGTCCTGTGACAGCAGCGGCTTCGGGGCGTTCAAGACGCTGATGGGCGCGTTGCGGGCGAGGTTCGGCTCGGGTGCGCTGATCAGCGCGGCGATCACCGCCGACGGGTCCAGCGGCGGCAAGATCGACGCGGCCGACTACGCGGGTGCCGCGCAGTACGTCGACTGGTACAACGTGATGACGTACGACTTCTTCGGCGCCTGGGCGGCGAGCGGCCCGACCGCTCCGCACTCGCCGCTGTACTCCTACGCCGGCATCCCGCAGGCCGGCTTCAACTCCGACGCGGCGATCCAGAAGCTGAAGGGCAAGGGCATCGCGTCGAGCAAGCTGTTGATCGGCATCGGCTTCTACGGCCGGGGCTGGACCGGGGTTACCCAGGCGGCGCCGGGCGGCTCGGCCAGCGGGCCGGCTCCGGGCACGTACGAGCAGGGCATCGAGGACTACAAGGTGCTCAAGGGCCGCTGCCCGTCCAACGGCACCGTCGCCGGCACCGCGTACTGCTACAACGGCAACGAGTGGTGGAGCTACGACAACCCGAGCACGATCGGCGGGAAGATGAGTTACGCCAAGGCTCAGGGCCTCGCCGGCTCGTTCTTCTGGGAACTGTCCGGAGACACCGGCAACGGTGAACTTATCACCGCGATGAGGAACGGGCTCGGCTGAGCCTCGCGGGGGAACCGGCTCGGCTGAGCCTCGAACCTCGCACCGGGGCCTGGGAGACGCGTCTCCCAGGCCCCGGGCACGTTCACCTGGTCAGCCGTTGCTCAGCCGCCGGGCCTGTTCGTCGGCGCTGGCGGTGGCGATCTGGGCCGGAGTGGAGATCAGCGGGGCCAGCTTCGCGGAGACCCCGTCGATGAGGATCTGCATCTGCGCGTCGGTGAGGGTCACCGGTACCGGTGCCGCGGAGTGGGCGAGGAGCGTGTTCAGCGGTGTATTGGCTGGGGGTGGAAGCTCGCCGTACAGCACCGCCCGGAGTAGGGCCGTGTCGTGGAAGATGTCCTGCACGGTGCGGTCACCCGGGTGGTTGGGAGTCGAGGTGCCTGGTATCGGATCGGTGAGCTCCACGTCGGTATCTCCTATGATCAGGGCGCGCAGCTGGTCGATGCTGCCGCGGTAGGCGTTGGCGTCACAGGTGGTCAGACCCGCGACGGTGGCGCGGTCGGTGTACTGCAGGAAGGTCGGTTCCCGGCCGGAGTAGGGCGCCCACCCGCCCCGGCCGAAGCCGTGCAAAGGCTGCCAGTTGTCGCCGGGGTACATCGCGACGAAGCCGGATGCCGAGGTCGAGACATAATCCGCGTTCCAGATCGGCCCGTCCCAGCTCCGGAGCTGGTCACCGTACTGACCATGCGAGGCATAGAGCACCGTCCAGCGTCCGGTACGCGCACGTATCTGCTGCGCGGCCGCGACGCCGACCGAGGCGGGAACGGCGTCGTAGGACCACCGCTCCAGGTCGATCTGCCAGAACCAGCCGGGATGCTGGCGCCACCAGGGCTCGCCGGCGTCGGCCAGCCGTAGCCAGAGGTCCACCTGAGTGGACACCGAGGCGTTCGAGCGGGGGACCAGGTATCCGCCGATGAACTCGATCCCAGCCGCTCGGGCAGCGGCCAGCGCGGTGTCGTCATACGTACCCTCGGTGTCCGAGAGGCCTTCAGCGATCTTGTGACTGAAGAACGCGATGCCCTCGTTCTTGGCCCGGGACAGGATTCCGGTGGAGAGCAGACCGTCGTAGTGGGAGGCGTCCCAACCGAAAGTGGTCATGTCCGTCCGTCCGGATCGTGGTGGTCCGTGGTCAGCCAAACGGTGTCCAGCATAGGTGGCATCTGGCGACGACGTTTCCCATCTACACCGGGTAGCGACCGCCCCACTGTCGGAAAGCGGCATGGGCCGGTGTATTGACAACCGGGCCGAGGGTCGCCGCCCTTGACCCGGCGGAAATCCCATTGATGGCCGTCTCCGGCACCTGCCGGACTACACGGGGGCACTGCGCACGGGGGTGAGCAGGTTGGCTGCGCCGCAGCCGTTGACTTTTCCCAACGTGGAGAGTCTTGTGGTCGCCTATCCCGGCGGCCGCTCCGAACTCGCGGGTGTCGCCGTCGGCGTACGCCTGCCGGCCGGGTACGACGGGAAGTCACCAGCCGTGACGGTGACCCCGGGTGGGTGGTGAGTTCGGCTCCGACGACCAGATCGACCGGGCACTGGTTCGCGTCGACGCGTACGCCGGTGACAAAGTCGCCGCACTCAACACCTCGCTGGTACCGTCCGCGCTCTGCTCTGGCTGATGCCGGACCAGGAGCCGTCCGGCGGACCGGTCATCGACGTGTCCGAACACCGTGGGCCGAGCTGGCTGCGCGATCCGGGGCCAGACCGTGGTCAGCAGGCTGGCCATCCCGCCGCGGGCCATCCAGCACGAGGCCCGCGAGTACGGCGTCGTCGACCGGCCCCGCTGGCCGGCCGTCGTTCTACGTACGCCGAAGGGGTGGACCGGTCCGAAGGAAGTGGACGGAAAACCTGCCGAGGGCACGTTCCGTTCGCACCAGGTACCGATGGCTGACATCCGAGACAACGCGGAGCACCTGGCGCAGCTCGAGGCCTGGATGCTGTCCTACGAACCGAAGGCCCTGTTCGACGACACGGCAGGCTCATCGCGGAGCTCGCCGCACTGTCGCCCCAGGGCGATCGCCGGATGAGCGCCAACCCCCACGCCAACGGCGGCAGCGTGCTGGTGGACCTCGACATTCCCGATTTCCGCGACTACGCGATCGATGTCGAGCGACCCGCCGTTGTCCGGCAGGAGTCCACCCGCCAGTTCGGCAAGCTGTTGCGCGACGTGTACGTCCGCAACGCCGCGGCGGCGAACTTCCGGCTGTTCTGCCCTGACGAAACGAACTCCAACCGGCTGGGCAACGTGTTCGAGGTCGAGGACCGCTGCTTCGTCGGTCCGCACCTGGACATCGACGACCACCTGGCCGCGGACGGTCGGGTGATGGAGGTGCTCAGCGAGCACCTGTGCGAGGGCTGGCTGGAGGGGTACACGCTGACCGGCCGGCACGGACTGTTCGCTACCTACGAGGCGTTCGCCATGGTTTCCGCGTCGATGACCGTACAGCACACCAAGTGGCTGAAGGAAGCGGTCAACCTACCCTGGCGGACGCCGGTCGCGTCGCTGAACATCCTGCTCACCTCGACCTGCTGGCGCAATGACCACAACGGCTTCAGCCACCAGGGCCCCGGCCTGATCGACGTGATGCTGTCCAAGCGCGGCACGGTGACGCGCATCTACCTGCCGCCCGACGCCAACTGCCTGCTCTCGGTCGCCGACCACTGCCTACGCAGCCGCAACTACGTCAACCTCATCGTCATCGACAAGCAACCGCAGCTGCAGTTCCTCGACCTGGAGACTGCTGTCCGGCACTGCGCCAACGGCGCGTCGATCTGGCACCGGGCGAGCAGCGACGGCGGCGGGGAGCCGGAGGTGGTGCTGGGCTGCGCGGGTGACATCCCGACCCAGGAGACCGTGGCCGCCGCGTGGTACCTGCGCCAGGTCGTCCCCGACCTGCGCGTGCGGGTGGTGAACGTGGTCGACCTGATGCGGCTGTTCCCGGTCCGGTACCACCCGCACGGCACCAGCGCGGCCGAGTTCGTCGAGCTGTTCACCGCCGACAAGCCGGTCGTCTTCGCCTTCCACGGCTACCAGCGCGCGATCCACGAGATCGTGCACGGGCACCCGGATGTCGACCGCATTCACGTACGCGGCTTCAACGAGCAGGGCACCACCACCACGCCGTTCCAGATGGTCGTGCTCAACGAGATGAGCCGCTTCCACCTGGCCGCGGAAGCGATCCGCCACGTGCCACGCCTGCGGGCCAGGGCCCCGGAGTTGGTGGCCGCGTGCGAGGCACGGATCGCCGAGGCCACCGAGTACGCCCGGGAACACTTCGAGGACCAGCCCGAGATCCGCGACTGGGTGTGGACCGACTGACCCTTCCCGCCTGGCTGAGCGTAAGGACGACGAGATGAACGACGGTACCGATCCGGTAAGCCAGCCGATCGCCGCGGTACTGGCAGACGTGGACGGCACTCTCGTCACCAGGGACAAGGTGCTGACACCACGGGCGATCGGGGCGGTGAAGCAGCTACAGGAGCTGGGTGTGCTGTTCTGCATCACCAGCGGGCGCCCGCCCCGCGGCATGCGGATGCTGATCGAGCCGCTCGGCATGCACGTGCCGATGGCCGCCTTCAACGGCGGAATCATCGTGCTGCCCGACATGACGATCGTCGACGAACGGACGATCCCGGCCGACGTCGCACCGGCCGTGATCGGGACGATCCGCGCGCACGGTATCTACGTGTGGATCTACCGCGGCGCCGAGTGGTACGTCACCGACCCGCATGCCCCGCACGTCGAACGGGAAACGCGCACCTGTCAGTTCCCGCCGACCGTGGTACCGGCATACGAGGGCCTCCTCGACCGCGCCGTCAAGATAGTCGGGGTCAGCGACGAGCACGATCTGGTCGCCCGGTGTGAAGCAGACGTCCAGCGGCAGTTCGGCTCGCACGTCTCGGCCTCCCGGTCACAGCCGCACTACCTCGACGTGACCCACCCGACGGCCAACAAAGGCGTCGTGGTCGACCGTCTGTCCCATCACTTCAACGTTCCACTGGACCAGATCGCCACATTCGGCGACCAGCCCAACGACGTGCTGATGTTCCGTCGCAGCGGGATGAGCATCGCGATGGGCAACGCAAGCCCGGAGGTACAGCAGCAGGCCACCTACGTGACCGCCTCGAACGAGGACGACGGCTTCGCCAAGGCGATCGAACGGTTCATCCTGCCGCGAGCGATCGCCGCACCACCGTCGACGGCCACCGTTTGACGGTGGACGCCAAGGGCACCGCAGAGAAGGCCTTCGGAAGTGACGCGATGACGGGAGCGCATACAGTGTCACAGTCGATCACGCATACGCCGGCTGCTCCGGGCCGGCTGCGTCACCCTGCCGAGATCCCGTTCTACATCTTCATGGTCATCCTGAACGTCCTCATCATCGTTCTCATCATCCGGTTCGCCTTCGTCCTGCCCTTCGTTCCCGCCCGGTACCAGCAGAGCGGGTGGGCGATCGCGATCCGCACCGCGTTCGTCGGGCTGCTCCTGCTCATTCCCGGCCTGATCGTGGTGCGCGAGACGCAGCGCGCGGCCACCCGGGGTACCGCGGTCCAGCTCTCGCCGACGCAGTACAGCGCGTTGTACCGGACCGCCGACGACTTCGCCCGCCGGCTGGGGCTGCGCCGGCGGCCGCAGATCTACCTCGCCAACGGCAACGGCACGCTCAACGCCTTCGCGGCGCAGGCCACCGGGCACGACTACGTGGTGCTGTCCAACGAGCTGTTCGTCAACCTGTACAACGGCAACCAAGACGGCCTGTCCTTCATCCTCGGCCACGAGCTGGGCCACATCCGGCTGCACCACGTGTCGCTGTGGTACCAGATCTCCGTCACGTACTCGCAGTTGATCCCGCTGCTCGGCCCGACCCTGTCCCGCCTGCGCGAGTACTCCTGCGACCGGCACGGCGCGTACCTGTCGCCACGCGGCGCCACCGGCCTGGTGCTGCTCGCCTCCGGGCGGTACACCGAGACGGACGTGGACATCGACGAGCTGGTAAGTCAGGGCAGGATGCTGGGCGGCTTCTGGTTCGGCCTGGCGACGCTGCCGCGGTCGCACCCGTTCACGGTCCGCCGGCTGGAGAGGCTGTACCGGATCGGCCTGTTCCGCGACGCGATGCACGACGCCCAGGCCCGGGCCTGAACCGCCGCCGGCCCCGCCGGCCCCCGCCGGCCGGCGGGGCCGACCGGGCCGGCCGGCGCGGACTATCCGTCCGGACCGGACGGCCACCGGGACAGGCAATCGCGGTCGAAGTCCGGCGTACCACGGGCACCGGGCTGGTACGGGTCATCGCTGTGTTCCACGGCACCTGACCGTCCGGCCTACGCGGCGCGGCGGAACTCGTCCGGCTCGACGTCATCGGGTCGGGCCGGTTTGCTCACCAGCCGGGTGACCTGTTCGCGGGCCCAACGCATCCGCATGACCGCGGTATCCGGATGGTCGCCGAACTCCTGAGCCACCTGTGCGGCACAGCCGCGACTGCCCAGCCGCCGGACGGTACGTGTGATCGCGTCCTGGAGCACCGGCCCCGACGGGTGCTCCGAGCTCTGCACGGCGGAGGCGAAGAGCGCCTCACACCGTACGGTGTGGATGTTGAGTGACATCGCGAACCTCGCTTCTGGAACCGGCTGAGCAGGTCAAGGACTGTCACGGTCAGGATGGCGGTTCGGGGGCGGCCGACGCCCGAGGGAGACCCCTGGCCGTACCCCCGAGATCCCCCGGACCGCAACCGGGCGCGCGCGGTGCGCCGGCGTCGGGGCCGGATCCGGGATTTCCCCGGGTATCCCTTGTCTGTCGCGCTTCGCTCCGGACGATTCGTTCCTACTACTGCACATAGATCGAGCCGTGGTAGCCGGCCGGAAAACGGGCCCTGACCTGGGTCGGAACGGGTCGCTGGGTCAACCAGCCCGGTGGTTGGGGCCCACCGGGGCAGCCACACCGGTACGGAGAACCGTTTCCCGCCGGGCGGGTGCGGTGATAATTTCCCGTCCGGCTGGGCCGGCCGTTACTGGGTCGTGCCCGGTCCGAGCTGTCGGCGATGAACGAGGAGGTAAGAGTTTGAAGCGGAAGAGGATGGCATCATCGCTGCTCTCGCGGTTAGGCCTGGTAGGCGCCGTTGTTGGCGTGGCACTCGCAGTCGGGTCGCCGGCCTGGGCGGACAGCACGATCAACATCAACCCGGGCACTGTGCCCACCACCGCGGCCGGGTTCCCCACCCATATCTGTGACCCGAACCAGGGTGGCGGTCCGTACCCCGGCAAGGATGTCTGGATCTTCATTCTGCCCGGCTCGCACGACGTGAGCGGCGACTTCGTGTCGGTGACCGCCGACTTCGGTGCCAACGGGACCAAAACCATCACGGCCGCTCTTGACCCGGGCAACTTTGCCAACGGAGGGCCGGCGGCGGCGAAGGCCTGGATCGTGACCGATGCCGGCTGGACCTTGGTCAGTGCGACAGCTGTGATCACCGGTACGGCCAGCTTCTTCACCCTGAGTCACACCTGCCCGGCGTCGAGCACACCCAGCCCGTCGCCCTCGACCAGCCCCTCGAAGTCGCCTTCTCCGACGCCCTCGGTCCCCACCACGCCGTCCAGTTCGCCCCCGACCTCCGGTTCGCCCACCCCTGGAGGTGGCGGTTCGAGCGGGGCAACTCCCAGCGGCGGAGCCAACACCGGCGGTGGCGGCGGCCAGCCGGCCGGAAGCCTCGCCTGGGGCCTCGGTGCGCTGGCGGTAGCAGCAGGCGGTGCCGCGGGCCTGGTAGTGGCCTGGCGGCGTAGGAACAATGCCTGAGCATCGCTCTCCTTCCCGGTTGGCGTCGCTCACCTCGCTCTGGCCGGACCGGCTCCGGCCGTTCGCGACGGAGTTGCTGGCACCGTTCCGCCGTGGGCGCCTTGGGGCGTTCACGGCGGCGGTGCTGGCACCTTTCCGGCGTGACCGCCGTCTGGCGTTCGGGGCCGGATGGCTGGCGACGGTTCTGGTTGCCGGTTGGGGCGGGTGGCAGGTCTGGCGGGCGGAGGCTGATCCGCCCGCCCCGCCACCCGCCCTGCCGGCGGCCGTAGTCGGCGCAACGACGGCCCCCGCGGCAGCTGTCCCAGGGTTGGACCGCTCGGCGCCGGTGAAGATCTCGGCAGAGTCGATCAAGTTGCGGGCTTCGGTGGATCAGATCGGGTTGGCCCCCGATGGCACGTTGGAGGAGCAGCCGTTCTCGACCGCCAGCCACGCCGCCTGGTACCGGTTAGGACCGGCGCCTGGTCAGGTGGGTCCGGCGGTGATCGCCGGACACGTCGATACGAAGACCAACATCGCGGTGTTCTTCTACCTGAGCAAGTTGCGGCCGGGCGACCGGGTGGTGATCACGCGCGCCGACGCGCGCACCGTCACCTTCACCGTCGATTGGCTCGGATCGTTTCCCAAGTCGAAGTTTCCGACCCAGTTGGTGTACGGAGCGACGAGCTATCCGGCGCTGCGGTTGATCACGTGCGGTGGGCCGTTTGACCATGCCGCTGGTTCGTACCGCGACAACATCGTGGTCTTCGCGCACCTGACCTCGCACACCTGACGTACGGGCGGCAACACTGCCGACCGTGTGATCTTGACGGATCAGGTGTGGGACAGTGGGGCGGGTCTGTTGCCGGCCGTTGGTCCTGCGTCCTGGTGATGGTGCTCGTCTGCGGGCGTTGGTCGGCTCGTCGGCGGCGCTGGCCGGGCATGTGCAGCGGGCGCGGATGGTGTTGCTGGCCGCGGATGGGCTGTCCAACGCCGAGATCGGGCGGCAGGTCGGGATGACCCGGCAGACGGTGATCTCGTGGCGGGTGCGGTACGAGGCCGGCGGCGTCGACGCCCTGGCCGATCTGCCGCGCTCGGGGCGTCCGCCAGCCGTAAAACCGCCTCGAGGGCTACAGGACACGGGTGACGCGCTCGGCCGCGGCCCGAGCGTCGACCGTTGCCGGATCCAGGTTCGCGCACAACACCACCGAGGCACCGACCGCCAGCGGAGCCAGCAGCCATTTGAGCGGATGCTCATGCTCGGCCACGTCGATCAACAATCGATCCCCGGCGCGCAGATCCAGCGATACGGCCACCTCGTGCGCCAGTGACCCCCACTCCCGGAAGGTGGTGCCATCCACGCTCGCCGCGTCGCTACGCCGGATCGGCGCATACGCCGGCAGGCTGTCGGTATACCGGCCCACCTCGGCGATGTAGTCCCGGTACCCGACGGGAACCTCATCCAGCACGCCCACGGCCGGCGCTAACCCCAGAACAAAGCGATGCCGGGCGGCGGGCACGCGCTCCAGCCAGCTGTCCAACCGGCTGCGCGCGACGAAAACGGCGTCCAACGGCTCGTCATCACCCGGCCCTGCCATCGGCAGCCCGGCCGTGGCCCACAACCGAAACGACACCGCCAGGCTCGCCGACCACGCACCCAGCAACACCCCGGCAGTCTGCCAATGCGGCGGCAGCAGCACGGCCACCCGATCACCGACGCCCAACCCGCAACCCTCATGCAGCAGACCAGCCGTCCGCGACGCCCACCCACCCAGCGCCGCCGCCGACAGCTCCGTACGCTCGCCGGTCGCATCGTCGCAGTACGTCAGCACAGGCCGGTCAGCCTCAGCCGCCGGGCCACCGCCCAGCAACGCCGGTACATCAGCGACAACGCTCACGTCCACCAGGACCCCCGACAACGACTCCCAACGACTCCGTGGACCTTACCCACTACATCGACGAACCGGCCACCACGCATGCCCTACCGTCAAAGGAGTTCAGGCACGCAACACTAGTGGCCCGCGAATGGCCCACAGGCTGAACAGAGATCAACAGAAGAGATCGGGAGGGACCGGAAACCGGCCCTGACCTGCATCGGAAGGAAGAGAGCGGCCGAAGGGAATCGAACCCTCACCGTCAGTTTGGAAGATCAAGTTCGGTCGGACGGCTTGATCGGGATTGATCCGGGACAGTGGCTGTGACCTGCATGTTCTTGTGAGGTCGTCCGGTCCGGTCCGGGTTCGAACGGGTGGGTACGGCGTCGTTCCCCAACAAGATCCCCAACAAATTTCGGCGGGGAGCGGCGCCGGTTCGGGGCCTCCAAACAGGAGGTCAACCGTGGTATTCAGTCAAGATCGCGCGGCTCGGCTCGCGTGTGTCTCCAACGACGTTCGATCGGGCGCGATCCCGCCGGAGGTGGCGGCCGCCGTACCGCGCGGGCGGTGCGCTGTGCACAAGGAGGATCCGCGGCCCTGCGAGGGCGCGATCGACGCGGTCCGGATCGTAAACCAGGCGGGCGGGGCCGTTGCCGCGTGTCTGCTGCACGGTGCGGTGCTGCTGGCCTCGCTCGATCGGGCGCGGGTCTACCCGCTCAACGGTCCCGAGGGTTCGGCGATCACCGTCTTCACCCGGGCGCGTACCCTCCCGCCGTTTGACTTCCTGTCCGGGTCGGTCCTGTCCCGGGCCGCGGGCGAGGATGTGATTCAGCCACCTGGCGGCGAGTCCGAGGACGAGCCCGACCCGGTGCGGGGTGCCTGATGGCTGGGCTCGTCGCACTTGTCGGCCGGGTGCCGCCCGGAGTGTGGGCCGTCCTCGCCGGAGTCAACCTGCTCATGGCCGTCGTGGCCTGGTCGACGGCCCGCCGCCGGCTGCGTCGGGCGGCGGAGCGCATCGCGAACCCCGCATCGGCTACGGCAGGAGAGCGGTCCCGGGACGCCGCCTTGACGGTCGCGGCGATGATTCCCGCGGCGCTGTTCTGGGCGATGGTCCTGGCTGGCTCGCTGCACGGACTGGTTGCCTTCGGTAGTACCGTGCTCGGCTGGCACGGCGGCTGGGAGTATCTGGTTCCCGGCGCGCTGGACGGGGTCAGCGTGACGTTCGCGTTCCTCGCCTTCCGGGCGGTACGCAAGCAGAAGTCGCCGGATCGTTGCCAGCGGGTGGTGTGGGGTGCCGCGCTGGCGTCGGCGACGGTGAACTTCGCCTATGAGTACGACCAGAGCGGCCACAACGCGGTGGCCGGCGGGTACGTGGCTTTGCTGAGCCTGTTCGGCATGGCGATGTTCCACGAGTTCCTCGACCAGTTCGAGGATGGCACCGGGTACGTCAAGCGGGAGAATCCGAAGTTCGGGCTGCGCTGGCTGACCTGGCCGACGAACACGTTCTGCGCGGCGGTGGCCTGGCGCAACCATCCGCCCGCCGAGGGGACGCCGGCGACTGTGCGCAACGCCGTCGCGAACCTCGACCGGATCCGAGCGATCAAGGCGGCTGCGCGGGAGGCCAAGGTTGACGTCCGGCACGAGCGGTACCTGGCTCGCGAGCGCAGACGAACAGAGCTCGCGACGGCAAAGGCCGCCGGCACGGGCGTCGTTCCGGACGGCGAAGACGTCACGCAGCCCGATCCGTTCGTGCCTGCTCACACCTTCCGTCCGGCTGGACACGTTCGGGTACCAGTCATGGAGGCAACTCTCGCCTTGCGGATGGACACCTGGGTCCGGATGTGCGCCGATGGCGATATGGCGCGCGGGCCGTTCACCGACGACCTCGCTCGTGATCGGTACCGGTTGAGCGCGAAGCAACTGCGCAACATCCGGCACGCCGCGACCTCTGGCGCGCTGCGGCGCCGGGCCGCCGAACTGGGAGTGCCGCTCCCGGCCGGGTATGTGGACCGGCCGACCGGCGAGCGCGTCAATGGCCAGAAGGTGATGGGGGCGGCATGATGGCGCCTGGCACAGCGGTATCGGATGCCTTGCAGAGGACTCGTGTACTGCGAAGTATCGCGGGAACGCTATACAATGCAGTCATGCCGCGTGGTGTGACTCTGGAGGCCCTGGCCGAGGTGGCTGAGGACCAGTGGGGTCTGTTCACTCGTCGGCAGGCCGAATCCACTGGCATGGCTTGGACGACCCTGGCACGGCTGGCCAGCGACAGCGGCGCCGAACGGGTTGCCCACGGTGTCTACCGGCTCCGCGGTACACCACCAATCGAGCACCTTGCGCTACGCGCGGCCTGGCTGCAGCTCGCTCCGGATACCCCTGTCTGGCAACGCACGGCGCAGCAAGGCGTGGTTTCATACCGGTCGGCGGCGGCGGTGTACGGCCTTGGCCACCTGCCCGCTGATGTTCACCAGTTCATCCTGCCCTCCCGCAGGCAGTCACGGCGACCCGACGTACGCCTGCACCGGGCACGACTCACCGACGGCCAATGGACAAGCCTGGGAGGACTGCTGGTCACCCGCCCGGCTCGTACGGCTGCCGATCTGCTGGCCGACCGGGAGGATCCGGAGGCCGTCGCGCAGGTCATCGCCGATGCTCTCCGCGCGGGTCACGACGATCCCGGCTCGATGGCCCGAGCGGTCGCGCCGTACGCGACCAGGTTCGGTCTGCCGCAGGGTGATGGGCTCGCCTTGCTGATGTGGCTGCTCGATCTCACCGGCGATCCGCGCCGCGGGGATTGGATGGCTGAGGCTCGTGGTGGTCGGCCGTGAGTCCTGATCACCAGGTGCCATACGCTACGCCCGCGGCGTTCCGTCGCGCGTTGACCGACCGGCTGCGGGCGGTCGCCGCGCCCCACGGTCTGTGGCCACTGCCGGACCTGCAGCGCCAATTCGCGTACGACCGGCTGCTCGCCCGTCTCTACCTGCTCGATGACGCCTGGATTCTCAAGGGCGCCACCGCCATGCTGGCCCGCCGCATCGCCGTACGCCACACCATCGACGTGGACATCTACCGCGCTACCCAGCGGGAGGAGGCCGAGCGAAACCTGCGTACCGCGCTTGACCTTGACGCGGGCGACTGGTTTCGATTCGAGGCCGGCGCAGGGCGACCGATCAGCGATGGCGCCGCCGGACTCCGCATTCCCATCGTCGCGCGACTTGGCACGACCGACTGGGCGCGCTTCCACATCGACGTCGTGGCCGAAGGCGTCCAGATGACCGGCACACCAGATCATGTGCCGGCCCTCGCCGCGGTCGCCATTGCCGGCCTTGAACAGCCGGGCTACCGCGCGTACCCGATCGTCGACCACATTGCCGACAAGGCGTGTGCCATCCTTGAACGCCAAGCATCTGGTCAACGACCGTCCACCCGATTCAAGGATCTTGTTGACCTGGTTGCCTTGACGGCGAGCGCGCGGGTGAGAGCTGAAGATCAATATCGTGCGCTTGGCTCCGAGGCCCAGCGCCGCGGCATCGTCTTGCCGTCTCGGTTCGAGGTTCCCGACGTGGCACTGTGGTCGCCGGGGTACGCCGCAGAGGCAAGACGTGCCGTACTCCCCACGGTCGCCAGCCTGGATGAGGCCTTGGCCCTGGTCCGGCCATACCTTGATCCGCTGCTCAGCGGCACAGCCACAGGCCCCTGGGATCCAGCGCAGCGTCGCTGGCGGGGCTGAGAAGCGGGCCTGGTCGCTACGAGAGCTATACGCCGCTGTGCCGCTCGTGAAGGTCGGCGAGGAGATCGGGGAGTACGGACTCCTCATGGACCGCGAGGCCACGGCTCGACATCGCCGCAGCCAGGGCGGGGTCCCATTCGGTGGGCGCCGGGTTACCGGTAAGTGCAACCGCGTGGTCCGCATCGAGCTGTGCGACAGCACTCCGGTAGTCGTCGGCGGACATGCGCCAGGGTGCGGCGCCGAGGGCGAGGACCCGGCCGGCGATCGCGACGCCGGGCCAGTCGAAGTCGCCGTGGTAGCGGACGGGGTTTCCGGCGGCGATCAGCGTGCGTAGCAGCCGGGTACCGACACTGGCGGGGTTGCCGGACAGACACACCAGTGGCATCTCGGTGTGTGCGTGCGCAGCGGCCTGGAGTACCTGCGGGTTCTCGCACACAGAGACGATCTGTCCAGCAGCGGCGAACTCAACTGACCCGGCACGGTCGAGCTCGTGCAGGGTCAGGTGGGTGATCAGGCCGAGGTCAGCGCGGTCACGCATCATCCGGGACCACGGGTTGGTACCCGGCGGGCGCAACTGCCAGGCCAGTACGGTGCCGGAGATCGAGTCGGTGGCGACGCCAAGCGCCTGCCACAGCTCCCGCCGGTCGGCGGCGGACTCCGGTACCGGCTGGCCCAGCGCATGTGCCGCGGCCCGGAGCAGGACGACGGACGCGAGCGAGGAGTCGTCCAATCCGTGGGCGCCTCCGGTGACCCGGGTTGCCAGGGCCGCCAGCTCCCAGCCCGGCCGCTGCTCGTCGGTTGGCCGGAGCAGGATCCCGAGACCGGACACGGCGTGGGTGAGCACCCTGATCGCGGCGTCGGTGCCGGCGCGGGTGAGTACCCCGGTGCGTCGGAGGCCGGCGATCCAATCGGGTACCCAGGCCGCGTCGGCCAGGCCGGCGGCGGCGAGCGCGGCGTCCAGCCGTTGCCACACCTGAGCCCATTGCGCCTGCGCGTCCTGTCGGACTGCGACACGGTTGGTGAGCGCTCGACCGTCGAGGATCTCCAGGATGGAGATGAGGCCTTGTCCGGCGGCGGAGCGGCGTAGGGCGGCGTCGAGATCGGCCAGCTTGACCCGCCGCCCAGTACCTGATTGAAGCGGCCGACCGAGCAGTCCGGACAGCCGGTCGGCGGCGGTGTCGTCGAGGTCGAGGGTGAGCTCGCCGGTCGCTTGAAGACCGTTGCGTTCCAGGCGGGTACGGGCGGCCGCCCATACCGGAGTGAGCGCGGGCGTGGACAGGTACGCGCGAAGCTCCGCGGGGAGCGGCGTGCCGGTCATGTGGCGTGCAGGAAGTGCCGGTTGCGGCCGTCCCAGCGGACGTGCGCGGTGGCCGCGGGCGTGCCGTCCTCGCGGCAGATCTCGTAGATGTCCAGTGCCGGTACCTGGGGTACGCAGCCCCACAGCGCGTGCCCGGTCATCACGAAGTCGACGTCCAGCCGTACCAGCAGGCCGAGCAGCTCGGCGATGGTCGGTTCGTCGACCTTGGCGAACGCGTCGTCGAGCAGGATCAGCCGTAGCGACATCGTGGTGTTCTCCAGGCCGGACAGGTACGCGTCGACGGCGGCGAACAATGTCACGTACGACACGAACCGGGTCTCTCCCTGTGACAGCTTGGCCCGTCGGCTGAGCCGACGGGTCTGGCCCTCCTCGGGACCGGTGATGATGACCTCGACGGTGTGCCAGGCCCGGTAGTCCAGTGCCCCGCGCAGGTGGACGGCGTACCCGGCGGTCGGGTCCTGGACGGCTTCGGCGGCGACGCGGGCCGACAGCAGGCCGGTCAGCTCGGTGTCCTGAGCGGGAGTACGGACGGCGGCGGCGGTGGTGACGAGTTCTCTGATTCGGGCGATGTCGCCGCCGGTGCCCTCCGAGAGCTTCCAGGTCAGCCGCACGCCGATGCCGTGGCTGGTCCGGATCGACTTGAGGCTGGTGTTCATCGCCGCGATCAGCCTGCTGGCCTGGCTAAGCCGGTGCCGCAGTTCCTCGCCGACCTCGCCGAGTACGAACTTCCGGAAGACCTGGTGCTCCCGTTCGGTCAGCGTGGCGCGGCCGACCTCGCACTGCCGGTCGATCTCGACGGCTGCTTGGGCGAGCGGTCGGCGGCCCTCGGCGTCGATCAGGTCGAAGAGGCGCACGCCCGCGGCGATGGTCGCGGACACATCGTAGCTACCGGAGATGGCTTGCTCGAAGGTCTGCTGGGCGCGCAACAAGGCGTTCTCGTCGGACCTGCCGCGACGAAGGGAGGCGAGGAGTGCCTCGGCTTGCGCGTCGACGGCCTCGGGTGCGAGGTCGGTGAACACTTGGTCGGGAGCGGACGCAAAGGCGGTATCGATGACGCCGGGCTGGCTGAGCTGATCGAGCACGGCGCTGACGTGCTGAGCCAGCCGGGTGCGGTGGACGGCGACCTGGGACGCGGCCGCCTTGGCCTCGGCCTCGGCCGTACCCGCGTCATGCGAGAGATCCGCCACGGCACGGGACATGGTGCCGATGGTCTCCTTCGTTTGCTTCAGGAGGGACTCGGTCGTCGTGACCTGCCGCTGTACCTCGGCGGCGGCCGTCCCAACCGTCTCCGTCAGGGTCTTGAACTTTGTCGACTCGGCGTGCCATACCCGCCACTCGGCCGCCGCCCTGGTCTCGGCCACGGCACGGCGCTCGGCGACCTGGCCGATCACCTCGACCGCGGTCGCGTACCGGGTCATTGCCCGGCCGACGGTACTGGTGCCGGTGACCACTCTGGTGCATCCCGCGGCGGCGTGGTTGGCGTTGTCGTGCAGCCGCCGTAGCCGCTCCTCGTCGGCCGGGAGGCCGAACTCGGCACACGTCCGGCGATGCTCACGGTCGTGCTCCGCCCAGGCACGGTTCAGCTTGTCGGCCTCGGCCCGCAGCCGCGTCGCATCCGTGGCCGACCGTGTCGCCTGTCGTACCGCCTCGGTGGCCCGGGTCCGCGCCTGGGCCAGCTCCATCGACCGCGGTGCCGACCGCTGGCGGTCGCGCACTGCCCGCTGGCGTTCTTCGAGTTGTTCCCGCTCCCGCTGCCGAGACCGGGCGGCATCGGCCAACGCGGTCAGCTCGACCTCGATCTCGGCGAGACGGGCCGCGCGCGCGGCGGCCCGCGCAGCGGCACCGACATGCCGTGCCGCTGGCACGCTATGGCGTCCGCGCAAAGGTCCGTTACCCCACCTGCCATCGCGACCGACCCAGGTGGTGACGGCGCGGTCGTCGAGTCCGATCCGCTCCAGCACCGCCAGTACCGTGTCGGCTGGTAGCGGACTGGCCGGGTCCACCGTGATGACGGCGGACAGCGGCGCCGGTACCCGCTCGGCGACGGGCGACACCAGTAGCTGCCCACTTGCGGCGGTGAGCCGACCGTCGGGATCCACGGTGGCGGTCAGGAGGCCCGCGGCGAGGAGTCCGGCCTCGATACCCGCCCGGTGCTCCGCGTTGACCGGCTCGGCGAAGTCCAGGCACCGCCATAGCGGTACCCCGTCGGAGAGGGTGACCCATGCCGGCGGTACCGGATCGGGGTCTTGTGCGGCCTGGAGCCTGGTCTGCTCCGCGAGTAGATCGTCCACCCGTTGCCGGTCAACGGCATCGGCAGCCCTGAGCCGGTCCAACGCCGTGGCCAAGGCCGACCCGGCCGTGCTCACCGCGTCGTCGGCGGCACCGTCGAGATCGAGCAGGGCGATCCCACCGTCGCTGTCACCGCACAGCGCGGTCCGGTCCGCGAGCAGTAGCCCGAGCACCGGATGCGGGGACCAGTCGGCGACGCCGAGCAGGTCGACGGTGGCGGGATCGGCCATCCAGGCGCGCCATCGGTCGACGAGGCCGAGCGCGACGTCATCGCGTTGTTCCGCGCATTGCTGAGCCGCCTGGTCGTCCTCCAGCGCCCGGGTTTCCGCGCCGGTCGCCTCCTCCGCGGCCCGGTCAACCTTTCGCCGTTCCTCCGCGAGCACCCTGGCGTCTCGTGCGCGGTTGCCCGCCTGCGTTGATCGGGTCTTCGCGGCACCTTCCACCCGCTGCGCCGCATCGACGAGTACGGCAAGGTCTGCGGGGACCAGAGCGAGGGCATCTGCGGCTGGCCGGTGGAGCATCTCGGGCTCCCCATCGCGGGACGTCCGTACCACGTCTGAAGAGCGCGAGCCCGGCCGGCGGTCGACCCGCACCTGTGCGGGAAGATCGTGCTCGGTCAGCCCGACCGCTACCAGCATCTCCTGCGTCCGCCGGATCTCTTCGGACACGCCTGCGGCAGCCCGTTCGACATCCTCGGCCAGCGGTCCCGCGTCGGTGACCTTCCCGGCTTCCTCGCGCCGCAGCTCGGCAGCAGTTGTCAACGCCGCGTCCGCGGCAACGGCCAGGGATCGGACGACTGCGTTCAGCTGGCGGAGCTCCTCGATGCTCCGGTAGGCCGCGGACTCCCGCAGCCCCTGGAGCGTCGCGTCGAGCTGCTCCGCCTGTTCGGTCAGCTCGCCGAGGCGTCCGCGCTTCGCCGTGACCCGCCGTTCGAGCGCTTCGGCATCCGCGGAGAGGCGCCCGGATTCCCGTGCGGCGTCCTGGGCGGAACCGGCGCCAGTTCGTACCGCCTGAAGCGAGGCGGTGAGCACGCCGGTCACGTACTTGCGGTATGCGTCGAGGAAAGTCCGCACGTGTTCCCGGGCCGCTTCCAGTCGTTGCTGGTCCTCGCGGGTGCTGGTGAGCCCGTCGAGTTGCGTGCCGGCGTCGGTCAGCGCGTCCTCGGACAGCGGTGGCAGGGCATCGGCGAGGATGGCCGGCAGCCGACCTTCCTCGATCCGGTTTCCGACGTCGGGGGAGCGCAGGGTGTGCAGCAGCTTGACCAGGCCGTCGAAGCGCTCCTTGCCGAGGTATCCGGTCAACCCGAACACTTCGTGACGTACCCGCTCGCGATGCTTCTCGGGTACGTCGGTGATGCGTTCCTCGGTGATCAGCTCGGCCAGGTCCCGGCGGGACAGCGGTTCACGGTTGGCGCCGAGCAGGGGAAGGTCCGGTCCTACGCGCAACGGTGTGGAGAAGTACCAGACCTTGGCCTCCTTGGTGCTGACCGCGAAGCGGACCAGCGCGCCGAGGGTGAGGAACTGCGGCTGCGGGTCGTCGACCTCGGCCGGGTCGGGGTCCCGGCACAGCTCCAGCCACATGTACCCGAGCCGGTTGCCCTGCTCACCGGCACCCGCGGTCATGAGGTCTTCCATCCGGACCGAGGAGCCGGTACCCATGTTGCGCCGGTCGGCGTCCAGCAGGAACGGCAGCAGCATCTCCAACGCCCGGGACTTGCCCGATCCGTTGGTACCGCGCAGGATCAGCCGCCCACCGGAGAGGTCGAAGGTGTTCTCGTAGTAGTGCCACACGTTGACGAACCCGGCGCGGGACAGCCGCCATCGGTGCGGGTGCTGGCGCAGTGGCGTCTGGTCGAACGTGTCTGTCATGTCATCTCCAGCTCGAGCTGGTCGGCGAGGCGGCGGGCGGCGCGTGTCGGCGGTGCCGCGTGTGGCTGAGGCCGGTAACGGGCAGCGGCCGGATGAACCACCAGACCGGCCGCCGTGGCGGTGGCCAGGCAGAGGTCGGAAAGCAGCGCGACAACCTCGTCACGCAGGCGGTCCGGTTGATCGATGAGCGTGGTACCCCAGGCCCGACGGTGCCGCGTCGAGAGCCGCGCGAGTGCGGAGTCCACCTCATCCCACGTGGCGGCGACGCCTGGTACGGCGCGACCGTCGTCGAGGCTGGCGGTGGTGCCCGACTCGGGCTGCCGCAGATCAATCAGCTCCGCGAGCAGAAGCCGGGCCGCTTGCTTCACGGTGCCGGTGCCAGGGAACGCGGTGTCGGTGAGACTCCCGGTGCTGTCGTACGCGAGTGCTCCTTCGGCTCGTACCTCAAGGGTGAGCCCGAAGTTCTCCGCGAGTACCCGGGTCAGCTCGCTGCGCTCGCGGGACAGGACGTCGCGTTCGGCGTCGGTGAGGTCTTCGCGGCGTACGAGCGGGTTCTCCACCAGCTTGCGCCGCAGCGACCGGCGGGGCTGGTCGGCCAACTGCGGGTCGGCGGCGAGCAGGTCATCGGGGTGGGTCACGCGGGACAGCGGCCGGGCGAGCAGGTGTGGCAGTGCCGCCCGGTGGATGGTCAGCAGCGCCTCGTCGCGGCGTTCGCCCCAACCGGTCGCCGTACCGTCGGTCTCCGACAGCACGCCCCAACTGGTCAGCTGACCGATCGCCGTCACTAGCGCGCGGCGCTCCGGCAATGTGTCGCCGATCTGTACCCCGATGGTCGCCGCGTCGGAGCGCACCTGGTCGATCAGGGTGGAGATGAGGGTCTGCTCACCGGTACCAGGTGTGAGCAGCGCCGCGCACAACAGCGCCAGATGCGTGTACGTCGTCGCGGTGAAGGCGCTGTTGTCGGGGCGGCGCGCGGCTCTGGCCGGTCCATCTGGGCTCACCGGGCCCTTGACGAGCCGGGCAAAGGTCGACTCGACGATCAGGCTGTAGCCCAGCCACTTCTTGAATGTGGCGCGCAGCGCCGGTGCATGCAGCCGGACCAGTGCCAACTCCTCGGGGTGGGCGGCGGTGAGGAGCGGATGCGCCAGTAGCGCCCGCGCCGCGTCCATGCGTTCGCGGGCCGCCTGCGATGCGGTACCGGTAGCGCGCGGGCTCATGCCGTGGCCGCCAAAGTGCGGCCGCCGGCAGCGCCGAGTGGGACGGCGACCAACATGACGTCGTGGATGGTGACGGTCCCGTCGTCACCGGTCACGACCGTCGCCATCCCCCTGGCCGGTGTCGCCCGCAACAGAAGCCCAAGATCGGCGTCACGGTGCTCGACCGTCGCGTCTCCCGTGGAGACGGCGGCGAATAGGGCCGACAGCTTGTCCAGCAGCAGGTCCCGGGCTGCCCGGCTCAGGCGACTGCGGTGCAGCGAACCGGCGGCGATCAGCTCGGCCGCTGCTGCGCGTCGGGCTTCACTCTGCTGGCGCGCCCGGGCCAGCAGGCGTTGCGCGTCGGCTCCCGGATCCGGTACCCGCGAACTGCGGCCACGGGCCGCCCGGTCGCCACGCTCACGCAGCGACACCGGTACGTCCACTGGCGCCGAATCCCACCACGACGTGCCCGGTCCTGCCGACGTGTCTGGCTCCTCCGGGCCGACCAACAGGTGCCGGGCCGGGTAGCAGCCGAACGCCGCGTCGTACAGCCGGTGTGCTGTGTCGCTGTCGGCGGTGTGGAACCATGCCGCGAGCTTGAGCAGGTCGGCCCGCCGGGACAGGCCGGTACCCGACGCGGTCAGCATCCTGCGGGCATTGGTGATGAGCTGGCCTAGCGCCTGCCGGGCCGCGGCCCGTAGCTGTTCCGGTCCGGAGCGGGCATCGCCCGCCCCGTACCAGGAGGCGAGCTGCTCCCAGTCCGACCGGCTACGGCCGGGCAGCCGCTCCACGGCGAGCATCTCGCCGTCCAGCGCAGGTACGGCGGGCAGGTTCTCCAGGACCCGGTCGATCAGCTTGAGCAGGGCAAGTAACCGTTCTAGGATCTCCGGTGAGTTGCGGTTGACGTCCGCGCTGATCAGGTCCACGTAGTCGAGCAGCAGACCCTTGAACTGGGCGTACTCCTCGCCCGCCAGGTCGTAGCGGGTGAGCACACCGGCCAGGTACGCGTAGAAGTCGGTGACCGACTCGGTGAACATCTGATGGTCGTTGAAGACACCGGTCACCGCACCGGCGAGCGCTTCACTGTCTATAGGCCGGTTGACGTTGCCCACCTGCAGCAGGATCTGGTTGAGGCTCTCGACGATCCGAGCGAGCAGCTCGCGGGCCACCTCGCGGGCACCATCCACGGCCCGGAGGATCTCCTCAGCCTCCCGGTGCAGGCGCCCGCCCAGCTTCGAGACCTGGTACCGGGAGCGGGACCGGTGGTACGCGGCGACCGTCGGGACGCGAGTCTCGCGGACGGACCGGACCAGGTTGCCCCACTCGACCAGTTGCCGGCACCGGCTCTCCGCCGTGTCCTGGTCAAGTACCAGTCCCCGCTCGGCGAGCTGTGCGGCGACTTCCGCGGCGGACAGGTCAGCGAGCAACGTACTCGTGAACAGTCGCATGATCGCAAGGTAATCGTCGGCCACGTCGGCGGTCAGGTACGAGAACAACGCGCGCTGGGCCGACGTGTCGTGCGCGGGTGGCCCCGCCTCAACCGGTACCTCTTCCTCGTCGGTGGTCATGCGCCTCCCTCGCGACTGGCCCTCTGGGACAGTAGCCGGACCCTCCGACAGTTCGTGGTGCGCGACCACCCGTCCGGGTGATGCCGAGATGAGAGGCCCGGTCAGCTACGACCGGAAGCGGCGTCCGTCGGGACCGGTAGCTGTTCGTCGTGGTACCAGTGCAGGTGATCGCCGTCTCCGAGCGCGGCCTCGCCCCATTCGACGCTGAGCAGGCCAAGCTGGGGGCTGCATGCGTAGCCCACGATCAGCACTCTCGGCGGCGGTTGGATCGTCCTGAGCAGCGAGCTGACCTCATGTACCTGCTGTTCGTCCTCGTCATCGTCGGCTGGCCACGGCAAGGCTGGTTGGGACCAGTGCGGTGGCGGGCCGAACTGCCCAAGGATCTCTCGCGCGAGCCGGCCGAAGGACCGGCCGGGCCGGATATCACGCATGCGGGTATTGGGGGTTTGGGCGAAGCACCAGGGCAGGAGCAGGTGGTTGCCGACGATCACGAGCTGATAGAACGCACCCCAGGGCCTGATCGTGGACGCCCCATTGAGATCGTGGAGATGCTTGACCAGTTCCTCGTATTGGATCGGCCAGCGGGCACTGCCAAAGGCATGGTTGGTGGTCATCTGCGACGCCTCGTGGGCGTCCACCGCACGATTGACGGCGCACGCAAGCGCGTGCGGTACCCGCCGCCGCAGCTCGGGAGCGAGGACAGGGCCAAAGCGGTCCACGGCCCACATCGAGGGTTGTTCCATGATCCGGCCACCTTCAGTAGCCGCCAAACTACTCAAGGCTACCAATGGTCATGGGTTTCGATCGACCCGGGGAAGCGATGAATCACTATGTGGAGACTCGTGGCCGGGCATGACCGGATAGCTGGCCCCGGCGGCGCGGGCTGCGGACCCGCGGGTACGGGTGCTCCAGCCATTTCCGGTGTGGGTCGAGAATCAAGCAGATCTGTAGAAACGTTCCTCTATGCGCGCTTTGGGGCAGCCCGTTGTCGGGCCGATTCGTACAGCACGATGGACGCGGCTGTGGCGGCGTTCAGCGAGCTGGCTGTGCCTGACATGGGAATCCGGACCAGGTGGTCGCAGGCATCCCGCCAGGCCGAACTGAGTCCGGTCGTCTCGTTTCCGATCAATACGAGGGTCGGATGGGTGAAGTCGTACTGCGCGGCGTCAAGCTCGCCGTTTTCGTCGGTCCCTACCAGGCGCACATCGATGCCCCGAGCGCGGGTCGCGTCGGTCCAGTCGAGAACGGGCCGGTGGGAAGGAACCCGTACCGCGGGCAGCGAGAACAGCGAGCCCGTGCTGGCCCGTACCGACTTGGGGTCGTACAGGTCGGCGGCATGGCCGGTGACGATGACGCCGCAGGCACTGAAGGCGTCGGCGGATCGGATCAACGTGCCGATGTTCCCCGGGCTGGTGGGGCGGTCGAACACGACCGCGAGCATGTCGGGGCCGGTCGGGATCCGGGCGAGATCGTCCTCGGGCACACCCACCACGGCGAGTAACTCCGGGGTCGTGTCCGCTTTCCCGCCCAGCTCGTGCATCAATTCGCCGGAGACGGCAACCTTCGTCGCGCGGATCGTGTCGAGGGTCTCCCGCGCCCAGGCCGACAGTTGTCCATCCACGTCGTACAGCAGTTCGTGGACTTGCCATCCGTGCTGGATCGCCATGGTGATGGGCCGTACGCCCTGGACGAGGAACTCGCCGCTGCGTTGGCGTTTGGCGCGGTTGCCCAGCAGTGCCTCCCACTGCTGGAACCGTGCGTTGCGGGTGGTTACCCGCAGTCCAGCCGCCAACCCCGCCTCCGTCGCGTGTCGATGCCGGTGACCGGCCGCCGGGGCGGACGGTGGCGTGCCACAAGCTACAGAGGGTACTTGATCGGGCACCGCACCCGGGGCGCGATCTCTTGGAGGAGTCCGTCCGGCTGTGGTCGTTTCCAGCCCGGCCTTACTGCCTGGCATGCCGACTCCCGTGCCGTGAACCTGGTCTTGGGCTGATCTCCCCGCTACGGGCGGGGCTGGTAGCGATGGTCGTGGATGTCGGCAAGTAGCCGTGGTCGCGGGCTGCGGCCTTCGGGGTGCCCGGTTCGGAGAAGACGGCCAGGAACTTGTGCCGGCTCGTGGTGGGAAGGCGTTGGGCGTGCGCGAGCAGCGCGGTGATGGTGCTTCCGCGCCCAGGGTGCACAGCCGGGTTCCAGCGTGTCGAGGATTCGCCGAGTCCCTGGGGTGTGGCGCCGGCCGGTGGCCACCGTTACCCCTGCCCGGCGGTCCCGCCGCGCCAGTTGGTGGGGTCGAAGTCCTCACCGAGCCGCTCAACAGCGTCGTCGTGATCCGCGCTGGTCGGGTCGGCCAGGGCCCCGAGCAGGTGCTGGTACCAGTCGGCGCCACCGACGTCTTCGGGTGGGCAGGCGCCGCCGCCATCCAGGACGGTGAACACGTTGCCAGGGCCGCCGGGGTGGATCTCCTCGACGGTGACGGTGTGCCTCCATTCGTCGCCGAAGTCGTACACGTAAGTGAACGTGGCACCCACATCGGTGGCGATGGACACCAGCCGCTCACCGTCGGCGGGCGTTTGGCCGGAGGTGGAGCGGGGGTCGATGATGGTGTGCTCGTCGGTCTCGAATACGTACATGTGCTCGTCGTACCAGCCCATCGCGTCCTGGATCATCCGGTGCACCACGTCCAGGGTGGTGTTGGACGGGATCGCCACTCGCCGCCACACCGTCGGTGTGACGCCGTCCAGGTCGATGCGCAGGATCAGCGAGGCCGGATCCGGTGGCTCGACGGCGAGGAAGACCGGGTTGCCGCAGCATTTCTTGTACTTGGTGCCGGAGCCGCACCAGCAGGGGGAGTTGCGCTCCGGCGGCCACAGCAACCCGGTGTGGCCGGTCTCGTGCAGCCACCCGGTGTAGGCCAGGCGGGTCTGCCGTGCCGCCGGGTCCTTACCAGCGCGTTGTGCGTAGGCGAGCAGGTCGGCCACGGTCATCCGGACGACGTGGATCGGGATGGCGCCGCGGTCGGCGAGGGCCTGCATGGTCTGTTCGGTTTCCCGGCGGTAGTCGCCGTGGTCACGGTAGCTGGTGGCGTTCAGCAGACCTTGCGCCCACGCTTGTTCGTACTGGTCGGGCGGGAAGTAGGCCATCTGGTACACCGACGCACGCGATGCTGGTCGGGTCAGGTTCCGGGTGGGCTGCATGGGTCTGATCCTTCCTGGTGGGCTCGGGCGGCCGTCAGGCCGGGGTTTCGGTGGACACGTGCCGTGCAGCCGCCGGTCGTTCGTGATCAGGGCGGCCAGCGGCGGGTCGGCGCATTCCACCAGGCGCACCATGCCCAGGTTGCGCAGCCGGCCGGCGCGGGCCGTGATGTCGGCCAGCAGGGTGGTCACCGGGTTGGGTAGTTCATGGGTGGCGCGGGCCGTCAGGAACGCGCGCAGCTGGTCCAGGCCACGTCCGGTGTCGATTGCGGCGAGCAGGGTCGCCTCGCGTAGGGCCCAGACCCGGTCGGCGGTGCGCTGTGCGTACGCATCGAGCGTCAGCCGGTCGGCCGGCGGCAACTCGCCGGTGACCACGATGTCCAGGTTGGGCAGTACCTTCAGCGCCCCGGCGACCGCCGCCTCGCTCGCGGCGGGCGGCTGGTACCGGTCGGTCAACCCCAGCGCGTACGCGCCGAGAGCGTTGAGCCGTAGAGCGCGGAGCCCGTCGTAGCGGCTGAGGTAGTCCAGCTCGTCCGTGCCCCAGTTGCTCCGGAAGTCATCCCGCGCGCCGGCCGGGTCGCTGTAATCCAGGTCGAACAGGCCCAGCGTGCCGGCGTACTCGAACAGCACCGCCAGCGTGTACCGGCCCTCCAGGATCGGCCAGTCCGCGAACCCGGCGTGACCGAGGCTGCCGTACTCCGGATCGGTGAGGTACAGCCGCCACAACGCCCGCTCGCTGCGTGCCACGCTCGGCGACAGGCCGTCGCGCTGCATCCGGGTGAACAGGTCGTCGACCTGTACCCATTGCTCGGCCGGGCGGCCGGCCAGCGCCGTGGCCACGGTCTGGCGGCGGGTCCTGGCCGAGGTCAGCGTGTTGGTGGTGCGCTGGCCCTTGATGTGCTCGACGCAGCTCAGCTCGTCGATGACCGCCTTGCTGATCCAGGAGCGCCACAGTCCGCGGATCGTCTCGGCGGGTGGTTTACCAGGGCGGTGCGGCCCTTCGCGGTCAGTTGCAGCCGGCCGCACGCTGGCCACCGCCGTGACCGTGGCGGCGCTGGGTCGCTGGGTCCTCTCGCTGCACCGCAGCCTGCCTGCCCGGCACAACTGCAACACCGCCAGTACGTCGGCCAGCGCGAGCACCTGGGTCGGCCGGACAATGCCGCCGTCGTCGATGCCATCCATTACTGCCGTGTGAGCCTCCGCGCTCATAGCCGACCACTTTAGAGCCGTCGCCGTATCGGCCTCGAACGGGCGCCAGCGCACTGCATTTGGCTGATAGTCAGCCATCGATGTCATGGAAGAGCTGGTCTACGGCTCTGGCCAGGTAGTTCGATCAGCGTCTACCGCTCGCCGTCTTCCAGTACTCCACGCTCCAAAGCCTCGGCGCGGACGCGGTCGATGCGGACTTGAGCACCGTCGTGCTCCAGGCACCAGAATGTCCACCCGTTCCAGGACTGCCGGTTCAAGACGTCCATGGCGGCGGCAGATGGTGATTCGAATGCCCCTCCGGTCTGGGTACGGATGCGGCCGTCGGCGAGTACCACGGCCCGGTAAGTGCTTCCACGGTGTTGACCGGCTAGCTCGGTGCCCACCGGGATGACGTTGATCTGAACGAGCTGGCGGAACTCCACTCGGTAGTTCGCTCGGGTCCGGCGTGCCTTCACTGACGCTATTGGCGCGCCTTGCTCGGCGTCCGGCCCGGTTGTTGGGGCCAGATCGAGTCGCTGCCGGTCCCAGATTCGTTCCGCCATGGCGCGGTACAGCTTTCCCCGCTCCTCGATAGCCGTCCCGAAGCCGCCCTCGTAGTGTCGAAACAGCTCGGCCAGGCCCTCGTGCTTGATGAATCTCTTGAACTTCACCGCACCCCGCTCGTACGTGGCTGGATGCAACGAGGCGGCGAGCATGTTCTGGCTCCGGTACCAGTGCAGCTTCCTGTCGAAGGTTGCCGCGCCGATACTGGCGTTGTCTTCGGCGGGCAGCAGGATGAGGCCGCCGATCCGGTTGCGCATCACCTCGAAGTTCTCGGGTGTCTTGGCGATGTCCTCGTACCGCTTGAAGGTATTCGGCCAGAGGTGCTCGATCTGGTACGCCGGACCGGCCGGGCCTTCGTGGAGGTATTCACGGACCGACTCGGTGCGGCCCGAGCCGGCCTGCAGCCAAGCCGTGAGCCGTGCCAGGAGGTAGCGGATGAACCGCTGGTTGTCCTTGAGTCGGAGCGTCTCGACGCCCTCGAAATCGCCCTCGATCTGGGCTGCTTCGCCCGCGAGCACGGCCCGCAGCTCCTCGACCGTAGTCGCCTTCCGGACGCCGGGTAGCAGCCGTTGGATGAGGGGATCAAGGTCGGCTTGCTGTGCCGGGCGATTGTTCACCGTGCGCATCGTCAGCTGCAGGTCGAGGAAGGCGCTGATCATGCGAGCCTTCTCCTCGAACATGGCGTCCGAGTCGGAAGGCTGCATCGCCGCGACCGTTAGCTGGAACTGATCTGTCAGACCGTTGAAGGCGTTGAAATAGACCGGTTCCAGGCCGTGCAGTACGCGCTGCTTGGCCGATAGCAACCGGGTGTACTGGTTGGACAGCGGCACCAGCAGATCGGTGATGAATCGCCGCGTGTCGCCTTCCTTGCCTTCCGGCCAGATCTGGTCGCTGTGGCGCAGCACCCACTCGTGCAGTCCCTGCTCGATGGCGCCGCGCTCGTCCACGTCGCTGTCGAGTGGCGCGAACTTCGACAGCAGCACGGTGCCAACGAACTCGGTGGGTGCTGCCTCGTCGAACAGGGCCAGGTCGCCCACCATCCGCTGCCACGCGGCGCGCAGATCGTCACGGTCGCGATCGGCCTTGGATAGCAGGTACCCCCTGAGCAGATCCAGCGGCGTCAGGCGCAGACCGCGGTCGTCCATCGACTGGAAGATCTCCCAGCCTCGCTCGGGTCCGCCGGCCGTGATCTCTACCATGGAAACCCGGTTGAGGAGCCAGTCGGTGAAGTAGGGCAACGCCTCGCCGCGAAGTTGGTGGGGGAAGAGTTCGGGGAGCTCGCCATAGCAGCGCCACAACTGCCGGATCGCGGGCAGCTGATCGTCCGTGGCGAAGGACGTGCCCTGGTGCATCGCCTCGATACACGGTGCGTACTCCGGCACGTCCACGGTGAACGTCAGCTCCCCGTACATGTCGCTGCAGATGAGCCGGTCCACCACCGCGGCTGTGCGTTCGTCTTCCTGGTCCAGTCAGATAGCTGACAGCGTCAACGCGATAGGTGACGAAGGGGCCGAGGAAGTAGCCCTCGTACCGCTCGACTGTGCGTCGTTCGTGAGTCTCCGACCACTCTGCGAGGAACCGGCGGGCTAGGTCGTCCAGCAGCTTGGCGACCTGGTCGCGACCCCAGACGTAGTCGCGCTGAAAGTACTCCAGTCGGTACTGGCGACCTGTGAACAGCTGGTGGATCGTGTAGCCCCGTCCGTCTACCAGCGCGGGGGCGCTCGCAGCCATCTCGCCTCCTCAACCGAAGTGTCATACCCTACGTGAACGTCGCGTTACCCGTGGACCGTGAAACGGGGGTCACGTTCGTCGGGGCACGGCATCGTCGGCGTAGGTGTACTGACCTTGCGGACGGTGAGGTACTTGGCTGGCGACGACTTGATGTATCGGCCGCCAGAAGCCGGGTACGCCTGGCTTGATCCGCTGGCACCGGCTACCTGCCTTTGCGTCGGGATACCACCGGAGTCGGTGGTGGGAGGTCTACGACGAATCGCGGCCGACCTTCGCGGAGTTGCTGACGCCGAGGGCCTGCATTGTGGAACGTACGCCCTTCGCATCCGGGGTAGCTGGCGTGCCATCGCGGTGTTCGCCGGTCGTGAACCAAGCAGCCAGGACCAGGGCCGGTCACGGTCCCTGGTAGAAGGCCACTTGGTGATCGCGTTACGCGTGCTCGCCGCCGAATGGGACAACGCCGAGCCGGTTGTCGACCGTCCGGCGTTCGACAATGGCGATCTCGTGCGGCCGAAGGGCGGCACCGAATCCGGTCAGGTGCGCGAGGTGCTGCGGACCGCGCAAGGCTACTGGTATCGCGTCGACGTCGGCGGCGGGCTCCGGCGCTACCGGGAGCAGGCATTGGTACGGGTGGAAGGCGATCCACGCGATGCGCGGTTCTGGTTCGCGGATCCACCGGTCGGCGCCCGCGATCTGGCGCTCACGCTCACCTGGACCAAGCTGCGCCACCCGCTGACCGACACGCTCTATTCATACGCTTCCAGCAAGACTGTCTTCCGGCCGTACCAGTTCAAGCCGGTACTCAAATTGCTCAGCGGATCCACCGGTCGGCTGCTCATCGCAGATGAGGTGGGGCTGGGCAAGACGATCGAGGCCGGACTGATCTGGAACGAGCTGGAGCAGCGGATGCCGCTGGATCGCGTACTCGTGGTCGCGCCGGCCGTACTCACCCAGAAGTGGAAGTCGGAGCTGAGCCGACGCTTCGACAGACGCCTGGAGATCCTGCATCCGACGGACCTCGTGGAGCGGCTGGCCGATCACCGCCGAAATGAACCAGTACGCGGCATCGTGTCGCTGGAATCGCTGCGCCGAGCGCGCGCGTCGCTAACCCAGCTCGCCGAGGCCCATCCACGGCTGGATCTCGTCATCGTTGACGAGGCGCACTACCTACGCAACCGGCGTACCAGCTCGTACGCGCTGGGGAGACTGCTCGGCGACTGGGCCGACTACCTCATCTTTCTGTCTGCCACGCCGCTCAACCTCGGCCGGCAGGATCTGTTCACCCTGATGAGCCTGCTGGACGATGGTCAGTTCGGCGATCCGCAGGTCTTCGAAGACCAGCTTGAACCAAACCGGATCCTCAACCAGGTAGCCCGCGAGTTGGCCGGTTCCGGGCGCGGGACGCCGCGGGACCTGATGGAGAGCCTCGACATCCTCGATGAGATGACCTTCGGCAAGGCGATCACGTCCCGGTCCGAGTTCGGCATGCTGCGGACGCTGCTCGACAGCGACCGACCACTGACTGACGAGGAGGTCGCCCGGTCTCGTCGGCTGCTCTCCGACCTCAACGCGTTGGGTGGTGTATTCACACGTACCCGCAAGATGGAGGTGCCGGAGGACAAGGCCGTTCGAGAGCCGGTCAAGCTCGACGTGGCATGGACCGAGGAGGAGTACCGGTTCTACCGTTCGATCCGCACCTGGTATCTCCAGCAGGCTCGGGCCACCGGCAAGCCCGGAGGTCTTACCCTGCAGATGCCGTTGCGCCAGGCGGCGAGCTGCATCCCGGCCGCACAGGACATCCTCCGGACTCGTAGCTGGGCCGGCTTCGCGGAGGCGGGCGCGGATCTGGACGATGTCTTCGACCAGGGTGACGACGAGGAGGATTCCGAGACGCTGACCGTGCCGCCCGACATCGAGACGCTGTTGGTACCGCTGAGCGTCGATACCAAGTACGAGGCTCTCCTCGCCGAGCTGCTCCGACTGCAGAAGCACGGCCTGAGCCAGGCAATGATCTTCTCGTTCTTCCGCGGCACCTTGGGCTATCTCGCCAACCAGCTCGGAAAGCACTTCGAGGTACGCGTCATGCATGGTGGCGTACCGATGGCCAAGCGCCAGCAGATCATGGCCGACTTCCGGGCCGGTCAGTTCGACCTGCTCCTGCTGAGTGAGGTCGGCTCGGAAGGCCTGGACTTCGAGTTCTGCAACATCCTGGTCAACTACGACCTGCCCTGGAACCCGATGCGGGTCGAGCAACGCATCGGCCGCCTGGACCGCTTCGGCCAGAAGCATGACAAGATCTTCATCTACAACATGGTGGTACCGGGGACCATCGAGACCGACATCTTCCAGCGCCTGTATGACCGCATCGAAGTGTTCCGCCACTCGATCGGCGAGCTGGAACCGATACTGCGCGACGAACTCGCCGATATCAATCGCCGCATCCTCGACCCCAACCTCACCGACGAACAACGACAGCAGCAGGTCGACCGGATCGCCGTCGCGCTCGAACAACGCAAGCAGGATGCGGCGGCACTGGACGAGTCCCGAGCGATACTCGCCGGCCTGGACACCCTGCTCGTCGACGGGTTGAGTGAAGCCGGCCCGCGTTTCGGTCGGTTCGTCGGGGCTACTGAGATCCACACCATGCTGTCCGAGCTGTTCCGGCGTCTCGGTGGACGGATGAGCCCACCGGACGAACGCGGCATCGTGACCATCACCGGTACCGATGCGCTGGCCAACCAGTTGCTCCGCCGCAAGATTCCTGATGTGGGCAGCCGGTACACCCGGCCGGAGATGGTGGATCTCCTGCGCTTCGGGGATCTGATCCCGGCAACGTTCCAACCCGACGTCGCCAGCCGTCGAGACGTCGACCTGCTCTCTGTGCGCCACCCGCTCGTCAAGCTTGCCCTGTCCGAGCTGGGGGATGGGCGGCTGTCCCTGCACAAGTTCGGCACCGTCGCGGTACCCGGCCTACCCGCCGACCGGCGGTACCTGATCTGCGTGGACCTGGCTCAGACGTCGGGGCTGCGACCGATGCTGGAGCTCTGGGCCACCGCCGTCGACATCGAAAGCCGGACTGTCCACCCGGGCATCGGCGAGTTACTGCTGACAGCCCTGGCTGAGGGCGGGCTGCGCGACGGCGATCCGAACGTGCCGAGTGACCTCACCGAACTCTGGCATATCGCCGAAGAGGCGAGCATGGACCGCCAGCAGGGAGTCGAGCGACAGCGCAGCCGGGATAACGCGGCTCTCGTTGAGGCACGGATTCAGGCACAGGTGCAGTCCTTGGACTTGCAGGTCGCACGTACCGAAGCGATCTTCCAGGAGGTCACCGACCCCGGCATCCGTCGGCTGCACGAAGGGCATCTGCGGAACCTGCATCGAAGGCGGGTCGAGATCCGGGTCGACTTGGAGCCGCGCAAGGAACTCAGCATCGACCTCTCATCGGTCGCCGTGGTACTGGCCAATCCCCTTCAGGGCTTGTTGAACGGGTAGTACACCGGGAGGTCGGGCGGGTCTTGGGGTTCTGGCCTGCTGTCCGTGGCATGGATCACCGGCCATGGCTCGACGCGCAGCTTGTGGTCCTCATTGGTACCGTCGGTTAGGTGCACGCGGCCATCGCAATGCAGCCGGAACAGCAGTTCATGAAACCCGAACCGGACGGGAAGCCGCTCGATAACCCGCGGCCGACCGGACCTGTCCCAGTGGACGAGGTTTACCGTGTCACCCGCTGGCGTGGAGACGCAAAGCTCGCCTTGCCGCTGCCGGGGTATGCCCTGGCGAGGGCCGGCGCGGTAGGCGAAGCTGGGCTCGGCCATAGCGGAGAGCTGGTACATCTCGAACAAAGGCGTGTACGCCTCGTACAGCGTAAGGGACTGCCCGCCGCCCCAGGTCAGCGTGAAGTCGAAGCCTGGCCGGTAGAGGTTGATCGGGTCTGCCCCGCTGGTATCGGTGAGACCCGCGACAATGGTCTCGTCTGCGGCGACACCGACGCTGTCGAAGAGTTCAGCCTTGGGTAGCAGCGCGGCCAGCCGGCTTCTCACGTAAGGGATGCGGCTCATGCCTCCGGCCACCAGGAGGTAGTCGACATCGCGTGCCAGTTCGTCCGTTGAGGTCTTGAAGATCTCGCTGATGGAGCTGCCACGGTGGTGGGTGAGCCGGGCCAGGCGCAGTGCGTCCCAGACCTTTTCCTCGGCCGCTGCCATTTGCGGCCCAAGCACCGCCTCCAGCCGGTCGCGGGTGTACGGCACCGTGGGAACCTTCCGATTCCCGAACTGGGCGCGGGCGAACACAATCGACTGGCTCTCCCTGGCTGAGAGTAGGACCTTCGCCTCACGCGCCTGCCGAAGTATCTCCGCTTGGGCGTTTTCGGGCTTGCGAAGCCGGTCGATCTCCACGCCGCGCTCGACCAGTTCGGCGCTCAGATCCTGGGCGATCGCCTCATCAAGGGCGTCCCCAGCTATTGGCAGACCGACCGAGGTCAGCACCCGAACACCAGGAGGATTCCCGCCCTCCACATCGAGTACCGCGATGTCCAGGGTTCCGCCGCCCATGTCAAAGACCAGCAGCCGACCGTCGACGGCTTCCGGGTCGACGTACCCGCTGGATAGCCATGCGAGGCCGGCCGCCACCGGTTCCTCGACCAGCGTTGCCGCGTCCACCCGTATCCCCGCGGCCGTGGCGAGGTCCAGGATGAGTTGGCGTTGGTCGCGCCGCCACATGGCGGGACAACCGAGGCGGAGGTCGCGCTGGCGGCTTAGCGGCAACCCACGCTGCCTAGCTCGTTTGCCTATCTCTCGGAGGATTTCGATGACTACCTCGTCTCTCGAAACCTCCGCGCTACCTTCGCGGTCGCCGAAGGTGACAGTCGCCCGGTCCAGGGTTATGGCCCTCTTGATCGACCGGATGACGTCGTCGGGCAACAGCGACTCCACGTCCTCCCCGACAAGAAGGCGCCCGTCGTGGCGGCCGACGAGAGACGGAAGCCATCGTCGGGGCGTACCGATTGACAGAATCTCGACGGGCTCCGAAGCGCGACGCCGAGCGACGAGCGAGGTAGAGGTACCGAAGTCAATACCGACGGCTGGGGGGCGATGCTTGACCATGCCAGGCCCCTATTCGACGGCGATCTGCGCTCTCTGGAGAAGAACAGCTTCCTTGTCGTTGCGCCACGAGTAGCCAGGCCGCACGATGGTCACCGGCGACCCAGCGCTGGGCCGGGCACCGATCGCCTCATGTAGCGACGGGTCAAATCTCGCCTGCTCTCCCGAGCGTCCGATCTGCTCCAGCGAAAGCGCCTGTACGCGGGTCTGCACGCGCTCCACGATCACATCAGGGTCGCCGCTGTTGTGGGCGAGTTCCTCGATCTCGCCAGCCAGCTCGGCGACCGCCAGAAGCCCGTCTATCTGGGACTGGCGCTCCTGGGTAACCCGGAACCTCACCTCGTCGTCCGGCGATGTCAGATCGCCTGCTGCCTTCAGCCCGCTGCGGACGACCTCCGCCAGCTCGTCTCGTGCCCTCGCCTTGCTCTTGCTGGTCGTCGTGAGCAGAGCGAGTAGGCGCACAAATGCCTCGTCCGGGTCTACCGGCTTCTCGCGCCACTCGTACGACATCGTGGTCGGACGGGCGACGTAAGGGTGGTATTTGATAATGTCCAGGCACTTTTTCCACTGGGCTTTGATCGATGTTTCGGGCAACCCGTGTTCGATCAGACTGCTCGTGATTTTCTTCGCGGTGAGGCGTTCGCCGGCGCTACGGAGGACGTCAAGGAAGACCGCCGCAGGATCCTTGGCAAACTGCTCCTTGAGCTTTGCGCTGTCCACAGCCACTCCCACGCGACAGGTCATTCGCAGGCGACCATTTCATGTGCGCCCACGGTTCAAAGGGTACGCGGCTACCATCTGTGATCAACTTGGCGATGATCGCACCGTGCTCGTCCGGTGGCCGCGAGTAGCACTCTAGAGTCCAGCCGGCCTCTGCACACGCCCCAGCCGTAGTGAGGTTCCTGTCCGATTGGGCCACTCGCGGCATCAATCCCGACCGCCGGTACGACAACGTTATGGATCTTTCCGCCGCCAACGGCATCACATGCTGCGACCGGATGACCGTTCTGACGAGCCGGACGGAGCGAGACACGCAAGACGGAGTCCTTCGACCGTCTACCGTCTCCTTCGGTCAACCTGGTCAGCTACCGTCTCAGTCCCTACCTCGGCTGGGGGGTGAGTCGCGCGCACCTGGCTAACGAGCATCGATTCCGACCACGCACACCTTCATATTCAGCCGGTGCAGATGGCGAGCTGCACGGAACAGCCCGACCTGCGAGAAGGTGAACAGCGAGTCGGCCGTCAGGTCACCCTTGGTGAGCTGGATGGCGAAGATGAACTCCGGCCGGCGGGGCACGTCGGCGCGTCGGGATTCGGGAAGCATGGCGAGAAGCTTCTGATACGCCTGGTCGCCGTCGCAGAGGTTCTCGGCGGCAACAATGGCCTGGCTGAACAGATGGCTGAGCGCCGAAGACCGGTGGGCCCGCTTGACGCAGATCAGCTCGCCACTGGGTCCGAGCAGGTCACAGATCTCCACGCCGCGCGGGTGTGCACCGCCGCGTACGAGTTTCTTATCCAAGCAGACGAAGTCGTCGAGCTTTCCGACCTGCTGGCAGTAGGTGCCTTCCGGCTGACCGGGGCGCCAGACCGGCATCGTCCAGCCCGGAGCCTTGCGCAGCAGGGTGTCGATCTCCGAGAAGAGCGCTTCGCGGTAGCGGCCGGACATCAGGTAGAAGTCGCCCTCATGGACAACGTACTGATCACGTCCGACGGTGAGGTCCGCGGCCAGCCAGGCGCCGAGCGGCGTCTCGACTGGCTCGTCGATGCCGTCTACTTCGAGGAGCACTTTGCCATCGCGGAAGGCGTCGATACGGTCAGCTTCGGGCACATCCGCCAGGAGCGCGCGCACGACTTCCAAGTCCGGCTCGGACGCCGTCGCCTCGCGGCCAGCTGCGTAGACGGTGAAGCTGGTTATGGCGACGTCGTCCAGGCCAAGAGGGATCGCGAGCCCGAGCCGGTCGCCGTTTGCCTTGGCTAGTTCGTCGCGGAGGGCGCGGTGGGCGCGTGCGAGGCGACCGTCCCGGGCGGTGATCGGTCGCAGGCCCTCGATGAAGGCGAGTTCCGGATGGGCGTCCTGTTGGTACATCTTCTCGATGGCGATGAGATCGCCGATGAGCACCGCCGGATCGTCGGAGACGCGGACCCGCAGCGCATCGCGTCCCTCCAGCTTGACGCCGCCCGGCCGGCCGCGGAGGTGGGCAAGCTCCAGGTTCTCGGATCGTCCGCCGATCTCCTTGACGATCTCGGCGTACTGCTCGATGCCGAAGGTGCGTACGTGAGTTCCGGCGGGCACGAAGGTCAGGTCGTGGCGGCTGGTGACGTCCAGAGCGGTACGGGTAATCTCTGCGACGCGCTCGGGATGCAGACACCGGATCGCCACGGCGAGCCCGAAGTCGCGCTGCACGGCCGGGTCCCGCAAAAGATGCCGCCCAGTACCGAACGTAAGGGCGTAGCGAACGTCGCCGAGGTCTACAAGTAGCACAGCACCGGCGGCGCGGGTGAGGTACGCGAACGGGCGGCCGGTCATGGCCTCCAGCGCAACGGCCCAATCCGGATGGTGATCATCCGAGATGCGATCGACCCGAAGCGCGGGTCGGCCGGCAACCTCCAGTTCGTACGGCTCGCCGCCGTGCTCTGGCCGGAGCGCGTCATCGAGGCCGCTGTCTGGCAGCCGGTAGATGCTGCACAACTGGGACAAGATCTTTACCTTTCATGCCCGTGGGCGAGTGTCACCCGATTTGAGCGGCCCTCACAGAGTCACATCAGACTGTGAACTCTGTCAACACACATTTGCCGCTCTGGCCTTGTCAACGAGTGATCGTGCTGTTAGCGTGGCGTCGCGACAGGCGCGGCGGGAGGCCCAGTGGCTGACACGGCAGAGATCACGGCTGGCGAGATAGCCCGGCTGGCGGGAGTCGGTCGCGCCGCGGTAAGCAACTGGCGTAAGCGCTACGAGGACTTTCCTCAGCCGGTTGGGGGCACATCAACCAGTCCCACGTTCCGGCTGGCAGATGTGGACAGGTGGT
>WNGE01000837.1_pt1 | contig 39679 bp, 37 predicted proteins | sample 5400651 | NCBI WGS metagenome assembly WNGE01 (sample SAMN13153370, study PRJNA577476) | soil metagenome | isolation source: 60 cm soil or saprolite under grassland replicate 2 | place: USA:California | collected 2016-06-15 | reverse complement strand
CAGGATTCATATCATGTACAAAATTGTAAGCGCTTTCATAGAAAAGAGAAGACGTCCATTCTGAAACATTTCCTGACATGTTATATAAACCAAAATCGTTTGGCCAGTAAGCATCAGCGCGAACAGTGTAAAAACCACCGTCCTCAACATAATTACCACGACCCGGTTTAAAATTGGCTAACAAACAACCTTTTTTATTACGCAGATAGTAGTTACCCCATGGAAACATAGATTGGCTGCGGCCACCACGCGCAGCATATTCCCATTCTGCTTCTGTAGGCAAGCGAAAATCACTTTCCATAGCTTTCTTATTTTTAATCAGCCACATATTAAGATACCTTGTTCTCCAGTGGCAGAATGCTACAGCTTGTTTCCAGCTTACTCCTACTACAGGATAATTGCCATAAGAAGGATGTGAAAAATAACGCTTGGCCATTGGCTCATTATAAGAATAAGAGAAATCTCTCATCCAACAAAGTGTATCGGGATATACAGCCTGATTATAACGATAAATGAAATCTTTTCTTGGTCTTCCTTTATTTTCAATTTTTGCTGCTTCCTTCAAATCAAAACCCTGTACATTATAAACGATTTTATCAGGGTCAATTTCCATTTTCCCATACAAACGATTATCGGGGGTAAGCATTAAAGGACTCAATTTTTCCAGCGTTCCTCTATCATTCCATTTAATAGTTGCAGCTTTTTTCCAATCAATCGCAGTATCTCCTTCATTGCTTTGTTTAAAATAACCCAATTGAACGGCAGCAAGTGAGTCTCTTGTCCATATTAAAAACTGACGATATTCATTATTGGTAATTTCGGTAGCATCCATCCAAAAACCCATAATGGATATCTCCCTGTTGCGTGCAGTAAAATTATAATTCACATCTTCATCACTGGGACCCATATGAAATGTTCCTGGCGGAACGTACACCATTCCTATTGGCTTACCCATACTGCTGCGGGCACTTGGAGAAACACCATGTAGTTGCCCATCATCAGGCAGTCCTTTTACCTTACCTTTTTTAAAACAACTTACTGATCCTAAGACAAAAATCGTAAGTACTGAAATTGCTAAGAATCGGGTCTTCATTTATGATGTATTATTGGGAATTGAGCAAATGTAATCATTAAATTAAATCGTCCAATTTTCAACGATCACTGTTTGTGATGATTACCACCATAAACAGTATCTCGGTAATGTCTATTAACGAAAATCATTTTACCTTATTGTACAACTTTAATTTTTGAGTAATAAAATGATTTCTTCTACTGTTTCTACCGGTTGTTTGCAGGAATAATCTCTGCATAAGTATATCAAATTCTTGTTTTTGCCGATTAATTTTCCCTTTAATAAAGGAAATTCATCAGCAGGAGTAATGGCAGTTTGAATTATTTTATTTGGAATATACAATTTGTTTACTGCAGAAAGAAGGTTCATAGAAGTTGGTCCTATTAATGCAATTTCATTAATTCCTGTACTTATCTGTTGCAGGCCTAATGCCCACACGCCAAACGATGTTGGATAACTTATTATTCCCTTGCCAAGGGATTTCAACATTGTTTCTGCCTTTATTCTCCATTCTCCTATATCAAACACAATAGATAAATACAACAGGTTTAAAGCCATAACCGCATTACCTGAAGGCACAGCTCCATCATACACTTCTTTCTTTCTTGCAACAATATCTTTTTGTTCTGCATTAGTGAACCAAAAAAAATCTGTTTCAGTGTCAGCAAATGCATCTATTACTTTACCAGTTATTTTTTTTGCACTTACAAGATATTCACTGTTACCGGTAACTTCCTGCAAATGAATACAAGCCTGTATCAAAAAGGCATAATCATCAAGGAAAGCGGGGTACTTTGCCTTGCCTGCTTTCCACGTATGATACCATTTATTTTCGCTTTGAAAATTTTCTTCCAGGAATGAAATATTTTTTAGTGCCATCATTAAATAAGCGTCATCGCCGGTAGCTGCGTAGGCTTTGCAGCATGCAGTTATCATTAAAGCATTCCAACTTAATAAAATCTTATCATCAAGTAAGGGCCGGATACGTTTTTTGCGATGGCTTAATAATTTTTGTTTACAAGCATTCAGTTTTTCACGCAATAAAGCTTCATCCACTGATAATATTTCAGCCCACTCTTCTATTGGTTTAGGTAGCCAAAGAATATTTGTATGTTCCCAATTACCCTTTTCTGAAACATCATATACTTTACAAAAAATATCTGCGTCTTCGCCTAAAAGATTTTCTATTTCATGTTTACTCCATACATAATATTTTCCTTCGACGCCTTCACTGTCCGCATCCAAAGCGCTGTAAAAACCTCCTTCGGATGAGGATAATTCTCGTTGCACAAAATGCAGTGTTTCTTTTATCGTTTCTGCATATAATTCATTTTTTGTCAGTTGATAAGCTTCTGCCAGAATATTTATAAGCAATGCATTATCATATAGCATCTTTTCAAAATGAGGAGCGAGCCATTTTTCATCCGTGCTATAACGCGCAAAACCGCCGCCAATCTGATCATAGATTCCGCCCTGTATCATTTTATCAAGACTTAGCAATGCCTGCTTTAATGATGCCTCATGACGAGTAAAGTGATAATGCCTGAGCAGATACTGAACAACGAATGTTTGAGGAAACTTTGGCGCTCTTCCAAATCCACCCCATTTGGTATCTGCTGAATTCAGGATATTGTCCGCAATCTTTTGCAAGTTTTCTTTTGAAAAAAAAACTGTTTCCTGTTTCTCTCCCGTTTGAGATGTGCCAAAAGAATTCGCATTAATAATGTGTTCAGTAAGATTGTTAGCCTGTGCATCAACTTCAGTTTTGCGTTTTGTGTATGCGTCATGTATCGCCAGTAAAGTTTCCTGCCAGCTCATATGATTATAGGCTCTTACAGGTGGAAAATAAGTGCCGCCGTAAAAAGGTTTTGCCTCAGGCGTTAGAAAAACATTTAAAGGCCATCCTCCACTGCCTGTCATTGCCTGAACGGCATCCATATAAATATGATCAAGATCTGGCCTCTCCTCTCGGTCAATTTTAATGTTGATAAAATACTTGTTCATTAATTCAGCAGTTGCTTCATCTTCAAAACTTTCTTTTTCCATTACATGACACCAGTGGCAGGCTGCATAACCAATGCTTGCCAATATTGGTTTGTCCTCATCCTTTGCTTTTTGCAAAGCTTCTTCATTCCAGGGATACCAGTCTACAGGATTATGTGCATGCTGCAACAGGTATGGACTCGTTTCATTGATCAAATGATTGGTGAATTTTTGTGTTTGCATAATGAGATAACTAGAATTTTTATGCCATCTTTTTAGAGCTGTGAGCTATGAGCTTTGAGCGGCGAGTTTTTTCATAGCGGAATATAGTTAAGAATGTAAAAGTGTACGACGCAACGAAAGATTCATAGATGATAAAAAGTCTGGCTCCAAAAAATTAAAATCACAATATTGTATAGCAGCTTACAATTATTTATTATCAGCCGCAATATTTTTAAAGCAAAATGAATTTATGAGGTATCAAATTTTACTGCTTTTAAAAGCTACATCAAAATGGTCAGGACTTTCTAAAACATACAGGGATAAAATATTTACAGATGTTGTATATCCTTTATTTCTTCAATTTACCGATAAGTTGCAAATACAATTATTTAATACAGAAGTTTTTCATGTTACTGTTTCTGATGTTATAGCTATTGAAACAGAAAATATAGAAAATTATTACCGTTTTTTACAGCAACTGAAAGGTTCGAGAATATTTAGCGAAGGATATTTTGAATTGCAGGATATTATTGCAGGAATGGAAAACTGTTTCAGAAAGTTTAATGAAGAGGCAAAAAAAGAGAAAGGTTTGATAATGAATTAGCAGTTGTTTATTATACATTCATTATTTTATTTTTCGCAGGTATTCACCATAGCCACTTTTATTATATTCATTGGCAAGACGAAGCAGTTGTTCCCCATTGATATAACCCATACGGTATGCCACTTCTTCTATGCAGCCAATTTTATGTCCCTGTCTTTTTTCTATTACCCGCACGAATTCACTTGCATCACTTAGTGAATCAAATGTACCGGTATCGAGCCACGCAATGCCGCGATTCATAACACCCACTCGCAACTTTTTACGCTCAAGATAAACTTTGTTTACTTCTGTAATCTCATACTCACCACGTGCAGATGGTTTGATATTTTTCGCAATGTTCACCACTTCATTATCATAAAAGTATAAACCGGGAACAGCATAATTTGATTTTGGCTGCTCTGGTTTTTCTTCAATTGATATAGCTTTAAAATTTTTATCGAACTCAACCACACCATATCTTTCAGGGTCATTTACTTCATAAGCAAAAATTGCAGCGCCATCTATATCATTAAAAGATTGCATTAATTTACTAAGCCCTGAACCATAAAAGATATTATCACCCAATATTAATGCTGCTTTGTCTGTGCCAACAAAATTTTCACCAATTACAAATGCCTGGGCCAGGCCATTTGGTTTATATTGAACCGCGTAAGAGAAAGAACAGCCAACTGAACTTCCGTCGCCCAATAACCGTTGAAATTGCGAAGCATCTTCCGGCGTTGTAATGATGAGAATTTCTCTAACGCCTGCGAGCATCAGTACCGTTAATGGATAATAGATCATTGGTTTGTCATACACTGGCATTATTTGTTTACTGATCGCTTTCGTAATTGGATACAAACGTGTGCCCGAGCCGCCTGCAAGTATAATTCCTTTCATTTTATAGTATAGGTAAAATGTCTTTTAATAATGGATTATTTTTATCCTTCTCACTTAGTATTATTTCTTTCTCAGGCAAACGCCAGTTAATTTCAAGAGATGGGTCGTTATACCTAATGCCGCTTTCAGCTTGCTTATTGTAATAATTATCACATTTATAAAAAAATACAGCACGCTCACTCAATACAACAAAGCCATGTGCAAATCCACGTGGAATGTACAGTTGCGTACCTGATGTTTCTGATAATTCCAATGCAAAGTGCTGACCGAAAGTAGAAGAATTTTTTCTTATGTCCACGGCTACATCAAGCGCAGCACCCTGCAATACTCTTACTAATTTTGCCTGCTCAAATTCTCCTTGCTGAAAATGCAAACCACGCAATACTCCTTTGGTCGAACATGATTGGTTGTCCTGTACAAAATTTGCATCAATACCAGTAAGCCCTGCAAATTGTTTTTGATTAAAACTTTCAAAAAAATAACCACGGCTATCTTTAAAAATAGTATCGTGTATAATGTAGCAACCTTGTAGCGGTGTAGTTTCAATTTGCATTATATCAATTGAATTTTATCTTTCGCAATAGTTTATAAGTTCACGAGCTCACGAGTTGGTTAGAATGTATTATCTCAATATCTCAATATCTGAATATCTCAATATCCCACTTTCACATTTTCACATTTTCGAATTAGCACATTATCTCTCCGCATATTGCTTCTCATAATATTTTTGATAGTCGCCGCTCGTTACATGCTGCAACCAATCTTTATTGGCAAGATACCAGTCAATCGTTGCGCTTAATCCTTCTTCAAAGGTAACTGACGGATACCATCCTAATTTGCGATTGATTTTTGAAGCATCAATTGCGTAACGAAGATCATGCCCTGGTCTGTCTCTAACATAGGTAATTAATTTTTCACTTTCACCTTCTGCCCTTCCCAGTTTGTTATCCATTAATTTACACATCAGCTTTACAAGGTCGATATTTTTCCATTCGTTAAAGCCGCCGACATTATAGGTCTCTTTATTTTTTCCTTTATGAAATACAATGTCTATCGCTCTTGCATGATCAATTACATAAAGCCAGTCTCTCGTATTTGCTCCTTTACCATACACGGGCAATGGTTTTTTGTTAATGATATTATTGATAAAAAGTGGGATCAATTTTTCAGGGAAATGATTTGGGCCATAATTATTGGAACAATTGGTGATAATATAAGGAATACCATAAGTTTCTCCGTAAGCTCTTACAAAATGATCGGATGATGCCTTGCTTGCTGAATAAGGAGAGTTGGGTGAGTATGGTGTTGTTTCTGTAAACAAACCTTTTTCACCCAGTGTGCCGTATACTTCATCGGTTGATATGTGATAGAAACGATGAGACTGCAAATCATCTTTCCAATATTCTTTTGCCGCATTTAATAAGTTCACAGTTCCGATGATGTTCGTATAAATAAAATCCATCGGGGAAACTATAGAACGATCAACATGAGATTCAGCGGCAAGATGAATTATATCTGTTACGTCGTGTTTTTTAAAAACATTTGCCAACGCATCTGTATCGAGAATATTTACTTTCTCAAAAAAATAATTTGGCTTGCCTTCAATGTCTTTCAGATTTTCCAGATTGCCTGCATAAGTAAGTGCATCCAAATTTATGATCTTATAATCGGGATATTTATTTACAAATAGCCTTACTACATGAGAGCCAATAAATCCTGCACCGCCTGTTACTAAAATATTTTTCTGCATTGTTTTAAATAGTTTGCAAATATATGGGTGAAATTAAAGTCAGGAAGTCCGAAGTCTAAAAGTTTGGAAGACAGAGGTTTACTTTTCCTTGCTTTCCCCTTTACAGACTTTCGGACTTGCTTATAAATGTTCTAACAGTACAAGAGTGCGACGCAACAAAAGTTTAATTGAATACAAAAGTTGGGTACATAAAAATCCTACCTAATGTTATAATAGTCTTTATACCACTGAATAAATTTCTTTACTCCTTCTTCAGCAGGCGTATCAGGCTTATAACCAGTATCTCTCACAAGATCGCTTACGTCTGCAAAAGTAGAAGGCACGTCGCCGGGCTGCAATGGTAATAATTCTTTTTTCGCCTTTATGCCGAGTTCATTTTCTATGGCTTCAATAAAATCCATCAGGCATACGGGTTTATTATTACCGATATTATAAATTTTATAAGCGGCGCTTGATGCGGAGGGATCAGATGTGCTTGCATTCCATTTATCATTTACTTCAGGAATGTGATGCATCACCCTTATAACGCCTTCAACAATATCATCTATGTAAGTAAAATCACGTTGCATATTACCCTGGTTAAAAACCTCTATGGGCTTGTTTTCGAGAATTGCTTTTGTAAAAAGAAACAGCGCCATATCGGGTCTGCCCCAGGGACCGTATACAGTAAAAAAACGCAAGCCTGTTGTTGGCAATTTGAATAAATGACTATACACATGTGCCATCAGTTCATTGCTCTTTTTACTGGCGGCATATACCGAAATTGGATGATCAACATTTTGGTTTGTTGCAAAAGGAATTGTATCATTTAATCCGTACACACTTGAACTGCTTGCGTAAACAAGATGCTGAATACTGTGGTGCCTGCAACACTCGAGTATATTTGTAAAACCAATAATGTTGCTGTTAATGTATGCACCGGGATTTATAAGACTATAACGAACTCCGGCCTGTGCTGCAAGATTTATTACAATATGTATGTTATGCTCTTTAAAAATCTCTTCGAGTGACGCTTTATCTTCAAGATAGAATTTGTAAAAGATATAAGAAGGTGTTTTACTACTTATATGTTTGTTCTTATTATCAGAAGCAGCATTAATTCCCGAAAAAGCGAGCCGATCATATTTTAACTGCACATCGTAATAATCATTCAAGTTGTCAATACCAATTACAGTGTGACCTTCGCGCAGTAACCGGTTAGCCAAATGAAAACCAATAAAGCCGGCCGTACCTGTAACAAGAATATTCATATTATTTTTTTATAGTTGAAGCAAGGCAATCTGCATATAATTTTCTGAAAGCATTTACCTCTGTCTGTTTGGAGAATTTTTCTTTGGCGAATAGATATCCTTTCTCACCCATAGATCTTCGCAGTTCTTTATTTTGAATTAACAATGAAAGTTTATCTGTAAACTCGGCAACATTATGATCACTTATAAGAAAGCCTGATTCGTTATTTATAAATGTATCTCTTACGCCACCTACATCAACCGCTACTACAGGTTTACTGCAAATCTGAGCTTCAATAAGACTTACAGGAGTGCCTTCATTAAGTGAAGTAAGTGCCACTATATCCATACCATGAAGTACAGATGTAATGGGCGTTACCCATGATGTAAATATTATTTTCACATTACAATTCTGTACATCATTGCTCCAGGTAATACCTGCGTTTGAAAGATGCGTTTGCAGTTTAGCTTTAAAGTAACCATCACCAATAAAAAAGAATTTTACATTTTCTTTTATTTGTGGCAATAAGTTTATTATAATATCAATAAATAAAAGATGGTTCTTTACCGGTACTATTCTGCCAATAATACTAATAGCTACGGCATCATCTGTAAGATGGGCTTTCTTTCGAAACCCGGCGCGTAATATTGCTGCGTCATCGGTATATTCATTTTCATCAATACCCAGTGGAATTAGATCTATTTTTTCTGATGGAATGATTTTATAGCGCTCACTTATCTCCCTCTTTTGCTCGCTGCCAAGCACTACAACTTTTGTTGAAATCCTTCCTAATAATTTTTCCATGCGTACAATTATATACGAAACAAACCTGTTATAGTATGAGTGAAACAAGTGACCATGAAATGTATGAACAATAACAGGAACTTTTGCAAACCATGCTGCCAGTCGGCCAATAACACCGGGCTTTGCTCCATGTGTGTGAACAATATCAGGTTTAAAGTTGCGGATAAGTTTGAACAAAGCAAAAAAAGCATGTATATCATTAAACGGATTTATCCTTCTTTTGAGAGAGGAAATTTTTTTAAAGTTGACTCCTCTGTTATCCAGCAATGAAGTATATTCCATTTCATCTTTTTCTTTTTCACCATAAACAACCAAAATATCGTATTCATTATTTAAGTGATTAGCTAACGGTATTGTATCAATCGACTGACCACCTACTACCAGGCGATTAATAAATATAAGCAGACGGGGTTTCACGATAAGGATATTGGATTTTAGTTATTGAAGATTTAACCGGTGCAATGTTTTTTCATTTATAATTTTTCTTTCTTTATCCCGAAACCAACCCCATTTATTAAAATATTTTGTGGCTGAATTTATATGATATTTTAGCAATTGTGGATTGGAGTATGATTCCTTTTCAAACCTGTGCAGTATACATACATGCGGATAATATAACGTTTCACAGAGTATATGCATTCTCCTTGTAAAATCCACATCCTCCATATACATAAAAAAACGTTTATCAAAACCATCAACTTTTCTTAACGCTTCAGTGCGTAAAAACATGAAGCAGCCTGATAAGTTTGGGATGTTAGCGCATTGATTGTAATCAAAATCTTTCAGCTCATACCTATCGTTAAGCTTTTTTGTCCACCGCTGGTTCTGAAAAAAGCGGCGACTAATAAGATCAAAAGGCGAGGGAACAAGATGACATAATTTTTGCAGTTCGCCGTCTTCATAAAATACTTTTGGCATTAACTGACCTACATTTTTATGCTTTTGCATAAAGTGGTAAATTTCTTCCAGCACATCTTTTTCAAATTCTATATCTGGATTCAACACAAGATGATAAGGTGCAAGTTCCGGGGCTTTTTGTAAGGCAACATTGTGTGCACTCCCAAAACCAAGATTACAATTATTGAAAATATATTCAGTTGAACCATTACAGGCAAACTTTCTTAGATCATCGGTTACTGAGTTGTCAATAAGATAAAGTTTTACATTCAGGTTTGATTGTAAAACTGATTCTATAACCTTAGTGAGAACAGCTGGTTTAGTATTATAAAGAACTATTGAACAGGTTAATTGAAGCATTGGTGATTTTCAATTATGATGTTACGAAACTGAAATAGCGAAAATAAAATCCACTTAGGCGAAACAGCGATGCATGAATCTGCTGTCTGTGTCAAACTAAATAAAATATTACTTGATACCTACATTGTAATAATTAGAAAGAAATAATTCTTTTTTTATTAATTCATTATAAACCATTTTGATACCTTCCTCGAGACCAATGCTTGCTTTCCAGCCAAAAGATTTTAGTTTTGTAATATCCATCAATTTACGTGGTGTGCCATCAGGTTTCGAGTGGTCAAATTTTACTTCACCTTTGTATCCTGTAATTTTTGAAATGAGGTTAGCCAAATCAATAATACTTATATCTTCACCTACGCCTATATTTATAAAGCCAGCTTCATTATAAGTTTTCATTAGAAAAAAGCATGCATCAGCAAGATCATCTACATGCATAAACTCTCGCCGCGGCGTTCCTGTTCCCCATAATTCAACAAAAGGAGCTTGCTGTTTTTCAGCAAGAATAAATTTTCGCAGCAACGCAGGAAGCACATGAGATTTTTCGGGATCATAATTATCATTGGGACCATAAAGGTTTGTAGGCATCACAGAAAGAAAATTGCAACCATATTGTGCCCGGTATGCATCACATAATTCTATACCGGCAATTTTGGCAATAGCATAAGACTGATTGGTTGGCTCTAATAATCCTGTAAGCAAATATTCTTCCTTCAAAGGTTGCGGTGCCAATTTTGGATAGATACAAGATGAACCAAGGAACATTAATTTTTTTGCCTTATTTAAATAAGCCTGGTGAATTATATTGGCCTCTATCATAACATTGTCATAGATAAACTCTGCGCGGTATGTATTATTAGCCATTATGCCGCCAACCTTTGCAGCAGCGAGAAAAACATAGTCGGGCTTTTCTTCATTAAAAAACTCAGCAACAGCATTTTGATTACGCAAATCAAGCTGAGCGGATGTGCATGTTGTGATATTTGAATATCCTTTTTTTTGAAGATGCCGCACAATAGCTGAACCAACCATTCCTTTGTGTCCTGCTACATAAATTTTATCCAACTTTTCCATATTTATTCAAATTCATTTTTTACGCGAAAGCCTGATTCTTTTAAAATTTTTTCCCGTTTAAATAATTCAATATCTGCCAGAACCATTTCATTAATTAATTCGCCAAGGGAATATTGTGGCTTCCAGCCTAATTCTTTTTGTGCTTTTGAAGCATCGCCTACCAGCGCATCAACTTCCGTTGGCCGAAAATATCTTGAATCAACAATTACTACTTCTTTCCCTGTTTCCAACTGATATCGCGGATTTTCACAACTAATAATAAAAGCTTTCTCCTGTTCGCCTTTACCTTCAAAAGTTATCATTATGCCTGCCACCGCAAAAGCCTCACGGATAAACTCTCTTACAGAAGTTGTAATACCTGTAGCTATTACAAAATCTTCTGGTTGTTCCTGTTGCAAAATAAGCCACATAGCTTCAACATAATCTTTCGCATGTCCCCAGTCTCTTTTTGCATCAAGATTTCCCATAAATAATTTATCCTGCAAACCCAAAGCAATTTTGGCTACACCTCGTGTAATTTTACGCGAAACAAAAGTTTCTCCGCGCAAAGGACTTTCATGATTAAATAAGATACCATTGCAAGCAAACATATTGTATGCTTCCCTGTAATTAACAGTTATCCAATAAGCATATAATTTAGCAACAGCATAAGGCGATCTTGGACGAAAAGGGGTTGTTTCTCTTTGAGGAACTTCCTGTACCAACCCATATAATTCAGAAGTGGAAGCCTGGTATATTTTAGTTTTATTTGTCAAACCAAGTAACCGTACTGCTTCCAAAATCCTCAGTGTACCGATGCCATCAGCATTGGCGGTATATTCTGATATATCGAAACTAACTTTTACATGGCTCATTGCACCAAGATTATAAATTTCATCGGGTTGCACTTCCTGTATAATGCGAATGAGATTGGTACTATCCGTAAGATCACCGTAATGAAGTTTGAACCGGATATTTTTTTCATGAGGGTCCTGGTATAAATGATCTATGCGCTCTGTATTGAAAAGAGATGAGCGACGTTTTATACCATGTACCTGGTATCCTTTGGATAATAATAGTTCTGATAAGTAAGCTCCGTCTTGTCCTGTAACTCCGGTAATGAGTGCTTTTTTCATATAATTTGATAAAAAAGTTTGTAACTATTTGGTTCATTATTCAGTTAAATATTCTATATCAAAACGTGATTAGCCTGTGTAAGAATTAATTCTGCAATTTCATCCGAGGTTTTTATCCATGTATTTTTTTCTATTAATTGAGGAAATTTTTTTTGATATTCACAATGATTAAAATGAGAAGATGCCATTAATGTTAGAGCGTCACTTATTTCCTTTATACTAAATGGATTTACGTAATAAACTGCATCACTATATATTTCTGTTAATGCTCCACTGTTAGCCACAATAGATACTTTATTATTTATCGCAGCTTCAAATGGCGGAAAGCCAAATCCTTCATGAAAACTGATGTATACGTTGGCAATACATTTTTTGTACAGTAAGTTTAAAAAGTCAGGCGATACGTATTCCATAAAGATTATATTACTGATATTTTTTTGAGCTGCAAATTTGCGAAGCTTATTATAATATTTATTAACAGCACCAATAATAACCAATGAACTTTTGACCGGTGCTTGGTTTACTGCTTCAATAAGTCTTTCTATATTCTTGTGGGGATAAGAAGCTCCCACTGTTAAAAAAAATCTTTTGCCTGAAATTTGTTCTTCCAGTTTTTTTTCCTCTTTAGAAAGTATAAATGTACCTGCATGTTTTAAATGATCTCCACCATTTAAAATAACTATTAATTTATCCGGATCTACTTTATAACGCTTTATCACTTCACTCTTTGTGAATTGAGATATGACTACAATTTTTTTTGAAGTTTTAATAATATAAGGCATTATGTATTTAAAATATAAAAATTGGAACCTGTGTTGTTCCGGAAAATTGAAACAGACGAGATCGTGTATTGTGATAATTTGATTTTTTATGAACGGGCTTCCATGACTTGAAAATGAATAAATCAAATCGTATTTTTTGGCAACAAAAGGTAAATAAAACAAATTCCAGATTAAACGATGCAATGAAATAAGTCTATTAAGCAAATATTGTAATGCGAAAGGTAATTTTATAACGGAAAGCTTATTGCATTTATTTAATTGCTCCATTTGATAAGTATAACACACATACTCAACCTGCTCAGCATCTAATTTTTTATATAAATTATTCCATACCTCCCTTATATATATCCCTACTCCAGTGGGATTTTTAGTATACATAGAAGCGTTAAAAAGAATCTTCACACTATATGTTGATCGATTTTCTGAAAGGTGAAGGGAATAAGGCGATAATAAAGTTATATGGGCTACTCAATCTTATTTGCAACATTATTCGGATAACATTTAAAAAATCATCAAAAAAAAATTAAGGACAAATACTTATCACATGGTAAACGATCCTGCCAAATAAACCCCTTAATGTGTCCGACTTTTGTGTGAATAGCTCATCTAATTGAATCACTTTGCGGCAGAAAAATATTTTCTTTTTAACAGTAATGGAATATATTTCAGCACACGGATTCTGAATTGTATTTTTTGATAGAGGTTATACCTCGATTTTTTAGAGCTCGTAGAAGCATTATGATGATGTCTTCTGTGCAAAAGAAGCTTATCTGGTATAAAGTAAGTTGAAAAAAAAAGCTCAGCTACAAATCCTATCCATATATCATGCATAGGAATATTTTTGGGAAATGGAAGCGATAAATTCAGCAATTCTTTTTTAAATGCCATACTGCATCCATGATATGTATTGCTGATTAAATTTTTTAGTAATCCTTTTCCGGCCTTTTTAATTGCATAAAAGGATTCATGAAGCACGTTTAAATGTTCATCAACTATTTTGCAATCGGTCATTACCGAATCATATTTTTTCAGGTATTCTTTTACTATCTGCACTTTGTTTTCCAGCCATATATCGTCCTGATCTGAAAGAAAAATAATTTCACCTGTAGCTTTATTCAAAGCATTTTCAAAATTTGAAATCAATCCTTTTGCAGAGCAATGTGTGAGAGTTATTCTTTTATCATTAAAGCTATTTATTATTTCTACTGTTCTATCTGTAGAGCCATTATCGGATATAATAATTTCACTGTTATTATCAAGTTGACAAATGATAGATTGCAACTGATCTTTAATGAATTTTTCTCCATTGTATGTCGCCAATACCACTGATATCCTGCTCATAATTATCCCTTATCACATTAAAATAAACCAGGAAGAAATTATTCTTATTTGTGCCATTAATTCAAAAAATTCATTTTTCCCCGATAATTTTTAATTCTCCCTTAAAGAAAAATATAAAGAGATCATTTTTTAGGAATAATACTATATTTTAAAAATGAAAAGGACTTGTATTGCCAGGCAAGCTTTACTCCCCGAAGAAAGGCCCAAAAAACGGGAAACATATTCTTTATTTTAAAACTATAATTTAAAGATGCCTGATAATATATTGAAAATCTTTTTAACACTTTTTGTTTGTCATTTTCAAAAAAAGAGGAGAGGTTATGATTATTAATTACAGGCAGTACATAAAAAAACTTGTTTCTCTTTTTGTATTTATAAAAAAAATAATGATCGCTGAAATCTAATTTTAAATCTTCATCGTAGCCTCCCAATAACTTAAATTCATCACAACTGATTACTACACCGCTGTTTATTAAGGTAAAATTTTTTGTTAGTTGAATGCCTGTCCCAGGCGTAATTGAGATTTGAGGCTTTTGCCATATTGAGGATACAAATACAGGAGATATTATAATATTGTTGCTCTTAATAATGGGACAAAATAATTGAATACAGGGGTGCCGTTGAATATTAAATAAAACGTGCATTATAAATGACTCATGGATATCTGTATCCTGATCAAACAAAATCAACCATTTTTTGCCCGCTGCTTCAGCCATTTTTGCTGCTTCATTATATGCTTTTGATACACCGGGATTAGAAGGATCAGTTATGTAATGAATGTTTAAATTATTGAACAAAGTTTTGAAATTGATAATATTTTCGCGCTTAACTGTACTATTATCATAAAGAATTACGTCTAAGTAAAATTGGTTTTTTAATGATTTATTGAGTGAGTTTAAGGTTATACATTTTTCTATTGCTTGTTCATACATTACCACACATGCAATCAAATCTTTGAAATTTGCAGAATATTCCATCGAATATTACTTATTACCTCTACTATTATAGTAATGAAAAACTTTTTGAAAAAAGTAATACATTTTAGCTACCAATACCCAAAAGTTACCATAGTTTTTACGGACAATTTTTAGTGCCTCTCCAGGTTTGAATGCCTCACTTACCCCACCTTCTATGGCATAGGATAAAAAATTTTTATCTCGTATGAATTTCTTTCCTGTTTTTAATAACTTTTGATTAAAGTCAAAATCTCCATAAGTAGGATAATCAATGGAAAATGGCGGAGTTGGATGTACCTTTTTTTTTATTAACAAAGCCTGATGATGAATTGTATTGCCGAGCCGAAGGCGGATATCTGCGCTGGCATGAAATATTCCATTTTTACCAATTTGCACATTCCCATATATGATATCCGCACTTTGTCGGTAAGACATGCCTGGTAAGCTTATTATACGGTCCCCTGCACCCAAAAATAAAATATAGCTATCCTCACATGCTTTTGCCCATCCCTTATTCATTGCATCATAAATACCCCTGTCCGGTTCGCTTGTCCAATATGTTAAATTGCTTTCATACTTTTTTATCACGTCAATTGTGCCATCCTTCGAACCACCGTCAATAATAATGTAATTAATATTTGGATAAGGCAAGTTAATAACACATTGTATTGTTTCTTCAATCGCTGAAGCAGCATTGTATACCACTGTAATTATTGTAATTAAAGGCAAATTGCTACTCATCTATAGTATCAGAGTTCAAAAGAATAAACATATCTTCATTTTTTAGGGATAATAAAAAATAATACTCAGATATTAACTATAGTTCCGCAAATGTTTTTAATATTTATCTCGGTTTCACGCCAAGGCTTACTTCTTTCATAAAATTTACCTGATTTGCAGGAATGGAACCATTTCGAAATACAGCAACATTGATTGTAACAACACCGCCTGATGCATTACACTTATTAATATAATCAGTAAGAGAATCTTTTTGAAATCTTACTTCAGTGCCCTTCCAGTCATTGCCTAAAAATGATAGAATATGCCATTGTACGCCATTTATCTTTCCTCCCTGGGACGGGTAATCATTAAGCTTGTACATTTCTCCTGCCGTGTAATCGTCCCATTTAGAATAATATTTTACTTTCCCTTGCGGCGATGGATTAAAAGCTATAACACTATTTGGATTACCTTCTTTTAACACCCTATAAAAGGGGTCCAAGAGGTCATCATTAAATCCATGAAATGTAAACGCACCATCTACCCACCATCCTGCAATCCTTCTACCATATCTCAAGCTGATATCCTCCAAAACTTTTGACCAGTTATTAACCCACGTCTTAGTTGCAATCCATTTATTTCCGTGTTGCTTCCATAGTAAGTTTGGATTACTTAGCGCGACACTTGATTTATTATCTCTATAAGTGCCATCGGCAGTTACATAAAGTATTAATTTGATATTGTATTTACCCAATGCTTTTTGCAGATCTCCAATAAGATCTCGGTGAGAAGTAGCTTCCCCTTTTTTGTAACCTGTTAACTGTTCAAATGTTTTATTTGGAATACACATATACTGTGTACCCTGGTAAACAGTAAAAATTACATAACCTGCGCCAATCTCGTGTATCTGCTCGGCAAAATGATTTACATCAAAATCGTTTACACAAGAATCCCAACTGGTTTTTCTGCCCATATTATGGGGTGGTAAAGTATTTTGCAATGTTTCAGCATAATGAACCATAATTCCAAATTTTACATGCCTCATCCACGCAGCATTATTTTTATCTTGTGCCTGAGCATAAAGAGCGATGCATATAAACAAGATTGCACTTATTAAAGTAAACAGGGAACGGAAAAAAATTCTTTTAAACATAGCATTATATTTATCAAAGTTTGTCTTTCAATAAAACGTAGTAAATATCATACCGGATTATTATTAAGACATTCTTAAAACCTTTGACAAAAGATTGCTTTTGTAGTTTAAGCAGGATAACCAGATTCTTTCTTAGGTGAAAAATGTAAATACAAAACTATTATAAGCACAGGCAGAGATAATAAAAAAGTATCAAACAATACGCTTATAAATACGGGTGAATCCTGAGCCAGTGTATAAATAAATAAATTTAAATGCAAAATCAATATTGAATATAACAAAGACGGAGATCCTTTACGAACAATTGTATAAAACCGATTTCGTACAAATCCTGTTATTGCACCTATCACAAAAGAATACGCAAAGGCTCCATAGTAACCAAAATAAATATTCCCTTTTACATAATAAGGCACGCTGGGTCCAAATATTTCTGAATTAATATTATAATAGTAATTAATCAGCCTATATCCCAATGCTTCTTTGTATGGTGATAATCTTAAAAATGCTAAAACTGAATTAAACTCATCTTTAAGGAAATCTATAAAATTATAGTTTGAAAAATGTTGAACAGAATAGTGATCAAAATAATAGATCATGGAATCACCATAAAAAAGAAACCTGGTAGCCAATCTAAATAGCATATCATGAGTATCTCCGGAGCTGCCGGTTGATAATATTAGTCCGGCAATGAAAATGGCAAATACCAAAAGAAAGATGCTGCCAATTCTTGCTTTTTTAAAAAGGGGATTTAATTTAATATCAGTAAAACAATTAAGCAGGGCAATTAAAAAAATAAAATAAAGTAAAGCGCCTTTGGATCCGCCCTGCGCTAAAATCAGAACTAATAATAAAATCAATGCAGCATACTTAATGTCTCTTTTAAAAATTGATACGATTAATAAACATAGTCCTGTCAGGTAAAGCATTCCCCAATTCATTCGCTTAACAATGCCAAATCCGCCGGTAAAATTAGTAACCTTTGCTGCAGATGGATTCTCAGCGAATAGTGTGAAACCATTTGCCTTTATGAGAATTAAATTACCAACCACTAAAAAAAAAGTTGCAAATATGGCATACCACTTTATAAGAGAAATTTGAAAAAGATTTGTGTTTTGAAAAAACCGGGAGTTTAAAAGATCAGCTTTTTCTAATCCCTTACCTGCAAAACAAAAAAAGCCACATAAAAAGAAAATTTGGCAACCTAAAAAATTAATAAGATAAAGTGGATCTTTAACAATCAGGAAAGCTAATTCAATAGAAAAAGCCTGTGTAATTATATAAAATAAAAGAGGATCAAAAATGTGCACTATATGCCTTCGGAAAATAAAGAGCAGTATTACCAATATTATTCCTGTCGAAAATAATACATCCCATAATTCGCTAAAACTCTGAATCATACTTAAGAAATAAAATTCTTTACAAATTATTCCTAAACGGCTTAAGCATCTTTAAATTCACAAATGAAGGCACCTCAATATTAACTACCCTTTTTGCAAAAAATAAGAATGCAACTATCAATAGTAATTTTATTATGATCATAAATATGGTTGATATGTCATCGGGTATTAAATATGCTGAAGCAAAAAAAACGGCTATAAATGATAATTGCGGAATCAGATATTTCTGCACGAGCATCACTTTATTGTAATAAAAAATACAGACCATTAAAAAAGATAAAATGGATGCAATACAGGCGCCTAAAACCCCGAAATATTTTATCAGCACCAAATTGATTATAACACTAAAAACCGCTGATATAACAGAAACATAAGAAACTATTTTACGGCGGTTATCTGCAATCAACAATGTACCAAGAAAAATGTTTATTCCTGAAATAATAACTGCTGTAGCTAAATATACGACATATGTCTCTGCGGCATAATACTGGCTCGTAGTAAAAAAAAGAAGTATCTCTCTGGCAAAGAGTGTGATACAAAATGCGGGAACGTACAATGAAACAATATAAATCTTAAATAATTTATCAACAAATTCTCTGTAGCCTTCACTATTATGAGTGCGAAAAATTTTTTGCTCAAATGATCTGTAAAGCCCCTGTATAACTATGTTAAGTGTAAGCGCTAATGTAGCGGCTACGGAATAAATACCCAAGTCGCTTAATGAAACAAATCTCTCTAAAATCACCCTATCCAATATGGTAATTACAAGAAAAGATAGCGCACCCGGCAATAAAGGGAGCGAGAATATCAACGCCTTTTTTATTTGAGATATATTGATAGAAAAAATGCCCTTTTTTTTTATGATCAAAAAGTAAATCACTGCAAAGGGTAAGCATGCTACCAAACGACCTAAGAAAGAACCCAGCAGCCCCATTTTAAAATAAGCAACCAATAATAAAATAAGTAAATACTGTAATATTGTTCTCCCTACACTTAGCATTACAAATCCCTTTGCATCTTCATTTACTCTGTAAATAACAAGGGGGATAACAGAAATAACATCAAAAAAGTTGATGATCAAAGCAAGAAAAAAAAAGGGATAAAAAGGCACTTTAACTGAAAACATGTTTAGCAGTACGGGGAAAAGCAGCATCTCAATACAAAGCATAATCGCCCCCCAACCGATCAAAAACAAAAACATGTTTGCAAGCAATTTTTTTCTTTCCGGCTCCGACTTAATTTTATAATAGCTCCTTAACGTATATGTATTAACGGATAAAGTTGTAAGAACCAGCAAAAAAGTAAGAACAGTATTTATATAGCTTGAAATGCCGTAATCACTCGTGCTTAAATATTTTGTAAGTACCGGAAGTAAAAGGAATGACAGTATACGTGGAATCATTTCTCCCAATGTATACATTGCAACACTACCAGCCGCTTTAAGATTTGTCATTAATTTTTAAATGGGAATATTAATGGAGGACATTAAACAGAATTCTTTCTTACGGAAATCAAAAGTTTGACGTTACTTCAGAATATCTGTCGAAGTATTTTATAAGAGACACTTTGCTCCAATAGAAAGCAAAATCTCTGTTCTTAAGCACTTTTGAATACTCTTGTTTTACAAATTCATAAATTGAAAAAGAATGATGTCCCATTATGCTTGCATAATAAAGAAGACTTGAATAGATGCCTACAAGCGTTACATTTTCTGCTTTAAAAAGTAATAGCTCCATAATAACAGAATCAGGAATTATTTGAAATGAAATTCCATTTTCCTGAAATAATTTTTTTATAGCCGTTCTTAACTGCACTGGTTCGTCTCTGTGAAACTTAATGAAAATTTCTTTTTCACCTCTGTTTTTAATAAAGCCTATGCATCCATCTTTAATTCCTTTTATATAAATGGACGCACTAAAGCCATGCCGAAGCACACTGGCATCACCAATCCAAACAATCTTGCCATCAAGATTTACATTATATTCAGGCTTTTGCAATGCAAAACGTTTTTTCTCAAAAGGTATTATTACTTTCTTGCGAACATCAATTAACGGAAACGAATCTTGCGTAAGTCCGTAAAAACGAACATGCTCAAAAGAATTATAACAAGAATAGGAAAAGGGCAAACCCTGTAACTTAAAATTGTATCCCCTTAATACCAGATACATTTCATTTAAAACTTTTTTTGTGTTTTGTGAAATTGAGCTTCGCCATAAATCTTTTGAATAACCAGGGTCTAGGTTTTCAAGAGTTTCTTCTTTGTAATAATGTGCAAGTCCTTCTTCAATAAAATTAAATGCACAGCAATTAGGATGTGTGATGAAGAGTTTATGTATGAAGGTAAGCACGGGCACATACGCAACAAATTTTTCGTTATTGATCGTTGCATCTATTATCGGGTCTATACGACCGGGAATATTGAAATACCTGAAATAGTTATAAAGTTTTTTGAATGATCTTTCCTTTTTATAAAATTCATTTAGAGTTACACTAATATATTGATCACTTGATGAGATTGCTTTATCAAATTGAATAAAAAATATAATTGCATCTTCTCTTTGCAAGCCCAGCTTACTTATTATAGAAACCGAACTAAGATAGGTGATAGGAGTATGAACTAAAAAAAGGTGTTTCATTATTTTTCAGTAAAACGCTTTAAATGTCCTGATCAAAAAAATTCTCAGTATGTTATTCGTACGATGTATACACGGCTGTTGCCCTGGTAAGATGAATAATAAGATACCAGGGCAGTGCTTCCTTCAATGATAACTCCGGGATAACCACTATCACCGGCGGAGGGGAAAAATTTTATTTTTTCAACAGAAAAATCTTGAGGATTAATAATTGCGTAATATGTCTTGTCTACATCAATCATTGAACCGGCACATAAGAATAAGTTCCCATCCGGAAGCAACGCGAGTTTAGGTCCCCGCACATAATAAGGAAACTCTTTCCACGTCCAATTTTTAAAAGGAAACTTTGATATCCCAAAATGTGATTTACCCAAGGCTGGCGCATCTCTTACAATTGCTATGAGATTGGAATCAGGTGTAAACACAATTGATGCCTCGTTGGGACAATGAAAATTATTGTTGATCATGTTTTCAACCGTTACATTACTAAAGCTTGTGCAGGCAGGATCAACGTTTTTAAATAAAGCAATCTTGGGTTTTTGACTTTCAATGCTATTAAAGCAAGGCTGAAAAGTATTATATCCGATAGTATATAAACTGTCTTTAAATCTTGAAAAGCTCCAAAGCCAATAGTCATTATCAACATTTATATTCTTTGATTGGATGAAGTTGTTGTTTTGTAATTTATAAATTACGGTCTCCCGCTGATCTTTTTTATTTCTTGCATTGGCTGTTATAGAAAGAGAATTATTATTGTCATAAAAAAAATGAGGGTCTCTAAGGTCTTTATCGGGTAATGACAATAAAGAAAAACTATTCCAATTGATGCCATTCGCAGATTTTATTACTCTTAGTCTTCCATCATAACTGATATGGCTGCTTGCTTCTCTGAACACGCAATAGTAAGCTCCATTATAATGGATAAGATCGGTAAAGGCATTGGTAGGAGCTTCGTTCCAAGTCACAAATTTTTGTAATGAAGTGATATCAGTGGGCGGCTCCACAGTCTTCTCACATGAAGCAAGGCAGATGCAAAGCATCAATACAACAATTAAAAATTTCATTTTTAGGGTTATTGTTTGCAGAATTTTTTATAGAACCTTTTTATGTTTCAAGCCGAGATTTTTATTTTGGTATTAATGTCTCTTCAAAGGTCTCAATAAATGCAGCGAATAATTTTATTTTTTATTGGCTGCGGCATTTCACAGGGTCGTCCCTACCTCACATTCTTTCATCTGCAAATCATTGGGCAATTGTTAAAAATGAAATCAAAAATAATATTTACAAATGGTTTTATTTAAATAAATCAAAACTTACAGGAGTTCCTGCCTTTACATTTTTCCTAATAATTTTTCCTATTATATCCTCATAATGTCTTGTATGCAAACCATTTCCCGGTCTTATAGATCGAATATGTTCCCTTGTAATAATTTCTCCTGCCTCCAAATCCTTCACTACGTACAATGAACGTTTGAACTGCAAACTCTTTTTCTCCTTTTCAGACAATTCATAATTAACCTGCCCCAAAGCAAGAAACGCACGTTCTGTTTCTATTACTAAATTTTCAAACTCTTCAGGTTCTAAAGAAAAGGCTGCGTCTACACCTCCTTCTGCCCTGCTTAATGTTAAATGTTTTTCTATAACACAGGCGCCTAATGCAACTGCTGCTAAGGAAGCACCAATTCCCATAGTATGATCAGATAATCCAACCAGACAGTTATACAAATCTCTCATGTGCGGGATGGTGCGAATATTGGTATTTTCCGGTGAGGCTGGATAAGTGCTTGTACATTTTAATAGCACTAAATCTTTACATCCATTAGCCCGTAACACTTCAATTGATTCCTGTATATCTGCAATTGTAGCTACCCCTGTTGACATGATAACAGGCTTTCCCGTTTGCGCAACCCGTTTCAATAAGATTTGATCTGTATTTTCGAAAGAGGCGATCTTGTACAAAGGAACATTTAAAGATTCGAGAAAATTAACTGCTGTTGTATCAAAAGGAGAACTAAAACCAATTAATCCTAATTGTTTTGCATAATCGAAAATAGGTTGATGCCATTCCCATGGAGTATAAGCCTGTTTATACAGATCGTAAAGTTTCTGTCCTTTCCACAAAGAGTTCTCATCTTTTATAACAAACTCTTCTGATGTTCCGTTAAAAGTAATTGTATCTGCGGTGTAAGTTTGAAGTTTGATGGCATTCACACCTGCATCTGCTGCAGCTTTCACAATTTCAAAAGCTCTATCCAAAGATTGATTGTGATTGCCGCTCATTTCTGCAATGATGAATGGCTTTTGTGCTGTTCCGATTATTTTGTTTGCTAATTGTATTTTGTCAATCATGAAAATGCTTTTTAAAATAGATTAAATTCTCATCTGCACTTTCCCTTTCAAATCCTAATCTTTCGAAAATTTTAATTGATGCTGGATTTGAAGTTTTCACAACGGCGAAAATTTTTCCTTTAAAAACCGTATCATGAAAAAATTTTTTGAGTCCGTTTTCTACAATCGCTGTTCCTATCCCTTTTCCTCTTTGTGTTTGATCTATAAGATAATTGATTGTTGATGTATCACAATTCACATCAAATCTTATCATGCCAACAGGCAAATCATTTAGGTAAGCGATGTAGAAATGGCAATTTGAATCAGTAATTTTTTTTGAAAACCATTTTGAATGATCTTCATAAGAGATTTTTTCTACAGATAATGATTGCGCTCTCACTACCGGATCATTTATCCATTTAAACAGAAGATTAACCTCATGTTCACTGGCTTTCTTCAACATCAATTCTTCACTAATTGTCATTAAGGGTAAATTAAATGAGTAAATATTTTCAAGATGTGTTCTCGACTTTTTCCGTCAATAAGTGCGTATTGGTTTTGAATAACCGCATCTGAGTTGTAATTATCATTTAAAAGTTCAAAGGGATACGCGCATTTTTTTTCAATGAGTGAATTATATAAATTCGACTGATTGTTTGCCGTTGCCAATAAAAAAAGATTTCCTTTTATGCACAAGTATTCTAATGCAATTGTGCTTGCCGAAGTCACTGCAATATGAGCTTTCTCCATTAACGCTACTAATTCTTCTGATGATATATTCATAAATAAATGAAGCTGGTTATTATTTTTGATATATTCATCTAAAGAATCTTTATAAGAATAAGCCGCACCAACAACTACAAACATCTTTCTATTACAAAAGTATCTGCTTACTTGATCAAGTACTTTTAAAGTAACATTTTGAGGATCTGCTCCGCCAAGACAAATTAGTATTGGAGATGTATCTAAATCGTGAATTTGTTGTAAACGAGCCGCTTTCTTCAAAAAGATTTCTCTCAAAAGCACATAATCTGTTCCAAGAAAAAGTTTTGTATAAGATTCACACGAATATTGCTCTTTTAAAATTCCTGGCGCATGATTAATTACGGCATCCGCTACAAAATAATACGCATAAATATCATCAATACAAACAAGTTTACATCCTTTTGATTTAATCTTCTGTTGATAGGTAGTATCGAAATTATATCCATCTAATACTACTATTTCATTTCCTTGTAATTCTTTACTCCATGTTACGGCTTCCTGCTCATAAGAAATAGTTTCATCCATTTCAAATACCGAAATGCAATATTGCTTAATCTCTTCAACAATTGACTGGGAGGGTTTTCTAATATAGAAATAACAATCAAAATTATCTTTCAGCACGTCTGCTAATGCGCAACATCTTACAACATGACCTAAACCTATACTACTATTTCCATCTGCTCTGATTATAACTTTTTTTCTTAGGCAATTCATTAATTAGTCAATCCTTGCAAATATTTGTATTTAAATTCAGCAATTTTCCAATCGTCGAGTGTATCAATATCCTGAGCCTGCAGTTCATCAATAATGATTGCGCCGGTATTGTCAGTTAATAGCATTCCCTTCTGCATTATATTTTCTACATTAAACCAATAAAATTGACCTGCATCATGATAAGAGAAGGGCAAATCCTGCGAACGTTTATTCAGATTCTCCGGCCACCATAATGATACTTTATTATCTTCTATCTTTAGACTTCGACATATTGGGTATGAGGATTGCGCTACTGGAAATGCAGTATCAAAATTATTATCAACAAGTTTTTTAAATGCTTGATGCAATAACGTGGTAGTAACAAAAGGGGCAGTAGGGTAAATGCAACATCCATATTTGAATGACCAATCAATTTTTTTGTATGATTCAATAACTTCTTTTATTACATCAAACGTTGTTGCAAAATCATCCGCATTTTTTTTAGACCGCATAAATGGCACACTTGCCCCATATTGTTTTGCTATTAAAGCAATTTCTTTATCATCAGTAGAAACCATTATTTCATCGAACAAATTACTTGATATTGCTGCTTCAATGGAATAAGCAATAATTGGTTTACCGCAAAACGATTTTATATTTTTGCGGGGAATTCTTTTGCTTCCGCCTCTCGCCGGTATGATGGCTATTGCACTTATTTTGCCTGTATTAGTTTTTATTTTTTTCAAGAAGGTACATACAGTCTGCAATCCCTTTTTCTCTTTCAGCTACATAAGGATAAAATTCTTTCTTAACTAATTTCAAATCGGAGAAACGATCGACGAAGATCCGGGCATAATCTGCTTTCCAAAGAAAACTATCATTACCACGATAAGTAACAGAAGTAACATCTTCGGAAAAATATTCAAACCCCCAAATGTATTTTTTAGAGCACCGATACATTTCATCCATAAATCTTCCGAGATCGTCAGGAGCAATATGTATTAATACTCCATTAGTGCATACAATATCAAAAAAATTATCTTTAAACGGGATATCGAACCCAGAACCTTGAATAATATTAATTCCCGAAGTCAATTCTTTAGCTTTCTCAACTGCATGTGATTGCAATTCTATCCCATAAAGCTGATCAAAACCCATTCTTTGCAAACCACGCAACTGCAAACCATAATTACAGCCGACCTCAAGTATCTTGTAATTTTTTGGTAAATAACCAATGAACAATTCATTCATCTGAAGCTTTGCTATCCCCCAGGTTTTCTTATAAAAATCATCCCATTCCTCATCCGTTCGTGAATTACGCTCTGTATATTGTTTTCCGAAATCTCCTAACCAGAATTCTTCCTGTTTTGTATAAGTACTCATAGATTATTTAATTACTAATTGATGACAACGTTTTAATAACATATTCAACTTCTGCATCACTCAGCGACGGATACATCGGCAAGCTGAGGCATTTTTCATAGTAAGCTTCTGCAAATGGCAAACTGCCTTTTTTGTATCCTAATGCCTGGTAATATGGAAGTGTATGAACAGGGATGTAATGAACCTGAGCATAAATATTATGTTTACGCAATTCATCATACACTTGCTTTCTATTATTTACCTGAACCACATAAAGATGATATGCATGCCTGTAACAGTCAAACGGTTTAATTAACTGAATATTCATATCTGCAAAAGCTTCATCGTATTTTTTTGCTATTGCAATTCTGCACTGTAATCCTTCATCTGCTCGTTTCAATTGAGAGACGCCTAATGCCGCATTAATATCAGACAAACGGTAATTGTATCCAAGCTCCTGCATTTCATAATACCATCCACCATGATTTTCCTTCATTAATGAAGCATCTTTCGTAATACCATGCGTACGCAAAAGCAAAAGCCTTTCATATAAAGTCTTATTGTTGGTAGTTATCATTCCTCCTTCACCACATGCAATATGTTTTACAGGGTGAAAGGAAAAAATAGCAAGGTCTGCATAGGTTCCATTGCCACATTTTTGTTGTATTCCTTTACTATCTGTAAAATAACCACCGGGAGCATGACAAGCATCTTCTAAAATCCACAAGCCATATTCATCGGCAAGGCCATGAAGCTTTTCGAGATTAACAGGATAGCCGGCAAAATCAACAGGAATAATGCCCTGATAGGTTCCTTTGGGAGAAGACGCAAGTAACTTTTGTACCTGTTCTATATCAATCAATGCAGTGGCAGGGTCTATGTCAACAAACACAACTTCACCGCCGCAGTACCTTACACAATTTGCAGAAGCTGCGAAGGTAATAGGCGTTGTAATAACTTTTGATCTTTCATTTACATTTAAAGTCAAAACGCTGAGATGAAGTGCAGCAGTGCCATTTGATACAGCTACGGCATATTTCACTCCGATATATCCGGCAAATTTTTTTTCAAACTCACCCACCTTAGGACCTTGTGTAAGGAAATCACTTTTTAATGTTTTTGTAACTTCCTCGATATCGTCTTGTGTAATATGTTGTCTTCCGTAAGGTATCATTTAAAAATTTGTATTAACAAGGAGGCGATGAAAGATTTAACGCACGAATGTTGCTGTATATTCAAATGCACAAGAGTGCGACGCAACAAGAGTTAAATTGGAATTACAAGAGCCGGGAACATAAAAATTCTGGTATTTTTTTATACTCCAAAAGTTGAATCTACATGTTTTTTAATAAGGCATCGTAATTCTTCTACTCCAAGCCATTGATCGTTCTCGCCTGAGTTATAACGAAATCCCCGCTCCACCTTTACCGCCCTAAAATGGTCAATAAAATCATCTAATAACCATGTATGCATTTGCGGAAGTATAGCAAAATATTTCCCCAGGTCATAGGTGTAAAATGAATCTGATGAGGTGATCATTTCTTCATGAATTTTTTCACCAGGCCGCACACCGACAATCTCATGTTTACAATCAGGACCTATGGCCATAGCCATGTCTATAATTTTGAAGGAAGGAATTTTAGGCACAAATAATTCACCTCCCCATGCAGTTTCCAACGCGTGCAACACCATATCAACACCTTCATCTAACGAGATATTAAAGCGTGTCATGGATGGATCAGTAATGGGCAAGATTCCTTCTTTTCTTTCCTGCATAAAAAAAGGAATTACAGAGCCATTTGATCCCATAACATTCCCATATCGCACAACAGAGAATTTAATTGGATTCGCTCCCCTTATATTGTTTGCAGCAATAAATAATTTATCGGAAGCCAATTTTGTAGCGCCATATAAATTAATGGGCGCAGCGGCTTTATCTGTTGAAAGTGCCACTACTTTTTGAACGGCAGTTTCGAGACAGGCATTGATAACATTTTCGGCGCCAAGGATATTTGTTTTAACACATTCCATTGGATTATATTCAGCAATAGGAACATGTTTCATTGCTGCAGCATGAACAACATAATCAATACCTTTCAGCGCTCTTTTTAAACGCTCATAATCTCTTACATCTCCAATAAAAAAACGCACCTGCGGATATTTCTGCAAGGGATAATTCATCGCCATATGGTATTGCTTCTGCTCATCCCTTGAATAAATAACCAGTCTTTTAACATGGGGCCAGTTTGCCAATACTTTCTTTACAAAGGCTTTTCCGAACGAACCTGTTCCCCCGGTAATAAGAATACTTCTGTCATTTAAATCTAACATCAAAAAAAATTAATCATATTAAAATTGAAAAACGCTTATGAGTTTGGGTGTGAGCTGCGTGTACAAAACAAATAACTTTCAAACTGTATCTTGTTGGAAATTCCGATAAACCCAATTCACCAATCCAAAAGTTGCCATAAAAATCTGACAATTATTAAAGCCGGCATCAAAAAAACCATCAAATTTTTAAACTAAAAGCTGATTAAAAATCTTTCTTGCTGAAAAAAACAAAATTATAAACACCCCCCCTAAAAAACCACCGCCGATAAGCGACATCAACCTTCCCGGTTTTTCAGCTATCAAAGGCAATCGCGGTTCGTCTATAATTTGATACAAAGGTGTTTCCTGCTGCAGCGTAATCTTTGCCAGTTCAAGATTCTTTAATACTTCGCCGTAGGCTGTCCCTACTACCTGCACTTTCATCTGGCCTTCCTGGGCGGGAGCGCGCTGTTCCTGAAAAGCAGGGTTAAGATTATAAGTGTAATCATAAATTCTTGCAGTGGATGATATTGACCCGCTTAGCAGCGATCTTAAACTATCTGCCTCATGCTGCAGCATATTCAAATTATCTTTTGCTGTTTTAGTTTTGGTGTCAATGTAAAACCTGGCAGTTACATCAACAAGACTTTTTGTAAGATATTGAGAAAATAATTCATTTTTTGAAACAGTTGTTACTACAAAAATACTTTGCATTTTTTCAGGTCTGGACACATCAAGAAAATTTGTCTTTACCATTTCACATATAGAGCGCATCAGGCTATCTTGAGTACGAGACATTTGAGAAGATTCAGCAGGAAAAGGGAATACACCTTTTGTTCTTTCCTTTTTATTCCAGCTTTTATCAAGTTTCAGGTCTTTGCACAACAAGTTAACCAATGTTTCATCTTCTTCAGGAACTGTTCTTAATAAAGCCCGTTGCACAATGCTTCTAGAGGTCATAAGGGAGATTATATTATCACTGGAAAAAGTATTATCACTACCAGTGCTCATATTAAATCCAAACTGATTGGCTAATCCCAGTAATCCCGAATTAGTATTTGTATTGCTCGATAATATAAAGCTAAGTGAAGCATTATAGTCAGGTTTATAATTCCATGCATATAATAAGCCAATTCCTCCGCCAATAATTCCTGCAACACATATCCAAAGCCATTTTGAGAAAAGGTAGCGGCTTAATTTTTTTGTCTTTTCAACAATTTCCTTAAAAGATACTTCACGTTGTTCACTCATTAAATTGATATTTTTATAAACGTAGAATAGCGATTACCACACCTGCCAAAGACGCTATTGCACTTGCCAAGCCTACAACCTCGCCTGTAGTAAGCCTGTTTTTTCTTTCTGCTTTTGACGGCACAATTATTTCTGTTCCAGGTTTTACCTCGGGATAATTTTTAAAGAATAAAAAGCTTTTTGTTGTGGAAGCTTTACCATTGGCATACAATACATATATCTTGCTCCTTCGGCCTAAATCAGAAACGCCGCCTGCTGATGAAAGATAATCTTTAAAGCTATATTTTTTATCGTAAGGAATTTGAGTAGGAAATAAAACACTGCCACTTATTTTTATTTGTGCTGTATATTTTGGCACAATTAATTCATCTTTTGTTTTCAATACAACATCTTCCGGGGAACCAGGGTGAGCAAGTATACTTTCAATATTCAAGGGTATCTGGTCAAATTGCCGTTCTATGTTTTCAGTAAACTGAGTGTTAGTGGAATCATTCAATTGCTGTTGTATATTTTCAATTGTTTGCTGTTTTATCGCACGAATTGTATCGTCATTGTATCTTTTTACAAAGGCTCCTTCTTTATAAGCCTCAGGTGTAAAACCACCTGCTCTTTTTAAAATATCACTAACACGTTCTTCTCTTTTTGCCAAAACATAAAGACCGGGATATTGCATTTCTCCAACTACTTTAACCGTTTGCATTTCAACATAACCGGGCTTCCGTCGTATTGTTATTACATCATAAGGTTTTAATTGAATATTTTTTGATTGCGATGCAAGATCTTCCCATCCATTTATGTTAATAATTTCACTTGCCCTTAGATCTTTATTTGTTACTGTATCCCGGTTAATAAGTCGCGCCACTTCGATTCTCTGCGGATATGCGGCATCAGTTAATCCTCCGGCCTGTAAAATAATATCCTTAAGCGTCAGGCTATCACTATAAGTATAAAAATCGGGTTTTCTAACCTCGCCCTGTATAGAAATATAGTATTCGTCTCTCAAATCAAAAATTGATTTCACTACAACTGAATCTTCTCTTTTTAATATTACAGGAGCGGTACTTAATGCATTAAAGGATAAAACTCCTTTAGATAAATCTTCGTTTAGTCTGAATATTTGTGCTCGGCCTGCGTAAGCATCTTCTGTTAAACCGTCTGCTCTTTTAATTAAATCAAATACAGTAAGGCCGGGAGTTAATTCATAGATTCCCGGTCTGAACACGGCTCCTGAAATAATAACACGGTTTGAAAATCGCTGCAAAACTTTATCAACAGAAATAAAGTCTCCTTCCTGTGGATGATAGCTTGAATAATTGTCTGCACTTATATCTTTTACTTTTAATTCTTTCTCTGTAAACTGTGTTACTCTAATTGAAGCACGGTAGGCACTGTCTGAAAAACCTGAACTATATTTCAGCAAATCCTGAAAAGTTTCTCCTTCCAGCACTTCAAAATAGCCAGGTCTCTTTACGTATCCTTCAACATCAACTCTTGCTTTATAAGAAGGAATTCTGATAACATCATTGTCTCTTAATGTTACATTATCCGATTGATCTCCGCTAATCATAAATCTGTAGAGATCAATTTTTTTGTACACTTTATTATTTCTTATTAATTCTATTTCCCTAAAACTTCCAAACGATGTTGGTCCACCTGCCACAAACAAAGCATTAAATGCAGTGGTAAGCGACAGCACCGTATAATTACCTGGTTTATTAGCGCCAATAATAGTGACTCTTATACTTCTGATATTGCCAAGTGTAACTGATAATTTTGACCTTCCACTTTTTAGGGTTGGATATATTGAATTACTCATCGCGTTAAAAATCCGTTGCCTTGCTTCTTCAATCGTTAGCCCTGCAAGTTTAATTTCACCAATCTGTGGAATTGTAATATTTCCTTCGGGAGCTATATCAAGTGTATAAGAAATTTCCTGGAGACCATAAACTGAAATATTCAACGCATCCTTTGGACCAAGTTCATAATTAACAGGTGTTGCAATTTGTAAATTTGGTTCAAAAGTAAGAGAAGCATTATTGAATAATTCAGACCCGAATATTTTTGGATCAATTAATGGCTTAAGCTGAACCTTTGTTGTATCAACACGTAAAGTTGTATCTATTCCCTGCTGAAGTTGCGTTTGATTTAAATTGCCGGTTACATTGGGTAAGTTGTTTTGAGGTCGCGTAGTTGTATTGGTTGTCGTATTTAATTTCAGAATTCTTTGTCTTAATTTTTGAATTTCAGAAAAAGGCATTCCCCTTGAAATAGCTATTTGCTCTGCCTGTTGTGGGGTAATGCCCATTGTTTTTAATTGTTGCAGGTATTTCAGCAGATCATTATCACTTATCTGGTCTACTTTTATCTCTCTTAAATTATTATACCGGAATAAGTCTTGAGAAAAAGATCTGTTGGAAATGAATAGGCAAACCGTAAGAGTAAAAAGGCAGATGTATTTCATTATGTTGGCCGATTTTATTTTATTTATAAAAATACAAAGCTTCGCCACCTGAGTCACATATCAAAAAAAATATCGATCGCATATAATGACCGATACTAACTATAGACATAGCTCCTCACCATAATAATTACAGTGGCGACAAAGATAGGGATTTTACTATCTGCATAAAAGGTTTAACAAAACAGGAATGTATCTATAATTTAAGTAAGGAAATCAAATAAACACTTCAATAAAATTGTTTCCACTTTCAATCGTAGACCTAATTTTACTCTTTAGGAATTTCTTTATGAAACAGCGATATTATGCTCTTGATATTTTCCGCGGTGCAACTGTTGCATTCATGATAATGGTAAACAACCCCGGCTCCGGTGAATATATATATGCCCCGCTTGATCATGCAAAATGGCACGGCTGCACCCCCACTGATTTGGTGTTCCCATTTTTTCTTTTTGCCGTTGGCAATGCAATGTCTTTTGTAATGCCGCGTATGGAACAGAGAGGCACAAGCTATTTTTTAAAAAAAATTATCAAAAGAACATTGCTGATTTTTTTTATCGGTCTGTTTCTTAACTGGAGTCCTTTTTTAATGTGGCAAAACGACCGGCTTGTATTTAAGCCATGGGAATGGACAATAAATGATGGTGTACTTCATGGCATACGTATATTGGGCGTGTTGCAGCGCATTGCATTGGCTTATTTTTTTGCATCACTTATCGTTTATTTTTTTAAAACAAAAGGAGCGTTTGTTTTTAGCGCTGTTATTTTATTGACATATTGGTTTTTATGTTTTACACTCGGTGATAAAAATGATCCCTATAGTTTATCAGGATATTTTGGAACACATATTGACAAAGCAGTTTTAGGTGAAGCGCATATGTATCATGGTGAAGGTATTGCTTTTGATCCCGAAGGCATTGCCAGCACATTAACATCAATTGTGCAGGTTATCTTCGGCTATATTGCAGGGCAGTATATACAACAAAAGGGGAAAAATTATGAAATGCTAAGCAATCTTTTTATTGCAGGTGTGGTATTGGTATTTACAGGTCTCGCATGGGATCTTGTTTTCCCCATCAATAAAAAAATATGGACGAGCAGTTATGTGCTTTATACAACCGGTCTTGCCATTTTCACATTATCCACTTTAATTTTTCTTATAGAGTTTAAGAATATCAGGGGTAAATGGAGCCGCTTCTTTGATGCATTTGGAAAAAATCCTCTGTTCATTTTTGTGCTCAGTGGTTTTCTGCCACGTGTATTAAGTTTAATTCGTATCAACAGCATATCTGAAACAGGAAAGCCTGTTTATATTTCTCCTTTTGGATGGTTTTATCAGCATGTGTGTAAAAATGTTTCAGCCGATCTCAGGAACGGCTCATTGTTGTATGCGTTATGCATAATATTTTTTTACTGGTTTATTGCATATATGCTTGATAAGAAAAAAGTTTATATAAAAGTGTAAGTTTCTTTGTAGCCGCTTTTTGTTCTTTGGGCGTCATCGTTGTGTCCTCACTCACTTCGGGGCAAGGATCATTGAATCATCTTTTTTTGCGAATGGTGGTTTGTCAGTAGTGAGTAATTTTCATTCACCATTCGCCACTGACCACTCACAATTCTACCACAACTCTCCCTGCCTGTAGAGATCAAACAAACATGCGGTGATATTAAACACAAAATGAAATATTACCCCATACCAAAGTGTGTTGTATTTTCTTCTTAAACTTCCTATCAATATACCAAAGGGAATAAGCCATATAAGCGAGAAGAAATTTAGGTGAATAGCCGCAAACCCAAAGCCCGTAACCATTACGACCAGCCGGTCATCAAGAAAAGTATTGAGATAATTATAAAGAATACCTCTGAAAGCAAGCTCTTCAAAAAGAGCAGGCATCAGCGCTATGGAGTAAAACATAATCAGTACAGGAAATTCATAAATGCGATACCCTTCATACAAACTTATGTTGGTACCGAAAATTGAAATATTTATTCTTGTAATAAAAACATTGACAACAGAGGAAAAAACTACCGCTCCTGCAATTATAGTTAGTAAAATGCGCCAATTGAAATTATTGAATCGCAAAAAAGGTTTCAAAGATTTACGATTTACCCTTGCAAATAATATTGTTATTGCTGCAAGCAAAATCTCAATCCAGAACAACCGGTCGTACGAATTGAACCAATTTGTATACTTTACGGTGAGACAAACAAACAGGTAAATAATATAAAAGAAAAAGGCTGTTTGCAGGCTGCTGTTGTTGAAAATACTGATTTGCTCTGCATTTGAGCCAAGATAAGCACCGCAATTATAACAAAAACGCTGATAATCCTTTACCCTGGTATAGCACTCTTCACAAGTATGTATTTCCTCTATTTCTTCAGTCTCGTGCATTTATATAATCTCCATTTCTTCTTTAATTAAATCAACTTTGTAAGCACCCTGAACACCCCTCAATAAAAAATAAATAAGTATCATGGTTACTAAAATGCTGTAAACACCAACAACGGTGGTAAATGCATTTACAAATTCTCCAAAAATTGAAATGGTAGAAAAAGTAAGTACAATTATAAATCCTGTAATTATTGCAGTGAAAGGCTTTGAATAACTCCATCTCGCCAATAAGAAAAATAAACCTGAAAATGTTGCACTTGCCAATACAAGCAAGTAGCGGTTATCGAGATCACTGAACAAAAATGAAATGCCTACCAGGAAAAATACGCTCAGTGCATACAATGTAGCACGTGCTGCTTGCACATCTTTCTCGCCTTTTCGTAATACTTCTTTACGCTGTTTAGTTCTTACATGGTAAAGAGTTGTAGTGCCTTCTTCTTTGACAGGGTATCCGCAGTTGGTGCAAAAATTATTAGTGACACTATTTACATAACGGCATCTGTTGCAGATACAATTAAAAATATTGGAGCGCACTGTGAATGGTTGCAATTTCTGCAGTTTAATAATTTCTTTAACATTGAATACCGTTGTTGCCTTTTCCATTAATTGCAACATACTGAATATTCAGCAAATTTTTTTGCAGTGCGGAAACGTTTTGTTCCTCTTCAATTTTTTTGACCAAAGAAATCTGACACAATGCCACACCGAAACCATCATCCATTTCTGCCCGGGCAGAAATCTTTATAAATACTGTAAGGCTTTTCTATTGCAAATATTTTGCTTCTTATCTTCTTGTTTAAGGTTTCGCATTCTCAAAAAACATGACGAGAATCATCTTTCCGGTTTTTCTACGTCATGTTTCTTCTTTTTTACCACAGATAGTTTTGTGCCTGCATATTCAATCAATATCAAAAATTTTTATGACGCAAAATAAAATTGCCGGTACAAAAATCAAACCTGAGGATCATGTTGCTTCTTATGATGAAAAAGGGTTTGTTATCCACAAAACAATTACTGATGAGGACTTTAAACCAAAAGGGGCAATAGCTTTTTTTGTAGTGCTGCTTTTGTTGTGCGCAGCCATCTGGTATAGTATATACTATATTCAGTTGACGAGGCAGTAGTCATTATGCAGTTGCCAGTTGACGGGCGAAATCATTTAATCATTCAAATCATTTAAATCATTGTTATGAATAAATATGAATTACGGATAATCACAGCTACAGGAGTATTGCTCATGACTTTCCTGTTTGCTGTATTGTATGCGGCATACGACAAAAAAATTGACGTGCCTGCATGCATACCTTTTAATGCATCGTTTAAAGAGCCGCGTGTAAAACAGGTTGACGATACAACTTATGAAGTATATGCCGTTGCAAGAATGTGGAGTTTTGAACCTGCCCAAATTGAATTGCCTGTTGGCAGCACGGTTGATTTTTATCTTACATCAAACGATGTTGTACATGGTTTTAATATAGCACGTAAAGGTGTGAACATGATGGCAATTTATGGAGCAGTAAATAAATCAACGGTGAAATTTGATAAGCCGGGTGTTTATAAAATTCTTTGTCATGAATACTGTGGTGCGGGTCACCAGAATATGCAAGCCGAAATAATTGTTAACTACAAATAATTTTTATCATGCAAGTAAGTAAATCATTTAGAAATATAATATTGATCGAGTTACTGATGCCTGTAACGTTACTGATATTTGGAATATATCATGGCTTAATGCAGGTGATTTATCGCTCGGGGATTATACATGAAACAGCAATGGCTAAAATAGATTATTACCAGGGTCTCACACTGCATGGTGTAATTAATGCTGTTGTATTAACTACATTTTTTGCGGTTGCATTTGGCCATGCAACCATTATTTATTATCTGAAAAAAGAACCCAGCAAATTGATGGCGCGCATTTCAATGTGGCTCATGATCATTGGAACACTAATGGCCGCAGCAGCAATGTTTTCAGGTCGGGCATCTGTGTTATATACTTTCTATCCGCCACTTAGAGCAACGCCTTTCTTTTATCTCGGTGCAGCTTTATTGATCATTGGTAGCTGGTTTGCATTCTTTGCATGGGTAAAAACCTACAGAGAATGGATGAAAGAAAATCCGGGTGTAAAAACACCGCTTGCTGTTCTTGGCACCATCGTCAATTTTACTGTTTGGTTTGTATGTACACTTGCTGTTGCTTATGAAGTGCTGGTATTATTATTACCTTGGAGTATTGGTTTTACTAAAACGATTAATGTTCCTTTAGCGAGAATGTTGTTCTGGTTCTTTGGCCACGCACTGGTTTACTTTTGGTTATTGCCTGCTTATATCATGTTCTATACTATGTTGCCAAAAATTGCGGGTGGTAAATTGTATTCAGACAATGCCGGACGACTTGCACTGTTCCTCTTCTTAATATTGTCAGTACCGGTTGGTGTGCATCATCAATTCAGTGAACCGGTATTTGAAAGAGGAACAAAATTGTTTCAGTCAATCTTAACTTATGGTGTAGCCATTCCAAGTTTTATAACAGCGTTTACAATTGCTGCTTCTCTTGAATATGCAGGTCGTAAGCGTGGTGCAAAAGGCTTATTCGGCTGGATGAAAAAATTACCTTATTGGGATAAAAATAATTTTCTGTTTGCTTATCTTATTTGCGGATTGATCCTTTTCATCTTTGGCGGTGCCACAGGAATTGTAAATGCATCTTATGCTCTAAATAGTATTGTGCACAATACAGATTGGATGCCGGGTCATTTTCATATGACGGTTGCAGGTCCTGTATTTCTCGCAATTCTTGGCATGAGTATTTATTTGTTGAGCAAACTAAGCGGTAAAGAAATTAAGTATAAAAATTTTGTAGTGATTGTTCCTTATCTCTGGCTGATTGGCGTATTAATTTTTTCCAGTGGTTTAATGTGGGGCGGTTTAATGGGCGAACCAAGAAGAACAAATCTTGGCATGACATATACCAATCCTGAAAATAGTCTGTTCCGTCCAGACTGGGTGCCTTCAACAATGCTTGCGCTTGTAGGCGGTATTATTATGACGGTTGCCGCAATGTTATTTTTCTGGTCATTTTTTGCTACTGTGTTCAGTAAAAAAAGTTTTGAACCGCATTTGGATTTTCCAACTGCAGAAGTGCTGCATGAAGAAAGAGAGTTAAGCATTCTGAATAATTTCAAACCTTGGCTGGTAATAATGATTATTGTTATCATCATCGCTTATGTACCCGCTTTAATGGATACATTCAAATATTCAGGGCCCGGGGCACCGCCTTATGATACAAATAACCCAACGCCCGTAAATCTTAATAATTTTTGACCACCGACTATAAATGATTTGAATGATTAGAATGATTTTTATGTTACAAGCAATAGATACATTGGTTATCACCTCTTGTGTCACTCACTTGTACATCTGAACATTAATGGTGAGTGGTCAGATTCACAATTCACCACTCACAATTCACAATTGACAATTCACGACTAACGATTTTATAACATGGATACCAGAAAGAAAATAAATATCATCTTTTTCAGTTTGCTTATCATTATTCCATTTAGTGTATTTGGTGTAATGCGCTGGATAAACAACAACTACACAACCTTACCATATTATGGAGAAAATCAAAAAATAAAACAGGCAGACGGTTCAGAAAAAGAAACGCCTTTTACAGTTCCGCCATTCACATTCACTAACCAGGATAATCAAACGCTGACGAGTGATTTTGTTGCAAATAAAATATGGGTGGCTGATTATTTCTTTACAAGCTGTAACAGCATTTGTCCTAAAATGACAATGCACTTGCAAAAGGTTTATGAAGCATTTAAGCAGGATGATAATGTTAAGATAATTTCATTTACAGTAGACCCGGAAAGAGATACACCGTATGCTTTACAGTTGTATGCGGCAAGATATTATGCAACACCAAATCAGTGGCAGTTTGTAACCGGTGATAAAAAAGATTTATACACTTATGCACGCAAAGGGCTTTTTATAATAGCAACTGATGGCGATGGTGGTTCCGGTGATTTTATTCACAGTGAAAATCTTGTGCTTATTGATGCACATAAACATATTCGCGGTTATTATGATGGCACAAGCGATGCGCAGGTAAACCAGTTAATAAAAGATATTCAACGTTTACAAAAAGAAAAATAAAATACATATGAGAAAGATTTTTTTTTAACTGCTTTGATGCTCTTTACAAGTTTTGCATTTGCATACAACAACGATGAAGGCAAAGCTATATTTTCAACTCGCTGTACTGCATGCCATTCCATTGAAAAAAATGTAGTGGGTCCTGCTTTGTTGAATGTAGATAAAAGACATGATGAAAAATGGATCATTGCATTTGTACATTCATCGCAAACCGTTATAAAATCAGGTGATACGGCAGCTATTAATTTATACAACAGGTTTAACAATACACCCATGCCCGATCATCCCGACATTACTGATGACCAGGTAAGAAGTATTATTTCTTATATAAAAACTGAAAGCAGTGTACTGGCTTCGAAACCTAAAAAAACAATACAAAGACCGCATGAATTGCAGGCTTCTTATAGGCCAATAAAAATTACAGATTATACTTTTTGGTTTGCGCTTCTTTCTTCAATAGGATTACTTGTATGGGGTTTACTCCTGAGAGTAAAAGTGGAGAGTTTAAAATAATTCTTCCCCAATTCCTGCGCGTGGATATTTATTTTAATCCCGGAGTTTCTTTTGAAATCTCCGGGTCTTTTATATTGTATATTCTTTATCTGTTGATAAATGTTCAGAACCTCCAAACGAAAGATATTATCATTTCAGCGGATTATTAATGTAAAACGTTACAGCTAAATTGAAAAAGGAACGATAAAAGAAATGCGACGCAACAGGTGATTCCATGCAATACTAATGCCGGTACCAAAAAAATCCGATTCAAACTACCCCCAACGATTTATTTTCTGCAAAGCTTTATAAATTCCCATGCAAATTAAATATACGAGTCAACTCAATTATCTCAATTTATATTCGATAGTTCTACAGGGAATCAGGAATAATAATCATCCGGGTGAATACTTCATTTATTATATCTATCATGGAAGAAGAATTAATGCGGGAATATCTTATGCAACTTATTCTGAAGGTTTACCAACATTGGTT
>WNGE01003154.1_pt1 | contig 39693 bp, 33 predicted proteins | sample 5400651 | NCBI WGS metagenome assembly WNGE01 (sample SAMN13153370, study PRJNA577476) | soil metagenome | isolation source: 60 cm soil or saprolite under grassland replicate 2 | place: USA:California | collected 2016-06-15 | reverse complement strand
TGTCTGGGGTGACTGTGGCCTGATGTCCGGATTGGCTATGGCTGCGTAGCGTGACGCTGGGGACAGAGATGGGTGCGGCTCTGCTGGAGTGAGCGAATCGGTCAGGCTGTGAGGGCGTATCGGTCCTGGATGAGAGCCTGGTGACTCCTGTTACATGCCGAACCGCGCGCGTCGCACGGCTTGGACCGCCGCAGCAGGCCCGCTCACCTCGACATGTGCCGCGCCCTGCCGGCCGAAGAGGTAGAGCAGCAACTCGCCTGGAGGTCCGGCGATGCGGGCAGTAGGTTCCCCCCGCCGTGCCCGGACGGTCTGAGCGGTCCCTGCCCACTGAAGCTCAAGACCTGCGCCGCGCAGTCGCCGCGCGAGGAACCAGGGCGCGCGGCTGACGTTGCGCCAAAGGGCCTCGTCCATTGCATGCTCGTTCGTTCGAGGACCACGACCGTTGGCTCTGCGTACGTCCTCGTGGTGGACGAAGAACTCATTGAGGCCCGGGAGCCGGCGCACCCATCCGATGCGGAAGAAGCCTGGCGGCGGTCCCGATCGGATCGTCGCGATGAGCCATGTGAAGTCCCTCAGCGCGAGCGTTCTTCTTCGTCGTTCAGCCAAGCGGCCCCACGCACCGGGCAGGACAAGCCCGGGGCCGCCGAGGTAGTCGCGCTCGCGCAGGACGAGGTGCGCGGCGAGATCGCGGGTCGTCCACGGCGCGAGGAGAGTGGGTGCCTCGGGACCGAGTTCGCCGAACAGGTCGCTGAGCTGTGCTCGCTCGACGGCGTCGAAGAGCGGATCGGCCATATCGCCGGAGTGTAGCGAGGCCGGCGGCGGGCTTCGAGGCTCCTCGAATTCCGGCGGCAGGCCCGCGCGGGCATGAAACGTGTCCTGGGACCCCACACCGTTCCGCTGTACCAGCGGACCGAATTGTTCCGCATCTATGAGCACAACGTCATACCCGGCTTGTTCCAGACAGCAGAGTACGCCGCCGCCATGCTCTCGTTCTGGATCAAGTTTCTTGACACCCCAAACGATCTTGAGGCCGCTGTCGCCGCCCGTATGGAACGTCAGCGCGTCATCTACCAGGGCCGCAGGCGATTCGGTGTCGTGCTGGAAGAGCAGGTGCTGCGCACATGGTTCGGTACCGCCGAGACGCAGGCTGGGCAACTGGACCGCCTGCTTGCGGTGATGTCGCTGCCAGCCGTCTCACTGGGGATCATCCCGATGATGACGGAAAGGACTGCCGTCGGCTCCGCCGGTTTCTGGATCTTCGACAACTCCCTGGTCGCGCTGGAAACGCCCACCGCGAGCATCGAAGCCACCCGGCCGCAAGAGATCGAGCTGTACGCCAAGATGTTTGAGCACCTCAGATCGGCGGCCGTCTACGGGAAAGCGGCGCGGGCGCTCATCGTGAAGACGCTGAGGGACCTCAGTTTAGCGCAACTTTCCGCAACACTGTAGACCGCCGCACCGCAGCCGCCCTACCGTCACAGGCATGGACAACCTCGACACCGCCCATGACGCCGGACCGGGCGAACTGGCCGGCCTGCCGCGCGCGTCCATCCAGGAACGGCAGGCTCCCGGTGACCACGGCGGTGTGGGCGCTGGCGGCGCTGCCTGGATGCCGCCCGGGGCGCGTCCCATGGGGCGATGCGGCGCGGAGCCGGCCGTGAGCAATGACATGGCCTGGCCCGTAGGCATCGACCCGGGCATCGACCCCGGTGTTCCGTCGCCGGCCCGGATCTACGATTACTGTCTGGGCGGGAAGGACAACCTTGCCGCGGACCGGGAAGCCGCCGAGAAGGCGCTGTCCGTAGTGCCACAGGGCCGGGAGGTCGCCCGGAGTAACCGCCGTTTCCTGATCCGGGCCGTGCGTTACATGGCCAGCCATGGCGTTGCGCAGTTCATTGACCTCGGCACCGGTTTCCCGACCCCGCCCAGCGTGCATGAGACGGCAGCAGCCCTGGTGGACGGGCCGCGGGTGGTGTACGTCGACAACGACCCGATGGTCACCTGCCATAACCCGTCGCCACGGCGGCCACGCCAGATGAGCTCGCCGCCCAGATGGACCGGATCCAGCAGGCCGCCCGCAGCCCGCGAGCTAGGTAGCCAGCTTGGACGACGTTGGCGCAAGGTACCGGAGAGGGGCTCGTGGACGGACCCCTGATGTACCCGATGTGGCGAGAGTGCAAGTACCTTGCCGGCCGGCGCTAGTGGCTTTCTGGCCGCTCCCAGTCCGCCAGGACAGCGGGCTGCCAGTTCTCGCCGACTGTGGCCGAGCCGGCCTGCCACGGGCCGAGTTCGGGCTGCGGGAACTTCGCGTGCTTGCGCTTGAGCCAGATGCCGTAGGAATTACCCTCCTGCAGGTGCTTGATGAGCACCTTCCTGGCGTACTCGTCCTCCCGGCCTGCCGGGATGTCAAAGTGGATCTTGAGGAACGCGTTGGTGTAACGGTCGAAGACGGCGGGCACCCCGTCTTCGTGCATCAGGTGGATGTCCTCCAGCCAGTTGATGTCCGCGCCGGGGGTGGCGGCAACCAGGTCAACGTCATCGACCAGCGACCGGTCGAACTGGTAGGGGAACGTCCGGCCGGTCAGTTCCTCGGTATCGATGCCGATCCTGGTGGTCAGCCGCGGCGCGGCCTGGCCCGGCCGCTGGTCGCCGGACAGCTCGTCAGGCATTGCGCGCTCCCCGCCCGCCGTCACCGAGAACCTGCTTCTCGAGCAGCGCCTTGATCTCGGCCAGCGCGGCCTCCTCCGTCTGCCCGGGGATGTAACTGGTCCCGGCCAGCGGGACCTTCGCCATCGCCGCGGCCTCGACGGTCAGCGCGCACAGGTCCTCGGGCTCAAGGCTGTGCACGTCGGTCTTGCCGCACGCCCTGGCGAGCATCTGCGCTTCCAGCGTGAGCGTGTGCAGGAAGTTGTAGACCCGCTCCGCAGCCGCGTCCACCTCCAGCCGCTTGCGCAGCTCCGGGTCCTGCGTGGTGATGCCCACCGGGCAGCGCCCGGTGTGACAGTGGTAACACCGGCCCGCCGGCACGCCCACGGTGCCCTCATAGTCGGTGACGCCGGGGATCTCCTTGTTGCAGTTCAGCGCCATCAGCGCCGAGTGGCCGATCGCCACTGCCTTGGCGCCGAGGGCCAGGCACTTCGCGACATCGCCGCCGTTCCTGATGCCGCCGGCCACGACCAGGTCGATCTCGTCGACGAGTCCGACATCCTCAAGCGCGCGCCTGGCCTCCGGGATCGCGGCCATCAGCGGGATCCCGGTCTCCTCCGCCGCGATATGCGGCCCAGCGCCCGTGCCGCCCTCGGCGCCGTCCAGGTAGATGGTGTCCGGTCCGCACTTGGCGGCCATCCGCACGTCGTCGTACACCCGGGCGGCGCCCAGCTTCAGCTGGATGGGCACCCGGTAGTCGGTCGCCTCGCGGATCTCCTGGATCTTCAGGGACAGATCGTCGGGACCGAGCCAGTCGGGGTGGCGCGCCGGGCTGCGCTGGTCGATCCCGGCCGGCAGCGAGCGCATCTCCGCCACCTGCTCGGTCACCTTCTGCCCCATCAGGTGACCGCCGAGCCCGACCTTGCAGCCCTGCCCGATGAAGAACTCCACGCCGTCGGCGAGCATCAGATGGTGCGGGTTGAACCCGTAGCGGCTCTGGATGACCTGGTAGAACCACTTGGTCGACAGGTCGCGCTCCGGCGGGATCATGCCACCCTCGCCGGAGCATGTCGCCGTGCCCGCCATCGAGGCGCCCTTCGCCAGCGCCATCTTGGCCTCAAGGGACAGCGCACCGAAGCTCATGCCGGTGATGTACACCGGGATATCGAGCTCGATGGGGTTCCGCGCGAAGCGGGCGCCGAGCACGGTCTTGGTCTCGCACTTCTCCCGGTAGCCCTCGATCACGAACCTGGTCAGCGTGCCGGGCAGGAACATCAGCTCGTCCCAGTGCGGGATCGGCTTGAACATCGAGAATCCGCGCATCCGGTAACGGCCAAGCTCGGACTTCACGTGAATGTCATTGATCACGTCGGGCGTGAAGATGCTGCTGTGCCCGAGCACCGCCCGGCTGTCGTGTTCGCTCCTGCTCATGTCTGGGCTTCGCCTCTCGCTGCTTCTCCGTGGCCCGGCAACTCAGAGAACGAGCTTGCGCTCGGCTGGCTCAAGGTTGTCGTAGTTCCAGAGCTTCCTGCCGCAGACGAACTTGCGGAATGCCGCGGGCCGCTCCAGGCCGTAGATCCCGAGCTTGCGGCCGAGGAACTCCTCGTCGTGCTCGGTCAGCTCGGCCTCGACGCAGTCCACGCCGAGCGAGGCGACCTTGCCGCCGACATAGATGGTCCCGTCGTACATCGAGTCGCCAAGCCCGCCGCCGACGTTGCCGCAGATGATCTGGCGGCCGCGCTGCAGCATGAACCCCGTCATCATGCCCGCGTCGCCGCCGACGATGATCGTGCCGCCCTTCTGGTCGATGCCGGTGCGGGCGCCGACGTCGCGGCGGACCACCAGGTCGCCGCCGCGGAGCGCGGCACCGGCCAGGGAGCCGGCGTTCTTCTCGATGAGGACCACGCCCGACATCATGTTCTCCGCCACCGACCAGCCGACCCGCCCCTTGATCCGGATCTCCGGCCCGTCGATCAGGCCGCAGCCGAAGTAGCCGAGGCTGCCGTCGATTGTGATCGCGCAGCGGGCCAGGATGCCGACCGCGATGGAGTGCTTCGCGCCCGGATTGCGGATCGTGACGTCTTCGATGCCCTCCTCGTAGACCAGGCGGCGAAGTTCGAGGTTGATCTGGCGGGTGGACAGCTCCGCCGCGTCGAAGACGGCCCGGCGGCCTGCTCCGGCCTGGCCGCCGGTGATGGTGGCGACCCGCGGCGGCTGCGCGCCGGGCTCGGCCAGGCCGCGGGCATCGTAGCTGATCTTCACCGGTGCCACACCAGCACTTCGCGCTCGTAGGGGTCGTAGGTGTCGATCTCCCGGCCGATGACCGCGCGGATCGCGACCTCCTCGGAGGCCAGCGCGACCAGGTCGGCGGACTCGTAGAGCACCAGCGGCTTCGCGGCCATCTCGTCCTTGGCCACGCCGAGCGCGTCGGCCGTCACCGCCAGGTAGGTGAAAACCCCGTCAAGCTCGTCGAGGCTCTGCTTCATGGCGGTCTCCAGCGGCAGCCCGTCGTCCATCTTCTGGGCCAGGTAGACGGCGATGATCTCGGAGTCGCACTCGGACTGGAACCGGTGGCCGAGCCGCTCCAGCCGCCTGCGCCACATGTGGTAATTCGTCAGCTGGCCGTTGTGCACCACGGCGATGTCGGAGAACGGATAGGCCCAGTACGGGTGCGCGCCGGAGATGTCCACATCGGACTCGGTAGCCATCCGGACATGGCCGATCGCGTGCGTTCCGGTGAAACCTCTCAGCTTGTACCGCTCGGCGACGCTCTCGGCGTCGCTGAGATCCTTGACGATCTCCAGCGAGTGGCCGAGCGAGAGCACCTCGCAGCCCGGCACGTCCTCCACGTAGTCGGCGAGCGGCTTGAGCTCGCCGCTGTAGGAGAACCGCACCCGGTAGGAGTACTCCTGGTCGCCGTGCACGGCGTCGATCACGGCCCCGAGCTTCGCCAGCCGGGCCTCGATCTCGTTGCGGTGCCGCTCCATCCGGTCGGCCCAGCCGAAGTCGCGGGCATCGTTGGGGTCGGCCAGCTTGATCCGCATGACCAGCATGTCGCTTGCCGGGCCGTAGAGGGCGAAACCGCTCGAGTCGGGCCCGCGGTGCTTCATCGACTGAAGCATCCTGGTCAGCTCGCTGCCGATGTCGCCGGCCCCGTCCCGGTGGATGATGCCCGCGATTCCGCACATGTCGCTGCCCCTCTCGCTTCCTCGTGCTACGGGAGGATGTCCAGGTACTCGTCCACGTCCCAGTCCGACACCGTCGCGCAGTAGCGCTCCCACTCGTCGGTCTTGTAGTGGTGGAATACCTTGTACATCTCGCCGGGCAGCGCGTCCTTGATGACCGCGTCCTCGGCCAGCGCGGCCAGCGCCTCGCCGAGCGTCATCGGCACCTTCTTGACCTGCTTGCCGCCGGCGATCGCCTCGTAGATGTTGCGCTCCTCGGGCGGGCCGGGGTCCAGGTTGCGGCCGATGCCGTCGGCCATGGCCTTGATGATCGCGCCGAACGACAGGTAGGGGTTGACCGCCGAGTCCACGGAGCGGTACTCGAACCGGCCGGGGGCGCTCACCCGCAGTGCCGTGGTCCGGTTCTGGTAGCCCCAGTCGGCGAACAGCGGGGCCCAGAATCCGGTGTCCCAGAACCGCCGGTAGGAGTTCACGGTCGGCGCGGTGATGCAGGTCAGCGCGGGCAGGTGGTCAAGTACCCCGCCGATCGCGCTGAGCCCGAGCTTGCTCGGCAGCCGGGGGTTGTCGGTGTCCGGCAGGAACATGTTCTCCTCGCCCTGCCATAGCGAGATGTTGTGGTGGCAGCCGTTGGCCGACACGCCCATGAACGGCTTGGGCATGAAGCAGGGGAATGCCCCCAGCTCCCGCCCGACCTGGCGGCAGATCTGCCGGTAGGTGGTGAGCCGGTCGGCGGTCTGCTCGGCCCGGTCGAACTCCCAGTTCAGCTCGAGCTGGCCGGGGGCGTCCTCGTGGTCGCCCTGGATCATGTCAAGCCCCATCGCCTTGCTGTACTCCAGCACCTTGTGGATCAGCGGCTGCAGCTCGGCGAACTGGTCGATGTGATAGCAGTAGGGCTTGGTCTTGCCGTCGACCGACGGCGTGCCGTCCGGGTTGAGCTTGAGCCACATCATCTCCGGCTCGGTGCCGACCCGCAGGTGCAGCCCGGTCTCCGCCTCGAACGCCTGGTGGATCCGGTGCAGGTTGCCGCGGCAGTCGGAAGCCAGGTAGCCGCCGGGGTCAACCTCCTCTTCCCGGTTCCGGAACAGGGTGCAGAAGACCCTGGCGACCTTGGGATCCCAGGGCAGCTGGCAGAACGTCTCCACGTCCGGCACCCCGACGAGCTCGGACGCCTCGGGCCCGTAGCCGATGTACTGGCCGTGCCGGTCGGTGAAAAGGTTCGCGGTAGAGCCGTAGACCAGCTGGAAGCCGCGCTCGGCGATCCGCTCCCAGTGATCGGCCGGGACTCCCTTGCCCATGATCCGCCCGGTGACCGAGACAAACTGGTAGTAGATGTAGCTGATCCCCTTGACGTCAATCTCCGCCCGGACGCGCGCGACCGCGTCGGCGCGACCATCAGAGCCAACGAACCGTTCGAGGTCTGTGCTCACGGAGCCTCCTAAACGGTCATCCCCGGCGCGCCGGATCAGCGGCCGGAGCGAGACGTCGCGATTCACGGACAGTAAACTCCGTATCATGGGAGGATACAATAAGTTCCCTGGCCCAGATTCTGGCCAGCGTCCAGCGAGGCGGTTAGCGCTGGCCAGGACCAGGCGCCAGCGGCCGGGCTCGGGCTCGCAGCCGGGCCGGATGCCCGGGAGTCCGGGCATGCCAGGCCGCCGTGACGGCCGAGGGGACGGTATCTGATGGCGCAGCTCGCCGGCCCGGCGGTACCGGGCGCCGAAGCCGCGCAGGCCTACCAGGGGCAGCCCATGCCGCTGCCCGCCGGAGAGGGCCAGGGCCTGGCCGGGCACGACGCGCTCGGCGACGCCCTCGGCGCGGTCATCGCCGAGCGGGTCAGGGAGTTCCGGCTGCAGCTCGGGCTGACCGTTGGCCAGCTCGCCGAGCTGACCAGCCTGTCCAAGGGCATGTTGTCGAAGATCGAGAACGCCCAGGCATCGCCGAGCCTGGCGACCCTGGCCCGGCTGTCCGAGGCGCTGAAGGTTCCTGTTACCGCCTTTTTCCGCGGCCTGAACGAGGAGCAGGACGTCCTGTTCGTCAAGGCAGGCCGCGGCCTCGACATCGGGCACAAGGGGGCCGGCCCGGGGCACCGCTACCAGTCGCTCGGCACCATGCGCGCGCCGCACAACACACTGGAAACACTGCTGGTCACGCTCACCCAGCGGGCCGACACGTTCCCGCTCTACCAGCACGCGGGCACCGAGCTGATCTACATGATCGCCGGCCGGCTTGAGTACCTCTACGGCAGCTCGCGGTACCTGCTGGAGCCCGGGGACGCGATCCAGTTCGTCGGCGAGGTGCCGCACGGCCCGAGCGCGCTGATCGAGCTGCCGATCCAGTTCCTCGCGGTCAAGTCGATCCAGTCGGCGAACTGATGGAGGCTGAGCGCGGCACGGTGCCGCCAACATGTTTACTGCAGGTGGACAGGGTTTCATCCCGAGCGTAACCTATGCGTCGGGCGGATCTTGGCCACCCACCGCCGTGCGGGGAGGCGAACAGTCGTGCAACGGAGCACGAACGGTCACCGGCCTGGCCGCCGGCGGCCTGCCTATCCCGCAAGGTACTCCGCATTCGGCCTGCTCCGCCACGGCCTGACCCGCCAGGACTGGCCGCCGGCCTGGCAGCCGCGGCCGATGAAGGCCAGCTATGACGTCGTGATCATCGGCGGCGGCGTGCACGGCCTGGCCGCCGCCTACTACCTGGCAGCGAACCACGGGATCACCGACGTGGCCGTGCTGGACAAGGGGTACCTGGGCTCGGGCGGATCGGGCCGGAACACCGCCATCCTGCGGTCCAACTACCTGACGCCAGAGGGCGTCAGGTTCTACGACCGCTCGATCAAGCTCTATCAGCGGCTCGCCGCCGACCTCGACTTCAACGTCATGTTCTCGCAGCGGGGCCACCTGACCCTCGCGCACAGCGACGCCTCGCTGCGGACCATGCGCTGGCGCGCCGAAGTCAACAAGATCGAGGGCGTCTCGTCAGAGGTCATCGGGCCGGCGGAGGTCAAGCGCCTGGTCCCGTACCTGGATGTCAGCGAGGCCGCGCGCTATCCCGTGCTGGGCGCGCTGTGGCACCCGCCTGGCGGCATCATCCGGCACGACGCGGTCGTCTGGGGATATGCCCGCGGTGCCGCCGCACTGGGCGTGCACCTGCACCAGAACACCGAGGTCACCGGGATCGATGTGGCCGGCGGGCAGGTGCGCGGCGTGCGCACCAGCCAGGGCGACATCGCCACCAGGACCGTGCTGAACGCCACCGCCGGATGGTCCACCCTCATCTCGGACATGGCAGGCGTTCCCCTGCCGATCCAGACCTTCCCGCTGCAGGCGGCGGTCACCGAGCCGGTCCGGCCGTTCCTCGGCACCGTGATCGTGTCCGGCACGCTGCATGTCTACGTCAGCCAGACCGACCGCGGCGAGCTTGTCTTCGGCGCGAGCGTCGACCCCTTCACGTCCTACTCGATGCGCGGCTCGCTGGAGTTCATCGAGGGCCTGGCCGGCCACGTGCTCGAGCTGATGCCGTCCCTGACCAAGGTGCGCGTGCTGCGCCAGTGGGCGGGCCTGTGCGACATGACACCGGACTTCTCGCCGGTGATGGGCCGCACCCCGGTGGACGGGTTCCTGACCGACGTCGGCTGGGGCACGTACGGCTTCAAGGCGGGGCCGGTATCCGGCGAGGCGATGGCCGAGTGCATCGCGACCGGCCGGACTCCGGACATCATCGCGGCCTTCGGCCTCGGCAGGTTCGCCGACGGCGCGCTGGTGGGCGAGAAGGGTGCGGCCGCCGTCGGCCACTGAGAGATGCGAGAGACCTGCTGATGATCCTGCTGCCCTGCGCCTGGTGCGGCCCCCGGGACGCCGCCGAGTTCCATCATGTCGGGGAGGCGGTAGCGCGGCCCGACCCGCGGACGGCGACGCCCGCGCAGTGGCGGGCGTACCTCTACCTGCGCGCCAACCCGTGCGGCTGGACCGTGGAGACCTGGTATCACCGGATGGGCTGCCGCCGGTACTTCACGATCGAGCGGCACACGGAAACCAACGAGATCAGGACCGCCACCGTGGCGGGGGCGGCCGGACCGGCGGGGGCGGCCGGATGAGCGCCGGCCGCGCCGCGCGCGGCGCCAGCCCCGGCCCGGGCTCCGCGCCGATGCGGCTGTCCCCGCAGCCCGGCGAGGTGATCGACCGCTCCGCGGAGCTGAGCTTCCGCTGGAACGGGCGGCAGTACCCGGCGTACCAGGGGGACACGATCATCTCCGCGCTGGCCGCCGCCGGCCAGCGCGTCTTCTCCCGTAGCCTGAAATATCACCGGCCGAGGGGCCTGCTCACCGCCTGCTTCCACGACCCGGGCTGCATGGTGCAGGTCGGTGACGAGCCGAACGTGCGGGGAGCCCACCGGCTGGTATCCGACGGCATGACGGTGAGTTCGCAGAACACCTGGCCGTCCCTGCGGCTCGACGCGAAAGGCGTCAACCGGCTGGCCGGCCGCTTCCTCACCGCGGGCTTCTATTACAAGACGTTCATGCGGCCGCGGGCGCTGTGGCCAGCCTACGAGGCGGTGCTGCGGCGGTTCGTCAACGCCGGCTCCGTCTCGCCGGACACCGCGCCGGAACGGCAGGAAAAGCGCTATGCCCATCCCGACGTCCTCGTCGCCGGCGGCGGGCCCGCCGGGATGGCGGCAGCGGTCGCCGCGGCGCGGGCCGGGGCCAGCGTCCTGCTGGTCGAGGAGGAGCACCGGCTCGGCGGCCACCTGCGCTGGGGCGGCGAGGCCGATCTCGCCGCGCTCGGCGAGCTGGCCGCCCGCGTCGCCGCGGAACCCGGCATCGAGGTGCTGACCAACGCGGTGACGCTCGGCCGGTATGACGGAAACTGGATCGCGGTCCTCGACCGCGGTGCCGGCGACGCGGGCGCGGTCGCGGAACGGCTGGTCAAGGCCCGCGCCAAGACGCTCGTCGTCGCCCCCGGCCTGATCGAGCGGCCGTACGTGTTCAGTGGCAATGACCTGCCCGGGGTAATGCTTTCCACCGCGGTGCGCAGGCTGATCAGCCTGTATGCGGTCAAGCCGGGGGAGCGGGCGGTGGTGCTGACGGCCAACGCCGACGGCGACGCCGCGGTGGCCGACCTGAAGCGGGCCGGCGTCGAGGTCGCGGCCGTGCAGGACGCGCGGCTGGGCGGCGACGTGATAGCGGCGCACGGGCGCAACGGGGTGCGGGCCGTCGAGCTCGCCGACGGCACGAAGATCAGCTGCGACCTGCTGGTCACGGCGGCCGGCTGGACCGCGCCGACAGCGCTGCTGAACGCCGCGGGCAACCGGCCGGTGTACAGCGCCCGGGCCGCCAGGTTCCTGCCCGACATGGCCAGCCTGCCCGAGGACGTGCTGGTCACCGGAGGCCTCGCGGGCGATGGCGGGCTGGCCGAGCTGACCCAGCATGCCGCCGCCACCGGCGCCGAGGCAGCGCGCCGGGCCGGCCGCATCCGCCGGGCTCGCTCGCTCGCCGGGCCAGCGGGCACGCCGCGGACGGCGGCCGCCGGTCACGGAACCGAGCCGCCCCCGATCCCCGTCCCGGACCTGCCGGTGGACCCGCACCCGGAGCTGTTCGCCGCCCGGTCGAACGAAGGGATGGTCGACTTCAGCGAGGACGTGTCGGCCAAGGACCTGCTCAGCGCGGTCGCGGAGGGCTACGACTCGGTCGAGCTGGCCAAGCGCTACACCACCGCGACCATGGGGCCGCTGCAGGGCAAGCTGGAAACCGTCAACGCGGTCGCGATCGTGGCCGGCGCGACCGGCCGCTCGATAGCGGAGACCGGCACCACCACCTGGCGCCCGCCCTATGCGCCGGTCACCCTCGGCGCCCTCGCCGGGCAGGCGCACGAGCCGGTGCGCTACTCGCCGATGCAGCCGTGGCACGAGGCGCACGGCGCCGTCCCGCTGCTGGCCGGAGCGTGGATCCGGCCGGACGGCTACGGGGACCCGGCCGCCGAGGCGCGGAACGTGCGCGAGCGCGTGGGCATCATCGACGTCACCCCGATCGGGAAGCTGGACCTGCGCGGCCCGGACGTGCCCCGGCTGCTCAACCTGCTCTACGTCAACAAGTGGTCCAAGCTCGGGATCGGCCGGGTCCGCTACGGCGTGATGTGCGCCGAGGACGGCGTCGTGCTCGACGACGGGGTGACCGGCAGGCTCGGCGAAGAGCACTACCTGATGAGCACGACATCATCCGGCGCGGCCACGGTCTGGGAGTGGGCAGAGAACTGGCTGCAGACCGAGCACCCGGACTGGCGGGTGCACGTGACGCCGGTGACCACCGCCTACGCCAGCATGAACGTGGCGGGCCCGCGCTCGCGCAGCCTGATCGAGCGGGTGACCGAGGGCGTCGACCTCAGCAACGAGGCGTTCCCTTACATGCACGTGCGAACCGGCCGGATCGCCGGCGTCGACGACTGCGTGCTGTGGCGGATCGGCTTCACCGGCGAGCTGAGCTACGAGCTGCACGTCCCGGCCGGCTTCGGGCTGCACGTGTGGCAGACGCTGCTGGAGCGCGGCGCCGACCTGGGCGTCGCGCCGTTCGGCGTGGAGGCGCAGCGCATCCTCAGGCTGGAGAAGGGCCACCTCATCGTCGGCCAGGACACCGACGGGCTGACCAGGGCGTTCAGCGCGGGGCTGGACTGGGCGATCAAGCTGGACAAGGAAGATTTCGCCGGCCAGCCGGAGCTGGCCTGGCAGCTGGCCGGCGGGGTCGGCGAGCGGCTGGTCGGGGTGCAGCCGGCGGACGGCTCAGTGCTGCCCGCGGAGGCAAGCCAGATCATCGACGGCGGCCGGATCGCGGGCCGGATCACCTCCAGCCGGATGTCCCCCGCGCTCGGCCGGTCGATCTGCCTGGCGCTGGTCGATGCGCGCCTGGCCGAGCCGGGAACGTGGCTGACGATCCGGCTGCCGAGCGGGCAGCAGGTCCAGGCACTGGTGACGCCGCACCTGGCGCACGTCGACCCGGACGGGGGGCGGATGCGTGTCTGAGCCAGTGGCCAGGAGCCCGATCGCGCCCGCGCCGCCGGTGACCGTCGTCGCCGGGTGGGAGGTGAGCGGCAGGCGCGCGAGCGCCGGCCGCACCGAAACGGGCGTGACCATCACCGACTGCACCCCGCTGGCCAAGGTCCAGCTGCGGGCGCCGGTGGCCGGCCGGGCGGCCGCGGCGGTCGGCGTGCCGTTCGGCCGGGCGGCCAGGGATGCCGCGGGCGCGCTGGTGGTGGGATCGGGGCCCGGCGAGTGGCTCCTGCTGGGGCCTCCCGGTCACGCCACGGCGCTGGCCGCCGGACTGGACAAGATCGCCGCGCAGGCCGGTGACGAGCCAGTGACGTGGGTGGATCTCACCCACGGCCGGGCACTGATCAGGCTCACCGGATCCCGGGCGGCCGGCGCGGTCGGCAAGCTCTGCGGCATAGACCTGTCGGATGACGTCACGCCGGACGGCGCGGCGTTCCGGTCCTCGGTCGCCAGCCTCGCCACCGACGTGATCCGCGACGACCTTGCCACCCGCTCCTACCTGCTGCACTGCGAGCGGTCCTCCGGCCAGTACCTGTTCGACATGCTGCTGCGCTCGGGCGCCGAGTTCGGCATCGAGATAGACGGCTTGCAGCCCCCCGGAATATGAGGAGTCGTGCGTAATGGCAGTCCCGACCGATCTTGACATCGCCCGCAAAGCCCTGCTGAAGCCCCTGGACGACATCGCCTGCGAGATCGGCGTCGGCAGTCACCTGCTCGAACCGCACGGCGAGCACGTCCTGAAGATCAAGCTCGCCGCCATCGACGAGCTGGCCGACGCCCCGAGGGCAAAGTACGTGGTGGTCACCGCGATCACCCCGACACCGCTCGGGGAGGGCAAGACCACCACGACCGTCGGCCTCGGGCAGGGATTCAAGCACATCGGCAAGCGCGCGACGGTGACGATCCGGCAGCCCTCGATGGGCCCGACCTTCGGGATCAAGGGCGGGGCGGCCGGCGGCGGATACAGCCAGGTGGTCCCGATGGAGGTGCTGAACCTGCACCTCACCGGGGACATGCACGCCGTGACCGCGGCGCACAACATGCTCGCGGCGATGATCGACAACCATCTCTACCAGGGCAACGCGCTGGGCATCGACCCGAACGAGATCACCTGGCGCCGGGTGCTCGACGTCAACGACCGGGCGCTGCGCAACATCGTGATCGGGCTCGGCCCGCGTGCCGACGGCGTGACCAGGCAGACCGGGTTCGACATCACCGCGGCGTCCGAGGTGATGGCGACGCTCGCGCTGGCGAGCTCGCTCGATGACCTGCGGCAGCGGCTCGGCCGGATCGTGGTCGGCTACACCTCGGCCGGCTCCCCGGTCACCGCCGAGGAGCTCAGCATGGCCGGGTCGATGGCCGTGATCCTGCTCGACGCGATCAAGCCGAACCTGCTGCAGACCCTGGAGAACACGCCGGTACTCGTGCACACCGGGCCGTTCGGCAACATCGCCACCGGCAACTCCTCGGTGGTGGCCGACCTGATCGGGATCCACACCGGAGACTTCCTCGTCACCGAGGCCGGGTTCGGCGCCGACATGGGTGCCGAGCGGTTTTTCAACATCAAGTGCCGCAACTCCGGGCTTGCCCCGGATGCCGCGGTGGTCGTCGCCACGGTGCGCGCGCTGAAGGTCCATTCCGGCAAGTACAAGATCGTCGGCGGCCGGCCGCTGCCGGAGGACCTGCTCCGCGAGAACCCGGATGACGTGCTGGCCGGCGCGGCGAACCTGCGCAAGCAGATCGAGAACGTCCGGCTGCACGGCGTGCCGGCGGTGGTGGCGATCAACGCGTTCCCCACCGACCATCCGTCCGAGCACCAGGCGATCCGCGAGGCGGCCGAGGAGATGGGCGCGCGCGCCGCGGTCTGCACGCATTTCGCCGACGGCGGCCGCGGCGCTACCGAGCTGGCCGAGGCGGTGGCCGAGGCCGCCGCCGAGCCGTCCGGCTTCCGGTTCCTCTACCCCGACCAGGCCAGCCTCCGGGAGAAGATCGAGACCGTCGCGGCGAAGGTGTACGGCGCGGACGGCGTCGACTACTCGGCGCAGGCCGGCAAGCAGCTGGACCGATACGAACGGGCCGGGTTCGGGCGGCTGCCGGTCTGCATCGCCAAGACGCACCTGTCGATCTCCTCCGACCCGGCGCTGAAGGGAGCGCCGACCGGATGGCGGCTGCCGGTGCGGGAGGTGCGCGCCTCGGCGGGCGCCGGTTTCGTCTACCCGATCTGCGGCGAGATCCGGACCATGCCCGGTCTTGGCACCAGCCCGGCCGCCACCCGCATCGACATCGACGACGAAGGTGAGATCCTGGGATTGTCATGATTTCGCGTCCGGCCTGGCCGGCCGGGCACATGGAGGACGTTAACTGCTGAGACACGCCGCATATCTGCAGTGAACGCGGGCCGCGACGGCTTGCCGTCCTCTTCCGTACGCCAGAGGTCAGGCGTACTGTCGGCAACGTGTAGTGCAGGTGAACATCGTCCACTCTCGTGAGTTCGCGGCCGGAGCAAAGGGGTCCATGGTGAGCCAGCAGAAGATGTGGGGTGCCGAGCAGTACTGGGGACTTGGCTATGACTGGGATCCGGACTGGGTACTGACCGACCGGCACAAGGAGCTGCGGGCCACCCTGATCGACCTGTGCCAGCAGGAGATGCGGGAGAACGCGAAGCGCTCGGACGACGAGCTGAAGTTCCCGCGCCGGAACCTGGAGCTGCTCGGCGAGCACGGGTTCCTCGCGCTGACCGTCCCCGAGGAGTACGGTGGCCTCGGCGAGAACCACGTGGCCTACTCCATGGTCTGCGAGACGATCGCGCGCTACGGCTGCGCGTCGACGGCCATGTGCTACGTCATGCACATGGGCGCGGTGAACGCGATCATGCTGCGCGCCACACCCGCGCTGATCGACAAGTACATCCGGCCGCTCGGCTCGGGGAAGATCGGCACCCTGTCGTATTCCGACCCGGAGACCGGCAGCCACTTCTGGTACCCGATCTCCTCCGGCGCGCAGCGCGTCAACGGCGGGTTCAAGGTACGGAAGAAGGCGTCCTGGACCACCTCGGCCGGATTCGCCGATTTCTACGTGGTGCAGACCACGAGCCCGGACTTCAAGGGCTATGACGACCTGTCGGTGTTCGTCGTCGACGCCGAGGACGCGCACGCCCAGCCGGCCCTCTGGGACGCGCTCGGCCTGCGCGGCAACCAGTCCGGCGGCCTCGACATCTCCTCCGAGCTGCCCGCCGAGCAGATCGTCGGGCCGGTCGGCGACGGCGCGGAGTCCAACGACGAGTCGGTCGACCCGTGGTTCCTGCTCGGCTCGTCCTCGGTGTGGAACGGCATCTCGATGGGCGCGATCGACATCGCCAAGCGGCACACGACCCGCAAGCGGCACGTCGACGTCGGCCTCCGGGTGTGCGACTACCCGACGATCCAGGACTACGTCGGCGAGGCCGTGATCGACACCAACGCCTCCCGGGTCTTCACCGTGTCGGTGGCCGAGGCGTTCGACCGGGCGACCGACAGCAACCGGCGCTCCCTGCAGCCGGGCACCACGGCGCGGGCGCAGTTCCTGCACTGGGGCTGGCAGATCAAGTTCGCCGCGGCGAAGAACGTCGCCCACGTGGTGGACAAGATGCTGCACGCCTGCGGCGGCTCCGGGTACAAGCGCGACATGGAGCTCGAGCGCTACCTGCGGGACGGCAAGGCCGGCTGGGTGATGGGACCGACCAACGAGGTGCTGCGCCAGTTCGTCGGCAAGTCGGCGCTGCTCGGCTTCGAGGTGCTCGACTACTGGAACCAGCACGTCAACGAGCGCGCGATCGCCAACGAGACCAAGAAGCTGGACGCCAAGGGGAAGCGGGCGCTGGCCGAGAAGCTGCTCGCCGAGGCCGCTGAGGGCGAGGCCAAGGAGCCGATCGGAAGGTGATCCCGCCGTGACGGTCACCGAGCGTCCCCGGCTGATCCTGCCCGGCCTGGTGCCTGCCGACCCGCGGCTTGAGCGGTACCGGGTCCGCCCGGGGGCCGTCACGGCGGTGGAACTCGGCCAGGGCGACGAGATCACGGTGATCGACCCGGACGGCAGGCAGCGCGGCGAGCTCACCGTCCTGCAGCCGGGCGGCGGGGGCTTCGCGGCGCTCGGCGCCACCGCGGACGGGCCGGCCACGGTGCTGCGGGCGCTGGCCACGTACCGCATGAACGAGGCCACCGTGGCCAGCGACCTGGCTCAGCTGGCGGCCCGCGGCCTCCTGGGCGGCGCCACCGCGGTGACCCTGTTCGGCGAGTGGTCGCCGCCGGGGACGCGGGCCAGCTTCACCACCGCCGAGCCGGTCACCTGCGTGGTCGCGGCGCCCGGCGGGCTGATGCCGGTCGACGCCGGGAACCCGCCGTCGGAGCTGGCCATCGAGGTGCGGCGGGTGAACCCGCGGCCGCCCGGCCAGCCGCGGCTGCCGCCGCCGCTGGCCGACCCGGTGCTCGACTTCCGGGTGGGGTCATCGACCGCGGTGGCGTATGAGGTCACGGTCGGCCAGTACATCCAGGTCATCGACGTCGAGGGCCGGCAGTGCTCGGATTTTCTGGCCTTCGACGGCCGGCGGCTGGCCGACGGGACCGAGCGCGGGCTCGACGCCACCACCACGCGCAACCTGATGGGCAGCGCGTACCCGCAGCCCGGCCTGTTCGGCAAGTTCTACGACCAGGACATGCGGCCGCTGGTCGAGGTGGTGCGGGACACCGTGGGCAGGCACGACACGTTCGCGCTGGCCTGCAACGCCAAGTACTACGAGGACAAGGGCTATCCAGGCCACGTCAACTGCACCGACAACTTCAACGCCGAGCTCGGTTCTTACGGCATTGCCGCGCGGCGCGGCTGGCCGGCCCTGAATTTCTTCTACAACACCTTCTTCGACGAGGCCAACCAGCTCCTGTTCGACGAGCCGTGGTCGCGCCCCGGCGACTATGTGCTGCTGCGGGCGATGACCGACCTGGTCTGCGCGTCCTCGGCCTGCCCCGACGACATCGACCCGGCGAACGCCTGGAACCCCACCGACGTGCACGTCCGCCTCTACCCGGCGAAGCGGAGGTTCTCGATGGCTATCGCCCGCCGCGTCACCCCGGACAGCGAGCCCGAGCTGACCAGGGAAACGGCGTTCCAGCCGCGCTGGTCCGCGCTGACCGGGCAGCTGGCCGAGTACCGCGGCTACTGGCTGCCGGCCAGCTTCGACAACCACGGTGCGGTCGACGAGTACTGGGCCTGCCGTGAGGGCGCGGTGGTGATGGACCTGTCCCCGCTGCGCAAGTTCGAGGTGGTCGGCCCGGACGCCGAGGCACTGCTGCAGGCGGCGGTCACCCGCAACATCAGGAAGCTCGCCACCGGCCAGGTGGTCTACACCGCCCTGTGCAACGAGACCGGCGGCATGCTGGACGACGCCACGGTGTTCCGGCTCGGCCCGGACGCGTTCCGGTTCGTCGGCGGCGACGAGTACGACGGCATCTGGCTGCGCCAGCTGGCCGCGCGGCACGGCCTCGACCAGGTGTGGGTGAAGCACTCGACCGATCACCTGCACAACATCGCGGTGCAGGGCCCCAGGTCGCGGGACCTGTTGCGGGAGCTGGTGTGGACGCCGCCGACCCAGCCGGCCTTCGCCGATCTCGGCTGGTTCCGGTTCGCGATCGGCCGCGTCGGCGGCCCGGCCGGCCTGCCGCTGATCGTCTCCCGCACCGGGTACACCGGCGAGCTCGGCTACGAGCTGTGGTGCCATCCGCGGGACGCGCTGGCGCTGTGGGACGCCGTCTGGGAAGCGGGCCAGGCCCACGACCTGACGCCGCTCGGGCTTGAGGCGCTGGACATGCTGCGGATCGAGTCCGGCCTGATCTTCGCCGGCTATGAGTTCTGCGACCAGACCGACCCGTTCGAGGCGGGCATCGGGTTCACCGTGCCGCTGAAGACCAAGGAAGACGACTTCACCGGCCGTGCCGCGCTGGAGCGGCGGAAGGCCGCCCCGCAGCGGACCCTGGTCGGCCTGGAGCTGGACGGCAACGAGACCGCCCGCCATGGCGACTGCGTGCACGCCGGGCGGTCGCAGGTCGGGGTGATCACCAGCGGCACCAGGTCGCCGATCCTGCGCAAGAACATCGCGCTGTGCCGGATCGCGGTGGAGTACGCGGAGATCGGCACCGCGGTCGACGTCGGCAAGCTCGACGGGCACCGCAAGCGGATCCCGGCCCAGGTGGTCCGCTTCCCGTTCTACGACCCGGACAAGACCCGCCCCCGGTCCTGACGCCGGCGGCCGTCGCGGACCCGGCCGGTCAGCCGGTGGCGGTGTCGGCGACCACGGTGCCGAACCTGCTGCGGTGGAAGATCAGCGGCTCGCCCTGGTAAACCCTGACCCGGTGCACCCGCCCGATCACGATGGCGTGGTCCCCGCTCGGGTACAGGTGCTCGAAGGTGCATTCGATATGGGCGATGCAGCGATCGAGCAACGGCGCGCCGAAGATGCCGACCCAGGCTCGGTGCGCGGTGATCCACGCAGAACAGTACGAGCGGCGGCTCGAGCGAGACCGACGCGAACGAGTTCGCGGTGAGGCCGTAGCGGACGCCGGCCTCATCGCAGGTGGTGACGACGGTCACGCCCGTGGTGAAAGCGCCGACCGCCTGGCGGAAATCCCAGGTGTCGAGCGTTCCTGCCCTGAGCTGACGGGGTGCGACCACGACATCCTCCGGCGAATTGCCTTGAGGGCAACGCAATTGCCTGCTTTGATTCAGTGTAGATGGCCCGCGGCAGAATGAGACGAGCATTACTTGCAACACCATTGCCGCATCGGCAATTACTGGAACTACAACGCCGAGGAGATCAGCGCCGCCCGGTCGAGCAGCAGCTCGACGGCGGCGCGCATCGCCCGCGGGCTGAACCTGACCGCCGGGCCCTGTATCCCCAGAATCGCCGTGAGCCGGCCCGCCCGGTCATGGACCGGCGCGGCTATCGCGTTCAGGTCCTCCTCGCGCTCGCCCAGGGCCTGCGCCCAGCCGCGCTCCCTGACCTGCGCTATCTCGACGTCGAGTACGGCGCGGTCCACGGTGGTCCGGTCCGTGAACGCGGTCAGCTGGCCGGGCCCGAGCTTGCCGCCGTGAGCCAGGAGTACCTTGCCCACCGCGGTCGCGTGCGCGACGCTCGCGCGGCCCACCTCGGCTACGCTCCGCACGGTCAGCCGGCTCTGCACGAAATCGAGAGTGAACGCCTCGTGCTCGCCGGGAACCGACAGCGTCACGGTCTCCCCGACCAGCTTGCCGAGTTCCTCCAGGTAGGGCCGGGCAAGGGAGCGGACGTCGAGTCCCTCGTGCACGGCGTTGGCCAGCCGGACCACCCCGATACCCAGCCGGTACCGGCCGGTGGAGCTGACGTGCTCGACCAGGCCGCCGGCCACCAGCGTGGCGAGAATCCGCGAGATCGTGCTCACGTTGATGCCGGTGCGGCGGGCGATCTCGTTGGTGCCGAGCTCCGTCCTGGCGGCGGCGAGCTCGTCCAGGATGGCGATCGCCCGCTGCACGGCGGCCACCTGACGGGTGGCTGGCATGCCGGTCCTGGCCACGGTACGATGCTCCTAAAGTGGAAATAGTATTTCCCTAAGGGAAATACTAACAGCGGAAATACTAGCGATCCAGGGCCAGTCGCGCCAGCCGGAGAGGGGCGATCCGATGATTCCTGCCCGCAGCCGCTATATGATCGTCGGGGCCGGGATCCACGGCCTGTCCACCGCCTGGCACCTCGCCAGGGAACTCCGGGCCCGCCGCAGCGGCGGCGGCGAGGACATCATCGTCCTGGACAAGCAGGACATCGGCGCCGGGGCATCCGGCATCGCCTGCGGCGTCGTCCGCAATAACTACTTCCAGCCGGCCATGCGCGAGCTGATGGCGCACTCGGTCTCGGTATGGGAGTCGGACCCCGCGGCGTTCGCCTACCACCCGGTGGGCTACCTGCAGATCGCGCCGGAGCCGATGCACGAGGGCGTCGCGAAGATCTACTCCGAGCAGCAGGCCATCGGATATCCGTCGGTGCTGGTCGAGGGAGAGCGCGACTGCCGCGGCTACCTGCTCGGCATGTTCGACGACTGGCGGGCACCGGGGGCCACGGTGATCCTGCACGAGCGCAAGGGCGGCTACGCCAACAACATCCGCTCCCTGCGCGGCCTGGCCGCGAAGGCCGAGGCCGAAGGGGTGCGGATTATCACCGGGGTGCGCGTGACCGGCATCCAGGCGGCCGGCGGCGCGGTGACGGCGGTGCAGACCGACCAGGGCGAGATCGGATGCGACCAGCTCGTCATCGCGGCCGGCCCGTGGATCCGCGACCTGTGGGCGATGCTGGACCTGCCCGCGCAGATCCCGGTGACCGGGCGGGACGGCAGCGTGCAGGCCGGCCGGCCGATGTGGACGTACTGGGCGCTGCAGGAGGGGACGCTCGCCGTCGACCCGGGCTCGTTCACCGACAACGCCGGCTCGGCGCCGCCCGTCGTGCACGTCGACTCCAGCGTGCCGCTGCTGGACGACGCCGACGGCAGCCTGGTCACGGACCAGATGTGGGGCATCTACTACAAGCCCGACGGCTACTTCGGCGGGGTGCAGGGCGGCGCCTCCCCGTATGTCATCGACCGCCCGGCCGCGGAGATCGCCGTTGACCCGTACGGCCCGAAGAGCCCCGAGTTCACCGTGCGGGATGACTTCGTCCGGATGTGGACCTCCGCGCTCGCGCACTGCCACCAGCGCTTCGTGGGCAAGCGGGACGCCTACCGGCACGAGCCGACCGGCGGGATCGGCGCGTTCACCCCGGACAGCTTCCCCGTGTTCGACGTCTTCCGGCAGAACGCCTACGTCATCGCCGACTCCAACCACGGCTACAAGATGATCGGCGTCGGCGCGCTGGCGGCGAAGGAACTGCTCGGCGAGCCGCAGGAGCTGCTGGCCCCGTTCCGGTTCGACCGCTACCGCACCGGCCAGCTGCATCCGACCAGCAACTCGCCGTTCCCCTGGAGCTGACCCGGCCGCGGAGAACAGGCGGCGTCACTCGGCGGGGACCGCCGCCTCCTCCCTGAGCAGTGCCATCTGCTCGGCCGACGGCATGTCCGGCACCTCCTCGCGGAAGGTGATCCGCGCCTTGTCCTGCACGATCCGGCGGTAGAAGAACAGCAGCACGGAGCCGACAAGCACGCCGACGCCGATGAACATGTCGGTGCTGTTCCCGTAGCCGGTCAGCGACGGGTTCGCGATGCCGAATGCGATGAGAACCGCGTTGAACACGGCGAGCACTGCGGCGATACCGACCCAGATCGGTCCTACCTTGATCGGCCGCGGCCAGTTCGGGCGGTCCCTGCGCAGCAGCAGGAAGCCGGTCAGCGCGAGGACGTGGGCCAGGACATATCCGATGTTGCTCATGTACAGGATGGCCAGGTTGCTGGAGATCAGCAGGACCAGCAGCACGTTCACGATAAGGTCGACGGTCATCGCCCGGGCCGGGACGTGGAAGCGGTTGAGGTGATAGAGCTGCTTCACCGTCATGTCGTCCCTGGCGATCCCGTACAGCGCACGCGATCCGTCGGCGGTCGAGGAGATCATCGACAGGAACAGGCTTCCGATGAGCAGAATGATCATCACGTTCGCTGGACCGCTGCCCACGATCTTGGTCAGCGCCGGCACGTAGAACTGGCCCTCGGCGCCCGTGGCCGGCGCGCCGGTGACGCCGCCCAGTCCGAGCGGGAACAGCAGGAACACCAGCAGCGTGAACATCGCGGCCGAACGCAGCGCGATGGTGGTGTCCCGCCGCGTGTCGTGGTATTCGGGGGCGAAGGTCGCGCAGACCTCGGCCGCGTACGCCGACCAGCCCATCAGGAACAGGTAGACCATCGCGAGCTTGAAGCCGCTCCAGCCGTGCAGCGCCCAGGTCATGTTGGAGCTGTGCCAGGTCCCGGTGAAATAAGGCAGCACGATGAAGACGAACAGCGGCACCATGAGCCCGGCGCCCGTCACGTACGAGATCCACACTGCGGGGCGGATCCCGAAGACGTTGAGCAGCCAGACGGCAACGATGCAGCCGATAGCGATGATGTGCGGCAGCCCGACGTGGACACTCCCGATGCTGAACCACGTCCAGGTCGAATTCGGGAACCACTGCGCCTGGATCAGGTCGCCGATGACCCTGCCGAAGATCGACAGAACCACCGACCAGCCGATCCAGTAACCGAACGCGCCGATCGGCCCGGCCAGCGAGAACCGCCCGCGCCAGCCCTCGTGCGCATACAGCGAGATCCCGCCGGGCTTGTCCGGGAACATGGAGGCGCTCTCGGCGTAGATCCAGGTCTGCAGCATGCCGACGCCGGCCGAGATACCCCACAGCAGCACCGCGCCCCAGGTGCCCAGCGCGCCCATCGAGAACCCGAGGGACGCGATCAGGAAGCCCGGATTGCACAGGGCTATCACGAACCCGTCCCACCAGCGGAGCGCCTTCAGCAGGTGCCGCTCCTCAACGAATGCCTCAGCCATCTGGGCACCTCCGTTCACCCCAGGTAAACGTTGTTTAGCACGCCCAGTCCGCTGTGTCTATATGGTCGCGACTGCGTAACCTGGCCATTACGCACTGTTCTGCGGCATCGGTCCAGCTGAGTGATCATCGCCCGGCGGCACGTCAGCACGCGGCCTGGCCGGCCGCCGGGCCGACCCTGTCCGGGCCCGGCCGGCCCTGTTCGGGCGGTCGGCCAGCACCTAGACTGCGATGATGCGCGGTGCACAGATCACCGTTCGCTGCGACTGCGGTGAGCTCGGCTACGTCCAGCACGGCGAGCGGTGGACGTGCCACAAGTGCGGGCGCAGGTGGAACACTGGCCAGATCCCCGCGGACGAGTACTGGGGCATCATGCGGGACATGCGGAGGCTGCGGCTCACCGTGATCAGCTCGGCATTGCTGCTCGTCGTGCCCGTAGCCGCGCTCGTCCCGTTCGCCGGGATCCGCATCATGGTGCTGCTGCCGGTCGTCATGGGCTTCTGGTACATGTTCTATATGCCCAGGTGGCGCAGGCAGGTCCGGGAGCGTGCCAGGAGCCTGCGCAGCTGGAAGCTCTACCCCGAGTGACATGCCATGCGGACGCTGCAACGCCGGGCGCCGCTGATCCCGGCCCGGCCCGAAGGCGCGAAGGGCCGCCCGGTCCTGCTGGCCACGCTCGATGTCCCGTTCGATCAGGCCGCGGTGGTCTTCGCCATCGACTCGGCGGTCGAGCTCGGGCAGCGGCTGATCGTCGCCAACTTCGTCGAGCGCGCGCCCTTGCCGCTGTCGGCGATGCTGGGCTACGACGATCTCCCCTACCCCCCTGACCTGGCCGAGTCGCTGCGGGCGCCGGCGCAGCTGGCCCGTTCGCTCGGCATCGACGTCACCAGGCTCCGGGTGAAGAGCTTCCATCCGGTCCAGGCCATGCTGGAAGTCGCCGCCGAGCAAGATGCCGGGATCTTCGTGTTCGGCCCGGACCGGAGCCGGATCTGGCGGCTGCGCTACCGGCGTGCCGCCCGTGCGATCAGGTCCGGGATGACCGCGCTGGTCTGGCTGGCTGACTGAGCCAAGTTCAACGCAGTTTCATCACAGTAAATGGTGCGGGCAGCCGTCAGCGCGGGCGATGGCCGCCCGGCCGGCGGCGCTGGCGTCCGCCTGCTCGTGCCCGCCACCTGCAGCTCGCCCCTGCGGAGCTGCCCAATGACGGGTGACGAGCCGGCCGCAGTCGTGGTCGATACCTTCCCGTGCGTTGTTCGGACCGCTATGGCATCCGGATTGGTGAGATGACGTCACCGGGGCGAATTTTCCTTCGCCCGATGCCGGGTAGTAATCTCCGGCTAAGCAGTCGGCGGTGTCGCAACCGCGGCGCCCGCCCCCCAGCGAGGCGCAGGGAGGCCCGGCGATGGCAGAGACCAGCGATTCGGCCGGGGCGGCGCCCGCTGCGGCGGCAGCCAGGGCAGCAGCCGGCGAGCCGTCCATCACCTCGGTCGAGCATCGCGGCATCGAGCACGTCCCGCACGGCTCCCGGTGGGGCGGGCCGAGCGGCCTGTTCTGGATGTGGGCCGGCGCGGTCTGGAACGTCGAGTACGTGGTCTACGGCGCGCTGGCCGTCGTCGTGTTCGGGCTGTCCTTCGCCCAGGCCGTGCTCGTCATCCTGCTCGGGAACCTGTCGTACGTGCTGACCGGCCTGGCCAGCCTGCAGGGGCCGCAGGCGGGCACGACGGCCTTCGCGATCAGCCGGGCGCCGTTCGGGCCCAGGGGCAATAAGCTGCCCTCTTTCTTCAACTGGATCACCCAGGTCGGGTTCGAGATCCTGGGCATCGCGCTCATCGTGTTCGCCGGGATACTGCTCGCCGCCAAGGCCGGCTTCACGGCCGGCACCGCGGCCAAAGTGATCTTCATTATCCTCGCCGTGGCGATCCAGGCGGTGCTGCCACTGCTCGGGCACGCCGCGGTGCTGCGGGTGCTCAAATGGCTGGCGATCCCGTTCGTCGTGCTGTTCGCCATGATGGCGGCCCTCGCCACGTCCAAGGTCAATCTGCACGTGCCGGCGCACGGCGCGAGCTGGGGCGCCCTGACCATCTTCCTGGCGCTGGTCATCTCGGCAGGCGGGCTCGGCTGGACCGAGGACGCCAATGACTACTCCAGGTACCTGCCCCGGGCCACGGACAAGAAGCGGATTGTGCTGGCCGTCGCGCTCGGCACCGCCATCCCGTCCGCGCTGCTGGAGATCCTGGGCGCGGCGGTGGCCACCGGCGTGCCCAGCGCGACGTCGGTCAACGGCCTGATCTCGGGCTTCCCCGGCTGGTTCATCGTGCCCTATCTGATCTTCGCCATCTTCCAGCTGTTCGCGATCAACACCCTGGACCTGTACTCATCCGGAGTGACGCTGCAGAGCCTGGTGCCCAGGCTGAAGCGGCTGCATTGCGTGGCCATCGACACGGTCGTCTGCGGCGCTCTTGCCGCGTACGCCGTGTTCTCCGCCGACTTCTTCCGGCTGCTGACCGACTTCGTCCTGTTCATCATCTTGTGGCTCGGCCCCTGGTGCGCGATCTACCTGGTCGACAGCTACCTGCGCAGGAACCGCTATGACCATGACGCGCTGCTGGCCGAGCGCGGCGGCCGCTACTTCTCCAGCGGCGGCTTCCACTGGCCGGCGATCGTCGCCCAGCTGCTCGGCATGGCCGCCGCCGCGCTCTGGCTGAACGCCTACTCGCCGTACGTGGGCTACCTGGCGAGCAGGTACGGCGGCCCGTTCGGCTCTGACTTCAGCGTGTTCATCGGGCTGATCGTCGGCGGGGGCGTGTACTGGCTGCTCGCCGGGAGCGCGGTGCGGGCCGAGGGCGCGGCCACGCCGCCCCCGGCGGCGTGACGCCAGACCTGGGCGGCCGGGCGGGCTTGGCTCGTTATCGCTGATCTTGATCTTCCCGGCGGATGCGGCAGTGGCTCCGGCCGCGCCGCGTTGCCCCTGGCCGCCCGGCGCGAGACGCTGATCCTCATGACAGCCTCAGCTTCGCGGCCGCCATCACCGGACGGCCCGGCGGGCCCGCCGGGCACCGGGGGGCTGGCGGAGTTCAACGGGCTGCCCGCGGGCGCGGCCCGGCGGGCGCTGCTGGCGTGCTGCTCGTCGCAGCGCTGGGCCGGCGACGTGGCGGCCGGCCGGCCGTTCCCGTCCGCCGCGGCGCTGCTGCGGTGCTCCGACGCCGCGGTGGCCGGCCTGGCGCCGGCTGACCTGCGCGAGGCGCTGGCCGGGCATCCGAGAATCGGCGAGCGGGCCGGCGCCGGCGGCGGCTGGTCACGGCAGGAGCAGGCGGGCGTGGCCGGCGCGGAGACGGCGACGCTGCACGCGCTTGCGGCCGGCAACGAGGCCTATCAGCGGCGGTTCGGGCATGTCTACCTGGTCTGCGCGACCGGCCGGACCGCGGCCGAGCTGCTGGCCCTGCTCCGGGCGCGGCTGGGGAACGAGCCAGGCGCGGAATGGGACGTCGTGCGGTCCGAGTTGCGGAAGATCAACCGCATCCGGCTCGGCAAGCTGCTCGGTGGCGACAGCGGCCGCGAGAGCGGCGGCGCCGGCAACGGCGGCGGCGCCGGCAACGGCGGCGGCGCATGAGCCGGGTCAGCATGGTCACGACGACCGACGCCGACGGGCGGGCGCGCGACCTCGGCCCCGCGGTGCTGCCGCCGGGCAGCTACCGGCTCGTCTTCGGCACCGGGGCGTATTTCGCCGCCCGCGGCATCGCGCCCGCGTTCTTCCCCGAGGTGTCCGTCACGTTCCTGGTGGACGGCGGCACCCCGCATTACCACGTGCCGCTGCTGCTCAGCCCGTTCGCCTACTCGACCTACCGCGGGAGCTGACCATGGCCATCGTCCTGGGCCCCCACCAGTACGGCAAGGCGGAGACCCGGGTCGTCAGGATCGTCAGGGACGGTGACCGGCACGAGATCCGCGACCTCAACGTCGGCACGTCGCTGCGCGGGGACTTCGCCGATGCCCACGTGCGCGGCGACCAGGCGCACGTGCTGCCCACCGACAGCCAGAAGAACACCTGCTTCGCGTACGCGAAGGAGAAGGGCGTCGGTGAGATCGAGGACTTCGCGCTGGACCTGGCCCGGCATTTCGCCGGCGACATCGAGTCGGTCCGCGAGGCGCGGGTCGAGATCGAGGAGTACCGGTGGGAGCGGGCCAGCGTGGCCGGGGCCGGGCACCCGCATACCTTCGTCCGCGCCGGGCAGGACGTCCGCACCACGGCGGTGACCGTGCGGGACTCCGTGCCGGATCCGGCGGGCCGTCCCGGCCCGCGGGCCTGGGTGGTGTCCGGGCTGCGGGATCTCGTGCTGCTGAAATCGACCGGCTCGGAGTTCTCCGGCTTCCTGACCGACCGTTACACGACGCTGCCGGAGACCAGCGACCGCGTCATGGCCACCTCCCTGACGGCGCGATGGCGGTACGCGAGTGACCCGGTGAGCTGGAGTGCCGCCCATGCCGGGATCCGGCAGGTCCTGATCGAGCGGTTCGCCGGGGTGCACAGCCTGGCGCTGCAGCAGACCTTGTGGGAGATGGGGAAGGCGGCGCTGGCGGCGCACGCCGAGGTGGCCGAGATCAGGCTGTCGGCGCCGAACCGGCATCACTTCCTCGCCGACCTGGGCCCGTTCGGCCTGGAGAACCCCGGCGAGGTGTTCTATGCCGCCGACCGGCCCTACGGCCTGATCCAGTGCTCAGTGGTCCGCGAGGACGCCCCGCCGCCCGGCCCGTGCTGGGACCTGAGCACCGCCTTCGCCTGACCGGCCGGGAGCGAGCTGAACGGAGCACTTCGGCGGTTCTCGCCGGTGGAGTTGGCGTTACCCATGCCCGGTGCCGGGGAGGATGGAGTCCGAGGAGCGACTCGTGGACTTCATTCAGCCGGTCAGCTGGGCCGACGCCCTGGCGGTCAAGGCGGCGACGCCGGCCGCGCTGCCCGTGGCGGGCGGCACCGACGTCATGGTCGAGCTGAACTTCGACGCGCGCCGCCCGGAAACGCTGCTCGACCTCACCAGGGTCTCCGAACTCGCCGGCTGGGATACCGATGACGGCCGGATCAGGCTCGGCGCGGCCGTCACCTACAGCCAGCTCATCGACGATCTCGGCGGCAGGCTGCCCGGCCTGGCGATGGCCGCCCGCACCGTTGGCTCGCCGCAGATCAGGAACCGCGGCACGGTCGGCGGCAACCTGGGCGCCGCGTCCCCGGCCGGCGACTGCCACCCTCCGCTGCTCGCGGCCACCGCCGAGATCGAGATCCACTCGGTGCGCGGCACGCGGACGATCCCCGCCGAGGACTTCTACACCGGCGTCAAGCGCAACGCGCTCATGCCCGACGAGCTGATCAGGGCCGTCCTGATCGCCCCGTCCGACGGCCCGCAGCAGTTCAGCAAGATCGGGACCCGCAACGCGATGGTCATCGCGGTCGCCGCGTTCAGCCTGGCCCTGCACCCGGGCAGCCGCGCCGTCGGGACCGGCATCGGCTCGGCCGCCCCGACCCCGCGCCGGGCGAAGAGCGCCGAGAGCTTCCTGGCCGCCGCGCTCGCCGAGACCGGCCTCTGGGAGTCACCGGCGGACCTGCCCAGGGCGATCACCGGCGAATTCGCCCGGCTGGTCAGGCAGGCGGCCGAGCCCATCGACGATGTCCGCGGTACCGCCGCGTACCGCCTGCACGCCCTCGGCGTCATGGCCGCCCGCACCCTGACCTGGGCCTGGCACGACTACCGCCACAATGGCCGAGCGACGGGAAGGGGCTGACCGGCGGATGCACGTCATGATGACTGTCAACGGCGAGCCCAGGCAGGCCGACGACGTCTGGCCCGGCGAGAACCTGCTCTACGTGCTGCGCGAGCGCCTCGGACTGCCCGGCTCGAAGAACGCCTGCGAGCAGGGCGAGTGCGGCTCCTGCACCGTGTACCTCGACGGCGTGCCGGTCTGCGCGTGCCTGGTCGCGGCCGGCCAGGCGGCCGGCCGCAGCATCATCACGGTCGAGGGCCTGGCCAGCGGCGATGCCCTGCACCCCGTGCAGGAGGCGTTCGTCGAGGCGGGCGCCGTGCAGTGCGGCTTCTGCACGCCCGGCCTGCTGGTCGCCGCGCACGACCTGCTGGCCAGGAACGCGCGGCCGTCCGACCTGGAGATCCGCGAGGCGCTGGCCGGCAACCTCTGCCGCTGCACCGGGTACGGCCAGATCCTGGCGGCCGTCCGGGCGGCCGCGGACCGGCTGGCCGCCGGCCCCGCGCAGCCGGGGCAACAGGCGGGCGGCCGGCTGGGGAACCGGCCCAGCGATCCGGAAGGAGAAGCGTGACGTCTCTGGTGATGAACGGATGCGCGGTGGTGACCGTGAACGCGCAGCGGGCCGAGTACGCCACCGGTCATATCCTCGTCGACGGCCAGCGGATCACCGCGGTCGCGCCGGGCCCGGCGCCGACCGGCCTGCCAGGTGCCCGCTACGTCGATGCGGCCGGCTGCCTGGCGACGCCCGGCCTGGTGAACACCCATCATCACCTGTACCAGTGGGCCACCAGGGGGATGGCCGTCGACTCCACCCTGTTCGGCTGGCTGACCGAGCTCTACCCGGTCTGGGCGGGCCTGGACGAGGCCGCGACGCACGCCTCCGCGTCAGCCGCCCTCGCCTGGCTGGCCAGGACCGGCTGCACCACGACGACCGACCACCATTACATCTTCCCGCGGGCCGGCGGTGACCTGCTCGCCGCCACGATCGAGGCGGCCAGGGCGGTCGGGCTGCGGTTTCATCCCAACCGCGGCTCGATGGACCTCGGGCGCAGCGCCGGCGGGCTGCCGCCGGATGAGGTCGTCGAGGACGCCGACGAGATCCTGGCGGCGACGGAGGCCGCGATCGGGGCGTATCACGACGCCTCGCCGGAGTCCATGCTGCGGATCGCGGTCGGACCGTGCTCGCCGTTCTCCGTGACCGGCAGGCTGCTCGCCGGATCGGTCGAGCTCGCCAGGAAACGGCAGGTCCGGTTGCACACCCACGTCGCCGAGACCGCCGACGAGGACGACTACTGCGCGGAGCACTTCGGCTGCACGCCGGTCGAGTACCTGGACTCGCTCGGCTTCCTCGGCAGCGACGTGTGGCTCGCGCATGCCGTCCACCTGGCCGACGACGCGATCGCCCGGCTGGCCGCGACCGGCACCGGCGTCGCGCACTGCCCGTCGTCCAACGCCAGGCTCGGCGCGGGCATCTGCCGCTCCCGCGACCTGCTGGACGCCGGCCTGCCGGTCGGCCTGGGCGTGGACGGCCCCGCGTCGAATGAGGCGAGCTCGCTGCTCGGCGAGGTCCGGGCGGCGACGCTGCTGGCCAGGGCAGTCGGCGGGCCGCAGGCGATGAGCGTGCGCCGCGCCCTGGAGATGGCGACCATGGGCGGCGCCCGGGTGCTGGGCCGGGAGACCGAGATCGGCTCGCTGGAGCCGGGGAAGCTCGCCGACATCGCGCTGTGGCGGCTCGACTCGCTGCCGCAGGCCGGCATCGCCGACCCGGTGGCCGCGCTGGTGCTCGGCGGGCCCGCGCCGCTGGAACTGCTGCTGGTCAACGGCCGGACGGTGGTCGAGCGCGATCACGTCCAGACGGTCGACGAGGACACGGTCGCCAGCGCGGCCAGCGCCGCCGGCCGGGCGCTGCTCGCCGCGGCCGGGATCACGTCATGACCGCGCCAGCCAGGCCGCCGGCGTCGACGGACAGCCGGACCACGGCTGGCGGGATCGGCGTCAGCGCGGCGCGGCCGGACGGCACGCTGAAGGTGACCGGACAGTTCTCGTACGGCAGCGACCTGTGGATGGAGGGCATGCTGTGGGGGGTGACGCTGCGCAGCCCGCACCCCTACGCCAGGATCACCGGGATAGCGATCGGCGAGGCGCTGGCCACCACCGGCGTGCACGCGGTGCTGACCCACGAGGACGTACCCGGCGCCAACGCCTGCGGGCTTGAGCGCCCCGATCAGCCCGTCCTGGCCGAGGACCTGGTCCGCTACCAGGGCGAACCAGTCGCCCTGGTGGCAGCCGACCATCCGGAGATCGCCCTCCGGGCCGCGAAGAAGATCACCGTGGATTACCAGGTCCTGGAGCCGGTCACCGACGCGCGGACGGCGCTCGGCCCCGGTGCCCCCCGGCTGCACCGGGGCGGCAACCTGGTCCGGCACCTCAAGATCCGCAAGGGCGACCCGGCGCCGGCCGCCGACGTGGTCGTCACCGGCGAGTACACGGTGGGGATGCAGGACCAGGCGTTCCTCGGCCCGGAGGCCGGCCTCGCCGTGCCGGACGGCGCGGGCGGCGTCGATCTTTACGTGGCGACCCAGTGGCTGCACGTCGACCAGCGGCAGATCTGCGCCGCGCTCGGGCTGCCGCCGGAGCAGGTGCGGCTGTCGCTGGCCGGGGTCGGCGGCGCGTTCGGCGGCCGCGAGGACCTGTCCATGCACGTGCACGCCTGCCTGCTGGCGCTGCACACCGGCAAGCCGGTCAAGATGATGTACGGCCGCGAGGAGTCCTTCTTCGGGCACGTGCACCGGCATCCGGCCACCATGCGCTACGAGCACGGCGCCAGCGCCGACGGCACCCTGGCCTATGTCCGCGCCGAGATCTACCTGGACGGCGGTGCCTACGCGTCCAGCACCCCGGCCGTGGTCGGCAACGCGGGCACCATGGGCATCGGGCCCTACGTGGTGCCGAACGTGCACGTCGACGCCTACGGCGCCTACACCAACAACCCGCCCTGCGGGGCGATGCGCGGCTTCGGCTCGGTCCAGGCCGCGTTCGGCTACGAGGCGCAGATGGACAAGCTCGCCGCGGCCCTGGGCATGGACCCGGTCGAGCTGCGCTGCCGCAACGCGATGAGCCTGGGCTCCGAGGCGCCGACCGGCCAGATCGTGGACAGCCCGGCGCCGGTCGAGGAACTGCTCCGGCGGCTGCAGGCCATGCCGCTGCCGCCGCCTGACCGGCATCAGGACCACGCGGACCCGCGGGACCTGCGGGACCTGCGGGACCTGCCGGGCGGGGTCTCGAATACGACGCACGGCGAGGATGTGGTCCGCGGGATCGGCTATGCGGTCGCCTACAAGAACGTCGGCTTCTCCGAGGGCTATGACGACTACTCCACCGCCCGGGTCCGGCTGGAGATCAGCGGCGGGCAGCCGACGGTCACGGTTTACACCGCCGCCGCCGAGGTCGGGCAGGGGCTGGTCACCGTCGAGCAGCAGATCTGCCGCACCGAGCTCGGCGTCGAGCACGTCGTGGTGTACCCGCCGGGCACCGCCGTCGGGTCGGCCGGGTCCACGTCGGCCTCGCGGCAGACCTACGTCACCGGGGGAGCCGTCCAGGCGGCATGCGCCAGGGTGCGGGACCGGGTCCTGGCCGCCGTCCAGCAGCGGATCGGCCGCACCGTGGCCGATCTCCGGCTGGCCGACGGCGTGGTGATCTCGGCCGCCGAGGGCACGATCGGCACGCTGGAAGAGGTCATTGGCGGGCAGGCCATCGAGGAGACGGTGCAGTGGCGGCACCGGCCGACCCAGCCGGTCGACCCGGAAACTGGCCAGGGCTTCGCGCACGTGCAGTACGCGTACGCAGCGCACCGCGCCGTCGTCGACGTCGACACCGGCCTCGGCCTGATCAAGGTCGTCGAGCTTGCCTGCACGCAGGACGTCGGCAAGGCGATGAACCCGCAAGCCGTGATCGGGCAGATCCAGGGCGGCACCGCGCAGGGCCTGGGGCTGGCGGTGATGGAGGAGATCCTGGTAACCGGCGGCCAGATCAGGAACCCGTCGTTCACCGACTACCTGATCCCCACGATCCTGGACATGCCGCCGATGCGGATCGAGATCCTGGAGTACCCGGACCCGAACGCCCCCTACGGCCTGCGCGGCGCTGGTGAGGCGCCGACGATCTCCTCCGGGCCCGCCGTCGCGGCGGCGATCCGCGCGGCAACCGGACTCGACCTCCCGCGCATCCCGGTCAAGCCCGAATACATAACGGGTACAGCGTGACGGCTCGCCACGGCCGTCCGGCCGGGCTGGACGGCCGTCCGGCCGGGTTGCATGGCCGTCCGGCCGGGCTGGCGGAGACTGCCATCGCCGAGATCGACGCGATGCTCGCCCCCGCCGACCGGGCTCTCGCCGCTGGCTACCCGGGAGACCGGCCCGGCCGGCAGCCGGTGCACACCGCGTACGTGCCCGCCGACACGTTCGGCCGGGACCTGCCCGCGCAGTGGGGCCGGCGGGCACTGGGAGCGCTGGACAGCTTCGCGCCAGGCCCGGCGGAATTCGCCGCCGCGATGAGCCTGCCAGCGGAGCTTGCCGCCGGGGTGCTGCCGCTGGTCCGCGCCAAGCTGGCCGCCGAGCCGGTCGAGGACCTGCGGCTTGACTTCGAGGACGGCTACGGCGACCGCGGCGACGACGCTGAGGACGCCGACGCGGTCGGCGCGGCCGCCGCGCTGGCCGCCGCCGTGGCGGCCGGGTCGGCGCCGCCGTTCACCGGGCTGCGGTGCAAGAGCCTGGAGCCGGCCACCCGGCACCGGGCGATCAGGACGGTGGACGTCTTCCTGGCCGCGCTGCTCAGCGACGGGCCGCTGCCGCCGGGCTTCACCGTGACCCTGCCCAAGGTCACCTCGGTCGCGCAGGTCGAGGCGATGTCCCACCTGTGCCGGTGGCTGGAGGAGGAGTACCGCCTGGCCAGGGGACGGCTGACCTTCGAGGTCCAGGTCGAGACCCCGCAGGTCATCCTCGGCGCGGACGGCACGGCGGTGATCGCCCGCTGCGTGCACGCGGCGGACGGGCGCCTCACCGGGCTGCACTACGGCACCTATGACTACAGCGCGGCGCTCGGCATCGCCGCGGCCTACCAGAGCATGCAGCACCCGGCGGCTGACCATGCCCGGGCGGTCATGCAGGTTGCCGCCGCCGGGACCGGGGTCCGGCTGTCCGACGGCTCGTCGAATGTGCTGCCCGATGGCAGCCGCGAGGATGTCATCGCGGCCTGGCGGCTGCATTCCCTGCTGGTCCGGCGTTCCCTGGAGCGGGGGTTCTACCAGGGCTGGGACCTGCATCCGGCGCAGCTGGCCAGCCGGTACGCCGCCACGTTCGGCTTCTTCCGCGAGGGCCTGCCCACGGCATGCGAACGGTTGCGCAGCATCACCCAGCGCTCGGCCAGCGGCCTGCTGGAGGAGCCGGCCACCGCTCGCGCCCTGGCTGGCTTTGTGACCCGCGCCCTGGATTGCGGCGCGGTGACGGACGCCGAGGTCGCCGCCCGCTGCGGCCTGGACCGCGCTGCCCTGGCAGCCCTGCGCTAGCCCTATGGCCTGCACCAGCCCCATGGCCCTGCGCTAGCCGGGTAACGGCACCGGCCGCTCGGCCCGCCTGGCCGGATCAGGCACCGAGCAGCATCGGGGGCACGTCGGCGATGGAGTTCACCACGTGGTCGGGCGTCCCGCTGGCGTCACGCAGCGCCCTGGGGAGGTATTTGCCGGTCCTGACCAGCACCCCGGTAATCCCGGCTCGCTGCGCGGCCAGCACATCCGCCTCGATGTCGTCGCCGACCATAACCGTGGCCGACGGGTCAGCCCCGAGGCTCGCGAGCGCCGCCTCGAAGAACGCGGCGGCCGGCTTGCCGATCACCTTGGCTTGCACCCCGGCCGCCTTTTCCAGGCCGGCCAGGAAAGCGCCGGTGTCGAGCTGCAGGCCCGCATCGGTGCGCCAGTACAGGTTGCGGTGCATGGCAACAAGCCGGGCACCGTCGTGCAGATGACCGAACGCCTCATTCAGTGCCTGGTAGCTGAATTCCGGGCCGCCGCCCCCGATCAGGACGATGTCGGGATGATCCTCGGCGAGCGTGACCCCGGCCAGGTCCGCGCGGATGTCACCGCTGTTGAGCAGCAGGCACCGGGCGCCCGGATAGTGCTCGGCGATGTACGCGGCGGCCAGCACCGGTGCCGTCAGGATGTCGCCGGCGTCCACCGGGAAGCCCGCGGCTGCCAGCGTCGCCGCGATGGCGGCCCGGGTCCGCGATGTGGTGTTGGTCAGCAGCCTCAGCTTGAGCCCGGCAGCGCGCATGCGGGACACGGCCGAGACGGCACCGGGCAGCGGCCGCCAAGACACGGTCAGCACGCCGTCGATGTCGATCAGCACGCCGTCGATGTCGATCAGCACCGCGTCCATAGCCGGAAGCTACCGCGAATCGCCTGGCGGCACATGGCCACGAGGTGACCCGGCCATCCCGGCGGCGCTTGGCCAGTGCACGAGTACCGCGGGATGATGCCGGCGTATCGCCGCTGGGCTCTCGCCGCTGATCGGCCCGAGGGTGATGTCCCGCGGTGGGGCGATCGTGTCTGTGCGGGAGCCTGGATCAGGACTCGTGCGGGGCACCACGCCGCGCGAGGTGGCAAGTTATCTGGCGCATGCCCTCGCCCCCGCGGCGCCGTGGCTGTCTTCCTCGGCGCCGTGGCTGTCTTCCTCCAGGATCCAGGCAATCCATGACGCCCATTCCACCCGGCCCGGTCCGCCTGCGTTGAGGAGACGAAGACGTCCCGCCCTTCGCTTGAATTCCGCCCGCCATCACAGCAGAACCTCGCCTGGCTTATCGACTACGGAGGAACGGCCATGTCAACGACAGCTCATCGGCTACGGAGGTTGACTGGCCCGCCGGCTACGGAGGTTGACTGGCCCGCCGGCTACGGAGGTTGACTGGCCCGCCGGCTACGGAGGTTGACTGGCCCGGGTCTCTGCTGGAGTTCTGACAGTTCGTTGCAGTGGTCGATTCGGCTAGTCTGGCCTTCCTGCAGCTCAGGTGCTGCAGGGGCCGCGTCGGCGTGTCGCTGGCAGATCCCCGAAACGGCGTCAGCAATCCAGTAGATTGCTTGGTCAGGCGCAGCGGCATCAGGCTGCGGGGACCCGGCGGGGTAAGGCCCGGGGCGATCGACTTGTTCTTCCGGTTCCTGGAGGCCCGCTACCGGGGTGAGATTCGCGAGCTGACCGGCCGGGTGGTGGCCTCCCCGATCGATGACTGCAACCGTCCCCGTCATAGCGGTGACTTCCAGGTGCGGGTGCCGCCTCCCCCGCGGCGCTGGCGGCGTTCTTCGCCTGCTGGCGCGGCGAGCTTCCGGCCACGCGCTGTTCCAGCTCGCCACCGACCTGCCCGCCGCCGTCCTGGCCCGCCTGCTCGGCATCCACATCACCGTCGCGGTCGCCTGGCAACGCGCATCTGCCGGGGACTGGATGACCTACGCCGCCGACGTCAGCCGCCGCACCATGGCACCCTCGCCCACCGAATAGGAAGCTCAGCCACCCATGCCGTCGCCAGGTCCCGAGCTCGTCCCTAGAAAGTACGCCCGTATCGAACGGGAACGACGGTTCCTGCTCGCCGGTCTCCCCGCTAGCGACCGGCCGGCTCGTGTATGCAAGATCGTCGACCACTACCTGACCGGCACCAGCCTGCGTCTGCGGCACGTCCACGGACCCGACGGTCACCAGTACAAGCTCACCCAGAAGATCCCCGCCGCCCACCCCGGCCCGACCCAGGGACTGATCACCAACATCTACCTGTCCAAGACCGAGCACGACCACCTGGTCGCCGCGCTGCCTGGAAGGCTCCTCGCTAAGACCCGCCACAGCATCCCGCCGCTCGGCATCGATGTCTTCGACCCGCCGTTGCATGGACTGGTCCAATATCTGTTGCGACATGAGGTCGCACGTTGTGAGTGAGTACGTCAAAGGAGGTCGGCTGATGCCGAAGACGTAGTCCGGGCCAGTGTCGAGGCCTGTCCCTACCGCGGCATGCGTGGCTGGGTCCTGCCCAGCCGGGTGTGAAGCTCGCGGGAAAGCCTAAGGGTTCCCGTTCCGTCCGGGGACTACGGGTGAAGGGAAGGCTGGGCATGGGGTGAATAGCCGTGAATCCTTGCTGATGCCTCGTCACGGAAGCGTCCTGTGACGGATTGCTGCACAGGGCGACAGGGGCCGGTCGTTGAGAGGCGACAGGTGGCGATCAAGGACGGATCTTGATCGTGCGGGCACCGCCGTCCCCGGGGTATAGAGGACACCCAATCCCAGCCGCGTCTCATGCGTGGGGAACATGGAAACCCCGTTCGGGTCCGCGCCGCCTGCGGGCGGCGCGGTAGGCCGATCGTAAGAGGGGCACAAGCCCCGGGCGGGACAGGATGCCCAAGAAGCGAATGCCGGCGGCCGAAAGGCAGCAGGAAACCAGCGCCATCATGCCCGGTTCTTCCGCCGGGGGTGCTGCATAACTGGCCGGATACCGGGCCTGGTGCCCGGGCGTGAAAGCGCGCTGACGTGAGGCAGGTGAGCCGTTGAAGCGATGCGGCCAAGATCGCCGGAACCGAAGGGCAAGTTAGACGCGATGACGGGTTACAGCTTCTCCACTCCGGTATGGGATGGCCGCACCTGGGTCCGTCCTGCCGTGGCCGAGGTTGCGGTGGCCCGCACAGCGAACGGACCGGAGGACCGGCCCCGGGAGCAAGACGCACCCGCCAAGTGGGACAAGATCGACTGGCGGGCGCAGGAGGGGCAGGTACGGCGGCTGCGGCAGCGGATCTTCAAGGCGTCGCAGGAGCAGGACTGGGCCAAGGTCCGGAACCTGCAGAAGCTGATGCTGCGGAGCAGGTCGAACACGCTGGTCAGCGTGCGGCAGGTGACGCAGCGCAATGCCGGGCGCAAAACCCCGGGGATCGACGGGGAGGTCGCGTTGACTTCCGAAGCCAGGGCGGATATCGCGGTGCGAGTGCACCAGTCGGTTTCGTCGTGGCAGCCCCGCGCGGTCAAGCGCGTGTACATACCGAAAGCCGGTGATAAAAAGAAACTGAGGCCGCTTGGAATTCCCGTGATCTTGGATCGCTGCCATCAGGCAAGAGTCCGGAATGCGCTGGAACCCGAGTGGGAGGCGCGGTTTGAAGCCCGATCGTATGGGTTCCGGCCGGGCCGCAGTTGCCAGGATGCGGTTAGCGCTATTTATCAGACATGCAAAGGCTCTCGGGCCAGGCGTGTATGGGCGCTTGACGCAGATTTGGCGGCGGCGTTCGACCGGATCGACCACGCTCACCTGCTCCAGGCAATCGGCGGCTTCCCGGCTAGCGGAATGATCGCTGAGTGGCTGAAGGCGGGCGTGTTCGAGCCGGGGAAAGGGTTCGCTCCGACCGAGGAGGGAACTCCACAAGGCGGGGTGATTTCACCCTTGCTATTGAACGTCGCATTGCACGGGCTGGAGGAAGCCGCCGGAGTCCGCTACGTTACCGCTGGCGCTCAAGCCGGTGATACAAAGGCGAGCTCGCCGGTTCTGGTGAGATATGCTGATGATCTTGTTGTGCTCTGTCGCAGCCAGGAACAGGCCCAGCAGATCAAGGCACGGCTTACGGAGTGGCTGGGGCCCCGAGGACTTGCCTTTAACGAGGACAAGACGAAGATCGTGCACCTTTCTCAGGGGTTCGATTTCCTCGGATTCAACGTCCGCCGCTATGACCGGAAGCTGCTGATCAAACCGGGTAAGGCGGCCATCAGGCGGGTCCGGGAAAGGCTCGCGGCCGAGATGCGCACCCTGCGCGGCGGCAACGCGATGGCGGTCATCGCCAAGCTCAACCCCATCATCCGGGGCTGGGCGGCCTACTACCGGGGCGTGGTATCGTCCCGGCTGTTCGACAGCCTGGACGCCTACATGTGGAAGCTGCTCTACAAGTGGTCCGCATGGAGCCACCCCAACAAGCCGAAGGACTGGATCGTCGGCCGGTACTTCGGGAAACACAACAAGTTCAGGAACGACCGCTGGGTGTTCGGTGCCCCCGGCACCAGTGCCTACGTCACTAAATTCGCCTGGACCGGCATCGTCCGGCACGTCATGGTCAAGGGCGCGGCCTCACCTGATGACCCTGCCCTGGCCGAGTACTGGGCGGAGCGGCGCACGAAGGTCAAGCCCCCACTGGATAGGTACACGCTGCGCCTGCTCACCAGGCAGAACGCGCGCTGCCCACTGTGCGGGGATCATCTCCTGACCGCCGAACAGCCCCCCGAGTCCCCGCAAGCATGGGAACGCTGGTGGTTGCAGCTCGCCCGCCGGGCGATATCTGCCGACCACCTCACCCATCACGGGGAACCCGGGTCACCGGACGATGACCAAACCCGCCTCGTACACGCCTCCTGCCACCGCGGGCACCTCGCCCGCCAGCGCAGGAAACCAGCGCTTCAACCAGCCACGCCCTAGCGGCTTGCATGAGCCGTGTGCCGCGATGAGTGGCACGCACGGTTCTGAGGGGGGATCGGCGGGGCAACCCGCCGGTCCTACCCGGCA
>WNGE01003497.1_pt1 | contig 39744 bp, 40 predicted proteins | sample 5400651 | NCBI WGS metagenome assembly WNGE01 (sample SAMN13153370, study PRJNA577476) | soil metagenome | isolation source: 60 cm soil or saprolite under grassland replicate 2 | place: USA:California | collected 2016-06-15 | reverse complement strand
ATCCGGCTGCTTTTGCAAGCACACCACGTTGCTGGGCGGATCGGTAGCGCGCGTGGCCAGCGGCGGGGTGACGACGAAGCGGTAGTCGCGCAGCTCGGCCAGCCCGTGCAGGTCCAGGCCCGTGGCGTCGAAGGCGCCAAACGACAGCAGGACCACCTGGTCGGCGGCATCGAGCCGCAGCTCCTCTCGCACCGAAGCACGTGAGCGCTGCGCGCGGCGTGCGATCAGCGGTACGTCCTCGATCGTGCCAAAAGCGGCGAACGCCTCGGGGTCGGTCGAGTGCAGCGCCAGTCGCAGCAGCACATCCGCCTGGCGGTAGCCGCGCTCACGCACGCAATCGCCTCCTCAAATCGAGGCCACGCGGCGTAGATCCAGTCCCAGGTGAAGTTGCCGATGGCCGCGTTCGGGACGCCAGCCCGGGCGGCAGCCGCGAAGGCCAGCGGCGGAATATCGCCGAGCACGAAGTCCACGTGCTCCTCGCGCAGCCGACTGGCCTCGACTTCAGCGCGTGCCTCGAACGTCGCGGCGAAGGCCACCCAGCGATGCCGAGTTTCGTCGATGTCGAGGTCGAGGCCATCGTGTTGCGCCACCCCGACGTCCACGGCTTCGCCGGGCACGTACTCCGCTGCTTCAGGGAAGAGCCAGCGCGGCGCATCCGAGCGCACCACGACCCGAGCACCGCGGCGAAGCAGTGCCGTGGCGACCTCCGCGGAGCGGACGGCGTGTCCGTAGCCGTGGCCGCTGACGTACAGCGCGACCGTAAAGGTCACTTGATGCGACCCTGAGCGCGCAGGCGCGCCTTGAGCGCTTCGAGCTCCGCATCGATCGGGTCGGGCACCGGCTCCGAATGCGTCGTAGCGGCTTCTTGCGCCCCGATCACGCCCGCGAGTCGCTGCCACAGGGTCGGCTCGTCGAGGAGCGCGCCATGGCCGTAGGTGCCCGGCCGCACCGTTTGCACGCTCACCAGGAGATCGGCCTGGGTCTCGCCAGGCGCTGGCAGCAGCGCCTCATCGGGGCGCACGACCGCGTCGTCGGGGTCGGCGAGGGTCAGGACGTGCGCGCCAGTCGCGCGCAGAAAGGCGGCGCGCCGCTCGAGGCGCTGCTGCTCGGCGGGGTCGCGCCAGCGGGCGTCGAGGTCGCGCCCGGCCTGACCCAGCGGATCAGGCTCGCCCGTGGCCAGCCAGGCCCAGTTCATGAGCGATCCGGCATTGCAGCCACGTACTGGCGCTGCCAGGGTAATGACTGCGCCGAAGCGGCCCTGCCAGCCGGCGCGGTCGCGTACGACTGCCAGCGTCGCGCCGTCGAGCGCGGCAACGCCGCCCAGCGAGTAGCCGATCAGACACAGTCGGGAGTCGCTGGGGAGTGCTCCGCGGTACCACTCGAGGCAGTTGGCGACCGCCTCGGCGATGTCGATCAGTGGCCTTCGTGTATCGACCGGCAGGTAGGGTCGGGGGCGCCACAGGCCACTCGAGTCGCTGCCGGTGTAGGTGCCCTCGAGGATGTCGCGGCGCGGGTCGAAGTTGGCGTGGTCCTGGAGATACCGCAGCAGGCCGGCGAACGAGCGCTCAGCTTCGCCAGTGCGCGAGCCGATGCCGCCGAACAGCACCAGCTTGGTGCGGCCCTGCGGCCACACGAAGTGGCCGGGGCGCCAGCTGGGGACGGGCCGCGGTACCGACACAGGCAGAGGGTAACAACGGCAGCCGCGCGTGGTACCGCGGTACCTGGCGACTCCGAGGTTTGGCTTTTACAGTGCGCCCGCAATGTCACGGACGGGTTCCTCGCGCTGGCTCATCGGGTTGGCGCTGCTCGCGATCACTGCAACGACGCTGCTGGGGCGGCCAGCGGGCGCGTCCGCTTTCGAGGCGCCTGGTGACCTGGCCGTCATCAGGATGGTGGCGGCCGAGCAGGCGCTGTTGGACCTGACCAATGTAGATCGTGCGGCGAACGGCCTTCCCGCGCTCGACTTCGACCCGGAGACGCTGGACATTGCACGCCTACGCGCCGCCTCCCAGTTGGGGCCGAACAACCTGACGCACTATGACGAGACGGGGCTACTGGCGTTCGTGCGGCTGCTCCAGGCGTCTGGGCTGCCCTACGGTCTGGCGGGCGAGAACCTGGCCCGCTCCTCGAATCCTGGCGAAGATGTGATTGCGCAGATCGAGGGGGCGCTGATGCAGTCGCCGACGCACCGAAAAAACATCCTGGAGCAGCGGTTCAACCGCGCCGCGATCGGAGCGGCGAAGGACGCCAACGGGCGCGTGGCATTCGCCGAGATTTTCCGCGGCGAGTAACTTTTTCCGTCACGGCTCAGGCTCTTGGGCAGAGGCTGAGACGTCTGTAGAGCTCAGGCGGCCGTAGAGTTGCTGCCGGCGTCTTCGAGGGCCATCTTGTACCCGAAGCCACGCACGGCGACGATCGCGGGCGCGGGCACGGGGCCACTGTTCAGCTTGACCCGCAGACGGCGGATGTGGACGTCGATCGTGCGCCCGCTACTGGCATCTTGATAGCCCCACACCAGGGTCGCGAGCTCATCACGAGACAGGATCTCGTCGGGCCGCGAAGCGAGCGCGGAGACCAACCGGTATTCAGTAGGCGTGAGCTGGATTGGCTCGCCACCGAGCGTCACACGGCGCCGTGAGCGATCGATGATCAGCTCGCCCACCCGAATGTGGTCGGGCGGCGCTGCCGCGGGCTCCGCGGTGCGTGACTGCAATGTTCGGCGGAGCACCGCTTCCACGCGCGCCTCGAGCTCGTAGATATCGAACGGCTTTGCGACGAAGTCATCCGCGCCGAGCTTGAGCCCAAGGATAGCGTCGCGCTTCTGGGGCGTTGCGCTGCAGATGATGATCGGCACGTCAGCGATACTCTTGAGCCCGGAGCACAGCACCAGGCCATCCACATCGGGCAGCATCAGGTCCAGGAGTACGAGGTCTGGACGCGTTTGTTCGAGGAGGGTCTTCGCGTCGGCGCCCGTCTCGGCGAGCCACACCCGGTATCCACTGGCCTCGAGGGCGTCGGTCAACGTCTGTGCGACCGCGGTGTCGTCCTCGACTAGCATAATGGTGGTAGCACCGGGTGGCTTTGGCTGCATGGCCACGGCTACCTCATTTCCAGTCGACTCTAAAGAATACGAAACTGAAGCGTGACGTTTCGTGTGACAAAGTGTGTTCAGCTTTCAGCACGTTACGTGCCACGCCCCGTGAGATGTGACCGTTACACAGATCGAAGTTGACATCTCGGCTGTCGCGGCTGACGCCCGACGGGTCCTTACGGCCAATCGGCAACAGGGGGTCTCCGCGTGGGATAACCGTGCGTACAACTTCGTCTGTCCGTCTCCGTCATCGTACCCGTTCCAGTGGTTTTGGGACTCGGCCTTTCACGCGATTGCGCTGCTGTGTGTCGACCCAGAGCTGGCCAAGCAGGAAATCCGCTGTCTGCTGCAGGGCGTGCAGCCCGATGGCTTCCTCCCGCACATGCTGCTGTGGGACAAGAGCCACCACGAGGCGGCACTGCGCGAGTACTCGATCGTGCTGGCGCACCCCTTCTACACCGTAACCGTTCAGCCGCCAGTCATCGCCCGCGCCATCTGGCGCGTCTATCAGGCGACCAAGGACAAGGACTTTCTGCTCGAGGTGTTGCCGGCGGCGCTGCGCTTCTTCCGCTGGCTCAAGGCGTACCGCGACCCCGACGACGATCACCTGATCGCGATCATCCAGCCCGATGAGTCAGGCCTGGACACTAGCCCGAAGTACGACGCGTTGATGCAATTGGGCGAGGTGCCGCCCGAGCAGGTGCATCCGCGCCTGCGGGCCAGCATGGAGCGGCTGTTCAGCGCGTATAAGCCGCACCGTGAGGACCCGGCGCGGCTGCTGGCACTCGACGTCTTCAACTGGGAAGACGTCATGGTCAACACGATCTACGCCGATGGACTTCAGCTGCTCGGCGGACTGTGCCGCGAGGCCGGCTACCCGACGACCGAGGCGGCGGAGTTCGAGCGTCGGTCGCGGCGTGTGCTCGCCGCCCTGGAAGACAAGTGTTGGGACGAGCGCGCCGGCGTGTTCTGGGACCTCTACGGTTACGAGGAGCAGCGCGCGCACACGCTCACCTTTACCAGTCTGTTTCCGCTGGTGCTGGACTCGCTCGATCGGCACATGGTGTGGCGGCTGGTCGAAGAGCACCTGCTGAACGAGCGTGAGTTCTGGCTGCCTTATCCAGTGCCGAGCGTGGCCGCCTCCGAGCCAAGCTTCGACCCCGAGCATCGCACCGGCGTGACCTGGCGCGGGCCGACCTGGATGAACGCGAACTACTACCTGTATTGGGGACTACGGTCGCACGGCTACCGCGACATCGCCTCGGAGATTGCCAAGCGAAGCGTGCAGATGATCGGCCTGGGCGGGATGCGGGAGTTCTTCCATCCGCTGTCCGGAGCTGGGCAGGGGGCGGTCGATTTTGGCTGGACCGCCTTGATCCTGGACCTGATCCACGCCGAAGGCTGGGGCTGCGGCTGCGCGCGCGAGGAAAAGTCAGCGCACCTGAAGCCCTTTTCGCGCTAGGCGGCGCGCTCGGCGGGCGTTGGGACCTTGCGGAGTGCTGTCTTCGTGTTGCTACTGGCGCCGGCCAGGAGGCGGCCTTGCACCAGGCGGAAGACGGCGGTGGCGGCGGAGCCTGCGATCAGTGCGTTCACGAGCAGGGCGGTGGCGCTCGTCGGGGCGTAGACCGAGAGCAGTGCCAGGGCAGCGGCAGCGCCGAGCAGCATGCGCGAGAACACGCCCAGGTCGACCATGTCGCGCGCTTCGGCCAGGCGAGTGCGCTTGCCGTGGCCGTGCTTGACACGGTGCGGCAGCTCGACGTTGCCGTGCAGGCTCAGCAGCTCGGCAACGAAGCCGCCGAGCGCGCCGAACAGCGCCGCCAGCGACAGGCTGAACCACAGGGCGGGGTCGACGAGCCCCTGTGCCAGGAGCTGCGAATCGAGATCGGTGGAGATGCCCACTGCGCGGAGGCCGGCGGCTGTAGCAGGCGCCGAGGCGATAACCGCGGCGGCCTGCAGAGTCGGCTCACGGGTGAGGGCGGCGAGGGTGTGGCCGAACATGCTTGCAGCCTATCCCGGCACTTGGGCCCGAGTCTGTGAACGTGTTCACATCCCGCAAAAGAGACTGGTCGTGAGTCCCAAAATGGAAGGAGACCGGTCGTCAGTCCCGAAGGGCAAGGAGACCGGTCTTGGGTCCGAAGGGGGAGGAGACCGGTCGTGGGTCCCGAACGGCAACGGTGCGTCACTTGCCGCTTGGCGCGTTCACCTCGAACAGCAGGAACTGGTTGCGCTGGTTGACGTCGTTGAAGTTGTCGTCGCCGATGATAAGAAGCGCGGTGTTGCCGTCGGCCAGGCGCGGCCCAAGTGCGAGCCCTTCGAGGTTATCGGCAGCAATACCAATCGAAGCCAGGTTGACCAGCAGCGTCTTTTCGACCGTGGTGCCGGTGAATGGCTGCGGCAGTGTCGGCAGGCTGGAGACATCCTGGGCAGCACCGATACGCACACCAAAGATGTTGATGTCGTTGCCGACGCCCGTGGCAAATGCCCGCTCCATCGTCACGAAGTCGTACTGAGGAAGCAGATGCCGGCTGAACATCAGCGCCGAAACGCCGTTGTCGGACGCCTGACCGGCGGGATCGGTGTCCGAGAAGATGGGCAGCGTGCGATACACGGACTCGCGGCCGGGCACCGCGTTTCCACTGCTCCAGGCATAGCGAAGGAGGCGCACGTTGGTGCCCTGAGTGGTGGTGGCAGCTGGTCCATCTTGAGCTAACGCTTCTTCGTTCATCACGTACAGCGCGCTTTCGTCTGGCGCCCAGGTCGCGCCCTCGAAGCCCAGATTGGTGCGTATGCCCCGCGACTGGACCATCCGCCCCTGCGCATCAGGCATCGACACCGGTCGGAACTTTTCGGGCAGTGGCAGATCGCCGAGGAGCGTGCCGTCGAGCGCAAAATGCCGCAGCCAGGGTTGATTGGCGAGGTCGCGCTCCGAGGAGATCACTAGCGTGTCATCCGGCAGCAGCACGATCTCCTCCATGTCGCTCTCGTTGGGGTCGTACGGCTGGATGCCCGGCGTATCGGCATCGCTGTCGAGGGCGGTGAAGGACAGGATCTGCATACTGCGAATACCGTCCAGCCCAATGTCGAAGCGCAGCGTGTAAAACCGCGCTGGGCCGAACTCGCTTCGATCATCACAGATGACGTAGTAGACGTTGCGCCGTGCGTCGTAGGCCACGCCCGAGAGGCCGCCCACAACGGTGCCTTCGAACTCCAGGCTCTTCGCGGGGATGTCGAGCTCGCCCAGGAAGCGCAGCGGCTGCTCCTGGGCAACGCCTGGCACCGGCCAGAGCAGCACGAGGACAAGCAGCGGAGCACACCAGGCAGCGCGCAGTGGCAGCGTCATGGCGCATCATTGTGCCAACCTCGATCCATGCCCGGAGCACCACGCCCATGAACGCTCACAATGGCTCGCGCGACGCGGTTATCGCCGGGTATGTGCGCACTCCGATCGGCCGCTACGGCGGTACCCTGGCCAGCGTTCGTCCCGACACGTTGCTGGCGCTCGCGATCAGGGCGCTGCTCGAGCGCACCTCGATCGACCCGGCGACGGTGGACGACGTGCTGGCGGGCTGCGCGAACCAGGCCGGTGAGGACAATCGCAACGTCGCGCGGATGGCGTCGCTGCTGGCCGATCTGCCGGTCGAGGTGCCGGGGCAGACCATCAACCGTCTCTGCGGGTCGGGGCTGCAAGCAGTCAACGCCGCGGCGCAAGCGATCTGGAGTGGCCAGGGCGAGGTGTTCATTGCCGGCGGTGTCGAGAGCATGACCCGGGCGCCGCTGGTCACGCTCAAGTCGGACACGGCCTATCCGCGGGGTCTGCCCGAGATGGCCGACTCGACGCTGGGCTGGCGGTTCACGCATCCCAAGATGGCCGAGCGCGGGTACACCGACACGCTGGGCCAGACGGCCGAGAACGTCGCGGAGCGGCGGGGTGTCTCGCGCGCGGATCAGGACACCCTGGCGCTGCTGAGCCAGCAGAAGACCGCCCGAGCAATGGCGGATGGCCGACTGGCGGCCGAGATCGCCAGCGTCGCGGTGCCACAGCCGAAGGGCGAGCCGCTCGAAGTCGAGCGCGACGAGCACCCGCGGCCGGGCACCAGCCTCGAGCAGCTCTCGAGGTTGAAGCCGGCGTTTGCCCGCGATGGATCGGTAACCGCCGGCAACTCGTCGGGCATCAACGACGGCGCCGCCGCGCTGCTGGTCACGTCGCTCGAGCGCGCACGCTCGTTTGGGCTCGAGCCGCTGGCGCGTGTGGTGAGCACCGCGGTGGCTGGCGTCAGTCCGGATGAGATGGGCCTTGGGCCGATCCCTGCCTCACGCAAAGTCTTTGCTCGCGCAGGGCTCGAGCCGGGGGCAATGGATGTGGTCGAGCTGAACGAAGCCTTCGCGTCGCAGGTCATCGCGTGCCTCGAGGATCTGGGGATCGACTGGCGCAATGAACAGCTGGTCAATCCCAATGGTGGAGCGATCGCGCTCGGGCATCCGCTCGGCGCGTCTGGGGCGCGGTTGGCGGGCACCGCCGCGCTCGAGCTGCACAACCGGCAGGCGCAGTACGCGCTGGTGACGATGTGCATCGGCGTCGGGCAGGGCATCGCAACGATTCTTCAGGGAGTGTGATCCGCATCACGCTCGGCATGTGATGGGGCTCACGGTCGGCTTCGAGCTGCGCGCCTAGAGGCTGCGCGATAGCTCGAGCGCCGAACTCTCAATGAGGAGATCCCTTTCACATGCGAATGCTCTCAACCCTGGCCGCGGATGGCCTGTTCGCGCTGGCAGCGGTGCAGCCTGCCGCGGCCGCGGGTCCGGCCGACCTGTTTGTCGAGATCCTGCCGCCGGCTCCGCTGTCCGCGGCGGGCACGATCGAATACGTCGTCAATGTCACCAATATCGGTGGCCTCGATGCGCACAACGTCGCCCTGATGGATGACCTGCCGACGAATGCGATGTGGCAATCGGTGAGCTCGAGCGTTGGCACGTGCGCCTTCGGTCCGTTCGCGGCGCCCGTCGACCTGCAGTGCAACCTGGGCACGCTCGCGCCGGGTATTCCGGCTCAGGTGCGCATCGTGGTCCACCCGTTCGCGACCGCGCAGGTCAACCGCGCCTGGGCAACCACATCCGACCCCGGGGCCTCGTACGCCAACAACAGCGCCACGCACAGCATGGTGCTGCCGGCGGTGTCGGTGAGCAACCTCGAGGTGCGCATGATGACCGATCGGCCCGATCCACTGCGGGTAGGCGGGGTGCTCACGTACACCGTCGACATCCACAACATCGGCGACGACAGCGCGCGCGACGTCTACCTGACCGACTATCTGCCGCCGAGCGTGCGCTTCCTTAATGCCTGGACCAGCGCCGGACCATCATGTGCCAACACCCCCACGCCGTACGGCGAGGCCGTGTTCTGCAAGCTGTACACGGTCAACAACGCTGCGTCCGCGTCAGTCACGATCGTGGTGCAACCGCTGGCGCCGGGCGTGGTTTACAACACCGTTGGCGTCGGACTCAGCACGGTCGACCCGAACCAGGTTCAGGACAACAGTTACACCGTCCGCACATACGTCAATCCGTAAGTTCTCTTCAGCGCGGCTTCTACGACGTCTGAGCCGTGGCGGCGAGCAGCTTCTTGCGGCGCCGCTGTTCGACCAGCCACTTGGGTGGTCGGCCGCGGCGGGGCCCCTCGTCCTCCCATTCGACGGGCTCGAAGCGGCGTTCGATCGTGTCGAGCTGATCGATATAGGTGGATCCGCCGCAGCGGGCGCAGCGCAGGCGACTCGCCTTCTGCACCGCCATATGGCCGCTCATGTCGCCCTGCTCGTGCTCGATGGAGCCGGCATTCGCGCCACACATGTAGCACTTCAATTCGGCGAGCACAAAAGTGCGAATGATCGGCTGTTGCATGGCCACCGTCCAGTGGAGGAACTGTGAATCCAGTGTGACGGTCGAGCCATTAAGACCTTCGTATGGAGATGTAAAAGCAATGTTTACGGCTTGGTGCAGCCGCGGTCCCTCACTTCATCGGTGAGTACGGAGTGGGGCGCCAGAACTGATTTCGCACGCGCGCGACGATGGCGCCGTCCGCTTCGGTCTCGGCGCGGTCCTTCTGCCAGCCGGGGTCTGCCTGGAACGCGTCCCAGGCGCGCTCGCGGTGCGCCAGATCGTCGTAGCGCAGGAGGTAATGCAGCTCGTTGGTCGTACCCGCGACTGCTTCCCAAAAGCCCACCACCTGGATGCCGTGCTTCTCGAAGTAGCCCAGCGTGATCGTCTGGAAGCGGCGGTGCAGGTTCGGCATGCGCCCCGGCACGGTTTCATACACGCGGTACTCGAACACGGCCATACGAGGCTTGCTCCTTCAGCGGATCAAGAGTCGAACACGTATTGTCGCAGCACGCTGGTGGCAACGTTGCGGCCGGTCAAGACCACGACCGTGGGGCCGCTCAGGTCCAGCAGTTGGCGTTGCAGCGCCGCGACGCCCACCGCGGCCGAGCCTTCCACGAGCACGTGCTCTTCGCGCGCCAGGAAACGCATCGCCGCGGCAATGTCCGCTTCGGACACGAGAGCTACCTGGCGCACGTGCTCGCGCAACAGATCAAGTGTGATGCTGCCTTCTTCGACGTTGCCGGCCAGGCCATCGGCCAGCGAGTCCTGCACGTCGACGTCCACGCGGTGACCGGCCTGCTGGGCGACGTGCAGGGCTGGCGACGCTTCGGACTGGACGCCGTACACCACGATGCGCGGGTCGATGCCGTGCGCTGCCACACCGGTGCCGCCGATCAAGCCGCCGCCGCCCGCGGGCACGACCAGCGTGCGCGCGTCCGGCAGATCGTCCAGGATCTCGAGCGCAAGCGTGCCGCCGCCCGCGACCACGTCCGGGTCGTTGTAGGCGGAGACGAAGGCGATTTTGCGCTCACGCGCCAGCTGCTGCGCGGCCGCTTCGGCATCGTCGTAGGTCGCGCCGCGCAGTAGCAGCTCGGCGCCCGAGCGACGGAGCGCGTCGATCTTCGCCGTGGAGGCCGTCTCGGGCACCACCACGGTCGCGGCTACGCCTAGCAGCGCCGCCGCACGGGCGACGCCCAGGCCGTGATTGCCAGCTGAGGCGGTGATCACGCCCTTCTGGCGCCGGTCGTCGCCGAGCAGCAGTAGCGCGTTGACCGCTCCGCGCAGCTTGAACGAGCCGGTGTTCTGAAAGCACTCCAGCTTGAGCCAGATGTCCGCGCCACTCTGCTGCGACAGGCTGGCGGAGCGCTCGAGCGGAGTATGGACCACGTACGGTCGGATGCGCTCAGCGGCCGCGCGGACGTCGCCGAGACCGAGCATCCGGCGTATGCTACGCGCTTGCTGCACAGGCATCTGCCGCGGCGGCGCATCCTGCTCTGGTGCCGTGCAACGCGACTTCCTGAAGCTATGGGTTGGCCAGAGCGTGTCGCTCCTCGGCTCGGACGTCACGCTCCTGGCGATGCCACTGCTGGCGGTGCTGGTGCTGGGCGCCAGCCCCGGCGAGATGGGTGTTCTCCGCGCGGTGCAGTTCGTGCCGGAGTATCTCGCGCTGCCAATTGGGGTGCTGGTCGACCGCCGACCGCGCCGGCCGCTGCTGATCGGCGCTGATCTCAGCCACGGTCTGCTGTTGACCTCGATTCCGGTGGCCGCGCTGCTCGGGGTACTGGGTATGCCGCAGCTGTACGTGGTGGCGGTGTTGAGCGGTGCGCTGACGGTGATCTTCGGCGTGGCGTATCAGGCCTATCTGCCCTGGCTCGTACCCGCGGCGTGGCTGCTCGAAGCCAACAGCCGCCTGCAGACCAGCCGCTCGGCCGCGCACGCGGCCGGACCCGCCGTCGCTGGCGCCGTGATCCAGGCGCTCTCGGCGCCCGCCGCGATCCTGCTCGATGCGGTGTCGTTCGTGGTGTCCGCGGTCTTCGTGGCCTGGATCCGCGCGCCCGAGCCGCCGCCGCAGCCACCAAGCGGCCGCAGCCTGTGGCCCGACATTGTCGACGGCCTGCGCATCGTGGTGAAGCAGCCCGTGCTGCGCGCGCTCACGCTTTCCTCGGCAACGTGGAACTTCTTCAGCGGTGGGCTGCTCGATGCGCTGTACATCCTGTACCTGTCGCGCGAGGTCCAACTCGGGCCCGCGCAGGTGGCGGGGGTGGTCACCAGCGCGGGACTCGCCGGTATCGCGGGCGCAGTGGTGTGCGGGCGCGTGTCGCGCTGGTTCGGACTGGGTCGCACACTGATCGGCGGTGCGTGTCTGGCCTCGCTCGGCACACTGGCCGTGCCCTTCATCGATCCGGCCGAGCCGTTGCGGTTGCTCGGGTTCATCGGCGTCAGCGTGACCGTTGGCTTCGCGCAATCGCTGTTTTTCATCGGCCTGTCGACACTCGGCCAGGCATTCAGTCCGCCCGAGATGCTCGGGCGCGTCATGGCCAGTCGACGCTTTGTGCTGATCGGTGTGGTGCCGTTCGGCGCGCTGGCGGGCGGCTATCTCGGCGACACCATCGGCCCGCGAGCAACCCTGCTGGTGGCCGGCATCGGCCTGCTGTTCACATCGGTATGGCTGATGTGGTCGCCGATTCGCTCGCTGCGCACGCTCGCCTAACCGACGCGGCTCCGCCGTGACCAGGCAGGCGCGCGGTGGCGATAGCATCACGCACTGATGACCGCTTCGCACACGCTGTCCTTCGAGCGCCTTGCCGCGGCTTTCGAAGAGCTCGAGCACACGTCAAGCCGCAAGCAGCTCACCGCGATCCTGGCCACACTGCTACGCGAGGTGGAGGCCAACGCGGTTGCTGAAGTCGCGTACCTGCTGCAAGGGCGTGTCGCGCCACTGTACGAGCCAGTCGAGTTCGGCGTTGCCCAGCGGTCGATGGAGAAAGCGGCCAGTGACGTGTATGGCATCGATCCCGACGAGGTGCGCAGGCGCGACGCCGCCGCGGGCGACCTCGGCCTGGTGGTAGCTGAGTTGGCTGGCGCTGCTCCGCATACCGCGAGCCCGTCGGTGCGCGAGGTGTTCGGCAAGCTGCGGTCGCTGGCGGACATGTCGGGCGCGGGGAGCGCTGAACGCAAGCTCAACGTTGTGCGGGAGCTGTTGAGGGGCCTGGACCCCATTTCGGCCAAGCACCTGATCCGCATTCCCCTTGGCAACAGTCGGCTGGGCGTCGGCGACGCGACGATCCTGGCCGCGTTCAACGAGGCGCATCTCGACGGAACGAAGGCCAGTCAACTGATCCTCGAGGACGCCTACAACCGCACTTCAGATCTCGGACTGGTCGGCGAAACACTCTGGACTCAGGGCGTCGACGGCGTCCGCAAGCTGCAGGTGACCGTAGGCCGGCCCATCAGGCCGCAGCTTGCCGAACGCCTGCCGGACATTCCCAGTCTGTTGGACAAGCTCGGTGGGCGAGCGCACACGCAGCTGAAGTTCGACGGCATCCGCGTGCAGCTGCATCTGGATCGCACGCAGCCGGAAGGACAACAGGTGCAGCTGTTCTCGCGCAGTCTCGAAAACTTCACGGGCATGTTCCCCGAGCTGGTCGACGGGGTCCTGAACCAGGTACAGGCCGAGACTGCGATCCTTGACTCGGAAGCGCTCGCGTTCAATCCCGCGTCTGAAGAATTCCTACCCTTCCAGGAGACAACGCGCCGTCGCCGCAAGCTCGGCATCGAGGAAGCCGCGACGGAGTTGCCAATCAAGGCGATGGTGTTCGACGTCATGTATCAGGACGGCCAGCCGTTGCTCGATCGGCCGTTGCTCGAACGCATGGAAGTACTGATGAAGGTGGTGCGCGGCAAAGAGGTGCTGCAGCCGGAGACTGGCGTGATCGTCGACGATCCCGAAAAGCTGGACGAGATCTTCGAGGACGCTCTGGAACGGGGACTGGAAGGGCTGGTTGTCAAGCGGGTGGATTCGCCCTATCAAGCCGGGGCGAGAAATTTCAATTGGGTCAAACTCAAACGGCATTCGCGCGGCGCGCTCGACGACACGATCGATTGCGTGCTGCTTGGCTACTTCGTTGGCCGCGGTAAGCGCGTCGGGCTCGGCGTTGGCGCCCTGCTGGTCGGCGTGTACGACAAGGAGGCGGACGTCTTCAAGAGCGTCACCAAGATCGGGACGGGGTTGAGCGATGAGCAGTGGCGGGAAGTCGGCACACGCGCCGAGCCGTTCCGCTCGGAACACAAACCCGCCCGCGTCGTGTCTTCGATTACACCGAGCGTGTGGTTGGAGCCAACGATAGTCGTGGAGGTCCTGGCCGACGAGATCACCAGCTCCCCCAATCACACCGCGGGCTATGCCTTGCGCTTCCCGCGAGTCATCCGCTTCCGCGACGCCGACAAACGCCCCGAGGACGCGACGACGCTTCAGGAGCTAATCGGGCTCTACCAGGCGCAGCCGGGGCGGTCAGTTAGCTAGGCGAGCGCTGACGGGGGTGGTTGGGGTCAGCGGCCAGTCCCTGTGAGGGTCGGCCGTGGCGTCGCGGGATGGGCTCGCGCCTTTGGCACTCGGACCTATGTCCCTGATACATTGGGGTGAGATGAGGCCAACCGCATGAGCTCCTACCGGGTGCCTACGCAGTACGCGCGACGGCTCGTGCCGGTGCTGCTGGCGGGCCTGCTGTTGTCGGCGTGCGCGCCCAGCGCGGCCAAGCCCGCGGCGGCGCCGGTCGCGGGGGAGATCGTCGTTTTCGCCGCTTCCTCGCTCACCGACGCGTTCAACGACATGGCCCCGGCATTCCAGCAGGCCTATCCCAGCGCCAGGTTGACGTTCAACTTCGGCGCCTCCAGTCAGCTCGCCACGCAGCTTGGCCAGGGCGCGCGCAGTGACGTCTTCGCCTCGGCCGACCAGACGCAGATGGACAACGCCAGAAAGGCGGATGCCATCGCTCGCCAGGACATGGTCTTTGCCCGCAACCGGCTGATCGTGATCACCCCCAGGGACAACCCGCGGAAGATCGTTTCGGTGAAGGACCTCGGCAACGACGGTGTGAAGTTCGTGACCGCGCAGCCGAGCGTGCCGATCGGCACGTACACCGCGCAGATGCTCGACAAAGCGACCGCCGACCCGTCCTACGGCGCCGACTTCAAGAGCAAGGTGGACGGCAATACCGTCTCCCGCGAAGACAACGTCCGCCAGGTCGTCTCGAAGGTGCAGCTGGGTGAAGCCGATGCAGCGGTGGTGTACAGCACCGACGCGACGCCACAGCTGCGCGACCAGCTGCAGATCATCCAGGTGCCTGACGCGCTGCAGACGGTGGCCACGTACCCGATCGCGGTGGCCAGGGGCGCCAACTCGGCCGGCGGCGAAGCCTTTGTCAACTACGTGCTCGGCAGCCAGGGCCAGGCTACCCTTGCCAGGTGGGGTTTTCTCCCCGGCAATCCGCCGCCGACCGGCAACACGCAAGGCATGGCGCCAATCGTGGGAGCTAACTGATCGTGCGGCTCGTTGCCATCACCTCGAGTGACCACCTGGAAGCGGGCATCGTGTGCCATGACGTGCGCAATCCCGCGCAGCGCAGCGAGGTCCTGGTTCGCAAGGGCTCTGCGCTGTCTGCCGACCAGGTGCGGGCGCTGCTCGAGCGCGGCATAGACGAGCTGCACCTGGCGCTGCCCGATCCCGAGGACGTGCCAGAAGACGAGGCGGCGCAGCGATTGGCGGCGGCAGTTGCCGGGCCGGGCGCTGACTTCAGCGAGGCGCACCACGGACAGGTCAGCTTCCACGCCGCGCGGCGAGGCATGCTGCGCGTGAATCGCCCCGCGCTCGATCGCGTGAACGACGTCGCGGATGTCCTGTTGCTCACCGCGCAACCCGATCGACCCGTCGACAGTGGCGTGAGCCTCGGGGTCGTGAAGTGCGCGCCGCTGTTCATCTCCGAGCGCAGGCTGCGGTCGGTCGAGGCGTTTGCGGACACGGTGCTCGAGGTTGAGCCCTTCCAACCCCTGCGCGTGGGACTGGTCGCGCCGCGCGAGCGGCTTCGTGGCGGCGCGTTCGAACGAGCCAGAGCAGCGCTGTCGACGGCACTCGAGTGGTACGGGTCATCGCTCGACTGCGTGGTCGACGCCGACGCGACAGTCGAGGGACTGGCGTCCGCCTACCGCCAGGTGCTGGGGCAGCGCGTCGATCTGGTGCTGGCCGCGGGCGCCACGGGCACGGACCCGCTCGATGTCGTGTTCGAGGGGCTTCGTCAGGCCGGCGGCGAGGTCGTGCAGATCGGGATCCCGGCTGAACCAGGCACCGCGTGCTGGATTGGCTGCGTTGGCACGGCGCCGGTGCTCGGACTCGCATCGTGCGAGCTGTTCGGACGGCCTGGCGCGCTGGACCTGCTGCTGCCAGCAGTGCATGTTGGCGCAGCGCTCGATGGCGCCCTGGTGCGTCACCTGGCGCTCGGCGGCCTGCTGCTGGGACCGTCGCGGATCGCGCCGTACCACTCGAGCAAGGGACTGGACGGCTAGCGCCGGTGCCGCCGAGGCAGATCTGAGCTTGGAGCAGCGCGCGCTCGGAAGCTCAGGAGTGCTGGTGCCGGTGGTCGGCATGGGCACCTGGAAGACCTTCGATGTCGCACGAGCCGAGCAGCGTCGCGACGTTCTGGATACCGCCCTTGCGAGCGGCTCGAACCTGTTCGACTCCTCGCCGATGTATGGCGCGGCCGAGCGGGTGTTGGGTGAGCTGCTGGGGGAACGTCGCGACGACGCGCTGATCGCGACCAAGGTGTGGACGGCCTCTGACTCGGACGCGGAGCGCCAGATTGGTGAGGCGCTGCGGTACTTCCAGAACCGTGTCGACCTGTATCAGGTGCACAACCTCGTCGCCTGGCCCAAGCGACTGACGGCGCTCGAGCGGCTGCGCGATTCGGGCAAGGTGCGCGCGATCGGTGCCACCCACTACGCGCACTCGGCTTTTCCCGAGCTGATGGAGATCATGCGCAGCGGCCGCGTCAGCAGCGTGCAAGTGCCGTACAACGCGCTCGATCGCGAGGTCGAGCGCCAGGTGCTGCCGCTCGCCGAGAAGCTGGGGATCGGTGTGCTGGTGATGCAGCCGTTGGGCACGGGTCCGCTCGCCCGCCGGCACGTGGCGCCCGAGAAGCTGCAGCCCCTCGCCAGCTTTGGTGTTACCAGTTGGTCGCAGGCGCTGCTGAAGTGGCTGCTGAGCGACCCGCGCGTGACCACGGTCATCCCGGCGACCACCAGCCCGGAGCACGCCCGATCGAATGCGCTCGCTGGCCAGCCGCCGTGGTTCGGCCCCGAAGAGCGCACCTACGTGGCGCGGCTAGCCGAGGAACGCGGATGACGGTGCAGGTCGACGTCACCACCTGGTACCTGGAGATGTTGTCGCCGCGGGATTTGCGCGCGGTCGAACAACCCCCGTGCACGACTCTGGTGCGCGCGGAGATCGCGTCGCCCGAGCTGAACCGCTTCCTGTACACGGCGGTCGGCGGGCAGTGGTACTGGATCGACCGCCTGGCGTGGGACTATGCGCGCTGGCTGAGCTGGCTGCAGCGTCCCGAAGTCGAGACCTGGGTGCTGTATCGCTTGGGCACTCCAGCCGGCTACGTCGAGCTCGAAGCGCAGCCCGACGACAACGTGGAGGTGGCCTACTTCGGCATCCTGCCCAGCTTCATCGGCCAAAGGCTGGGCGGGTATCTGCTCAGCGCGGGCGTCGAGCGCGCCTGGGCTCGCGGTGCCCGCCGAGTGTGGGTCCACACGTGCACCCTGGACGGTCCGCACGCGCTGGCCAACTACCAGGCGCGCGGCTTTCGGGTGTACGACCAGCGGACCCACAGCGTCGAGCTGCCGTCGCGCTCGCCTGGTCCGTGGCCCGGCGCCGGCCTGTAGCATCCTGCCGTGCGCAAGGACCTGTCGATCTCCGATCTGGGCGATCTCGTCGAGCTGCCGCTACTGGCCACGTTGGCCACCTACCGACGCGATGGCTCGGTGCTGCTGTCGCCGGTGTGGCACGAGTGGCGCGACGACGCGTTTCAGATCATCGTCGGCAGGCGTGACGGCAAAGAGCGTCACCTGCGCAACGACCCTCGGGCGAGCGTGGTGCTGGCGGAAAGCGACCCGCCGTATCGCGGGGTCGAGCTGAGTGGCACGGTCGCGTTCGAGGAGGATCCCGGTGCGTGCCTCGCTGCGCTGCGCCGGATCGCCGTGCGGTATCTCGGTCAGGAGCGAGGACTTGCGTACGCGGGCGACAGTGGCGACGGCATCGTGTTGCTGCGCCTGGCGCCGGGCAAGCTGCGCACCTGGGACTTCAGCGACGACGCGCAGCTGGCGTAGCGCGCCGGCGTAGTCAACGGGTCGCGCGGGCGAGGGACAGCCACAACACGAGCGCGCTGGCCAGCGGCATCAGCAGCCAGGCAAGCGCCTGGACCTCGCTCCGTGCGAGCAGCGCCGTACCTGCCAGGGCGACGAGAATGCCGACCGCGACCAGCCAGTCATCGCCGACGATGAAGTCGTACCAGAAGGCGAAGAAGCCTCTCACGAGTCGGTGGCCAGCTGCGCGGTGAGCTGCACGCTCCGTCGCCGCTTGAGCAGCTGGACCAGCGCCAGGGAGACCACCAGCACGAAGGCCAGGACGGCCAGGATCGCCGCGTCCTGGCCCGGCCACTCGACGCCCGCGCCCTCGCTGCTCCAGAAGATGCCGAACGTGGCCAGCATCGCGCCGACCGCGAACTTCATCGTGTTCTCGGGCACGCGGCTCAGTGGTCGATGCACGAGCACGCCCGCGAGGCCGACCAGCAGCACAGCCGCCGCGGCGCCGGTCGCGGCCAGTCCGATATTGCCCTGCGTGGTGCCGAACGTGAGCACGATGAACACCACTTCCAGGCCCTCGAGGAACACGCCCTTGGTCGCGAGCGTGAACGCGTACCAGTCCATGCCGGCCTTGACTTCGCGCTGGGCTCCATGTGCTTCGCTGAGCGCGCGGGCAAAAATCGCGTCCTCGTCGTGGAGCGCCTTGTAGCCGCTCGCGCGCAGGATCGCCTTGCGCAGCCACTGCAGACCGAAGATCAGCAGCAGCGTGCCGATCACCAACCGCAGCAGCTCGATCGGCAGGAGCGTGAGGGCTGGTCCGAGCGCGGCGACGATCACCGCGAGCGCGATGAGCGCGGTGACGACTCCGATCAACGTCGAGCGCCACTCTCGGCTGACCCCCACCGCCAGCACGATTGTCAACGCCTCGACCATCTCGACAGCCGACGCCAGAAACGCAGCGCTCACGAGCAGAACAGCGCTCACGCTGTTGAGGTTAACCTCATCGGTCGATGCAGGTTCGGGAACTTGGACGAACGGGCTTGAACGTCTCGGCGCTGGGGTTTGGCTGTGGCGCAGTCGGCGGGCTGATGGTGGTGGGCGATGCCGGCGAGCAGCGGCGCGCCGTGGCGCGTGCCCTCGAGGCGGGCATTACGTACTTCGACACCGCGGCTCTGTACGGCAATGGCCGGTCGGAGGAGAACCTTGGGCGGGTGCTGCGCGAATTGGATGCGTGGGACCGCGTGGTGGTCGGCACCAAGACGCGGGTCGACACGACCGATCAACCGCGGCAGGTGATCCGGCAGTCGCTCGAAGCGAGTCTGCGGCGGCTGGGCCACGACTCGGTGGACGTCTTCCACTATCACAACTCGATTGGCAAGCAGGATCTGTCCAACGTGCTGGGCGAGATCGCGCGGGGCTTCGAGGACGTCGTGCAGGCCGGGCTGGTGCAGACCTACTTCAACGTGTTGAACCCGAGCGCCGGCTACGCCGGCCACAGCGGCGGCCAGCAAGACTTCGGCGGCATGATCGACACCGCCGCGAGCGCGGGACGGGGCGTGATCGTGATCCGCGTGCTGGCCGCCGGCGCCGCGGCAGGGGTGCCTGACCGTGTTCAGAACGCCGGCGATCCCGGCCGAGGCCTGGTCGGCGGCTCTTCCTACCAGAGTGACGTCGCGCGTGCGCAGGCGCTGGCCACGCTCGCCAGCCAGCTCGGCATGGAGAGCCCGATCGAGCTTGCGCTGCGGTTCGGCCTATCTAAACCAGGTGTCTCGACGGTCCTGGTGGGCTACTCGAACTTCGATCACCTGGAGCAGGCGATCCGCTTCGCCGAACGCGGCGCGCTGGCGGAGGATGCTATCCAACAGGTGCTCGCAACATCGGGCTAACGGTGTCTTTGGAAGAATTGCGTTTCAGCGTTCCCGCGCTCGCTCCAGTCCGCTCGGGCGCCGCTGGTCGCGTCGCCCGGACGCCCTTCGGGCTGCTCCCTACGCTCCCGCTCGGCATACCCTTCGTGGAGGCGCTTGCGTGCCGCTGGGCTGGAAAGAAGCCAGGGAACTTGCTCCGTGGTGGGGCGGCTGTCGCACTAAGCGCGGCTTGCACGCTTGTCGCGGGCAGCAACCGGTCATCGCCTTTAGCTCGCCCTCACCCTAGCCCTCTCCCAGAGGGAGAGGGGACAAGCCGTGCCTGCCAGCGGAGCATCACGCTTACAGTCCGACCGTGGGTGCCCTCCTGCCCAGCGGCATGCACGCGCGGATACGAAGGGCGTCCGGCCGAGTGGAGCGAGGCCGAGCGGACTGGAGCGAGGGCGGCACGGCTGTCACGCAAATTTCTTAGTGACGAAGCGTGCGGAAGAAGGCGCGAACGTCCTCGGCTAGCCGTTCGGGCTCTTCCATCGCCGCGAAGTGGCCGCCGCTTGGCGAAACCGTCCAGCGCTGGATGTTGAAGGCTCGCTCGGCGAGTACCCGCGGTGGGTGCAGGATGTCGCGCGGGAACGACTGGTAGGCGGTGGGCACCTCGATTCGGTGGTCGGCCGGCAGGGGCCAACCGTCGTGCAGGCGCGAGTAGTACGGCCAGAACGAGCTCCCGATCGCGCCGCTCACCCAGTACAGCATGATGTTGGTAAGCAGATCGTCCTTGGAGAACCTGCTCTCGATGTCGCCGTGGCAGTCGCTCCACGTGTGGAATTTTTCGAGAATCCAGGCCGCCAGCCCGATGGGGGAATCCGTGAGCGCATAGGCGAGCGTTTGCGGCTTCGTGCCCTGGATGGTCGAGTAGCCCGTCTCCTCTCGGAGCCAGTACTCGAGCTCGCTGCGGTACGCGATCACCGCGGGGTCATCGTCGGCGATCGACGGTGGCTCGCGACGCAGCGGGATCAGGTTGATGTGGATGCCGATCACGTGCTCGGGAACGCTGTACGCGAGGAAGGCCGAGATGAACGAGCCCCAGTCGCCGCCCTGCGCGGCGAACCGCTGGTAGCCGAGCACATCGCGCATCAGCTCGGTGAATGCGCGGCTGATGTCGGGGATGCCGAACCGCGGCTGATTCGGGCTGAACGACAGCGTGTAGCCCGGTAGGGAGGGCGCGATCACGGTGAAGGCATCCGCGGGATCGCCGCCGAAGCGTGCCGGGTCGGTCAGCATCGGGATGATCGTGTTGAACTCCCAGACCGAGCCGGGCCAGCCATGTGACAGCAACAGCGGCATGGGGTTTGGGCCCTTGCCTTCGACGCGAATGAAGTGGACGTCGATGCCGCCCGCGGGCGCAATGAACTGCGGGAACGCGTTCAGCCGTGCTTCCTGAGCCCGCCAGTCGAAGCCGCTCTTCCAGTACTGGACGAGCTCCTGAAGGTAGGCGAGGTTGGTGCCGAACTGCCAGGGCTCGCCGTGTGGTGGCTGATCGGGCCAGCGGACGCGGTCGAGCCGCGCCTGGAGATCGGACAGCACCGCGTCGGGGACGCGCAGCGTGAAGGGCCGCGGCTCGGTCATTGTCTAGTAATGAATGACGACGGGGGTGCCGAGGTGGGCCCATTCCCACAGGAACGAGCTGTCGCCGTAGGTCAAGCCCAGGCAGCCGTGGGAGCCGGCGTAGCCCCAGTTGCCGCTCCAGTAGTTGTAGTGCAGGCTGGCGCCATCGCCGGTGAAGTACTGCGTGTACAGCACGTTGGTCAGGTAGTAGCCGCCCGGGCCGAAGCGCGGGATGCCAATCGTGTCGCTGTTCATCGTCTCGTTGGCGACGCGCCGCAGGATCGTGAACACGCCTGTCGGCGTCGGGCGACTGCCGGCGCCTTTGATTGTCAGAAATGAGGTGATCGGCTCGCTACCCTCGTAGACCGTTACGTGCGCGGGCACGTTGAGGTCGACGTCGAGCCAGCCACCGAGGTACTCGTCGATGCGGTCGGGTACGAACACGGCGCCCGCATTCAGGTAGTCGCCGTCCTCGGTGCGGAACCACAACTGGCCATCCTCACCGGTGACGACGCCGGTCAGCGTCAGCCACGTGTTGGGTGTGATCGGGCGATCGACGGCCTCGTCATTGGGACTGGGATAGAGGGCCAGGGCGGTCTGTTCAGTCACTACTCCGCGCGAGGAAAACTCGTCGAGCAGCGGTGGCGCGGGCATGGTCAGGTAGCGCGATGGTGGATCGCTCGGCCCCAACACGCTCGACTGCACGTACACGGTCTCGCCCGTGCGCGGGTTCTGCACCTGCGACCACTCGCCCTCGCCGCGCAACAGCTGGAGCACGGTGAACGGCTGCAGCGTGGCCAACGGCTCGGCATCGTCATCCATGCTCGGATACGGCGTGCTGGGCGACAACGTGACCACCCAGGTCGGCGTTTCGGCACGGACCGCCGGCGCAAGCAAGGCAAGGCACAACAGGGTTACAGCGAGCGCACGCATGGATCAATCCTAACGAGTGCGCGGGCGTTGCAAACCGTTTTGTAGCTAGGCCGTGACGGCAAGCATCCGTTCGATCGCGACGCGGGCGCGCTGCATGTCTCGCGGGAGCACCTCGACCTCGGGCGCGAGATCGCGCAGCGTGTCGCGCACCTTCTCGAGCGTGATCTGCTTCATGTAGCCGCACACGGCGGTGTCGTCGGCGGCGATGAACATCTTGCCCGGGATCTCCTTGTGCAGCCGATGCAGGATGCCCGTCTCGGTCGCGACCAGGAACGTGTCGTTGTCGGACTTTGCCGCGTGCTTGACCATGCCTTCGGTGGACAGCACGAACGTGTTGGGGTTCATCAGCCCACGACCGTTGGCCCAGACGCACGCGCTGGCGCAGCCGCACTCGGGATGGATGAGGAGGTCGGCGTTGGGCAGGGCTTCCTGCTTGGCGCGGATGGCCTCGGGTCGGATACCAGCGTGGACGTGGCACTCGCCCAGCCAGATGTGCATGTTCTGACGGCCGGTCTTTTCCTTGAGCCACGAGCCGAGGAACTGGTCGGGCAGGAATAACAGCTCGCGGTCTTCGGGGATGGACCGCACGACCGCCTCGGCGTTGCCGCTGGTCACGCAGTAGTCGGACTCGGCCTTGATGGCCGCGGTGGTGTTGACATAGCTGACCACGACCGCGCCCGGGTGCTCCGCTTTCCAGCGCTTCAGGTCGCGCAGGGTGATCGAGTCAGCGAGGGAGCAGCCCGCGGTGGGATCGGGGATCAGGACGGTGCGCTCGGGGTTGAGGATCTTGGCGGTCTCGGCCATGAAGTACACGCCGCACATCACGATGATGGGCGCGTCGGTCTTCTTCGCCTCGATCGCCAGGCCGAGGGAGTCGCCGACGTAGTCGGCCACGTCCTGGATCTCGGGCACCTGGTAGTTGTGCGCGAGGATGACCGCCTGGCGCTCGGTCGCCAGGCGTCTTACCGCTGCCTGCAGCTCCTTGGTTGTGGGGATCTGTTGCTGGGTCGTCGTCATGGCGTTACCTCCAGGTCCAGGGAGAAATCGAGAACGCCGGCGGAGTGGGTGAGTGCGCCGAGGGAGATGAAGTCGACGCCTGTTTCGGCAACGTCGCGCAGGTTGGCGAGGGTGATGCCGCCACTGGCTTCCAACCGCGCTCTGCGGTTATTGGCGGTGACCGCTTCGCGGAGGCCCGCGGTGCCGAAGTTATCCAGGAGGATGAGGGTCGCACCTGCCTGGAGCGCCTCTTCCAGCTCGTCGAGGTTGGTGACTTCGACTTCGACCACCTGCCCGGGTGCTGTTCGGTTCTGGGCGGCATGGACCGCGGCGGTGATGCCGCCGGCGGCGCGGATGTGGTTCTCCTTGATGAGGAAGCCGTCGTCGAGGCCGGCGCGGTGGTTGCCCGCGCCGCCGACCCGTACCGCGTACTTTTCGAGGACTCGCAGGCCGGGAGTGGTCTTTCGGGTATCGATGACTCTGGCGTTGGTGTGCTTGATTAGTTCCGCAGCTTTGTGGCTCGCGGTGGCGATGCCCGAGAGGCGCTGGACGAAGTTGAGGGCGGTGCGCTCGCCGCTCAGGATTGCCTGGGCTGGGCCCTCGATGCTCGCTACGACGCGGCTGTCTCCGTATGAGCCCTCTTCGGCCAGGCGCCTGACGGTCACGTGTGGATCGAGGTGGGCGAAGACGGCTTCGACGAGTGGTAGCCCGCACAGCACGCCCGGGGCTTTCTGGAGGATTTCCGCTGTTGCCTGCCGATCTGCGGGGACGGTGGCTTCCGTGGTGATGTCCCCGCGGCCGATGTCCTCTGCCAGCGCGAACTCGACGATCGTGTCAATCGCCGCGCTTTTGGGGAAGACCGCGGTTGGTGTCTCCGTGGCCAGAAGCAGGGTCATTTAGGGAAGGACCTCCTCGAATCGCGGTGGTTGCGCGCGGCGCCAGTGGATGCGGCCGCGCCACTCTTGCTTGGTTGATGGGTGATCGGTGCGGAAGTGGGCGCCGCGGCTTTCCTGGCGGAGCAGGGCGCTGCTGGCCGCGAGTGCTGGGATCAGGTCAGCTGGTTGCTTGAGCTCGGCAAAAAGGTTCGCAAGGCGATGGGGCTCACGCTCGACGCCGAGGTCAGCATCCAGGCGCTCACCGTTGGGCCACGCGCCATCGCTTCGCTCGGCCCAGGGAGGGGGAGAACTGAATTCCCCGTGGGGGACAGGAGTCTCTCGCGCGCGGTCAGCAGGTCGGTCGGTGTGGCGGTCGCCGGCGGCGTGCGGTGCTTCGTGAGAGTTGCCTCGCACGGCGGCGGGGAGGTCGGTCGTGTGCCAGCTCGCAACGGCGGTGGGGATGTCGGTGATGGCGGCTTCGGCGGCTCGGGCGCCCCAGACCAGGCATTCCAACAGCGAATTTGAGGCCAGGCGGTTGGCGCCCTGGGCGCCGCTGCAGGCTGACTCGCCGGCGGCGTAGAGGCCCGGGACGTCGGTGCGACCCCACGTGTCGGTGCGGATACCGCCCATGCAGTAGTGCGCGGCGGGCGCCACCGGGAGCAGGTCGCGGGCCAGATCGAGGCCCATCGCCGCCAGGCTGCTTGACAGGTTTTCGAACCTCGCGTGCACCCAGGCGGGATCGAGGTGCCGCAGGGTCAGGAACACCGGGCCTGACCCGAGCAGGTGTCGGTGGAGTGCGCGAGCCACGACGTCGCGGGGCAGCAGCGGATCGACCACCGCATCGCCCGCACCGTTGACCAGGAGGGCGCCTTCGCCGCGCAGCGCCTCGCTCAGCAGGAACGCCGGCTGGCCAGGCACGTTCAAGGCGGTCGGGTGGAACTGCACGAACTCCAGGTCCGCGAGCGAGGCGCCCGCCTCGTACGCCAGCACCAGGCCAGTGCCGCGGGTCTCGGGCGAGTTCGTCGTGCGGCCCCACAAGGCTGCGTAGCCACCCGTGGCCAGCAGAGTCGCCGCGGCTGTCAAGGCTCCCGATGAGGTAAGGACACCTGCCACACGGCCATCGGAAACGAGCACCGAGCGCGCAGGCGTATGTGTACGCAGCGTGATCGAGGGGTGAGCCTCGACTCGCGCCAGCAAGGCCGCGGTAAGTACCTGGCCAGTGGCGGCGCCGCCGGCGTGCAGGATGCGTCTGCGACCGTGGCCTGCTTCGAGACCCAGGTCTGCGTCGAACGGGACGCCGGCGTCCAGTAAGTGCCGCATCGAGCGGCTGCCCTCGCGCGTGAGCACGGCCACCGCGGCGCGATCGTTGAGGCCGGCGCCGACCGCGACCGTGTCCGCCGCGTGCAGGTCGGGCGCATCGTCGGCGGCAAGCGCGGCGGCAACACCGCCCTGGGCGCGCGGGCTGCTGCCGGCCAGCGGCGCGCCGCCGGTGATGACGGTCACGGTGGCACCCAGATCGGCAGCGCGCAGGGCGGCGGACAGGCCCGCGGCGCCAGAGCCTACGACGAGCAGGTCAGGCACGGGCAATCGACCGGATGCGGCCTGAGTCCCAGGGCAGCTCGCGGGTGCGGGTACCGTCGACGGGACCGACGAAGCGGTACAGCTCACCGGGGCGTCCGACCTTGCCGATGCTGGCGCGATGGCCGACCGGGACCAGGGTCTCTGAGGCGAAGAGGTCCGAGAACGCCTTCCTGAAATTGGACGTATTGAGGCGGACCAGCGACGGATCGAGGATCGCGGCGTAGGCCGCGCGGAGCTCAGACAACGTGAACTGGTCGCCCAGCAGCTGGAACGCGACCCACGAGTAGCGGAGCTTGGCCTGCACGCGGTTGATGGCCACGCGGAGCATGTCGGCGTGGTCGAAGACGAGCGTTTCGGCGGGCAATCCGCGGACGGGGACCCAGTCGATGCTGAGGATGCCGCTGCCGCGCATCAGCTGCATGTCGTCGGTGCGCACCAGGGCGACGTGGGCGACGGAGACGACGCGGCCGCGGGTGTCTCGGCCGGGGTCGCCGAAGGTGCCAGGGACAGCTTGTCGCCGAAGGCGGGTTCATCGCGGCGGACCAGCAGGACCTGCCATTGATTCTCGACCGCGGCGGCTGGCCGGAGCGTGAAGACGACGACGTCGACGGCGACGATCGCGTTCGGGTTCAACTCCATTAGATTCTAATCCGCTGGAACAGAATAGCGCTGAACGCTGGGCGGCCGCAAGCATTTCCCCGGCTTCGGCGGTTCCGGCCGGCGGCGGGGCGAGGTGTCGGATAACCAACCTAGCCCTCACCCCGGCCCCTGTCCCAGAGGGAGAAGGGAGGGCCCGCGAAACCGCGCGTCGCAGTGGCGTAGCGCATACTCGGGGGCGTGGATGAGTTGATCGAGGCGCGGAAGGGGGACCATCTGCGGCTGGCGGCTGAGGGGGATGTGGATGCCTCGGCGGGCGCTCGGTGGTCGGACGTGCACCTCGTGCACGAGGCGCTGCCGGAGATCGATCTGTGCGAGGTCCAGCTCGAGACCGCGTTTCTGGGTCACCAGCTAAAGGCGCCGCTGTTGATCGCGGGCATGACCGGCGGACACCGCACCGCGCACGAGGTGAACGCGGTGCTCGCTCGGGCGGCGGAGCGCTACGGGCTGGCCATGGGCGTCGGCAGCCAACGCGCGGCATTGCGGCGATCCGACCTCGCCTACACGTACGCGGTGGTGCGCGACAACGCGCCACAGGCGTTCTTGATCGCGAACATCGGGGCACCGCAGCTGATCGCGCAGGAAGGCGCGGAAGCGCTCTCAGCGGACGACGTGCAGCAGGCCGTGGCGATGATCCGCGCGGATGCGCTGGCGGTGCACCTGAACTACTTGCAGGAGAGCGTGCAGCCCGAGGGCGAGCGGCGTGCACGCGGCGTCGCCATGGCAATCACCGGGCTTGTGCAGCAGGTGCGGGTGCCGGTCGTCGCCAAGGAAACCGGCGCGGGCATGACGCGGGAAACCGCTCTGCGGCTGCGCGACCTGGGCGTCAAGGCACTCGACGTCGGCGGCGTGGGCGGGACGTCGTTCGCGGCCGTGGAGGGATTGCGTGCTGAGGCGCAGGGGGATGCGCAAAGTCAGCGACTCGGAGTGCTGCTGCGCGATTGGGGCGTGCCGACGCCGGTAGCGATCGTCGGGGCGTGCGCCGCGGGAGTGCCGGTGATTGCCACCGGCGGCATTCGCAGCGGGTTGGACGCGGCGCGGGCGCTGGCGCTCGGGGCCTCGCTGGTGGGGGTGGCGCGGCCATTGCTGCAGGCGGCGCTCGAGGGCGATCAGGCGGTGCAGGAGTTCATCGAGCAATTCCTGGCGGAGCTTCGGTCGGTGCTGTTCTTGACCGGCTCGGTGTCGGTGGCGGCGTTGCGCGAACGGCCGCGGGTGGTGGTCGGCGAAACGCACCAGTGGCTGGCGCAGCTCGGGTATTTGGGGTGAGTGCGGAGGATCGCTTCGCGGCGCTCGTCGAGACGCTGACAGGGTCGACCGCGGCGAGGTATGAGACGCAGCGGCGGGGCTTCGGGTCGGGGACCTTGAAGGTGAATGGTCGGATCTTTGCGCTGCTGTCCTCGCGCGGGCAATTCGTGGTGAAGCTGCCGCGTCGGCGGGTCGACGAGCTGGTTCTAGCGGGGGTGGGTGAGCGGTTTGACCCGGGCCATGGGCGGCTGCAGAGGGAGTGGCTTGCCGCGGGCTCTGAGGATTGGGAGGCGCTGGCGCGTGAGGCGCTTGCGTACGTCGGAACGTAGACAGTGATTCTCGGGGGCGTGGCCCCAAACCCCCAACTCGGGGGCTCGCCGAACGGGCCTAGTCGCCGATGCCGACCGTCTGGATCAGGACTTCGCGTTTGGCCCGCGGGCCGTCCAGCTCGACCAGGAACACCCGCTGCCATTGGCCCAGCGCCAGCTCACCGTCCACCACTGGGACGCTCTCGCTGGTGCCGAGCAGGAACTGCAGGCAGTGCGAGTGGCCGTTCGGGCTCTCGTCATCGTGCATGTGGTGGGTGCGGACGCGGAAGTCGTTGTGCTGGTAGTGCACGTTGGCGGGCGCCAGACGCCGCAGGAACCCGAGCAGGTCTTCGAGCAGCAGCGGCTCCGCTTCCTGGATGCGCACCGCCGCGGTGGTGTGTTGGGAGACGATCGTCACGATGCCGTGCTTCACGCCGCTGGCGCGCACCGACGTTGCGATCTCGTCCGTGATGTCAACGAACTGGATCGACTCCTGCGTTTCCACAACCAGCCGCCGCATGTTGACGGCGGTTGTCGGGCGGCTGGCGGAAGTGAGCTGCATGACATTAGTACTATCGGCCGGCCGATCAGCGGGCTTGAGCCACGCCGGCCCATTTAGTTCAGGCAGCACGAAACTGAGATATCCGTGGCGCCCAGGCTGCGAGCCACTTGTTCAGCTCCACGGCGGGCATTGGGCGGCTGACGAAGTAGCCCTGGGCGACGTCGCAGCCGAGCTGTTCGAGCAGGCTCCACGCCGCGCCGTCTTCCACGCCCTCGGCCACCACCGATAGGCCAAGGTCGTGCGCCAGGCCGATCGTAGAACGGACGATGGCCAGATCGTTCTCATCGACTGCCATGTGCGACACGAACGAGCGATCGATCTTCAGCTCGTCCACCGGCAGGCGCTTCAAATAGGCCAGTGACGAGTAGCCGGTGCCGAAGTCGTCGATGGAGATGCCAATGCCCATGTCGCGCAGCCGGGTGAGCACATCCATGGCCCGCGCGGCGTCGGCCATCAGGCTGCTTTCGGTGATCTCGATCACCAGTCGAATGGGGGGTACGCCGAGCTCGTCGAGCAGCTCGCGGATGGTCTCGGCAATCTGCGGATCGTGGAGGTTGCGCATCGACAGGTTCACGGCGACCGAAATGTCCTGCCCGGAGTCGAACCAGCGTCGAGCCTCGCGCAGCGCTGCTTCGAGCACCCAGCGGGCGAGGGGTCGGATGAGGCCCGTCTGTTCCGCCAGCGGAATGAACTGATCTGGCCCCAGCAGGCCGTGACGCGGGTGATCCCAGCGCACGAGTGCCTCGACCGCCTTGACGCGCCCGGAGCGGTAGTCGACCTTCGGCTGGAAGAACAGCGACAGCCCGTTGTGCTCGATGGCGCGGCGCAGCTCGCCGACCATGGCCAGGCGCGCGGGACTGTGCTGGTCCTGCTCGACGTTGTATACCGCGTGGCCCGTGCCGCCCCGCTTGGCGACATACATGGCCACGTCGGCGCGCCGCAGCAGGCTGTCGGCGTCGGTGCCGTGCTCGGGCGATAGCGCGATGCCAATGCTGGCGTCGATCTCGAGCTGGAGACCGCCGACCGCGAACGGTTCGTCGAGCACCTGCAGCAGGCGATCGGCGACGCGCCGAGCGTGATCGGCGGTTGCGCGTGGCAGCAGAACCGCGAACTCGTCGCCGCCCAGTCGGGCGATGGTGTCCGTTTCCGCCAGGGCGCCGCGGATGCGGTCGCCGAGCTGTTCGAGCAGCAGGTCGCCGTACTGGTGGCCGAAGGTGTCGTTGACCTCCTTGAACCGATCCAGGTCCATGACCAGTAGCGCCGCTGAGGCTTCGTCGCGCTGCGCGGCGGCGATCGCTTGCTGCAGTCGATCGTGCAGCAGCACGCGATTGGGCAGAGCGGTCAACGTGTCGTGCAGCGCCTGGTGCTCGAGCGCCGCTTCAGCCTTTTTCCGCGCGGTAATGTCCCGTACCCCAAGCACGAACTGGTGGGTGTTGTCGAGCCGCAGCTCGCCCATGGACAGATCGATCGGGAATGGGCGGCCGCCGCGCCGTCGGGCGGTGGTCTCACCGGCGCACGATGGCTCGAGCAGCAAGCGCACGTCGCGGCCCAGCACATCCGCGGCCGAGTAGTCGAAGATCTTCTCGGCGGCCGGATTGAACGACGCGATACAGCCGCTGTCGTCGATGGTAATGATGCCTTCGGCGACACTATCCAAAACCGCGCGGAGAAAACCCTCGCTCTGACGCAGGTCGTGATACAGCTGGGCATTGCGGATGGCGTTGGCCGCGAGGGTGCCCACGGCGTCGACGACTTTCCCGTCAGCGGATGAGAAGGGCTCGGCGCCCGCTGGCCGCGTCAGCTCGAGATTGCCGATGATGGCGCCTGCGCTGCGCAAGGGCGTCGCCAGGCGGTGTTCGGCCGCGGCGGTCACGGCCGGGTTGGCGATGCGAGTGGTGCCGGATGGCAGCGACAGCTCCGCCGTGCCCGAGTTCAGCGCGTGCAGCAACCGCTCGAGGATGAGCGTGGTCACGTCGGCCACGCTCAGGCTGGCGGTGAGGCCTTCGCTGAGCTCGTAGAGGAGGTGCAGTTCTTCGTAGGCGTGGATGATCTCGCCCGCGAGGCTGTCGATCTCAGCGCGCAATTCGCGATGCGTTTCGGTCACGCGGCCTTCGGCAGCGCACTGGCGATGGGCAGTGCCACGGTGAACGTGCTGCCCTTACCAGGCGTCGATTCCACCGCGAGCTGACCCTGGTGGTACTCGACGATGTCGCGGCAGATGGCCAGGCCCAGACCGGTGCCGCGTGGCTTGTCGGTCAGGGTGTCGCCAACTTGCTGGAACTTCTCGAAGATCCGTTCATGGTCTTCGAAGGCGATGCCGATGCCCGTGTCGCACACGGTGATGACGACGGCGTCGTCGTGCCGCTGCGCGCGCAGCGTGATGGTGCCTTCGTGCGTGAACTTCATGGCGTTGTTCAGCAGATTGGCTACCACCTGGTGCAGGCGGTCGCGGTCGCCGTAGATGGCGGGCAGATCGTCGTCGATGTCGAGGTCGAACGTCAGCTGGCCCTTGGCGATGAGCGGGCCAAACGTGCGAGCGCTGTCGCGCATCAGGTCCGGCAGGTGGAGCGTGGCCATCTGCCAGTCCATGTGGCCCGCCTCGATCTTGGTGATGTCCAGCACGTCGTTGACCAGTCGCGTCAGGCGCTCCGACTCGGAGTTGATGATGCGCAGGAACTCCTTGTGAACGGTCGCGTCGTCCTCGTACGCGAGCAGCAGCTCGGAGAAGGAGCGAATCGACGTCAACGGGGTGCGCAGCTCGTGCGAGACGTTAGCGAGGAAGTTCGTCTTCATCTCGTCCACACCAAGGAGCTCCTGGTGGGCGGCGGCAAGGTCGGAGTACGCGCGCTGCAGGTCGTTGCTGCGCCCAGCCAGCGTGCGGTACAGAGAGGCGTTCTCGATGGCCAGCGTGATGCGCTCGACGAAGGCATCCAGAATGTCGGAGTCGAGCGTGACGCTAGCGCCCGGTGGCACGGCCAGCGCGAGCGTTGCCAGCGACGTGTGGCGGGTCGGCAAGGCCAGCACGAGCACGATGGCCTGGTCACCCGTCGGCAGCACGTCAACGGTGATCAGCTCGTCCTCGCTGAGTTGACCGCCTGCCCGACGCGCGTGCTGATTGCACAGGCGCTCGAGCGCTCGTTCCAGCTGACTGTCGTCGTTGCGCGGGAAGAAGATCGGCGCGGGGCGCGAGGAGCCATCACCATCGAGGCCGCTCGACGGTTGGAGCACGGCAGTCGGGCTGCCGAATAGTTGCGCCGCCGCGGCTACTGCTGCCCGCAGCACTGCTTCGAGCTCGAGACTGGCGCCGAGAGCGGCCGTGGCTTCGTTGAGGGCGTTCGACTGGCGCAGTCGCTCCTGGAGCGCTGCCTCGGCCTGCTGCGCCTGCTCGCGCAGGTAGCCAGCGAGCACCGTGGTCAGCGGCAGCAACAGCGAACGGAACACGAACGGACCATCGGGCACCTGGTGCTCGATGACGTGCCCAGCAGCGTCGGCCGCGACATAGAGCAGCGCGACACCGAGTGACGGGCCGTAGCCATACCGCATCGCGGCGGCGATGGTGACGGTGAACAGGATGAAGTAGAACGGCGAATCGAAGCCGCCGCCGACCACAACGAGCGCGATATCGAGCAGACCATCACCGAGCGTGGTGAGGTAACCGTTCGCCAGCAACTGGGGCCGGCGCGGCATCACGAACTGGACGAAGCAGTTGTAGATCGCCGCGACGGCGATAACGGCATAGGCGGCGAGCAGCCGCTCGGAGCCGAGATTGGCGAGCAGGACCGCTGGGATGACGAAGGCGATGCCGAGCCAACGAACGGCCACGAACCGCCACTCGAGCTTGAGGGCTCGGGGCAGGTCCGAGGGACCGTTCCACAGGTGCTGGAGTCGCTCCGTCAGGAGCTCGAGCGCGCGCACGGGGATCCTCTCTCTCAGGCGGCCGGTCTGGACGCACGATCGGCCAGGATCGTGCGCACTCGTTGCGCGACGTCGCGCGGGCTGAAGGGTTTGGTCATGTATTCGTCGGCGCCACCCAGCAGGCCGCGCTCGCGGTCGATCTGCTGGCCCTTGGCGCTCAGCATGATGACGTAGGTGCCTGCCAGCGACGGGTCAGCCTTGACCTGCTCGCAGACCTCGTAGCCGTTCATGTTGGGCATCATGATGTCGAGGAACACCAGCGGCGGCTGCAGGCTGCGCACGCGCTTCAGGCCGTCTTCGCCGTTGGTCGCGGTCTCGACCGTGTAGCCCTCGCGAGTCAGCAGGTAGCTGAGCGAGCGCAGGATGTAGGGCTCATCGTCGATGACGAGGATCGGCCCCGTGGGGATGTGTTCTTGGTTGGACATGGTCAGCTCCTTTCAGCTCCTGTAGAACGTCGGATCCAGGTGGTGAGGGCCGCGTCGATTGCGGCGCCCACGATGAGGGGCGGTGTGTAGAGACATTTGTCGATCCATAGCGGCGGGAACTCTTCGTCCCGGACCTGCTGCAGGTAGCGGGCGGCCGCGGCGCAGCGGGCCGCGTCGCGCGGGTCGTACGCGCCTGCCGTGAGCGCGAGCAGGCCGTACGCGGTCTCCTCGGCGGTGGGTTGGCCGTAGAAGCCCCACGAGCCATCGGCGTTCTGGACGTGGCGCAGCCACTCACGCGACTGCTCGACGAGGTGTTGGATCGGGTTAGTCGGCAGCTCATCGAGCACCAGGACCGCATGGGCGGTCGCGTACAGCGGCGAGATGTGCCACTTGTCGATCCAGTACAGCCCGCTGTGCTGATCGGCCAGGTAGTCGACGATGCGGTTGATGCTGCGCCGTGCTGCCGGGTAGCCCGGCACGTTGAGCAGTGCGTGAAGCACGTGCAGGTTGACGCCCACGGAGGAGTGGCGTTCGTACGGGAAGCTCACGAACGAGCCGTCCTTGCCCTCAAAGGCCTCGAGCACACGTGGGTTGACGGGTTCCCCAAGCGTGTGGAGCAGCAGCAGCGCGACGGCGGTGTCATCGGCGTCGGGGATCGGGAACGTGGGGGAGAGGCTGACGCCGCCGGCAGCGAGCGCGGTACGCAGGTGGGCGCGATCGGACTTGCTCAGCAGCGCCGAGGCGGGCGCACCGCCGAGGAACAGGTGGTAGGCGGACCACAGCAGCTCGAACGTCTCGCACGGGTGGAGCACCGGGGCGGTGGCGCCGCCAGTCCAGTCCAGGCAGCTGCCAAGGTAGGCGGCGGCGCGGCTGTTTTCGATGTGGTCGAGGAAGAAGGCCGTAGCGGCTGGGGAATTGCCGATCGACCCGTTGTGTCCCTGGGCATCTGGTAGCCGCGCGAGGTCGGCCTGCTCACCCAGGAATTCGAGGGAGTGCACGGCAGTGGTGCGCGCCGAGTACAGGGCGTGTGGCGGGAGAAGCTCGAGCTTTCGGGCGCGGGCAGCGGTGTAGATGTCGAGATGGGGTGGCACCGCGACGCCGGCCAGGCGGGCGCGCTCGACCAGCGTCGGCAGAAGCAGCTCGAAGCCGACCAGCTCGACTGGCTCCTTGCCGAGGAGGTGGCCGTGCTGCCACAGGTAGCGGGTGCCCTGCTCGACCGCCTGGCGGTCAGCTTCTCGTCGACCGAACTGGGCGAGCGGCGCGAGGGCGGCGAGGGTGCACAGGATGCGGTCGTGCTCGTACCGCACGCTGCTGCCCCAGCTGCCATCGCTGAGCTGGTGATCGGCCAGCCAGCGCAGCGAGGTCGGGAAGCGGCTGACGCGGCGGTCTTCGGTCGCCGCGACGCCAGCCAGCCAGCCGGTGTCGTAGGCGACACCGGCGATACCTGGGCGGTTCTCGGCTTGGAGCAGGAGGCGGGGCATTAGCTGGTGGGGGCCAGGAAGGTGTGGTAGTCGTGCTCGGTGTAGAAGTCGCACACGAAGCGGGCGATGTTGTCGATGGCGGCTTCGGGGCGACCGGTGTTGGTGACCGCCTGGCGGCGAAGCTCGGAGAGGCGATCGAGGCCGGCGGCGATGTCGGCGCGGACGCGGGCTTCGGCCTGGGCGTAGGCGTCCTGCTCTGGGACGCCCTGCTCGCACAGCGATCGGCTCAGGATGACCAGGGCGTTGATCTTGCCCTCGGTGACTTCCTTCTGATAGCTCTGCAGGTCATTCGCCAGGCGGATGCAGGTCGAAGCGATCTGCTCCATGGCGCGCAGATGTTCGAGGTGCTTGGGCGTCGAGTCGTCATCGGTGGTGATGAGGGCGGCCCACATGTGCGGTGGCCCACCGATGCTGTAGCGGCCGATGTCGACGTATTCCTCGTACGTTGGGAGGGTGGCTGAGCCACCGGTGCGGTAGGCGGAGCGCCACTGGTACTCGCGGGTCATGCCCTCGATCGTTCCGCACAGCGCATCCGCCCACTCCGTGCCGAGCTGACTGAAGAGGGGATAGGCCGCGAGGTCATCGCGCAGCTCGCACAGCGCGGTGGCGAGGCTGTCGCCACTGGGGCAGGGGATCTCGCGGTGGGCAAGCGAGCGGTAGCGCTGCGCGCGGCGCATGAGCTCGACCTGGGGGACGCGTTCTTCGTCGAACAGATCGTCGAGGGTGAAGACCCACAAGCTCAATCTGGCTGTTGAGATCAGTGCCTCGACTGAGGTGAACGGGGCGCCCGCGGCGACAGAGAGGGACAGCGGCCAGACGCGGACGCGGCGGATCAGCGGATAGCGGGTTGCCCAGCGGTGCAGTGTCTGGGATGTGCGCGCGCTCAGGTCGAAGATGCGCACCTGCTCATCGGGCGGCAGCGATGCAAGGAACCGGCTCCGTAACCCGCCCCAGGGCGAGTCCTTCGCCTGTGTTTCCTGCTGAGCCAGTTGCACACCAGCCCGATCACGCTTCGCCGCTGTCATTGCCATGCCTTGACTATCGGCGCGATGCGGTAGGACTAAAGTCCTGCCAGGCGGTTGCCGCGCGGAGCGGCGGTTACGCTGCGGGCGGTGCAGGTGGTGAACGATCCGTGGCCGTGGTTCGGGATGCTCCATGGCCCCGAATATTCGGTAGCGGAGCTGGTCGGCAATGGGACCTTGTCTGCCGAGGCAGCGGAGGTGCTCCGGGTTGGGTTGCAGGGCGGAGCATCGTTGTTTGTCGCGGCCGGGCCGCAAGGGGCTGGCAAATCCACGCTGGCGACCGCGGTGCTGGAGTTTCTGCCGCCCGAGGCGCAGGTGTACGTCACCTCGGGGGCCAGGGACCCGCTGGCGGTGCCCACCGTGGGCGGGCCGGTGTACTTGTTGATCAATGAGCTGAGCTGGCACATGCCGCTCTATCTGCACGGCCCAGCGGCGCAGCGCGCATTTGTGTTGTTGGCGCAGGGCGTACGGATGGTGGGGACGGTGCACGCCACCAGCATCGCGGGGGCGGTGCAGGCGATCTGTGCCGAGGCGGAGGTGGAGCCGTCGGCGATCTCCGCGCCGATGCTCATCGCCGTTGTGCATGCAGCTCGCGGCGCGGATTGGACGGTTGAGCGCCGCTTGGCCGAAATCGGGTTCCTGGAGCCCAGGGCGGGCGAGCCGCCGACGGTGGTAACGCTGGCGTCGGGGCAACCGCTCGAGGTGCACGCCGATGCGCTGTCGCGACTCGCGGGCTGGTTAGGATAGTCGCCAGATGCTGCTGCGGGAGTTTGCGTTCGCGGATGGCATGAGCGCTCAGCTCCAGCACGGCATGGCGTTACGAATCGAAAACGGCCACATTGCCTGGCTTGGGCCCGATGGCGATGCCGATCCAAAAGGTAGCCAGGAGGTCATTGACGCCAGTGGCGCCACGCTGATCCCGGCGCTGGTCGACGGCCACAGCCACCTCGTCCTGCAGGGCGGCGCGCACTGGATCGACCGCGGCGCGGACCCGCCGGACCGGCTGCGCGAGGTCGCGCGGCAGAACGCCAACCGGTTGGCCCAGGCTGGCATCTTGTGGGCACGGGACGTCGGCGCACCGAGCGTGGACGGCAAAGCGCTCAACGTAGAGATGCGCGATGCGCTGCGCGACACGCCGGGCCAGCCGTACATACGCGCCGCGGGAACGTGGGTGGCCAAGTCGGGCTACCTGGAGCCGCTGACCCTATCGGCGAAGGACGGCGCGCAGCTCGAGGCTCTGGCGCTGGAGCAGCTCGACCGCGGGGCCGACTTCGTCAAGATCATGCTTGACCCGCCCGGCGGCGGCGAGACCGCGCCATTCAGTGTCGAAGAAGTGAAAAAGGTGTGTGAGGCGGTGCACGCGCGGGGGCGACGAATCACGCCTCACGCGACCATCCAGGCTGGCGCCCGGGTCGGGGCCGAGGCCGGGGTCGACTCGATCGAGCACGGCTTCGCCATTGACGACGACATCGCCCGCACGATGGTGAGGAACAACGTCGCGCTGGTGACCACGCTGTCAGTCATTGCCAGTTGGGAAACGTTCGCGAAGACCACGCGCGTGGAGCGCTTCACCTCTGACGAGGGACGGGCGCGAGTGGCGAATCGGCGGGAGCAGGCGTTCGCGGCGGTCATGGCCGCGCACAAGGCGGGCGTACGCATCGCGACCGGCTCGGATTTTGGTGGCGGTTCGGTTCGCGCGGGGCACCTGGCGTGGGAGGTCGAGCTGCTCGTAGAGGCCGGGCTCGAGCCCTGGGAGGCTCTTGGCGCGGCGACCTGCCGCGGCGGCGAAGTGCTCGGCGAACCCTACGCGGGCCGCGTCCAGGAGGGCGCGCCGGCCGACTTCGTGCTGGTCCACGGTGATCCGTTGAGCGATCCATCGACATTGTGGCGAGTCTGGTCAGTCTTTCGATCTGGAACTCAGATCGCCTGAATGTCCTATGCCACGATATGCCGATCAGCATAAGCCTGGTACGCCAGTTGACTCTGTTTCCGGCGAACAGCATTGAGCAGAATTGAGTGAGAGGCGCCACTCAATCCGTAGTCTCGTCTCTAAGAACAGAGTGGCACGACAGTCCCGTATGCAGCGGGCGGCAACCGCGGCCGAAACGATCCGACGGGCTCAGGAGGCATCACCCGTGCGTCCTGGCTCCGGTTCCACTCGCCTGCCGAACCGCTCTTCCACTGCACGACCGCGTCGTGGGCGTCCACGGCCAGTAGGCGTCAACACTGCCGCCTGGAGCCTGGTAGGGACGCACGACCTGGTTGAACTCTGCCGCCTCCTGCACGAGGCCGTTGGGCGTCACATGGACGCAACGATCTTCTTCCTGGGTCTGTACGACCCAGCCAGCGAGACCGTGGAGGTGGTGTGGCAGATCGAAAACGGACACGAGCTACCCGGTGGGTCGTTCCCACTCGGCAAAGGCTTCACCAGCGACGTCCTGCGCACCGGGCACGCGCGCCTGATCAAGCAATGGTCACGTGAAGGCCCGCGCGTCCAGGTGCAGTACGCCACGGGCACGCCAGGACTGCCGGAGTCGGCGGTCGCGGCTCCGTTGCGGCTGGGCGACCATGTCATCGGGGTGTTGTCGGTAGAGAGCTACCGCAAGGGTGCATACGGCGCACGCGAGCAGGAGCTCCTGCAGAGCATCTCCGACGAGGCCGCCGTCGTCATCGCTGGGCTGCACTTCACCGAGCGGCTGGGCATCCAGGTCCGCGAGCGGGTATCTGAGCTCGAGGCAATCCTTGCCAACATGGCCGATGCGCTGCTGATCGTGGATGGCCGAGGCCGACTCGTGCGACTCAACCGTGCCGCGCGCGACCTGCTGTCGCTGGAAGACTCGAGCATCGTGCTCGGTCAACCCATCGAGGAACAGCAGCTTGAGGACTGGCCGGCTGAAGGGCGCGCGGTGGCCGAGTCTTTGCAGCCAATCGTGCAGGCGCTGAAGGCCACTGAGGAGCCGCAGGAAGTCGAGGTCGATATCGGGCCGCGGCGGACGCTGAGCTTCCGTGCAACACCGCTGCACGACAACGCCGGCGTGTTCAACGGTGGCGTGATCGTGTTCCGCGACATCACCGACCAGCGTGAGGTGGAGCGCTTCAAGGACGACATGTTCTCGATGGCGTCGCACGACCTCAAGACGCCGGCGACGGTGATCAAGGCGCAGGCTCAGCTGCTGAAGCGGCAGGTGCGCGCCGGCTCCGCCGATCACGATGACGTCGAGCAAGGACTGGCCATGATCGCCGAGCAGGCCGATCGACTGTCCAAGCTACTCAACCTGCTACTCGATCTCTCACGCATCGAAGGCGGTCGGCTGGACCTCGATCTAGCGCCCACCGACCTGCGCGCGATGCTGAGCAACATGGCACGAGCAATTCAATCGACCACGGACAAGCACCAGATTCGCGTCCATGCGCCGGAAGGTGTGATCGGCCATTGGGACGCGCGGCGCATCGAAGAGGTCGTTCAGAATCTGCTCAGTAATGCCATCAAGTACTCCCCTGCCGGAGGCACCATCGACGTTTTGCTCGAGACAGGAGAACAAACGGCAACGGTACTGGTGCGTGACCGTGGCATAGGAATTGCTACGGAGGACGCCTCTCACGTTTTCGAGCGCTTTTTCCGTGGTCGGGACATCCGCCGGCTGGAGGGCACTGGGCTGGGGCTCTACATTTGCCAGGCGATCATCGCGGCACACGGAGGCCGCGTTTGGGCCACGTCGCCCGGTACGGGCCAGGGCAGTACGTTCGGATTCATGCTGCCACTTCGTCCCCGCCCCGTTGCTGGCAGCTGACCTTCATAAGGCGGCAAACAAATGCGGATTGTTGCTCCGCTATTGCTCGCATTCGCGCTGCTCGTATCGAGCGCGGCCCCGGCGCCCGTCGGCGCCCAGGTAGGCCCCCCGCCTAACCCGAAGATTTCGCCCGCGCTGCTGGTCAAGATGGCGGCAAACGCCCTGGCCAGACAACCAATCATCCTGGAGATGGAGCACGCGGCGGCTCCGTTCTCGGGGTCGGTGAACGTACAGCGCACGCAGGCCGCGCTCGCCCTGCTCGGGCAATTCGGCACGGCGGTTGGCGGACTGGCCATCATCGACGCCGCCGCGGGCTACGCCAACGCCGCGGGCATCCAGGCGCTAGCTGCCGTGCCCGGTGTGGCGTACGTGCACGAGGACGCGTCGGTCGCGTCGCGTCGACTGCACACCGGTACACCGCCGCCGTGGGCTCCGGGCAGGTTGGCGTCGCTGTATCCGCAGATCACGCAGGCCTATCAGGTGTGGGCGCAGGGTCAGGGCGCGGGCATCACGGTCGCGGTGCTCGACTCGGGCGTCGCGAACGATGCCGACCTGAACGGTCGCATCGTGGCTTCGGCCAACTTCGCCGACCCGTACCCGGATGCCAGCAAGGACCCGGGCGGGCACGGTACCCATATCGCGGGCATCATCGCCAGCAACGGCCAGAGTACGGCTGGCGAGTACGTGGGCATGGCGCCCGCGGCCAAGATCGCCGATGTGCGCGTGCTCACCGAGGATGGCGGCGGACGCATTTCGTCGGTGGTGCGCGGGGTTGAGTGGGTCCTCGGCCATCGCACCCAATACAACATCCGCGTCATGAACCTGTCGTTCGGCGCGCCGCCACCGCCGTCCAACTCGTACGTGACCGATCCGCTGTCGGCGGCGATCGAGATTGCCGTTCGGCGGGGCGTGGTGGCGATTGTGGCCGCCGGCAACACCGGACCAAACTCGGGCACCGTGGAATCGCCCGGGATCGATCCGCTGGCCATCACCGTCGGCGCACTGGACGATCAGGGCACGCTGAGTCTGGCTGATGATGTCCTGGCGTGGTTCTCCGCCTGGGGCACGTCAGCAGGTGGCGGGGCCAAGCCGGACGTGATCGCGCCAGGCCGCAAGCTGTACTCGCTGCGGGTGCCTGGGAGCAAGATCGACACGCTGTACCCGGA
>WNGE01002403.1_pt1 | contig 39759 bp, 22 predicted proteins | sample 5400651 | NCBI WGS metagenome assembly WNGE01 (sample SAMN13153370, study PRJNA577476) | soil metagenome | isolation source: 60 cm soil or saprolite under grassland replicate 2 | place: USA:California | collected 2016-06-15 | reverse complement strand
CTCACGCTCTGGTCGGTGACGGCCTCGACTCGGGTGATCGCCCGTCGGAGGCGCGCTTCGAGCAGGCAGAAGTCGTCGAGGTCGTGTTCGAGGCGAGCGGCGAGGCCCACGATGCGGCCAGTGATCCGTGCGGAGTGGTGGGCGAGATCGGGGTCGAACGTAGCGACGTGTCCGCCGAGCCGGGCGACTGCGTGAGTGGCCTCGGTGGAATGGCGGCGCGCCGGATCGCGATTGACCGCGAGGCGGGCGACGACTGCCAAGGCCGACCAGAGCGGACTGCTTGCCGCTCGCCGGAGCGTGACGGTGGGCATCTTGGGTTCCTCCTTTGTGGTGCCGTAGTTCCGCTGCCGACGCGGAGCCGTTGGGTGGACGCCCGGAGCCCGACGCGGCGGTCTCCGCGGGTATCGGGCTCCGGGCGTCACACCCGCTCGGGACCGGTTGGCACGCTCCCCGCTGGGGGTCGGGGACGGTCCCGAGCGCCTGCGGCGCCGGCGACTCCGTATGAAGTCGTGACGGCGCCGGATCTCGGCGGCTCCTTCTGTGCGCTTACTGACGTTCTGGCTCTCTTGGCTGGGCCGACCGGCGTGTTACCGTGCGGGTGGCAAGTCCGGCTTCGTGATCGAACAACCGCGGAGATGCCCGTGGAAGAGGGCACGGCATGACCGCTGATGACTGGAGTCATGCAGGTCACGCGGGTAGGGCACCATGAATGGCATGTCCCGGCCCCACGCGCAGGACAGCCCGCCGCCGCTGCGGGCCGCGTTCGGCCGCGAGCTTGCCCACTGGCGAGAGCACTGCGGCAAGACGCAGGCCGGTCTCGCGCGTCGCTTGGTCGAGGAGCATTGGCTCGAGGAGTGCAGCCAGAGCTACATCGCCCACGTTGAGGCCGGTCGCAAGCCGCCACCCAGCGGCATGGCCGAGGGCGCCGACGCGGTCTTGGAGACGGGCGGCGCGCTCGCGCGGCTGTGGCCGTGGGTCGATCAGGACGAGCAGGCCCGCCGGCAGCAGCGCTCCGCACCAGTAGAGCGGGATCCACGGCGGCGGCTTGTTCCCGACCCGGTGGCCCGAGCGCTCGACCTGCTCGGCCCGCGGCTACAAGGTGAGGCGTCGGAAGCCGGCCAGGATCTTGGCTATTTCCCGCCGTTTCCAGTGATCTTCAGCGATGGGAGGGTCGAGCAGATGCGTCTACCCCGACGGATGTTCCTCACGATCGGCGGCACCAGCCTCGCCGGCGCCATGACCGTTCCATTCTCGCTGACCGCCGACGACCTCGACCGGCTCGACCTGGCGATCGAGACGCCCGAGCGAGTCGACATGCCGATGGTCGGCTACTTTCGCACCATCCTTGCCGACCACCGCCGCGCCGACGACTTCCTCGGCTCCCAGCACCTCCGCTTCCCAGTCCTGGTCCAGCTCGCAATGGTCGAGCGGTTCATCAAGGCCGCCACCGGCGACGTCAAGCGGGAGCTTCAACGGGTTGGCGCCGAGTACGCCCAGCTCGCATGGTGGCTGGCCCTGGACGCCCGCGACCTCGCGTCCGCGCGGCGGCATTGGGACCGCGCCCGTGGTCTGGCGCTGGACGTCGGCGACCACGGTCTCATCGGCTACTTGTATGCACTGAAGGTCAGCGAGGTCCGGCACACCACCTACGACAGGCACATCGCTGGGTCCAGCGTCACGGAAGCGCGGGAAGCGGCCGAGGCAGCCCAGCGACCCGTCTACATGACGACGCCTGCCGTTGGTGCGTACGCTGCCGCTCGCGGAGCCTTCGCGGCGTCGCTTACTGGAGACGTCAAGGGCTGCCGGACCCAACTCGATCAGGCGAAATCGCTACTTTCCGCAAGCGATCGAGAACAAGAGCCGGCGTGGATCTATTGGGTTGGCGAGGCCGATATCACGTTCCTCGCTGGCTTCTGCCTCGACCGCCTCGACCAGCCGCACCTCGCCTTGGCCGAGTTCGACCGAGCGCTCGAATTGCTGCCAGACACGTGGGCTCGCGACCGGGGAGAGGTTCTTGCCGGCAAGGCCACTGCACATGCCGCCGCCGACGAGCCGGAGACGGGCGCGCCAGTGGCCGCCGAGGCGCTCGACCTGATCCAACAGACCGGCTCCGCGAAGAACCTGGGCCACCTACGGATCGCTGACCAGCGCCTCGCGCGCTGGTCGAACCTCCCCGCCGTCCGGGAATTTCATGACCGCTATGTGGCGGCAGGGGGGCGCTCGGCGTAACCGGAAGTTCGGCGGCTCAGCGCCGTCTTGGGAGCATCCTGCGCCAGCGCTGTAGCCTCCTGCTCAGCCTCTCGTGGCGGTAGCGGTGTCCGTCGCAGCGCAACGCGGCGTCGTCCTGGCCGACGATCAGCTCACTGGCAGCCTCGACGCCGGGCTCACGCAGGGCTGACCGACTCGCCTGTGAGCGGCCGGAGCGGCCCTTGGCGATCTCGTAGACCCCCGGAGGCACTGGCCTCTGTGGTCTCCTCCTGCTCGCCTCCGATGCCTGCGCTCCCGTTCACACCCCGTTGAGCCCCCGTCGAGCGGTGCAAGGCGGGCGGTGAGCCAGCCGTAAGTGAGCCCTGCTCATCATCGACGGTCCGGTCTCGTACCAGCTTCGCTCCAGTCAGGAACGAACCGCCAACGAGACGCCGTCCTGGTCTCGGCGGTGCTTGTCCCCCGCGCGAGGCCCAGTCGACCCGAGGGGGGACATGCTCAAGCGCAAGCGGGACCCGATGAGCCCGGCCGAGCGGAGCCTCCGCGCCCGGATCGCCGCGCACGCGATGCACGCGCGCAACGACCCGGCGGAGATCACCGCCAATGCTCGGGCCACGTTCCTGGCGAAGTTCGAGCAGGAGGCCGACCCGGACGGGGTCTTGCCGCTCGAGGAGCGACGGCGCCGCGCCGAGCACCTGCGGAGCGCTTACTTCGCCCGGCTGGCGCTCGCATCAGCCAAAGCCCGCCGGACCCGAAAGCCGCCTGAGCAGGCAGGCGACGGGACAACCGGTCGGCCCACGTAGCCAGCGACCCGGGCGCGTCTTGCCGCACGCCCGGGCCTGTCCATCACATCATAAGGGAGTTACCCCGAAATGCCCGACCAGCGTAGCGACCCCGGCACGCCCACGAACAGCCATCGGCCGAGCCCGCCTCATCGCCACCACCAAGCGCCGACCGAGACGCCCACCACCCAGCTCGTCCAAGCCCCACAGGAGAACGCCGATCGCGGACCGCCCGCGCTACCGGAGCGTCGACTCATCGCCGCGCCGGACCAGGCCCGCAACATGGTCGCGCTGGAACTGCTGCCAGACGACGCCACGCCCATCCGCGGCCAAGAGCCACCGACGGGAGCCGACCGGAACCGCCTCCCATCCGCCCCAGTCCTCGACGCCGTCCGCCGCCTGGCGCGCCTCCGACACGAATCGCTGCGGGGCCTCCTCGGCGCCGAGCTGTTCATCGCCTACTGCAATGCCCACGCCACCGGCACCATCAACCTGATCACGTTGGAGCGTCTCTGCGACGAGATCCTCGGCTGGCACCCGCGCATGCTCTACGCGGACGCCTACGATGAGCGGCTCTTCCGACCGCCCGACCTACCCTGACAGCACGACCAGAGGGCCCTGTGGCCCTGACAGGCTCTCTCGTGGCCGCTGACACCGTGGTCGACCCGGCGGCCGGGTCGACTGGAGCGGTCCTGACGACCGCACTCCGTAGCCAGGATCTCCTTGGCCCGGTCATCCGGCGTAGGAGCGACCGTTCCCACGCGAGCTGCCGGACATAGCAGTCGGATTGCTGGAGCCCTTGATCCTCTTCAAGATGCTTTGGATATTATGGCGACTCCCTTACCCTAAGGAGGTACTTGCCCCCGATGACCGAAGTTCACAAGGGAGTCGCCGCAATCGACTTGGACTTTGGTCCCGCTGGGCATCTGTACGCGACGCATCCGCTGCACGCCTTCGCCGCTCGTTGCCCGCCCCCGTTGGTGGACTGGGCGATCTCACGTCACAGCAGACCAGATGATGTAGTACTGGATCCCATGGTCGGCAGCGGTACGACGTTGGTGGAAGCCGCCTTGTTGGGTCGCCGAGCCTGGGGCGTGGATATCGACCCACTGGCCCGACTCATCGCCAAGGCGAAGGCGACGCCGGTCCCGCTCGACCGCTGGGATGAGGCGACCGAGGAGATCTCGGCACGCCTGGCAGAGGAGGTCCAGGGGGATGAGTGGCGACCGGATCTCCTCGACCTCGAGAAGTGGTTTCTTCCCCCGGTGATCGAGGATCTCGGGCGGTTGCGCACTCTCATCCTGCAGGGCGACTGGGAGCCAGATGTGCGCGATCTGCTGTGGGTTGCGTTCTCCGCTCTGATCGTTGCGCGTACCTCGGTTGCCAATACCCGCGACCTTGTCCACTCGCGGCACCACTACAGGCGATGGGGGGAGGCACCGGACGTAGCCGGGCGGTTTCTGACCAATCTGCGCCGCTTCCATCGACTCATGGCCGACTATCTCCAGCGCCTGGAGCGTGCCGGTAACGGCACACCGGAGGTGCGCCTGCTCGGCGAGGACGCGCGTTGCCCTCCCGTGGAGGATGAGGCTGTCGATTTGGTCTTCACGTCGCCACCGTATTGCTCTGCGCTCGATTACACCCGGGCGCACATGTTCGCGGTGGCATGGATGCCTGAGGTGCTTGGGACTAGCATCGCCGGATACCGAGAGCTGGGTCGCCACTATGTAGGAACCGATCGGGCGCCGCTTGCTGAGGTATCGCCGCTGCGCCCGCGGCTGCCCCGACTCGGCCATGAGCCAGTCGACGCACTGGTGTGGGAATTGGGCGCTACAGACCTCAAGCGCGCCTGGATCGTGCACCGCTACTTTCGTGAAATGGCCGGCATCCTCAAGGAGGCCGGCCGGGTGGTTCGCCCAGGAGGCCGTGTGGTCCTCGTGATCTGCCCGTCGAATATCCGCAAGGTCGAGATCCCTACGCACCGTCTGCTCGCAACCCTCGCAGAAGCGGTCGCGCCGCTTGAGACCGTCGAGGTTCTGGAGCGGACCATCAACGAGCGACGTCGGCTTATGCCGTATGTGGAGGGCACCTTCGGGCCACGGATGCGCCAGGAGTACGTGGTGGTGCTCGCACGGCCGTCGAGGAGCGCCAATGAGCAGCAACCTGGTTGATGACGAGCTGCTCGCTCTCCACCAACGGCTCCTCGATGGGGACCGCGCTGTCTCGTCGGAGCTTGTCCCGTTACTTCTGTCCCATCTGCAGCAACGGCTCGCCTATCTGCGGGCGTCGGTGGACGACCCTGACGAGGTGACCTCGCAGACCGGCTTGGCTGTCACGCACTACCTCAACGACCCAGAGCGATTCGACCCGTCACGCGGCAGTCTGGTCGCCTATCTTGCAATGGTGGTCCGCGGTGATGTGTTGAACGAGTTGGATGCTCGCCGTCGGCGGCGCACTCACGAGGTGCCCTCAGATCAGCTTGTCGAACTCGACCCACCGGATCGGAACACCATGGTGGAGGAGGAGGCGCTGGATGCCGTCGACCGGATCGACGTCGCGCCGGAGACGGCGGCTGCAGCGCTCCAAGCGCTCAGCGACGTTGGCGAGGTCGACCGGAAGGTGCTGGAGATGATGGTCAGTGGGGTCCGGGCGACCAGCGCGTACGCGGCGGTCCTCGGGATCTCACATCTCTCGGACGACCTGCAGCGCAAGTTCGTGAAGCGACGCAAGGACCGACTGCAAAAGCGACTGGAGCGGCTCCGTGACCGCCTCACCTGACGGGGCGCTCGAGCTGGTCGTCCGCGGTCTGCGTGGCGACCCGGAGTTCCTTGCCGCCTGGTTCGCCGCCGCCCCTGACCAGGGGATGGCCGCGCAGGCGCGGCTCACCCTGGAACCCGAGCGATGGCTTCGCCTGCTGCTCTGCCGGGCGCCGCGAGTCGACCGGTTCGCTGACGATGTCTCCGCTGTGGCGAACACCCTCGATCTCGTGCCAACTGCGCTGGCAGCGGCGATCCGCGAGACCACCGCGCTCACCGCGCTGGCGGTCTGGGCACGTGCCGCTGGAGGCGAGGAGGACGCCGGCGCATGGGAGGGCCTGCTGGCGGCGGCACACGACCGGACCACTGAGCAGCTGGGCACCGAATCGGTCGCTGCGGGTTGGCTTCGGCACCGCGCCGACCGGTTCTGGTCGGTAACTCCCCACGACACCCGCCAGCAACTCGATCTGGACACAGCGATCATCTGGGGGGCGCCGCTTACGGTCATCGCGCTGCCGGAACTGAGCCCGGCGCGGGCGCGAGCATGGTTGTCGCAGCGCGGAGTACGTATCGCGACCTCGGGCCCTGACCGCAACCTACGTGGGCTGCTGCTGGCCGCGCGTGGGAGTGGGGTGGTCCTCCTAGACGCCGAACTGCCACCCGCAGCCCGCCGCTTTACCCTCGCGCACGAGCTTGGCCACTTCCTTCTCGACTACCTCGACCAGCGCCAGCGAGTTGTGGATGAGATCCCCGACCTTCTCGACGCCGTCGACGGTACTCGCCCGCCAACGGCACAGGAGCGGACGCGGGCTATCCTGGCCAGGGTGCCCATTGGCCTGCACACCCACCTGCTCGACCGCGACCTTCAAGGTGAAGCCACCGAGGATGTAGAGCAAGCCGAGGACGCCGCATCCCACTTCGCACTTGAACTGCTCGCACCGTGGGACCTCACCCTACAGGCGGCCGAGCCGCTCGCCGACCGGCGGCGCCCGTTCGACGAAGTCCTTGCCGTCGTGACCGAAAGACTCACCGACCGGTTCCTGCTACCGACTCGCGAGGCGGAGACTCGCGCGCGCGACGCCCTTGATGCACTTGGCGTTTCCCGCGGGTTCTTCGGCCGCTGAGCACCGCTGCTGGTGTCGAACTCCTGTCGTTCGGTCGGTACCAGGGATAGAGAGCACCGCCGCAACCAGCCCAGGGAGAAAATGGGCAATGACCACCTTCGACCCATCGGTGTCCGATGAGGACGACTCCGGCCAGGGACGCTTCGACGGCATCGACGCCAAGCAGTTCGAACGTGAGTTCGGGGAGCCGCTGGGCGAAGTCCTCGACCTGAAGACTTGGTCCTCCGGGCCGGACTTCCCAGCGCTGTACGAGCGGCTCGACCGCGAGGTCGAAGAGGCCGCGCAGCAGGAGGACCGGACTGCCCAGGCGATCCGCGAGCAGGTCCTCCCGGAGCTTCGGGACCGCAGCCGGCGTAACGCGCCACCGCTGGCCGGCCACCACGCGCTTTCGGCGGAGGTGCTGGAGAAGGTCCACCACACCACCTTGTTCACTGGAGAGGTCGAGGCCTGCGATGGGACCGTGCTGGTCCATGACTCGGCCGCGCTCACCATCATCCAGCTCGGGGTGTGCCTAATCTCCTACAGCGGCGAGGAGGGCACCTGGTCGCACCGGCTGTTCCGCCGGGACCTGCGCGGCACCAGCAGTGATCCGATCGAGGAGGCGCGTCAGCTGTTGGAGCTGCGCGACCACCGGGCCGCCGTCGGCCAGGCGAGCGGGCAGGACCGGCTGTCCGAGCTGGGCCGGCGGGGGCTGATGACCTACGCAGAGCGCGCTGTGCTTGCCCGCGCGGCAACCGCCCCTTGGCGGCTGGGCCATGGCAGCCCCGCCCCCTACGAGCTGCTCACCGGCGCTGGTGCCGTCAGGGTGCTGGAGCGAGGGCTCGACGAGGTCGAGCACCTGCTCCTGGAGCACCGGCGTTTCGCGTTCGTGCCCTCGGCGCCACGCCAGCGGGCGCTGCTCACCATCGGGCTGGCGCTGCGACCGCTGGAGTTCGCCATCGTCCACACCCTCCGTACGTACGTCGAGGACATGGTCGTGCGAGGGAACCTGCGAGGGAAGCAGTTGCAGCGGGCGACGGACTTCGTGCGCAACGCGGGCGAACAGGTCGCGGTTGGTGTGTATCGGGCCGCGCGTGCCGCGCCCCCGTACGTCTTCTACGCCCCGGCCGACCCCGAGCTGTGCACGCAGGCGGCGGCGATCGTCCTGGCCGACGCGACGCTCCAGTCGCACCGCGGCTTCCCGCTCCTACTCGACATGGCCGACCAGCTCTGCCACGCAGGGTTTGGCCGCCCAGACTTCATGGGCGCGGTCGGTGCTGCCTACGCCGCCCGTGACCGCCCGTTCACTTACCTCAGCGAGCGCGAGACGCGCCCCTGACCCGCGTATCCACACCCAAGGAGACCAAGGTGGACTCACCCGTTCCACTTGTTGAGCCCGATCACTCTGAGGGCTGGGACGGCCGGGAGCAGCCCATTCCCATGGACCGGTACCTGGAGCCGCTGCTCGACAAGCCCGAGCTGGACGTCGGTGCCCCACCTGGGACCGTTGGGCGGACGATGTTCGACTCTAGCGGCGCCGAGGACGGCTCGGTCACGGTGCTGCTGCCCAAGGAGGAGATCAACAAGGTCCCCACCCAGGCGCTCCTTCGCATCCACTCCCAGCAGGACAAGCGAACCTACCTCGGCATCGTGGTCGCCGGACCGTTCGCGGAGCCGGATGGCCTGCGCGCCGACGCCAACGTCATCGTCACCACCACCGTGCGTGGCGGGATCTTCATGCCCCGCTACCACGGCCGCGTACAGGTCGAGCTTCTCGGCGAGGAACTGGACGGCCGCCTGTTCCCACCCCGGTTCCGGCCGCTGCCCAACAGCCCGGTCACCGTCCTCAGCGGCGAGGAGAAGCACCAGGCCCTGCAGTGCGAGGGCAGCCTGCGGCTCGGCCCAGCCCTCGGCGACGAGGAGCTGCTGGTCGGGATCCCGGCCGAGCGCAAATCGGTGCTGCCGCGCCACACCGCCGTGCTGGGCACGACCGGCGGGGGCAAATCGACCACGGTCGGGCGACTACTCGCTGAAGCGCAGCGGGCCAACATGGCCGTCGTATTGCTGGACACCGAGGGCGAGTACGTCCATGTCGACGAGCCGACCGACGATGAGAGCATGCGCATGGTGCTCGCGCGGCGCGGGATCGAGCCGGAAGGTATCCCCAACACGCGCCTGTACCACCTGGTCGGAACCGAGACCGCCAATCCGCAGCATCCGCGGCCAACCACGTTTGGCCTGAGCTTTGAGGCGATCGCTCCGGGTGTGGTCGCGGAGATCGTCGGCATGTCCGACGCGCAGCAGGAGCGTTTCTTCCGCACGATCGACGTGGGCAAGCAGGTCCTGCGCGAGCTCAAGATCTTTCCCCGCGAGCACAACCAACAGGACGAGCGGCGGGTGTTGGACCTCAACGAGTTTGAGGAGGGCTACCCGGAGCTCACGCTGTCACGGATCCTCGACCTCGCCACGGCCATGCGCCTCCAAAGCGAGCATGGCGACCTCGATGCGCACGGGTTCTACGAGCCGAGGTTCAACGACGACGAGGGCCGCAACGTCATCAAGCGCCTCGTCGCCAAGGAGAAGCCCTCACACCCGATGAGCTGGCAAGCGCTCTTGGGCCGGCTGTGGCGCCTGCACCGGTTCAAGATCTTCGACCAGCCAAAGCACCCAGCCCTCGACAAGGACGCGATGCGGCAGCTTCTCACCCGCGGCGGCGTCTCCATCGTCGACCTGTCGGGCACCGACTCCGCCACCGAGCTGAACAACATCGTCATCGCCGATCTGCTCCGCCGCATCCAGGTTGCCCAAGACGACGCCTACAAGTGGTGGGAGGAGCACGAGCACGAGGGCGAGTTTCGCCGGGTGCTGATTGTGATCGAGGAGGCCCACGAGTTTCTGTCCAAGGACCGCATCGTCAAGCTGGACAACCTCTATCAGCAGGTCGCCCGGATTGCCCGCCGGGGTCGCAAGCGCTGGCTCGGGCTGGTGTTCGTCACCCAGCTCCCACAACACCTGCCCCGGGAGGTGCTCGGCCTGGTCAACAACTTCGTGCTGCACAAGATCAACGACGACACCGTCATCCGCACCTTGAAGGACGTGATCCCTGGCATCGACGTCGGCCTGTGGCGCCGCCTCCCAGCGCTCGCGCCGGGGCAGGCGATCGTCTCCTTCACCCATATGACCCGGCCGCTGCTGATCGCGGTGGATCCATCGGGCTGTCGGCTCCGCATGGTGGACTGACGCCCTGTCGTTCCGGTTTCTCCCAAGATGGTCATTTGCTCTAAAGTGCGTCTGCAATCTGCTCGCCAGCAGGGGGGATGAACAGCCCATGCCAGATCGGGTCATCGAGAATCCGATCCTCAACTCGCCGTATCAAGAGCCGAACCGTCACTTCGTCTTTGACGACGACGGCATCACCAACGAGATCGCCGAGGGCCGCCGCCGCAGCGCCTACTTCATCCCGATTCCCAGGCCCCGCAAGCAGGGCGCCCGGCAGCTTGAACTCGCGACGGAGTGGACGCTGGACCGGATCAGAGAAAACCACGAGATCAATGAGATCCGGGGCAAGGTGCAGCTTTGGCGCCGTCGTGGCTACCCCGATGTGACACCCACCACTCGTGCCCTGCTGGACTTCTGGAACGCCCCTGAGCGCGACAACCCGATCCTGTTCTGCCAACGGGAGGCCGCCGAGACTGCCATCTACCTGACGGAGGCGGCACCCAAGTCCGGAGACGCCTGGATCCGCAACGAACTCGAGGCCGCCAACGCCGAGCACAACAACGCCCTCCCCCGAATCGCGCTCAAAATGGCCACCGGCGCGGGCAAGACCGTGGTCATGGCAATGCTCATCGCCTGGCACACCTTGAACAAGGTCACCAGCTCGCAGGACGCTCGCTTCGCCAAACACTTCCTCGTCGTCACGCCAGGCATCACCATCCGTGATCGGCTGCGGGTCCTGCTTCCCGAGCATCCTGACAACTACTACCGGCTGCGCGACCTCGTGCCGGCCGACCTGTACGGCTCGCTCCACCAGGCGAGGATCGTCATCACCAACTTTCATTCCTTCCAGTTGCGCGAGACCAAAGAGGGCCGAGGAATCGCCAGACTGACCAAGCAGCTTCTCGCCGGCGCCGCCGACGCGCCAAGCCCATTCCAGGAGACGCCCGATCAGATGGTCGCCCGCGTCTGTCGAGAGTTCGGCGCCGGCAGGCGGGAGATCATCGTTCTGAACGACGAGGCTCACCACTGCTATCGCGGCAAAGGAAATGGCTACAAGAGCTCCGACACCGAAGAGGCCCTCAAGGGCGAGGACAAGGCTGAGGCCAAGGCGCGGAACGCCGAGGCGCGAGTGTGGTTCACCGGGCTGCAGCACGTCCGGCGGAAGCTTGGCATCAAGACCATCTACGATCTCTCGGCCACACCGTTCTTCCTTGCGGGGTCCGGGTATCCCGAGGGCACGCTGTTTCCTTGGGTGGTCAGCGACTTCTCGCTCATCGACGCGATTGAGTCCGGCATCGTGAAGATTCCGCGCGTGCCGGTCAGCGACGACAGGGTCGCTTCCACCGTGACCTACCTGGAGCTGTGGGGAGAGATTCGCGACCAGCTCCCCAGGAAGGGTCGGAGGGACGTCCCGCTCAAGGGGCCTCCCATGCTCCCAACCAAGCTCGAGGGGGCCTTGTGGAGTCTCTATGGCAACTACGAGCGCGCATTCCAGCGCTGGGAACAGGCTGGTGTGGCGGAGTCCGGCGACACGCCACCGGTGTTCATCGTTGTCTGCAACAACACCAACGTCTCCAAGCTCGTCTTCGACTTCATTGCCGGCTGGCGTAGGGAGGAGGCGCCCGACGGTCTGCCGATCCTCGTCGGCGGCGCGCTCCCTCTGTTCTCCAATGTGGAGGACGGCCACTGGACGGCCAGGCCCAAGACCGTCCTTGTCGACTCGCAACAGCTCGAGTCGGGCGAGGCGATGTCGGCGGAGTTCAAGAAGATCGCCGCGCAGGAGATCGAGGAGTTCAAGGCCGAATACCGCGAGCGCTTCCCAGGCCGCGACGTGGACGCGCTAACCGACGAGGACCTGCTCCGCGAGGTGATGAACACCATTGGCAGGAAGGACAGGCTCGGCGAGCGCGTCCGGTGCGTGGTCAGCGTCTCCATGCTCACGGAGGGCTGGGACGCCAACACCGTCACCCACATCCTCGGCGTGCGGGCGTTCGGCACCCAGCTTCTCTGCGAGCAGGTGGTGGGCCGCGGCCTGAGGCGCCGCTCCTACGCCCCCAACGACCGGGGTTTCTTCCGATTCGTCCCGTTTATCCGATGACCCCACATCGTGGTCCGGCACCACGCGACTGCGTTGGTCCAGGCCGGGAGCCAGATTCAAGCGACAGGCATGGTCGGACATATGGTGCAGACCGCGACTTTGCCGGGGCCCTGCCGGGTGGAGTTGCCCGACGAGCCGTTGCACGCAGACTTCGGCGCGGACTCCCGGCTGGTCCTTGCCAAAACGGACCTACCGTCCAAGACCGAGGTCGCGGGCGTGGTCGGGACGACCGAGATCCACACCCTCGGCGACCTGCGCACCAAACGCGAGCAGGAGATCGCGTTCCAGCTCGCCCGGCTCGTACTCGACCGACGCCTGCGCGACGGGCTCCAGAACCCGCGACCCTGGCTGTTCCCGCAGCTTGTCGACATCGCCAAGGCCTGGCTGCGCGAGTGTGTCGTCTACCACGACGACACCTTCCCCGGCCTGCTGCTCATCACCGAGACCGCGCACCGGGCCGCGGAGAAGATCTGGCACGGGTTCTTCTACCAGCAGGACAACCGCGAAGGCCACACACTGCCGATCCTGCGACCCTACGACCCGGTCGGGACCACCGCCGACGTGGACTTCGACACTACCAAGCGCACGGTTCGCACCGACGAGGAACGCTGCCACGTCACGCACGTCGTCTGCGACAGCGGCTGGGAGGACAGCGTTGCGCAGGTCCTCGAGGAGTTGTCGGAGGTCGCGGCGTACGTGAAGAACGACCACCTTGGATTCGCCATCCCGTACACGTACCAAGGTCAGACCAAGCAGTACTACCCCGACTTCCTCGTACGGCTCCGGGACCCCGGGGATGGCTTGACGCGCACGCTCGTCGTCGAAGTGTCCGGCTACAAGCCAGCGGGCCCGACTGAGGAGAAGGCCGCCACGGCCCGGAACCTCTGGGTACCGGCGGTGAACAACCACGGCGGCTTCGGTCGTTGGCATTACTTAGAGATCACCGACCCAACCGTCGCCAAGGCCGATCTGCGGGCGGCGTTCAAGGTCCTGTATGCCGACACGCCGTTGGAGCGGCTCCTCGTCGCCGCATCCACCGGCCAGCTTCTAGTTGGCGACACACAAGGGAGTGACGACGTGGGAAGGAAGGAAGCGGACGGTCATGGCGCAACGTAGGAAGCCGGTCGCAGCGGCGGGCCCGACGCCGGTCGAGGCGGTCACCCACGACGACAAGCGCCTCAACATCCCGACCGCCGACGCGTATGAATTCGTCGACGAGGACGCGGCCAAGGTGGAGACGCTGCGGTATCCGCGCGACCCCTCGCTCGACCCCCAGCTCGTCTGGAAGGGCAAGGACGAGCAGGACGCCACCGACCTCGTCGTCGACGCCCCGCCCATCTTCATCCAGGAGAAGATCGACCCCCGGGTGCTTATCGAGAACCTGCGCGATACCGCCGCCCAAGCGGGGGAGCGCGAGCTCGAGTTGACGCTCTTCGACTCCTTCGATGGCCTCGAGGGCTGGCAGAGCGTCGAATTCTACCGGCACCCCGCCAACTGGTCCAACCGCATGATCCTCGGCGACTCCCTGCATGTCATGGCATCGCTCGCAGACAAGGAAGACCTCCGGGGCCAAGTCCAGATGGTATATGTGGATCCGCCTTATGGCATTAAATTCGGTTCGAACTGGCAAGTGTCGACTCGCAACCGCAATGTAATAGACGGTAAACTCGACGATGCCACACGCGAGGTTGAACAAATCAAGGCCTTCCGTGATACGTGGGAATTAGGCATCCACTCCTATCTTGCCTATCTTCGAGATCGACTTATTTTGGCCCGCGACCTTCTAACTGAATCCGGATCTATCTTCGTTCAGATCGGCGACGAGAATGCACACCTTGTTAAGAGCCTGCTCGACGAAGTCTTCGGTAACGATAATTACTGCGCTCAGGTTGTCTTCCGCAAGACAACGGGCAAGGGAAGCGCCTTACTCGACAACACCTATGACATCCTACTATGGTATGCGCAAAATCGAGATCGAGTGAAGTATCGGTCGATCTACCAGCCTCGCACTATTCAGGATGACTCGAACCTACGGTTCGTTGAATTGCTGGATGGCACACGACGTCCAATGACGCGAGAAGAAGCGGAAGGCCTCCAGTTGCTCCCATCGGGTGCGCGAGCGTTTCGGCCCAATCCATTGACGAATCAGCGACCCGCGCAGGGCTCAGATATACGAGAATTTATGTACGACGGTCACAAATTCACCCCCGGACATGGCACTTTCAGAACGGATGCAAGAGGATTGTCGGCGCTTGCATCTGCGCGACGGCTCCTCGCTATTGGCAATACACTTACCTTCATCCGCTATTTGGATGATTTTCCATTCAAGCCTCGCAATGATATTTGGGACGATACAAGACAAAGTGGGTTTGGGGAAACCAAGGTCTTTGTAGTTCAGACAACGCCTCGAGCCATTGAACGCTGCCTGCTGATGACCACGGATCCAGGTGACCTTGTGCTCGACCCGACCTGCGGCTCGGGCACCACTGCGTATGTCGCCGAGCAATGGGGTCGCCGTTGGATCACGATCGACACCTCGCGGGTCGCGATCGCGCTTGCTCGGCAGCGGGTCATGGGGGCGAAGCTGCCCTATTACCTGCTCGCCGACTCTCCGGAGGGGAGGGCCAAGGAGCAGGAGCTGAGCAGCCAGCCGCAGCCGACTACGCCGACCAATAACGACGTACGCAAGGGCTTCGTCTACGAGCGCGTGCCACACGTAACCTTGAAGTCGATCGCCAACAACCCGGACATCCGGGAGGACATGACCCGCGAGGAGATCGACAGGGCGATCGCGCGGCATGCCGACACCGAGCTGCTCTACGACCGGCCGCACGACGACAAACGGAAGGTTCGTGTTGCCGGGCCGTTCACGGTGGAGAGCCTGTCGCCGCACCGGGCGGTGTCGTTCGAGATGCAGCGTCCGGCCACGGAGGAGCAGGCCGAGCGGGAGGCTGTGTCCGCCGGGTTCGAGCAGACCGTGCTCGACAACCTCGTCAAGGCTGGGGTGCAGAACGGACGGACGGCGGAGCGGCTGAAGTTCGAGCGGCTCTCACCTTTCGCGGGAGAGTTCATTCAGGCCGAAGGGATGCGCGCCGGCTCGACCGAGGGGACGCCGCAGCGGGTGGCGGTCAGCATCGGGCCGCAGTACGGCACCGTGAGCCCGCAGTGGATCAAGGACGCGGCCCGCGAGGCGCTGCACGGCCAGGGCTTCGACCTGCTGCTGGTGTGCGGCTTCGCGTTCGACGCGCGAGCGCTGGAGACCGTCGAGGAGTTCCGGCCAAGCGACCAGTCCGACTTCGCCTCGGTCCAAGCGGAGCGGCGCCTTGGCAAGCTCCCGGTGCTGCTCGTCCGCATCAACCCCGACCTGGCCATGGGGGACGGCCTGTTAAAAAAAACGGGCGCCGGCAACCTCTTCACGGTCTTCGGCGAGCCGGACGTGAACATCGCCGAGACCCCGGACGGGCTCGTGGTCGAGATCCGCGGGGTCGACGTCTACAACCCCACGACGGGGGAGATTCGCTCGAGCGACCCGAACGAAATCGCGGTGTGGATGATCGACACCGCCTACAACGAGGAGTCGTTCTTCGTCCGGCACTGCTACTTCACCGGCGACGGCGTCGACCCGTACGCGCGGCTGAAGAAGGCGCTCAGGGCCGAGATCGACGAGGCCGCCTGGGCAACCCTGCACTCCGCGCGCTCGCGTCCGTTCCCGCGCCCGGAGACCGGCCGCATCGCGGTGAAGGTCATCAACCACTACGGGGACGAGGTCCTCAAGGTATACGAGGTCTAGCGCCGTGCAGTCCCAAACCCTGACGCCATTCAAGCTCTTCGCGAGCCCAACGCGGTACGTCGTGCCACTCTTCCAGCGGCCGTACGTGTGGGACCGCGAGACCCAGTGGGAGCCGCTGTGGGATGACGTCCGCACGGTCGCGGAGCGGCTGCTGGAGTCCACCACCGAAAACCCCTTTGCGCCGCCCCAAGTGCCTCCGCACTTCCTCGGCGCGATCATGCTCGACCAGCAGCGGGTACAGGCTGGCTACATCGACGTCCGTCACGTCATCGACGGCCAGCAGCGGCTTACGACGTTGCAGCTACTACTGGACGCCGCCCAGCTCGTGCTCCAGCGCCACGGCAACCAGCGCGACGCGAGCGCGCTGGCCACCCTGATCCTCAACAATCGGGAGATCGTGCGCTCCGGGGATGATGTCTTCAAGGTCTGGCCAACCAACCACGACCAGGCGACCTTCCGGGCAGTGATGGACGACAACCTGGAGGTGCCGGCGGATCTCGCCGACAGCAGGATTGCGCACGCACACGTGTACTTCACCGAAGCCATCATCGAGTGGTGCGAGCCGACTGGCGACGCCAACAAGACAGCGCTGCGGCTGTCGGCGCTCGCGCAGACCCTCGCGCACTACCTGCGGGTCGTGGTGAGCGACCTGGAGCCGGGCGACAACGCCCAGGTCATCTTCGAGACCCTGAACCATCGGGGCACTCCGCTGCTCGTCTCCGATCTGATCAAGAATCTCGTGTTCCAGCGAGCCGAGCAGGAGGGCCTGGATGTCGAGGACCTCTATCAGCGGCACTGGAGAGCGTTCGACTCACCGCGGTGGCGCCGCCAGGTGCGGCAGGGCCGGCTGTTCCGTCCCAGGATCGATATCTTCCTCAACGACTGGCTGGTCATGAAGCGTACCCGCGAAGTGCCGGCCGACCGGATCTTCACCGACTTTCGCGACTACCTCAGCGAGCCGGACCGTGACCTGCTGAGCGCTGTCCAGGAGCTGGCGGCTTCAGCTGAGGTGTACGAGCGGCTCGAATCGCTGCCGTGGACCTCCCCGGAAGGCACCTTCGCCTACCGTGCCCTGGCGGTGATGGACGCATATGCGTTCAGCCCGTTCCTCCTCTGGCTGTTCGGTCAGCCCGAGACGGTCGTGTCCTCCGAGCAGCGCAAGGTGGCGCTTGCGGCGATTGAGAGCTGGCTCGTGCGTTGCATGCTCTGCCGGCTGGGCACCAAGGGCTACACAGAGGGGGTCGTCGACCTGCTCGACCGCGCCCGGCGCGAGGGACCGGCGAGGGTAGGTGACAGCGTGCACGCCTACCTCGCCGCGCAGACCGCCGACGCGACACGCTGGCCGGGAGACGACGGCGGCGTCGCCGCCAGCGTGCTCGCCCAGCCGCTCTATCGGGCGGTCACCCGCGCCCGCCTGCGCATGGTGCTGGAGGCCATTGAGGACCACTACCGCACGCCGAAATCCGAGGAGGAACACTGCCTCCGCGGCAAGCTCACGATCGAGCATGTTATGCCGCAGGGGTGGCGAGAGCACTGGCTCTTGCCGTCGGAGGGCGGTGACGAGCTCGCGGCGCGCCGCGACCAGCTCATCCACACGCTGGGCAATCTCACGCTCGTCAACGACCGGCTGAACCCGGCACTGTCCAACCGACCCTGGACGGACGACGAGGCAGCGGCTCGAGTGCGCGAGCACAAGGGCAAGCGCTCGCTGCTCGACCACAGCGTGCTGATGCTCAACAAGCACATCGTTACAGGTTGGCCGGGCTCGTGGTCGGATAGGAGTATCGAGGCCCGCGGCAAGCGGGTTGCTACGGCGATCACCTCTATCTGGAGCCGGCCGTGACCGCCTACACCCCCGCGCAGGTGGAGGCTATCGGCACGCTTGACCGGCCGCTCCACATTGTCGCCTGCGCCGGCTCCGGCAAGACGCAGGTGATCTCGGAGCGCATCGCGCGGTTGCTCGAGCTGCCAGGCGTCCACCCGCGCAACATCGTCGCATTCACGTTCACCGACAAGGCGGCCGCAGAGCTGAAGGACCGCATCGGCCACCTGGTCGAGGCGAGATTCGGCAACATTCACGGCTTGGCCGAGATGTTCGTCGGTACGATGCACGGCTACGCGCTGGATCTCTTGCAGACGCATGTACCCAACACCTTCAAGTACGCGGTTCTCAACGAGGTCCAGACCCGGCTGCTCATCGACCGCAACAGCACGAAGAGTGGACTCACAACGGTCAGCTATCAAGTTGGCGGGCGGACCGTTCCGCTTCGTCGCTTCGTGAACTCATGGCTGTACCTTCAGGTGCTTAACATCCTGCGTGAGGACGACGTCGATCTCGACCTCATCCCCGAAGCGCTGCTCGATGCGCTCGCCAGCTACAAGCGACTGCTGCACCGTCACCGCTACTTCGACTATGCGGAGATCCTTGACGCGGCTGTGTTGCTGCTCGAGTCTGACGACGGCGACCAGACCGCGGCGCCGCTCCTTGCTCACGTCCGCGACAACGTCCGCTACGTGGTCGTAGACGAGTACCAGGACGTCAACCCGATCCAGGAACGGCTGGTCCGAGCACTATGCCGCTTCGGCGCCAACATCTGCGTCGTCGGCGACGACGACCAGACCATCTACCAGTGGCGCGGCAGCGAGATCGGCAACATCCTCACCTTCACCGATCGGTACGCCGGCGTCCACCGCGTCACGCTGGCCGACAACTTCCGCTCCAGCACCGGCGTCGTCCAACTCGGCCAAGCGGTCGCGGAGCTGAATGAGGTGCGGCTCCCGAAAGCCATGGAAGCGGGCGGGCACCAAACCTACGAGCGCGGCGACATCCTCGCATTGCAGTTCGACGACGCGGAGGCGGAGGCAGCGTGGATCTGCGACCGAGTTCAGCGGCTGCGCGGCGTCCCATTCCAAGACGAGCCAGGCGCTGAAGATCGAGGGCTCTCCTGGTCGGACTGCGCGGTCCTGTTCCGTAGCGTCGCCCACGACGCCGACGCGCTGGTCGACGAGCTGCGACGCCGACGCATTCCGTACGTCATCAAGGGTCTCACGCGACTCTTCGACGTGCCGGAAGTGCAGGCTGCGGTCACCTGCTTCCGGTACGTCAACGGCGAGGTTACGAACGACGAGGTTATCGCGGCTTGGATAGCGGCAGACCTTGGCCTGACCCGGGCGGATCTGGACCGCGGTCTCACGGTCCTGGACGTGGCGCGTGACTGGCGTCCTGGGGAGCGGTGGGGCGCCTACAACATTCAGCGGACCTACCTCGACTTCCTCGAGCAGGTGCGCCTGCGGGAGGAGCGCGTCCCATCCCCGCACGAGTCCAACCGCGGGGAGCTGGTCTTCTACAATCTCGGCAAGTTCGGCCAGGCCATCTCCGACTTCGAGCAGATCCATTTCTCCTCGGATCCGGCGCGGAAGTACGAGACGTTCTCCGGCTGGCTCACGCACCAGGCGCCCGACTACTACGCGGACGGCGGCGAGGACCCTGGATACGCCACACCTGACGCCGTCACGATCTCCACGGTCCACCAGGCAAAGGGAATGCAGTGGCCGGCCGTCTTCGTCCCGGCCATGCGCCGAAACCGCTTCCCCTCCAGGCGGCAGGGCGGTGTCAATGTGTTCCACGTCCTACCGCAGGGCGCCGTCCGAGATCCTGGTCGATACCGCGGATTGCTCGAGGATGAGCGCCGGCTGCTCTACGTCGCCGTCACCCGCGCTCAGAAGTACCTCGCGATCACTTACTCCCCAGGCAACAGCTCAATGTATGCCGCGCGGTCAGAGTTCTTTGACTTCGCAACCCGACAGCCGCCGGTGCTCACTCGGGAGCCCTCTGGTGCGTCCGAGGCCCTTCTTCCGCCCCGCCCACGGCGAGAGACCCCCGAGGTCGTGCTCAGCTTCAGCGAGCTGAAGTACCTATTCGAATGCCCCTATCAGTTCAAGCTGCGGTTCCTCTATGGGTTCAACCCGCCACTGCACGAGGCACTCGGCTACGGCAAGTCGATCCACGACGCCCTAGCGGAGATGCACAAGCGGGCGATCAAGGGCGACTACGTGACGGACTCCGAGGTCGAGGCTCTCGTCGATCGGCACCTGCACACCCCATTCGCCTACCCTGAGCTGCGACAGCAGCTCCGCAGGGCGGCGCTGGACGCGGTCCACCGCTACCTGCGCGAGAACGCCGCGGCGCTGCCGCGCACGCTTTATTCCGAGCAACAGGTGCAGGTCCACGTTGCCCCTGGAGTCACCGTCGATGGGCGCATCGACCTCATCAAGAAGCTGGACACCGACGAGACGTCGATCGTCGACTTCAAGTCGACCGAACGGGCGCAGGCCGAGGACGTGACCCGCGATCAGTTGCACGTCTACGCCCTCGGCTACCAAGAGCTCACTGGCGAATCCGCCGACCTCATCGAGATCATGAACCTCGACAAGAAGGCGGACAGTGTCCGGGAGATGGTCGACGAAGCCCTCCTCGGCGACATTCGCGAGAAGATCCGGTCAGCCGGCGACGCGCTCCGAGACAACGACATGCCCCGTCTTGTCACGTGGTGCACCGCGTGTGACCAGTGCGACCTCGCAGGTCTGTGCCGTGAATCCCCAGCCAATTCGAAGGCAGCGAGGCAGCGGTGACCCTCGGCCAGGCGAGTCTCCTGTCACCGTCACTCGCGGGGGAACGCGGGTCGACCAGATCGGCGAGGTTTTGGCAGCAGGATAGGTAGGAACGGTGGAGGCCGCCGCATGACAGACCGTACTGCCGAGCAGGTCCGGCGCTGGGCGAACGAGCTCATCGACCTCTCCAGACGGAACAGCTCGCTCTACTACCAGTCCAGCGACCCGGGCGCGAAGCGCAGGAGCCGCTCCTCGCTGGAGATCGTTCATCCCGCTCCCGGGCCGCTGCTGGAGTTGCTCACCCGCCTGCCCGCCGTCGATTTCTTCTCACCGCCACCCGACGGCGGAGTCGGCCCGGCCTGGACCGTTACCGATTCAAAGCAGGCGGCTACGGAGTCTGAGCTCGTTACCGATCGGACAACCGCAGCGGACTTGAGAACGACGCTGCGGTCGCTTGCGCGGCAGACCAGCGCCGACGACATCGACAAGGGGCTGCAGACCCTCTTCATCTGCTTCGGCATGCTGGTGTGGCGCGAGGCCGAGATCACAGACGAGGACATTCACTCCCCGCTGGTGTTCGTCCCGGTGCGTCTCGAGCGGGAGGCGCCGGGAGAGCCGTACCGGCTCGTCCGTGCAGAGGGGGATGCTGTCCTGAACCCATCCTTGAAGGTGGCCTTGGAGGAGCGGTTCGCCGTTCAACTCCCGGACCTGGACCCCGAGCTTGGTGACGCGAGGGCTCTTGGAGCGGTGTTCGAGAGCGTGCGGGCCGCGGTGCGAGGCTGGCGCTGGCAGGTGCAGCCGCGGGTGGCTCTGAAGAGGGCGACCTTCCACAAGGAGGCGATGTATCGCGACCTGCTGGACAATCTCGAGCTCCTCGCCGAGCACCCGCTCGTCACCGCGCTGGGCGACCCCGAGGCGGTCGTCCCCGAGCTGCGGTCGGTCGAGATACCGGACGAGCACCGGATGGACGACGTGGCCCCACCCGAGCACGGGCGGTCGATCCTGGATGCGGACGCCAGCCAGCGGCGGGCGATTTACGCGGCACTCCAGGGTGCCAGTTTCGTCATGGACGGTCCGCCGGGCACCGGTAAGAGCCAGACGATCGCGAATATGGTCGCCGAGCTGATCGCCGCTGGTCGCTCGGTGCTGTTCGTCTCTGAGAAGGTGGCCGCGCTCGACGTCGTCGCCTCGAGGCTGAGCGAGCCGAAGCTCGACGATTTCCTGTTCCGCCTGCACTCCAACAAGGTGAGCCGCAAGGAGGTCGCCGCCGAGCTCGGCCGGGCGTTGCGCACGCACCCGGCAGGGCGGCCACGGGTCAGCTCCTCCACCCTGGAGCAGGCGCGCCACCGCCGGGAGCATCTATCCATGTATGCCGCGGCGGTGAACGTCGTCCGCCAGCCACTTGACAAGCCCGCTACCTGGGTGCTCGGCCGGCTCGCACAGCTTGCCGACCTGCCGACGGCGCCAGTCCCATCCAGCGTCGACCAGACCTTGCGCGCCACCGAGGTCGCCGACTACCTGGATCGGTTCGACGCGTTGGCGCGCGTCTGGGCGCCGGTCGAGCGCGACGAGGATTTCCTCTGGCGGGAACTCCTGCCGGACAAGCCCCGAGCGGGCGCTCGGAATCATCTCCAGCGGGTGCTCGACGAGCTGGCCGAGGCATTGTCCGCCACCGACGAACTCGGTGCCGACGTCGCAAGCGAGGCGGGACTGCCGGCGCCAGGGACACTGGGCGAGGCGGAGCGGCTCGTCGGAATCGTCACGCACGTAGCGGTCCAGCCCACTACCCACCAACGCTGGTGGTCGCATCCCGACCTCGAGGGTGTCGAGGCGCGGCTAGAAGCGTTGCGGGTGGCCGCCGAGGAGCAGCGGCGCGAGGCCGACCGGCTGGCGACCGCGTACGGGCCGAACTGGCAGCATCTTCCGAGCGACGGCGCCAGCCGTCTGGAAGCCGCGCTCAGCAGGCTTCATGCGCCGGAGGTGCTCATCGATCCGGGTGAGCGGCTCGACGACGACCGGCTCGCTGTCTTGATGAGGATGTGCACAGAGGGAATCGAGCTTGCCACGGAGCTTGGCCTGGAGGGTGCCTACCTTGCCAACGCGCTCGGCGCAGGGCAGCGTGTCCGGACGGTCGGTGAGGTCAGGAACCTGGCCGCCGTAGCCGAAGCCGCCGATGTCGCTGTCCGCCCGGAGGCGCAGTGGGCCACCGCAGCGGTCGCCGCACAGGTCGAGCAGGCCCTCCACGTCCTGCAGCCCCTCGTCCACGACTACCAGCAGCGCCGCTCGGCGCTGACCCAGACCTTCGACGACCAGGTGTACGACCTTGACTTGCAGGGTCTGGTGACCCGCTTCCAGAGCGTTCACACGGGCATCCACAAGCTTGGCGGGACCTATCGAGCCGACAAGCGACTGGTCGCTTCGGTGTCCAGGAGCGGCAAGACGTCCGCAGCGGTCATCGCACAACTGCCTGAGGCGCTCGAGGTGAAGAGGCTCGGGCTTGAGCTGGACCGACAGGAGGCTGCCAGCCACCGGCTGCTCGGTCGCTTCTTCAGCCCCCGCGCCACCAACGTCGATGCTGCCGTCCAAGCGCTACAGCTGCTCAGCAGCGCCGCCGAGCGTCTTGGGGCCGACTACGACCCCGCCGCTGTCGCGGAGCAGCTTGCGGGGCCTGGCCCGCGTGACCCAGCGCTTGGTGGGCGAGCGCGCCGGCTCCGCGATCGTCTCGACCGCTGGCTGGAAGAGGCGGAGCAATTGCTGCCAGGCCACCCGCGGCTCGGATCGCTCTCGACGGACGCCGCGCGCGCCTGGGCCGCTGGGGGCTTGGCAGCGTTGCAGGACATCGAGCGGCTCGTCGGAGCCGCCGCGCAAGCTGGCCGTCCGCCGGCCGACCTGGAGACCTTCCGCGAACACCTCGGGCTGCGAGCAGCCATCGAGCGCCGAGAATTCGAACTCGACGCGGCGACAGAGCGGGACACACTCCTCCTCGGCGATCGCTACCAGGGCTTCGACTCTCCGTGGGACAAGTTCCTCACCGGCGTCCGGTGGACGGCCGAGCTGCAACGGCGGCACGGCGGCCCACTCCCGTCTCGAGCCGTCACCCGTCTGTATGACAATCCCTTTCCACCCTCGCCTCATGCGCTGGTTCACAGCCTCGAGGTGGTGCGCAAGTTGAGGGATGAGATCCTCGCCTACTTCGAGCACGCACGCCGAGCGGAACTCGAGGCGGAGCTGGAGGGCAGCTGGCGGTCGGCGCGCGAGCTGGTCTCGGCGCTCGGCACGAACATGAATCAGGTCGACACCTGGTATGCCTTCGCGCAGTGCTGCAGCGAGCTGCGGGAGCATGGCTGGGCGGCCGCGCTCGACTTCTGCATCGAGCGCCGCGTCAGTGCCATCAACTTGGCTGGGACATTGGAGCGGGCCATGTATACGGCCTGGTTCGACGCCCTCTCGGCCGATGATCCGGTCCTCGGCGGCATCGACGCAGAGCAGCTCGACGCGAACGTCGCGCAATTTCGTGACCTGGACCGCCAGATCCTCGCCGATGCGGCCGAGCGGGTCGTGCAAGCGTGCACGGCGCGACGGCCGACGACCACGATCGGGGCCGCTGGGATCATCGAGAAGGAGGCGGTGAAGAAGACCCGTCACATGCCCATCAGGAAGCTGCTGGAGCGCACCGCCGAGGTGGTGACCGCGCTCAAGCCCTGCTTCATGATGAGTCCGCTGTCGGTCAGCCAGCTCCTGCCACCGACCTTCCGCTTCGACACGGTCATCTTCGACGAGGCCTCGCAGATCACGCCTGCCGACGCGGTCAACTGCGTCTACCGCGGGCGCCAGCTCATAGTGGCCGGCGACGCCAAGCAGCTGCCCCCAACCAGCTTCTTCCAGAGCGGCGGTGACGAGGAGGACGCGGCCTATGAGGAAGGCCAGTTCGACGTCTTCGAGTCGGTCCTCGATCTGTGCAAGGGCACTGTCGATCTGCCGTCGCTGCCACTGCGTTGGCACTACCGGAGCCAGCACGAGTCCCTGATCGCCTTCAGCAATCGCGAATTCTACGAGAGCCAGCTCGTGACGTTCCCGAGTGCCGCGATCGACGGTCCCGACCTCGGAGTCGAGTTGTTCGTCGTCGATGGCGTCTACCTGCGCGGCGGGGCGCGAACCAACGAACCTGAGGCGGGCAAGGTGGCTGAGCGGGTGCTGTTTCACGCCGCGCACCACGCGGACCTCTCCCTTGGGGTGGTCGCGTTCAGCCAGGCGCAGGCGGACCTGATCGAGGACAAGGTGGAGAGCCTCCGACCCGCCCACCCCGAGCTCGAGAAGCTCTTCGAGGGTGGGCGGCTCGACGGGTTCTTCGTCAAGAACCTGGAAAACGTTCAGGGCGACGAGCGCGACATCATGATCTTCAGCGTCGGCTACGGACCTGACGAGAACGCCAAGATGACGGCGAACTTCGGGCCGCTGAACCGCGACGGTGGCTGGCGCCGGCTGAATGTGGCGATCACCCGGGCTCGGCGGCGAGTGGAAGTAATCTCCTCGTTCTCGGCCAGCAAGCTCGCCGCCCTGCACTCCGACAGCCGCGGCGTGGTCGCGCTGCAACGCTATCTCGACTATGCCGAACGGGGCATCTCGGCCCTCGCCATCGACCTGACCGGCGTAGGAGGCGACACCGAGTCCCCGCTCGAGGACTCTGTGCTGTCCGTGCTGCGAAGCCGTGGCTATGAGGTGGTCCCTCAGGTAGGGACGGCCGGGTACCGTATCGACCTCGGAGTACGCCACCCGATGAAGGCGGGCCGCTTCGCGCTCGGCGTCGAATGCGACGGCGCCGCCTACCACTCCTCGAAGGTGGCCAGGGACCGAGACCGGCTGCGTCAAGAGGTACTCGAGCGGCTCGGCTGGCGCCTGTACCGGATCTGGGGGCCGGCCTGGTACCGCAACCGGCCAGAGCAGGAGCGCAGGCTCCTCGCCGCAGTCGAGGATGCGATCGCAGGTGACGGAGCCCTAGCAACGAAGCCCGCGAGAGTGCAGGTCGAGCGGGACGTGGTCGTCGCCCCGCTCGACCTGCAGCCGTCGTGGACCGTGCCCTACCGCGTGTACCAGAGGGCGATCAGGTCGTATCGCCACCCGGCCGACCCGCTGGAACGCTCACGACTAGCCCAGGTCGTTCGGGGAATCCTCGACATCGAGGCACCGATCCACCTCGAGCTGCTGGGGCGGCGAGTCGCGGAGTCGTGGGAGCGTAATGCGACCCGCCGGGTGCAGGAAGCCGTCGAGACGATCGTGCGGGGGCTCGTGCGGAACGGGAGTTGCCGGATCATCGACGACTTTGTCTGGACAGGCAGGGACGTTCTGATCCGTGTACCCGACCCGAATGATCCGCAAAGTGAACGGGACATCGGCCACATCCCACCAGATGAGCTAGATGCAGCGGTGGAGCGGCTGCTCGCCGAGGCGCGGGTCGTAAGCGCCGACGAACTCCTGACCCAGGTCGCGCGGATTTTCGGCTTCCGTCGGACGGGGTCCCGCATCCGGATGGCGCTGGAGCGGTCGCTCGACAACATGGTGGAGATCGGAGTGGCCGTCTGCGGCTCGGATGGACTCTACCGCCCGTCGGGAGCCGCCTGACCGTCGAACTCCGGCGCTTCGGTCGGTACACCAACCAGAGGCAGACGGATCCCGCAGAGCCGTTGATCGTGCGACAGGGAGCGCTGTGACACAGGTAGGCATCGCCAGGACGTTCAGGGCGGACCTTGTCCGGCTACCGGGCACCATCGCGCGCAAGGCGAAGGTGTGGCTGACCGACTTCATGCTGAACCCGAGCGACCCTCGCTTCGAGGCCCATCGTGTCGAGCGCAGTCTGATGCCGGACCTGTGGACCGCGAAGGTCGATGATGCCTACCGGGTCATCTACCGCCAGGATCCCGACGGCGTGCGGCACCTGTTGCTGTGCGACATCCACGACCAGGCGTACCGGCGGGCCGAGAAGCTTCGGGTGATGCACGAGGGAGGCGTCGTCGAGGTCGTTGAGACCGCTGCGGACGGTGGTCGGGCCGTCGCGGCCGAGCTTTCGAAGCCGACCTTGCCTCAGGTGGTGGGCCGCACGTTCATGGCCTGGACCGACGAGGAGCTTCTGGCCGTCGGCGTGCCTGTGCACGCTCTCGGCAGGGTGCGCACAGTCGACTCCGAGGACGAGCTGCTGGATCTTTCCGCGGAGACGAGAGAGCTCGGTGAGCGCCTCCTCAAGATCTACGAGGACGGGCCGCCCAAGCTGGGCGCGCAGCTCGACCAGGTTCTGCCCGCGAGGCGCGACCCCCAGGCCCCGGGCAAGGTCGGTGTAGCGCTGAAGACGCAGGCGGCCAGTGGCTCGATCGTCCTCATCGACGACCAGGACGGCATTAACCGGATCCTCGCCAAGCCGATCGAAGACTGGATGATCTACCTGCACCCGGCGCAAGCCGCGGCGGTCCGGCGCCGCCTCGGCGGCCCGGCGCGGGTCCGGGGTGGGGCTGGCACCGGCAAGACCGTCGTCGCCCTCCACCGGGCGGCGTTCGTCGCGCGGGAGCTGGAGCGGTCCAGCGATGACGCGCCAATCCTGCTCACCACGTTCATCAAGTCGCTGCCGGTCGTGCTCAGCAGCCTGTTCGAGCGGCTCGCTCCTGACGTCGCAGACCGGGTCGAGTTCGACCACATCCACGGCTGGGCGAGCGCGCTGCTCAAGGAGCGGCGCACCGGCCCGACCACGATCAACCCCAAGCTGACCGACCAGCTTTTCGGCGAGGCGCTGGAGACTCAGGCCGGCCTGCGGCTGCAAGCGTCCGGGCTGAGTCCGCACTACCTCCGGGAGGAGGTGCAGTACTTCGTGAAGGGCCGCGCCCTGGCCGAGGTCGACGAGTACCTGACTCTACCGCGGACCGCACGCGGCACGCCGTTGCGCGGCGAGCAGCGACGCGACGTCTGGGAGGTCGCTGAAGCCTACCGCGTCGCGTGCCGACGGGAGCGCGTTCGCGACTTCGACGACCTGGTGCTCGACGCGCTCGCCGAGCTGCACACCAGACCGCTCGACGAGCCGTACGCCGCGGTGGTCGTGGACGAGGCCCAGGACCTGACCGAGGCGGCGCTCAAGATGCTGCTCGCGGCGCTCCGCCCCGGCGGCGAGTTGCTGCTGGTCGGCGACGGTCAGCAGAGCATCTACCCGGGAAGCTTCTCGCTTCGCTCGGTTGGGCTTGACGTGCGCGGGCGCTCGACCATCCTCACTCGTAGCTACCGCTCCACCCGCCAGATCCTCGAGGCGGCCCTCGCCGTTATGGCAGGCCATCCCTTCGACGACCTGGACGAGGACGCCGTAGAGGGCAAGCGTGCGATCGTCGGGGCCCGCGAGGGTGAGCTGCCCGTCCTCCTCGGATTCGCGGACCAGGAGGCCGAGCGACGCTTCGTGGTTGCCGACATTGCCGACCGCACCCGTAGCGGCGAGGTCGAGCTGGGCGACATCGGCGTCTTCTGCATGCGGACCGCCGAGGTCAACGCGCTCCTCGCCCTGCTCAAGCAGCGCGGCATCCCGGCCCAGAACCTGACCGCCTACAAGGGCCGCACTACCCGTGCAGTGAAGGTCGGCACCTACTTCCGCGCGAAGGGCCTGGAGTTCAAGGAGGTCTACCTGCCTCACGTGAGCGCAGGCCTGCTCCCCAGCATCACTGGCAGCGCCGACCCGGACGAGGCCCGGGAGCTCGCGCGCCGCCGTTTCTTCGTTGGCATGACCCGGGCCCGGGACCGCCTCGTCATCACCTGGGCGGTGGAGCCGTCCGAGTTCCTCAGGCTGCTCCTCCAAGCGTCGACCACGGTCGGAGTCCAGGCACTTGCGGCTTCGCGGTCTGCCCCAGCTTCAATCTCACCAAAGGAAGGCCCCGAGACCAGCGTGTCTTGGAGGAGTCACCGCCAGGCTCGTCGGCACCCGGGTGGCCACGAAAAGGCTGTGGTCGCGAGAGGGGGAGCATGAAAACGGGAGAGCGCGTTCGCCGTGTCCCGACGGGCGAGGAAGGAGTGATCCTCGGCACCGGGGACGGAACCTTGGTGCAAGTGGCGTTCCCGGCGGAAACGGTGTGGATCCATCCCGAGGAGCTCGAGAAGCTCCCGGAGGGACCCGAGGAGCGCGTCGCCGGCGGCGAGCTTGGCCGTGCGGAACCCTACGGGCTGCGTCTGCAAGCCCTGTACCTGAAGCATGCCTACCGTTACGACGCGCTGACCGGTTTGTCCAGCGCACGGATCGAGCCCCAGCTCCATCAGGTGTTCGTCGCTCACCGCGTAACGCAGAAGCTGCAGCCACGCATGATCCTTGCCGACGAGGTGGGTCTTGGAAAGACGATCGAGGCCGGGCTCATCATCAAGGAGCTCCGCGCGCGCGAACTCATCAATCGGGTCCTGATCATTGTTCCGGCGAGCCTTCAGCTCCAATGGCAGACTGAGCTCCGCTCCAAGTTCAACGAGCACTTCGAGATCCTCGACGGCGCAGCGCTCAACTTCCTCGGCAGAGGCGGCGTGAATCCCTGGACGAGGCGCCGGAACGTTATCTGCTCACTGCCGTTGGCATCGAACCCGAAGCGCGCAGAGCAGATTGTCGAAGCTGAATGGGACCTCGTCGTATTCGATGAGGCACACCGCGTTCGGCGGTCACTCCAGAGCGCCAACAAGACCAAGGCGACTCTCGCCTACCGGCTGGCCGATGAGCTGAAGGAGCTCGTCAACGGGCTGCTCTTGCTCACGGCAACCCCCATGCAGCTCCATCCCTTCGAGCTGTATTCGTTGATCGAGCTCGTTGAGCCGGGCCTCTTCCCGACGTTCCCCGTATACAACTCTCGCCGTGGGTTCCTCCCGCGCCTCAATGGGCTCATGAAGGCGCTGAAGGGCTGGAACGTGTTGGGGCCCGAGGACCGGGATGCTTCCGTACTTGCCAACGAGGAGCTCCTCGAAGAGATTGGGATCCGTCCGGACGAAGCGCTTCTGGCCCTTGGCGATGACGAGGAGCGGGAGCGGGTCATGGACGTCCTCGTCGGCAAGCATCCGTTGGGCGCAGCGCTCGTGCGGAACCGCAAGGCTGAGGTCGGCGGCTTCACGAGTCGAGAGGCGGTCACGGTCCCCGTCGAGTTGGAGCCCGACGAGCTGCGGCTCTATGAGGAGGTCACGGCGTACCTCAGGGAGGGGTACAACCGGGCGCAGGCCGACAAGAACATGGCGCTCGGCTTCGTCATGGTCACCTACCAGAAGATGCTTGCGAGCAGCTCACACGCAGTGCGACAGAGCCTCAGGCGCAGAATCGCGAAGCTCCGGGCCCAGCTTGCCGAACTGGCCGGACGCAAGGCGAGGCCGCTGGGCGAGGGTCGGCTCGAGGAACTCCGCGATGCCGAGGAGGCGAGCGCGGCTCTGGAAGAGCTGGAGGACGCGGCGTTCGACCTGGATGGTTTGCGATGGGAGATCCACCGGCTCGAAGAGCTGGTAGATCGGCTCGGGACCGTTCGCGACTCCAAGGCGGCCAAACTCCTCACGGCTGTCGATGCGATATTCGAGAAACGGCCCGAAGAGAAGATGGTCGTCTTCACCCAGTTCATCGAGACACAGCAGTTCTTGGCGGCAGCGCTCAAACAGAACGGTCTCGTGTTTCGTGTTTTTCGGTGATGATGGCCGGCTGAGTTGACCGGCTTGCCTGGCAGGGCCAAGCAAGCGAGCATCGGCGGCTCATCTGCCAAGGAGTCACCGCCGATGCCCACGCCGAGCCTACCGCGCTCGCTCACCGACCTGCTCATCGCGTTCGGCCCCTGCTTCACCGCGCCGACGATGCGGACCTTCCAGGCACTGGTGGCCGGGTTCTTGGCCTGGCCGGGCCAGCACACCGTCACCGGGATGCTGGTCGGGGCAGGGCTGGCCGCCCGCCGCCACCACGACCTGGCCTACCGGTTCTTCTCCACCGCACGCTGGTGCCCTGACCAGCTCGGCCTGGTCCTGCTGGACCTCATCACCCAGACGCTGGTCCCGGCCGGCGCCCCGGTCGTGCTGGCGGTCGACGACACCCTGTGGCGCCGCAGCGGCCCAAAGCTGCACGGCGCGGCCTGGCACCACGACGGCAACGGCCCCGGCCGCCACCGGCCCGCCTGGGGCCACCGCTGGGTCGTGGTCGGCGTCATCGTCCACCTCCCGTTCCTGCGCCGGGCGGTGTGCCTGCCGATCCTGGCCCGCCTGTGGACCCCCGGCGACCCCGACCACACCCCGCTGCAGTTGGCCCGCGAACTGCTCGACCTGGCCGTCGTCCACCTCGGCGACCGGCCCGTCCACCTGGTCGGCGACGCCGCCTACATCGGCAAACCCCTGCGGGGGCTGCCCGCCCACGTCACCGTGACCGCCCGGCTGCGCTGCGACGCCGCCCTGTACGCCCCAGCCCCACCCCCAACCGGCCGGGCCGGCCGCCCCCGGGCCAAAGGCGACCGGCTCCCCGAGCTGACCATGCTCGCGGGGATGACCCGCTACCGGTGGACCCCCCGTCCAGGTCCGCTGCTACGGCAAGACCCTGGACCGGGAGGTGCTGGCCCTGCGCTGCCTGTGGTACGGGGCGCTTGGCCGCCAACCCGTCCAGGTCGTGCTCAGCCGTCCGGTCGGCTCCCCCGACGGCTACCAGCTCGCCCTGGTCACCACCGACCTTGCCGCCACCCCAGCCCAGGTCATCGAACGCTACGCCGACCGCTGGTCAGCAGAAACCACGTTCCTGGACGCCCGCCACCTTGCCGGCGTCGGCCACGCCCGCACCCGCACCCAGCGCTCGGTGGAGCGCCTGGTCCCCTTCGGGCTGGTCTGCTACAGCCTGGCGATCATCTGGTACGCCCACCACGGCCAGCCCGCCCACGACCTGGCCGCCCACCGCGCCCGCGCGCCCTGGTACCGCACCAAGCGGACCGTCTCGGTCGCCGACATGCTCGCCGCGCTCCGATGCGCCCTGCTGGCCGCCCAATATCCGCAGGGTCACCCCGACCAGCACACCCTCGACCTATTCCCAGACGCCCTGCTCACCCAGCTCAACCCCGCCGCATAACCCCGAAACACGAGGAACGGTTACACCGTCTCAATATTCAACGGGCGGATGGGCTTGGAGGAGAAGGAAGAAGCGGTCCGCCGATTCCGCGAACACGATCAGATACTCATCTCCACCGAAGCGGGCGGCGAAGGCCGCAACTTCCAGTTCTGCCATTTGATGGTTAACTACGACCTCCCTTGGAACCCAATGCGCGTCGAGCAGCGGATCGGAAGACTCGATCGGATTGGGCAGAAGCACGCGGTGTACATCTACAACCTCTATTGCGAGGGCACGGTCGAGCAGCGGGTCCTCGATGTGCTCGACCGGCGGATCGGCCTGTTCCGCGAATCGGTGGGGTCGCTCGATCCGATCCTCGGTGAGGTGGAGCGCGACATCGAGCGACTGGTGCTCTCACATGTGGATCGCTTCGACGAGACGTTTCAGTACTTCGAGGTGGGGTTGGAGCAGCGCGTGCGGGAGGCTCGCGAGAAGGAGCGGACCTTGGCCGACTTCGTCCTCGATCGAGCAAGCCTGCGGCGTGATCAGGCGATGGAGCTTCTGGCTCAGAGTCCTCTCGCCCGCTGGTCCGATCTGGAGCGGTTCTCCGAGGCGTGTCTCCAGTACTTCGGCGGCACGCTGAAGGACCATGCCGAGCACGGCAAGGTCGTTTCGCTCTCACCACGGCTGATGGCGCGTATCCAGCAGCGCCAGGGAACGGTCCGCGGAACCTTCGATCCCGAGGTCGCGCGCGATCGAGAAGAGCTCCCGTTCTTCGCGTTCGGTCATCCCATGGTGGATCAGCTCGTCGACCTCCCCATCACGATCGATCCGGTGACCACGGCTGTCCGATGCGCGCCCGATGTGCCGCAGGGAGAATGGGTTGAGGTCTACTACCAGGTCCGAGGTGAAGGGATCCGCCCGAGCGGGCAAGTCATCAGGCACCTCGTCGGCCCAGATCTCGAAGTCCGCTCGGGGCCGGTCACACGAGTGCCCGAGCGAGGAATACCGGTCAGCGATTACCGGCCGCCTGCATGGTTGGGGCCGGCTGTGACAGCGAGCCGGCGTCGGTTCGAGGCCGATTACGAGGCCGTGCGCGTGTCGATCAGGTCGGAGAACGAGTCCGCCAAAGCGGAGGCAACGGCACGAGCTGATCGGATCTTCAAGTACCGGCGTGTGCGACTCGCGGCGCTCATCGAGGAGCAGGAGGCCTGGATCAGGGACAAGGAGGTATCAGGCTCAGATCGGGACCGCCGGATCCTCCCTGCTCGGCGAGGCCAGCTCGTCAAGAACCGTGAGCGTCTCGCCGGATTGGATCTCGAGCACGAGGCGGCATTGGAGGAGATCGGGAGCCGTCAACCCGGCGCCTCCGCAACCGTGCTGGCTGCAGGGGTGGTGATCGGCGGATGAGCGCACGACGGACGACCGAGCCGATCGCCTACGGGATCGACTTCGGCACGACGAACAGCTCCATCGCGATTGCTTATCCAGGCCGGGTGGAGGTCGTGCCGGTCGAGAGGGGAGAAATGGCTGAAGTTCTCCCCTCGATCGTGTACCTGCATCGTGATAGGAACCGCGCCGCCGGACGGGAAGCTGTTGAGCAATTCCTGGTGACGGGTTCGCACAGAACGCAGTGCCAGGGCTGTGAACTAGTCGAGTGGGTTGGCGGTCGCGGCTACAGCGACTGCCGACAGTACCAGCGGGGCGGAGGGTGCCACGACGCCCGGTTGGTCGCCGGGCTGAAGTCGGAACTCTCCCACAAGGATTTCGTCTCTACGCATTCATGGGCTATCGACTTCACGCTCGCCGATCTGGTGTCCGTAATTTTGCGCCGATTGAAAAGCGAGGCGGATCGGGTCACTGGGGCCGATGTGCGGAGAGTGGTGCTCGGCCATCCGGTGGTGTTCGTCGGCGCCGAAGGACCTGACTACAGGAGGCGCCAGGCCACCGCGGAGGAACGACTACAGCAGGCTGCGGTCGATGCCGGGTTCGACGAGGTAGCGCTGCTGGAGGAGCCCGCGGCTGCGGTTATCGAGGAATCGTTCAATGAGGGCATCGCACTTGCCACCGATTTCGGCGGCGGGACCTTCGACGTGGCCGTCATCAGGTTCGCGCCCGACGGCGGTGATGTGGTGGCGCTCGCCGGGGCGGAGATCGGTGGAGAGCAGTTCGACCGCCTCCTGTTCCAAGCGAAGGTTGCACCCGCGCTCCACATCGAGGATGTGTTCGAGGTTCGCGCGGGGGTCCATCGCAACCTGCCGAACTGGCTTCGTATGCGGCTTGCAACGCTGAGCGGATTGAAGAGCCTCCTCAGCGATCCGCGGACCGCGCTGACCCTCCGCGAGTTCAGCGCCGCCAAAGGAGGGAAACGCCTCGAAGCCGTCGAGGAGATTCTCTACAGTGGATACGGCTACCAGTTCTACCAAGCCGTCGAGGATGCAAAGATTGCCCTCTCCACGCGGAGCAGTTCATCGATCGAGTTCCATCGACCTCGGTTGGACATCTCGATTCCGGTCACTCGGCGCGAGTTCGAGGGGCTCATCATCAGCCGGCTAGAGATTGTCCGCAGGGAGATCCTGAAAGCACTCGAGATCGCTGAAATCGGACCAGAGGAGGTGGGCCTGGTGCTGCGTACGGGCGGGTCCTCGAGCATCCCGGCGTTCGTCCGCATTCTCGAGGAGATCTTCAATCCGTCCGTCGTCCAGGAGCGACCGGTCTACACGACGGTCGTCCACGGATTGGCGAGCTACGCGCAGGAGCTTTGGAGATGAGCCGGGACCGCAACCAGCGCCGAATCCCCACCAGCGCCGAGCTCGAGGAGCGTGGCGAGGTCTCGCCACCGGATCTACCTGGCGTAGCCGGACGGCCAGGGATCCTAAAACGCTTGTTCCGAGCTGGCCGGTTCCGGGTAGCGGAGGACGTGGCGGCGCGGAAGCATGTGGCAGCACCGCTACGGTCCGACTACACGGGCGTCGGGGACCGTTCGCCAGACGTGGCCGCTCCTGCCCAGGCCGAACGACCCAGTTCATCGGCTGGGGATTTGACCTCGGTGCGTCAGCAAGGAGAAGGTGCACCGTCGCGTAGGCGGACCATTCGGATCGATGACTCCATCAAGGAGCGACGAGGACTCGGTCGCAGCGCGACGGAGCGGTCCGACGATGCTTGAGGCACGGTGTATTGATCGCCTACGTCCTGTTTGCGTTGACTGCGAAGGCTGGCCGCGCCTACGATCGCCACTTCTGCGTGGATGGAGCAACGTGCGGCCGCCGGTGGTCTCGGGCGGGCGTCGATGAACGGTTTCTAGCCTGCGAGAGCGTGGATCGACGAACTGGCCGACGAGCGAATCCTCCACGTGGAGTGCCCGTACGAGGACAGCGTCAGCCTGATGCACTTCGCCGACCTCCCGATCGACCGGCTTCCACCGTGCCGAGCGGAGTCAGGGGCCTTCATGGCCGATCGCGTGATCCCGCAGGTCCGAGAGCACCCCTATCAGAAGATCCCGAGGGCCAGCGCGACACACGGCACGCTGCGTCCGACGGTGGTGAAGGTGCCGAGGTACGCAACGCTCGTCGTGCCCTTCCGCTGGATGCTTCGCCAGAACCAGGACGCGATTGACGAACGGCTTCCCTTGCCTCTTCCGCCGGATGACGAGTCGCCTTTCCCATCCTCGTGGGTATTCTCTGCGCACCGACAGGAGGCGCTGTCGCGACTTTTCTTCGATCAGGTTACCCGCGACGAGTCGATGGTCCTCTTCTACACGAAGTCCGGCCATCCCCTCGGCGACCACATCAACCGCCTGGTGGTGGGTGTCGGTCTCGTCGAGGGAGTCGGGCCCATGTTGCGCTACCACTCCACGGGTGGTTCGTCGTATCCGATGTGGGATCGGGTTGTTCGCCACTCGATTCGGCCGGAGGGCCGCGACGGCTTCCTCCTGCCATACCACGACTACCTTGAGCCGACGGGCGACACGGAGGAGGACGAGCGCCGTCAGGCTCTTTTGTCCGAGATCATCGTCGTGCCGGAGCCCTCGCACGTCGCCGCCTTCTCATACGCGGGGGAGCATGCCGGCCACGACGTGGCGCTCTCGACGCTCGTACGGTCGCTCGAGGCAGTACGGGCGATCAAGGGACACGGTGTCGTGGCAGGACCCTGGGACCAGCGCGAGGACTGGCTGAACGAACGCATTGCGCGCGTCTGGCAACAGCGCGGAGCATTCCCCGGCACAGGAGGGATGCTGGAGGCGCTGGGCTGCAGACTGGGCACGTCGCTTGTGATGGAGCTGCTCGCATCCGGCGCCATCGGCATGCTCGAGGACCCGTGGCCGCTCCTCGACTCGATGCTCCGCGGCCAGACCAGCCCCCTAGCTCCGTACGGGCCCTGACAACCGAGCAGGCGCGTCGCTGGTGGAACCCGAACGAACGAGCACGCGCCGTTCGCCGCCCTGTGACGGACCGGGAGATCCTCGAGAACCCCTACCGCGTTGCGGAATGCGACCTCGGCGACGGCAGGGACTGGCCGGTACCCATCGGCGTCATCGATCGTGGCCTGCTTCCTGACGCCATGGTGGCCGCGACCTGCCCCGTCGATGAGCCCGCGGCTGTGGGTTCGCCGAACGATGCTCGTCGCGTCCGCGCAGCTCTGGTCACCGTGCTCCGGCGCGCCGCAGACAATGGCGACGCACTGCTTGCCGAAACCGAGGCGCTCGACCACGTCGGCGCGCTCGACCTGGAGCGACCGGTCGCGATCGATCACGACTGGCTTGCCGGGAATGGTCCCGCATTGGACGGGGAGGCCACCCGCCTCAGCGTGCTGGTCGATGCAGAGCGTGGCGTCGAGACTGCCTGCCTCCAACTGAACGAGCTCGGCGAACGCGAGGCCCGTCTGCGCTCACTCCTATCGAGGAGGGCAGCGAAGGTTCTCGCCTCGCTGGGCGAGGACTGGGAGGCGCTTCTCCGGGCGGGCCTGCCACAGAACGACGACGAGAAGGAGCGACACCGCGCCGCGCTGGACGAGAAGGCCACTGCCCTCGAGACGATAACCACCCGCCGTCTGTCAGTGCTCGTCGGCCGGGCAGGTACCGGCAAGACGACCGTGCTTGGCGCGCTCTTCCGCTCCCGCAAGCTCGCCAAAGACGGCGTCCTCTTCCTCGCACCCACCGGGAAGGCGCGTGTTCGCATCACGAAGGCTGCCGCCGGCGCGGAGGCGATGACGGTGGCGCAGTTCCTCTGGCGCAACGGACGCTACGACGGGCACCGCCAGCGCCCACTCTTCAATGGCAAAGACCAGCACCGCAAGGAGCGGACCGTCGTCATCGATGAGTGCTCGATGCTTACGATGGATGACTTGCTTGCTGTGCTTCTTGCACTGGATCTCGGTCATGTAGAGCGACTGGTCCTGGTAGGCGATCCCAATCAACTCCCACCCATCGGCGTCGGACGTCCCTTCGCTGACCTCGTCGCCCGGCTTGACGCCGCCGGCCCCGACGATCCGACCTGTGGCGCGCTCGCGCGCCTGACGGTCGAGATGCGCACCGGCACCGAGGAGCCATCCGATACGCTCCGACTCGCGTCCTGGTACACCCGAGAGCAACAGCCAGTCGACGCTGATCGCGTGCTGTCGGATCTAGAACTGGGCGCGAAATTCAACGACCTCGAGATCCGGTTCTGGAGGACTCCGGAAGAGCTCCGGGAGGTATTGGGCACGCTGTTCGTGTCGGCGCTCGGGCTCGCCAGCCCGGACGACGTCGAGGGCTTCAACGCGAGCCTTAGGCTTACACAGGAGGGATACGTGCCGTGGGCCGACCACAGCGGGGCGGAGCGCTGGCAGCTACTCTCGCCACTGCGCGCCCATCCCTACGGTGTCCGCGATCTCAATCGCTGGGTACAGCTGCGGTTCCGCTCCGAACAGCTTCGATTCGGCCGCCAGCCATGGGGTCTGGCGTTCGGTGACGAGGAAATCGTCGCAGCGGACAAAGTCATCCTGAACCGCAACGGCAAGACGGATGGCTGGGAGAAGGGACCGATCGAGGAGTACCTCGCCAACGGCGAGGTCGGAGTGATGGCCTTCAAGAAGGGCCAGCGGTTCCTCAACGCCTGTTTCACAGGACGAGACGGCCAACGCTTCGCGTACTACGCCAGGCAGTTCCCGACCGGCGGCGGTGGTCCACTCGAACTCGCGTATGCGCTGACAGTCCACAAGGCACAGGGCAGCGACTTCGGCACCGTGTTCGTCGTGCTCCCGCAGCGGTCGAGGCTCATGAGCCGGGAACTGCTTTACACCGCGCTGACGCGGGCAAGGACACGGCTCGTATTACTCCTGGAGGGAAGCGACGCGTCATTTCTCTACGACCTCACGAAGCCAGAGCGGTCGGAGACGGCGCGGCGCAACACGAACCTGTTCTCACCCGGCATTCGCGACGACGCCGACGACGTCCCGTATGCGGAGCATCTCGTCCACCGCACGATCCGAGGCGAGCTGGTCCGCTCGAAATCGGAGCTGGTGATCGCCAACTACCTGCACTCGATCGGGCTGCCCTACATATACGAGCGCGAGCTCCCCGGGACCGTCGACGAAGACCGGCTGCGCCCCGACTTCTCCTTCATCGACGACGCCGGCGACGTCCTACTTTGGGAGCACCTGGGCATGCTGGACCGGCCTGAGTATGCCAAGGGCTGGGATTGGAAGCGCGCGTGGTATGCCCGCAACGGATACGAACTCGGCAAGAACCTCTTCACGACGAACGAGATTGGCGGGCTCGACATGCGCGGCGTCGAAGCCACTGCCAGGGCTGTCCAGGCTGCACTCGCATGACCGTCGTCGGCGCGCTCTTCTCGCTAACGTTTGCGAAGCACCAAAGGAGAGACGAGACGTGTCAATGTAACCGCGGCGGGTTCTGCGGCGGCTGCGGCCACACTGGATCTGGATATGGAAGGAGGCAGCCACGAAGACGAAGGAATCCCACGTGACCCGGCAGGCACGAGAAGCGGCTGAGGCTCGTCGCACCATTTTTCTCTAGGTGAAGCTCGCGGGGATTGGCGGCGGACAAAGCGACGGTCCAGTGGATGAGACAGCCACCATCATCGAAGCCATTGAAGCGGAAGGCTGGAGGCTCGATCAAATGAATGTGGCGATGTCCGGTCCTGACCTTGCCCCCAAGCAACAGGGCTATTTCTTGTTTCGTCGTGCCGCGAAGGAGGTGAAATGATGACCAGCTTCACGCTCGGTGACGTTGTGGATATTCCATGGCGCCCGGAGCGGCCTGTTACGGTCAACGCCAACATGTACGAGGCCGCAGTGCGGCTGCGACCCGCGCTGATCGTCACGGCGATGCGACGCAGCACGCTCACCTATGGTGAGGCAGAGATGCTGATTGAAGGGCGGTATATCGCGGCTGGCCTCGGCTCGCTGCTCGACTTGATCTCTGTCGATTGCGACTCTCGCGGTGAGCCCTCGCTGGCCGCGCTCGTGGTGAGGTCCGACACAGGCGAGGTCGGGGACAGCTTTATCGGTGACGCGAGTGCTGGAGGTGGCGTCAGAACCCTGGTGTAAACGCGCAACGGGCGTAGGTTCCCTCGAAGAGCTGACCACTCACGAAGGAGGCCTACACCCGTGGCAGCACGAGTATCGCCCACCGAGGCCATCCGCGCCGAGATCCAGGAGCTGTTCGCGTCCGATGGCGAGCTGCTGAGCGTCCTGGAGCAGGTCGCGCGGCTGTCGGTGCGCCTGACTTTCCAGAGCGTGGTGGAGGAGTCGTCTGCGAGGAGCTGGGGCGGGACCGCTACCAGCGCCGGACGGCCGAAAGCTCGGAGGGCTACCGCAACGGCTGGCAGCAGCCTCGCACGCTGAAGACCTCGCTGGGGCCGGTGGCGCTGCAGCGCCCCAAGCTGCGCCACGCGCATGCGGCGCTGTGCGACCGGCTCTTCGGCCAGAGCGTGACGAGGACCAACGCGCTGGAGACGCTGGTCATCTCCTGCTGGGTGCGGGGACTGTCGGACCGCGACGTCGAGGCGATGCTGGTCGAGGTCTTCGGCGAGCAGGCGACGATCAGCCGCACGACCGTCAGCCGGATCTGCCAGCGGCTGCGGGCCGAGTTCGATGCCTGGAGGCGGCGCGACCTGTCCGGCACCCGCATCGACTACCTCTACCTGGACG
>WNGE01000865.1_pt1 | contig 39818 bp, 38 predicted proteins | sample 5400651 | NCBI WGS metagenome assembly WNGE01 (sample SAMN13153370, study PRJNA577476) | soil metagenome | isolation source: 60 cm soil or saprolite under grassland replicate 2 | place: USA:California | collected 2016-06-15 | reverse complement strand
GTCCATCTCGAGGAAGTGCGCCGTGGGGCTGGCCCACGCGGCGTTGTTGACCAGAATGTCGAGACCGCCGAACGCCTGCGTCGTCTGCTCGAAGAGGCGATCGACGTCCTTGCGCAGGCCGACGTCGGCGGCTACCGCGATCGCTTGACAGCCCTGCTTGCGCAGCGCCTCGACGACCGGCTCGATGGTGTCCGCCTGGCGTCCGTTGACGACAACTTTGACGCCCTCGGTCGCGAGGCGTTCGGCGATACCGCGACCGATGCCGCGGCTCGACCCGGTGACGATGGCGACTCGGTTACTGAGGTCGTAGGGCATGGTTTTTCGATGCGGCTCAGAATGTGCGGGGCCCTCTACGGGAGCGGCCCCGCGGCTCAGGATGGGCGGCCCGCTACGGGAGAGGCGCCGCCCAGCGTATCAAGCCGCGGGTGGCCGTCGCCGACTGCGCCAGCGGGTCAGACCGTAGCCGGCGAAGCCGAAGAGTCCGCTGCCCATCAGCGCCAGCGAGTCGAGCTCGGGGGTTGCAGCCATCGACGGCGGCTGCACATTGGGGTTCGACTGATCGCAGTTGCAAATCGGGCCGCTGCCGTTTTCGCTACCACCGCTGACACCGGCCGTGCCGCCGCTGGCGCCGGTTCCGCCGGTGGTTCCGGTGGAGCCGCCGGTGGTCTCGGTGGGGCAGACCGTCACGACCGGAATCGGGATGTCGTCGGGGCTGGGCTGGAGCACGACCGTGACGGGTCCCACGCTGACCGTGGTGCCGCTGGTGCAGGTGCCCGTGCCGTTCCCGTTCCCGTTGCCATTGCCGTTGCCGTTGCCGGTGGTCGGCGCGGGTGCCGTGGGGATGGGTGTTGGGGTGGGCACGATCGTGACCGTGGTGGTGCCGCCCGAGGCGTTGCCACTGCCGTTGCCGCTGTTGTTGTTGTTGTTGCTGCTGGTGCTCGAGCTGCTGCCGCTGGTGCTCGAGCTGCTGCCGCTGGTGCTGGCGCCACCGCCGCCACCACCGCCACCACCGCCGCCACCGCCCTTGCCCGAGCTACCACCGCCACCACCACCGCTGGTGGTCGGCGTCGCGCCCGAGGCGTAGCCGAAGATCAGCGACCCCACGCCATCCGGCGCGGCACTCACCAGCGAGGCGCCGGCGAGTCCGAGCGCGCTCTGCGCCTGGTTCGGATCGGGTGCTCCGCCAAAGTACAGGCGGAAGGTCTGCGTCGACGTCGGCGCCATGGGCAGCAGGCCCAGCTCGAACGCCAGGTTCTGCCCATCGGCCGTCGGCTGCAATGCCCACTCGCGTGGCAGGGTGCTCTGCGAGACCGGCGCCGACCAGCTCAGCACGCGCTCGTAGCGCGGCTGGACGATGCTCGACCCGACGTTCTCGATGTTGACCGTAACTTCATACATGTTCGTGCCAATCGAGGCCGGGTGGAAGTCGTGGGTCACGCGCAGCGTCGCGCCGGTCGAGTCCTGCACGAGCACGCTGGACACCGCCCCCAGGGTGGTCGACGTGAACGACTGCACGCTGCGCGCCGGGCTTCCGAGCGCGTCGGCGGTCGTGACAACCCCCCAGTCGCGCTCGGCGCTGCCGGGCAGGTTGAAAGTCCCGAATCCCAGGTGATTGATCGCGGCATCGCCGCTGACCGACAGCGTCACCACGCCGTTGCTGATCATCGCGCTCGGCTGGGCGGCCGCGGCGAACGCCTGCAGCGGCAGGAAGCCGACGAGTGCCAGCACCCCCGTGGCTGACACCGCCCACGAGCTAAGAGATATTGCTTTCATTGATAGGCCCCCAAAGAGTCCAATGCCAGACCGTATGAGACATAAGAGTTGAACCATTGATGGTCCCAGGTTTAAATACGGTTGAGGCGCCCCGGTTGAGAGGAACTTGTTCGCCGTGCCACTTCAGGCACGCAGGTGGCGCGCCGATAGTCCTCTTGGATGCCCCTGCCAGAACACACACCGTGGCACAAGACGTGGCTTGACCTTGGCCCGGGCTGGCTGTTTGCCAGCATTCGGGACGCGGTCGTCGTCGTCTCGGCCGAGTCGGGCGAGATCGCGCTCTGGAATCCGGCCGCCGTGGAGCTGTTCGGCTATTCGCCTGCCGAGGTGTTGGGTCGGCCGCTGCCCGAGCTGATCTTCGATCTCGAGCACACGCGTGAGTGGCCGCTCGCGCTGGCGGGCACGCCCTCACCCGAGCCCGTGGAGCTGTTCGCGCACCACAAGGACGGCGCCGAAGTGTGTGTCGAGCTCACGCTGAACAACGTGGCCGAGCGCAATTTCGTGGTCGCGGTCGTCCGCGACATCTCCGAGCGCCGCCTGTCCGAGGAGGAGCGCATCGAGCGCATCCGCGAGCAAGTCGCCAACGAAGAGTTTGCCGCGGCGCAGCGGCGAATGTCGGTGCTGGCGGAGGCCAGTCGGCTGCTGGATGCTTCGCTCGACTACGAGGCAACGCTGCAGGAGGTCGCACACGTCGCGGTGCGCACGCTCGCCGACTGGTGCATCGTGCATCTCCTCGAAGAGGACGGCTCGATTCGCTGGCTCGCGCTCGCCCACGGCGACCCCGCCAAGGAGGCAGTCGCGCGCGAGCTGCAGTCGCGCTACCCAGCGACCGAGGGCGTCGCGCGGGTGCTCAAGACTGGCAAGTCCGAGGTCTACGCGAACATTCCCGAGTCGCAGCGGATGGCGCGTGCGCGCGACGCCGAGCACTTGCGGATGCTGCGCGAGCTCGATTCCAAGGCCGTGATGATCGTGCCGCTTTCTGCCCGCGGTCGGATGCTCGGGGCGCTGTCGCTGATCTCGACGCAGCGCGATCGCGGCTACGGTGCGGCTGACCTGGCGATTGCCGAGGAGCTGGCGCGGCGCTGCGCGCACGCCGTCGACAACGCCCGACTGCACCAGGAGGCGCGGCTCGCCCTGAAAGCGCGCGATCGCTTCGTGCAGATCGCGTCGCATGAGCTCCGTACGCCGATCGCGCGGGTCAAAGGCTACGCCGAGATGCTGCTCGCCGCGCACACCGATGGCGACCTGACCGAGGAGATGCTGCAGCGCTCGCTGCGGCGCATCGACAACGCCAGCGATCGTCTGGCCGGCCTGGTGCGTGATCTGCTGGATGTTTCGCGCATCAGCGCGGGCAATCTGCCGCTCCGCCTGCGGCCGGTGGGCGTCACCGAGCTGGTACGCGAAGTCGCCTCACGCTATCAGGAGCAGCTGAGCGGCTCGGGCGCGCTGCTGGTCGACATCGTCGGCTCGCCAGGGATGGTCACCGCTGATCCCGATCGCCTGGAGCAAGTGCTGACGAATCTGCTCGACAACGCGGTCAAGTACTCCCCGGAGGGCGCCGAGCTCCGTCTGCGCTTGCAGCCCAAGGCGCGCGGCGTGCTGCTCGAGGTGCAAGATCGTGGCATCGGCTTGCCGCCAGGCGCCGCCGAGCGGATCTTCGAGCCGTTTTCTCGCGCCAGCAATGCCGAGGAACGCCAGATCACGGGCATGGGCCTGGGCCTGTATATCTGCCGCAACATCATCGAGCAGCACCGCGGCCGCATCTGGGCCGCCAGCAAGGGCGAGGGCCACGGCGTCCTGATGAGCGTCTGGCTCCCCCAACCCAGCGCCGCGACCCAGCCCACCGTTAGTTCCGTCGCCGCCTGAACTCTCACACTCACTTCTCTTGGGAAAGGCTCCGCCACCTCGACAGGTCAGGTACCCAAATGGGGTGCGGCATCCGGGCGGTGCCGCGGTAGGGCCGACTGGTACCTCCTCAAGGTCCTAGAGGCTGCTGCACAGGCGCTGCCAGCCGTTCCGCGCGGCTGCTATCCGCAAGCCAGCCCTCGCGCGACGGGACCCGAATCGCGGTCGCGCAGGCGTTGCGGGACCTTCAAACCTTCGCGGTGCGCCCTACCGCGGCACCGCCCGGATGCCGCACCCCGTTCGGGTACCTCACACGTCGAAGTGGCGGAGCCTTTTCCCTAAGAAGAAAAGCGCGCCGTCAGCGTTCAGGTAAGGCAGAGATCGAGGCCGCTCTCGTCGAACAGGCAATGGCCTGTCGCGCCGAGCACGATCACCTTGGTGATGCCGCCGAACTGCATCAGCGTCGCATTCAGCTCGGACTGCGCCCGCGCATCCTGCCCGATCCCCGCCGAGGATGTCTGGTGGCACAACTGCACCGTCGCCACGCCCAACGACACGAAAAAGGTGAAATCCTGCCCTTTGCACGTCGACGGCCCAGGCACGATCAGATTGCGGAAGTCGGAGAAGGAGCCCGCCGCTTGCTCAGCCGCGGTCGGCCCCGCCAGGAGCGCCGCGAGCGTCTGCTCGATGATCCCCGCGCCACCGGGCACCGTGCGCGCCTGTGGAAAGACCATCGTGAAGTCGTTGAACGACTCCGGATCGTGCGAAAAGAACACCTGCACGGTGTCAGGCTCGGCGCTAACCATCGTTGGCACGAGGGCGAGCCACACGGCGACAAGGCCCAGCAACACGCTACGCACGGGCATCCCCCTTGTGTGGATGAAGGATCGATTGGACCACGGCAGCGCCCGACCGCGCCAACCCGCTATGGTCACAAACAGTGTCTGGCCGGCGTCTCGTCACGATTGCTCTGTTCGTGTCGACGTTTCTGGTCAGCCTCGATACCGCGGTCATCTCCACCGCGATGCCGACCGTCATCGGGCAAATCGGCGGCATCCAGCTGTACGCGTGGGTCTTCAGCGCCTACCTGCTGACCAGCACCGTCACAGTCCCGATCTACGGCAAGCTGGCCGACCTGTACGGCCGCAAACCCGTGTTCCTGTCGGCGACCGCGATCTTCCTGGTCAGCTCGATGCTGTGCGGCCAGTCGCAATCGATGGAGCAGCTGATCGCGTTCCGTCTGCTGCAAGGCGTCGGCGCCGGCGGCATGCTGCCGATCACGCAGACGGTCCTCGGCGATCTGTACTCGCTCGAGGAGCGCGCGCGCATCACGGGCGTGTTCAGTTCGGTGTGGGGCATCTCGGGTCTGATGGGGCCAGCGATCGGCGGCTTCCTGACCGAGCACGCTAGCTGGCGCTGGGCGTTCTACGTGAACTCGCCGCTGTGCATCCTGTCGATTCTGCTGATCGGACGCTTCCTGCACGAGCACATCGAGCACAAGCGGCACCGCATCGACTACCTCGGCGCGATCATCCTGTCGGCGGCGGTCGTGGCGCTGCTGGTCGGGCTGCAGAACCAGATGCCGTGGCTGTACCTCGTCGCGGCGGTGCTGGTGCCGTTGTTCATCTGGCAGGAGCGTCGGGCGTCCGAGCCGCTGGTGCCGCTGTACCTGTTTGGGCAGCGCATCATCGGCGTCAGCACGCTCGGCGCGCTGTTCACGGGCTGGCTGCTGTTTGGGCAGACCACGTTCGTGCCGCCGTTCGTGCAAGGGGTGCTCGGCGCGACCCCGACGATCGCCGGCTTCGTGATGGCGGGGTCCTCGATTGGCTGGCCGATGGCGTCGGCGGTCAGCGGTCGGCTGGTGCTGCGCTGGGGGTTCCGTACACCGTGCGTAGCGGGTGCGGCGACGCTGGTCGTCGGCTACGTGCTGCTGTGGCTGATGCCACCCGATGCCCCGCTGTGGTACCCGACGCTCACGCAGTTCGTCACCGGCGCGGGCTTTGGCTTCGCCTCGCTGGTGTTCATCTTCGCCGCTCAGAACGCGGTCGGCTGGGAGCAGCGCGGGGTGGTCACGGGCGCGAACCAGTTCGCGCGCAGCATCGGCGGCACGATCGGGGTCTCGATCGCTGGCGCGATCTTTTCAGGTGGCGTGGCCGCGGCCGCGGGTGCTGGGGTCAACGCCAACGACCTGCTGTCGCCGACGGTCCGCGCGGCGCTGCCCGCCGCCCAGCTGCAAGTGCTCGAAGGCGCCCTGGTCGGGTCGCTGCACTCGGTGTATCTGCTGTTCATCGGGCTCGCGCTGGCCACGGTCGCGGTCGCGGCCCTGCTGCCGGGCGGCCCGCCCGAGCAGCGCTACGACGACGCGAAGGAAGCCGAGCCGCGCTCGCTGGTCACGTCAGCCGCCGAGGACTAGCCCACCCCGCCGCCACTCGTGCTCCCCCAAGCCTTGTTGCTCCTAGGGAGGAGCGGAGCGGTGGCCGGAGTCGCTAGAGCGAGTAGGCGACCGGATGCCGTGGCTGGTACAGCCCCAGCTCGCCCGCGCCAGGCACTTTGAAGCTCGTGAGCAGGCCCCAGCCCTGATCGGTGACATCTGAGGTGAACTCGACGCCCTTGCCCTTCAACTCCGCCACCGTGGCGTTGACGTCATCGCACATCAGGTACAGCTCGTGGCGTCCGCCGTGCTCGTCGGGATGGCTCGCCACCTCGCCCGGCGGCAGCTTGAAGATCAGCCAGCCGTCGCCGGCGTCTACCGACTTGAACCCGAGCACATCGCGCAGGAAGGCCCGCGTTCGCTCCGCATCTTCGGAGTAGATGATGTTGTGTGCACCAGTGATCACCAGTGCATCGTAGCGTAGGAACCACTGGCCGCCTGACGGTGTATGTCGGGGCATGAAGGCTCCTCTGCCACGCGCTGCCACGCCAGCCGTTCTGCGCCGCGCTGCCACGCCACCGTTTGTGCCACGCGGTGTCTTGCCATCTCTTCTCCCACGTGTTGCGTGCGCACTCGTGTTGCTTCTCGCGCTCGGCTGCACGCGAGTCGCGGGCACCGCTCCAGGAGACCATCTGCTCGTGCGAACCGCGGGCGGCCTGGCAGTAGTCGATCCCGCGGCGGGTCGGCTCGTGTACTCGGCTCGCTCGGCAGTCACGACCCCCGATACCGCCCGCGTGTTCGGGGTGAGCGGCGACAGCCTGACCGTCCTCGATGGCGAGCTGGGGACCCAACAGGCAACGCTGCCACGCGTCGGCGACCTGGTGCCGACCGTCGTGTCCACGTCGGGCGCCCGCCTGGCCCTGTCGCAAGCGCGTGCTGACGCGAGCCCGTGGCTGCCAGTTGCCCGACTGCGCACGCCGATTGCCATCGTCGATACTTCGGGCTCGGTCGCGCCGCACATGCTCGACCTCGACGGCAACTTCGAGCCCGAGGCCTTTTCATCCGACGACCGCTTCCTGATCGTGCTGCAGTACCTGCCGGCGGAGGCGCCCGAGGGCTACCGCGTGCGTCGGGTCGAGCTGTCGACTGGATCCGTCGAGCCGCTGGTCGACCGCTTCAAAGGTCTGCCGCTGAGCGCGGAGGAGACGATGCGCGGTACGGGTCGACAGCAGGTGCTGTCGCCCGATGCGAGGGTTCTATACACGCTGTACACACACCAGCCAGACCACCTGCACGGCCGCGATCTCAAGGCCGGACTCAGCACCGCGCGCGGCGACGTCCACGCGTTCGTCCACACCCTCAGCCTGTCCGAAGGGTGGGCGGTGTGCGTCGACCTGCCGCTGCCGTTTGGCCTTGGCGCCGCCGAGGGTCACGCGATCGCCATCACGCCCGATGGGGGGCGTGTGATCGTGGTCGACCGCACCAGCGGCTCGATGGCTGCCATCGATACGGCATCGCTGGAGATTCGGATGAACGTGCCTGGTACACCCGATGCGCGGCCCGCGCGTGGTCTTACCTCAGCCCAGGTGAGCCCGGATGGGCAGACGCTGTACGTCGCGGGCGGCTCGGAGCTGCAAGCGATCGATCCGAAGAGTCTGGTGGTGCGCCAGCGCTGGCCGGCCGCGGCCGAGATGAATGGTCTGGCGATCAGTGCCGATGGCCAGCGGCTGTACCTGGGCCTGTCGGGCCGGGTCGCGGTGTTGGAAGCGGCAACCGCGCGCGAGGTGGCCTCGGTGGCGGTGCCCGAGCTGCGCGCGGTCGAGGCGGTGCAGCGGCCGCGCTGACCCCATCGCGCCCCTCTGACCCCACGGTGGCCCCACGTTTACGATGTGACGAACGTTTACCGGCAAGTGCGCACTCTCCACAAAGGCGGAAAGCGTTTACTGGAAAGCGCTTTCTGAAAGCGTTTACCGTCGCCGGCTAGCGTTCGATGGGTCGGTCGTGGTGCGCCAGCGCCGCGTGGTGGTCCTCGCCGTCGTGGCCGCACGGATCGACGTGGACCGTCACCGTGCTCAGCTTCGGCACCGCGTGCAGCATGCCGTGCCGCGCCCGCTCGGCGATCGCGTGCGCCTCGTCCAGCGTCAGCTCGCAGTCGGCCACGATCAGCGCCTCGGCGTGGATGGTGTGGCCGATCCAGCGCGCGCGCACGGTCGAGACCGCCTGTACGCCCTCGGCCGCGCGGGCCGCTTCGGTCGCGCGCTCAACCAGCTGTGGATCGACCGCGTCCATGAGCCGCCGCCACATCTGCAGCGTCGCGTCCTTGAGCACCAGCAGGATCGCGATGGTGATCAGCAACCCGACCAACGGGTCGGCCCTCGGGAAACCGAGCCAGACGCCGGCCGCGCCCACGAGCACCGCCAGTGAGGTGAGGCCGTCGGTGCGCGCGTGGTAGCCATCGGCCACGAGTGCTGCGCTGCCGATGCGCTGCCCGATGCGGATGCGGTATTGCGCCACCAGCTCGTTGCCGATGAACCCGAACAGGCCCGCCGCCGCGACCCAGCCGAGGTGCTCGATCGGCGTGGGGTCGAGCAGCTTCTGCAATGACTCCCAGGCTGCGACGGCGGCGGAGCCCACGATCATCAGCAGCACGAACACGCCCGCGAGGTCCTCGGCGCGACCATAGCCGTACGTGTAGCGGGAGTTGGCAGGCTTGCGACTGACCCAGAACGCCAGCCATAGCGGGATCGCGGTCGAGGCATCGGCGAAGTTGTGGATGGTGTCGGCCAGCACCGCCACCGAGCCACTCGCCAGGGCGATCACCAGTTGCAGGATTGCCGTTGCGCCGAGGCCGACCAGCGACAGTCGCACGGCGCTGATGCCAACGTCCGAGCCAGTGAGGGCATCGTCGACGCTGTCGGCGGCGTCGTGGCTGTGCGGACGGAAGAGCTCACGGAGCTTGCCGAGCAGGCCCGGCGCGTGCTCATGCCGGCCGTGGTCGTGCTCGGCGTGCTCGTGCTCGTCCTGGCCGTGCTCGTGCTCGTCCTGGCCGTGCTCGTGCTCGCCCTGCTCGTGGCCATGCTGGTCGTGCTCGTGCAGGTGCTCGCCCGGGGGGTGCTCATGCCCGCCGTGCTCGTGCCGGTGCTCGCCCGGGGGGTGCTCAGGCTCGTGGCCGTGCTCGGGTCGAGCTTCGGGCTGGTGCGGGTGCGCAGCCATCGTCGGGTGGCCGTCAGGCGATCGTGGTCGGCACCCGTCCGCGACCGATCCCCAGTGGCTCGCCCACCCCTCGACCATCCTCGGCGGGACGCCCGTTGCCAGTCGCGGCGGCTTCGGCATCGCGCTGCGGATCCTCGCTCGTGCCCAGCTCGCGCAGCGTGTCGAGTAGCTCGTCGAGCTTCGGCACCTCGACGTACTCCTCGATGCTGCTCTTGGCCAGCTTCTGTCCGAACACCTCGTTGAGATGGAACACGGCGGCCGGATTGGTGATGTCGACCTCGACCCGGATCGGGCGGTTGATGCCACGCACCACCCGCACCGCCTCGACCGCGGCGGCCGAGATCGAGTGGATGTCGATCTTGCCCGCGGTAATCGCTTTCCGCGAGCGCCCCTTGGTCATGTCGAGCGCATCCGCCACTTTCACGATCCCCGCCTCCAACGTGAGACAGCGTTCATTCACGTTGTGTGCCAGGACCGCGTGCACGACCTCCGACACGATCACCGTCAGCTGCGGCTCGGCGTACACGTGCGGCAGCTTGCGCCGCAGCCAATCGAGCGCGATCGGCACGCTCAGCAACTCGTGGCGATCGCGATGGATCGACATCCCCACATCGTGCAGTCCGATCCCGAGCAGCACGACCGCCCGCGCATCGTCGACTGCCATCGCGTGGTCGGTCACGCAGTTGGGCTGAATGCCCGCCTCGACCAGCAGCCGCAGCAGCGTGTCAGCGTGATGCATCGAGGTGCGCACGTGGACCGGGCCGTGGTCGTTCACCGCCGCCCGACGAGATGTGCGGTTGGCCATATACCAGAGCGTCTGGACCTCGATATCCGACTCGAGAATCTGAACGACTTGGGCGGTGCGGGACGTTGCGGGGGCATCGATGCCGAGCTTGATCATGCGGGCGGCTTCCTGTCGACGTTGACTGGTTAACTGTAGGGCGAAGCCGCAGTGTACGCGTGCTTCCGGGCCGTTGCTACCGCTTCAGCCCACAACAGCGGTATGCTGCGCTCTGAAATGGAGCGTCCCGCCTATCAGAGCTCCGTGCCCGCGGTGGCGCGCGCGGTCAAGGCGCTCGAGCGCCTGGCCTCGACCCAGCAACCGCTGTCCCTGAGCACGCTGGCGCGCATGCTCGAGGTCGGCCCGAGCTCCCTGCTGGCGATCCTGACCACGCTGCGCACGGCCGGCCTGGTGAGTCGATCGCTACGCGATGGGCGGTACACGCCGGGGCCGGGTCTGGTCGCGCTCGGGAACGCCGCGGCGCAGCGACTAGAGCCGCTGCAGACATTCGACGCCCTGGCCGCGGACCTGGTCGAGCAGCTGGGCGAGACCGTCCTGCTGTGGGTGCATCAGGGCGATGGCCTGGCGCTTGCCGCGGCGCGCGAGGGACAGCAGCCGCTGCGCTATGTTCCCCCGCTTGGGCTGCGGCTGCTGTCGGGTGGCTGGGCTAGTCAGGCTGATGGCGGGGTAGTCGAGGGCGAGCTCGAGCCAGGCGTGTGGATGGTGGCCGCGAGTCTCGACGAACGGTCGGTGCTGTCGATCGTTGGTCCTAGTGCGCGGCTGCGTGGCGCTCACGGCGCCGCGACGCGTCGGGCGCTGCAGGCGCTTGCGGATGGCGAGAGCGCGTGGGGCTCGTCGGGGCCGATTCTGGCCACCGAGCTGAACGCATTCCTCGATCAGGCGCTGGTGGCGAGCCTGTCCTATCTCTCGCGCGATGGGTATCCGGCGAGCGTGCCGCTCTGGTACGACTGGGATGGCAGCGCGTTCTGGCTGGTGCCGTCGCCGGGCGCCGAGTGGGCCGAGCACGTGCGCAGGAATCCTCGGGTATCGCTGGCCATCAGCGAGTCGACGCCGCCGCTACGGCGGGTGCTTGCCCGCGGGCCGCTCACCGTTATCGACGAGGACCAGGATCCCGACGCGAGCCAGTGGCGCAGCGTGGAGGGTCGACTGGCGGCGAGGTACGCGCGGCTCGACGCGGCGCGGATGCTGGCCGGCCGGCCGCGGCTGGGTCGAGTGTTGCTGCGACTGGTGCCCGAGCGGCTGATCGCGTGGCGTGGCCTGGTTCGCCCCGGTGTGGGTGCGTCTGTGCCAGCCGACATCGATCGAACTGCCGTCCGCACCGAGCACTTCGCCTGATGCCGCCCGCGGCCCCGAACTGCTGACATGCCCATGCCTGCCTGGCCCGAGTCGACCCTGGTGCCGCCCACTGACGTCCTGGCCGCGCCACGTCAGCCGCAGCCCTCCGTGACAGCACCCGCGAGCGCGGGCATCGCCGTTGCGGGCGTCGCCCACACCTATGTCGGACAGCACGGTCGCGTGGAGGCGCTGACGCCGATCGACCTGCGGGTGCCAGCGGGCGAGTTCGTGGCGCTGCTCGGCCCGAGCGGCTGCGGCAAGAGCACGTTGCTGCGCATCATTTGCGGCCTGCTGCAGCCGTCGCGCGGCAGCGTCTGGCTGGCCAGCGAGCTGCCCGCGGCGGCCCGCAAGCGTCGCGCGGTCGGCTGGCTGGCGCAGGAGGATGGTCTGCTGCCCTGGCGGACGGTGCTCGAGAACGTCGATCTGCCTCGCCGTCTGGCGCACCAGGGCGATCCCGAGGCGGCGCTGGCCCTGCTGCGTCGAGTCGGCCTGGACGGCAGCGCCCGACAGTATCCGCACGAGCTGTCAGGGGGCATGCGCCAGCGGGCTGCGCTCGCGCGCGCGCTGGTCGCACAGCCACCGTTTCTGCTGCTCGACGAGCCCTTCGCGCATCTGGACGAGCTGACCCGCGATCGCCTGGGCGAGCTGCTGCTCGAGCTGCGCGAAGAGTCAGCCGTCCGCCCTACGACGGTGCTGGTCACGCACAGCGTGGGCGAGGCGGTGCGCCTGGCCGATCGGGTGGTGGTGCTTTCGCCGCGGCCAGGTCGGCTCGTCCTCGACGTGGCGCTCGACCTCGCCCAGCCGCGCGCAGAACATCAGCCGCGGTTCGGCGCGCTGGTGCAGCGACTCAAGCGCGCGCTACGTCCCGCTCCGACCGACGAACTTGTACCGTCACACACCGCCTTGTGACGGTACAACTCGCCAAATCATGCCCATTTTCCCATTTTGTGACACTCACCTGACGCTTCGCGTGACGCTTCAGCCCTTCCCTGTGACGCTTCGCGTGACGCTGCCCATGCTTGGCTAGGCGCATGCGCAACGCCCTCCCCGCCACACTCCTGCTGGCCGCGGCCACGCTCGCGTGGGAGGTGGTGGTGCGCGTGCAGCAAGTGCCGCTGTACCTGGTGCCACCGCCCAGCGCGGTCGCCGCGCGCTGGCTGCGTGAGCCCGCCTTCTTTGTCACCGAGGGCGGCGTCTCGCTGGCCGAGGCGCTGGCCGGCCTGGCGGTCGGCGGTGGGCTGGCGTTTGTGGCGGCTGTGCTGATGGCCCGGCTGCGCTGGCTGGAGCAGGGCCTGCTGCCGCTGGCGATCGTGTTGAAGATGACGCCGGTCGTCGTGCTGGCGCCGCTGTTCGTGCTGTGGTTCGGCTTCGGCCCCGCGCCGCGGGTGCTGATCGCGGCGCTGCTCACGTTCTTCCCGGTGCTGATCGGCGTCGTGGCCGGCTTGCGCTCACCACCGCCCGCGGCGCGCGACGTCCTGGCCACGCTCGACGCGGGCGCGCTCGACGAGATCGTCCTGCTGCGCCTGCCCGCGGCGCTACCCCACGTGTTCGCCGCGTTCAAGGTCTCGGCCACGCTGGCGCTGCTCGGAGCGGTGATCGCCGAGTGGGTAGGCGGCGACCGCGGGCTGGGTCGCGCGATTCTGCTGGCCAATAGCAATCTGGACACGCCGACCACGCTGGCAGGTGTGGTGACGCTGGCGGTGATCGGCGTGGGGCTGGTCGGGGCGCTGGCCTGGCTGGAGCGAAAACTGGTGTTCTGGCAGCCCGGCCAGTGAGCACCGTGCACCTGAACAAACCTACAGTAGTCATGCGGTGAGCGGGATCGAGCTGCGGCCGGTGGTCGGGCTGGGTGAGGTGCGCCCGGGTACCGACCTGGCCGCGGAGATCCTGGCGGCGCTCGCGGCGCAGGCGGAGCGGCTGCAGGGCGGCGACATTGTGGTGGTGACCCAGAAGGTCGTCTCCAAGGCCGAGGGCTGCCTGGTCGAGCTGCGCACGGTCGAGCCGTCGCCGCTGGCGCGCGAGTGGGCCGCGCGCTGGGACAAGGACGCCCGCGTGGTCGAGCTGGTGCTGCGCCAGAGCCGCCGCATCGTGCGCATGGAGCGTGGCGTGATCATCAGCGAGACGCACCACGGGCTGGTGTGCGCCAATGCCGGCGTGGACTGCTCCAACGTCGGCAACGACAGCGCCACGCTGTTGCCGCCCGATCCGGACGCGTCGGCGGCGCGGCTGCGCAGCGCGCTCGAGGCGGGCAGCGGCGCGCGACTGGGGGTGATCATCTCTGACACGTTCGGTCGCGCCTGGCGCGAGGGGCAGACCAATATCGCCGTCGGCGTGGCGGGGGTGTTGGCGCTGCACCACTTCGAGGGCCAGGTCGATCCGACCGGGTACGAGCTGCGGGTGACGATGCTCGCGGTCGCCGACGAGCTGGCCGGTGCCGCGGAGCTGGTGATGGGCAAAGTCGATCGGGTGCCCGTTGCGCTGGTGCGTGGCTTCGGCCACGCGCTGGGCGATGGCTCGGCGCGCGAGCTGATCCGGCCGGCCGCGAACGACCTCTTTCGCTAGTTTTCGCTTGCGCGAGACGCGTGAGGAGCGCAAGAAGCGCAAAAAGCGCGAGGACCGCAAGAACCGGCAGAAGCGCTTGGGTCCCCACCTCGCCTGGTGCTTGAAAAAAACTCCTCCGAACGCGTTGGACGAAGCTCCTCCGTCCGCTTGGGGTCAAAAAAGGCGGCCGCCGAGCGGCACCTCCGCCTCGGGCTGCACCAGCACCACGTTGCCCGCGGCGTCCGGGACGCCGAGCACCAGCACCTCCGAGAAGAACGTGGCAATCTGGCGCGGCGGGAAGTTGACCACCGCGAGTACCTGCTGGCCGAGCAAGTCGGCCGGCTGGTAGCGCTGCGTCAGCTGCGCGCTGGAGCGTTTGCGGCCCAGCTCAGGCCCGAAGTCGACCACCAGCTGGTAGGCCGGCTTGCGCGCAGCGGGAAAGGGCTGGACGTCGACGATGCGGCCAACGCGCACCTCGATTCTCAGGAAATCCTCGAAGGTGATGGCTGGCTGCGCGCTCATCGGCGCAATAGTATGGTCAGCCCCCCGCAGCCGCTGATTGGAACGTTGGTGAGCCGCCCGGCGTTATCACTACGGAGGGAGCCCGAATAGCATGCGCATTTTCTCGGTCCTGGTACTCGGCGCATTGGCGATGGCGATGACGGCCAGCTCGGCGGCGGCGCAGGCGAGTACGGGCTCGGTCTCGGGGCGGCTGGTGTTCTGCAAGATGTTCCAGCGGCCGCTGGGCGCCACCGGCGGCGACATGGAAGCCAACGTCGGTGCCGATCTTGGCGCGGACGTCACCGCGAGCCTGGATGCCACCCTGGCCGCGGATCCCAACGCGGACGTCGGCGCCGGGTTTGTCGCGACCTTTGGCGTGAGCGCTGCTGATGCCCCGACTGGACCAGACCTGTCGGACGTGACGCCGGGGCTGCGCAGCTTCAAATCGCCCGCGATCGCGACCCTGCCCGCGCAGAATGTCGAGATCAAGGTGGTCGGGCAGTCGGTCACCGCGCGGACTGATGCCAACGGCCAGTTCGTGCTGCGCGGCGTGCCCGCCTCACAGCCGATGACAGTGGCTGCACAGATCGCGCCCACCTCGAGCCTCACGCTGCAGGTGCAGAACCTGATCGTGAGCCCTGGCCAGACGCTCGACCTGGGCACATTGAGCCTCTCAGGGTGTGCCGCGGCGATCACCCAGCGCCCGGCCGGCCAGGCGCCGCTGGTGACCGTGCAGGCCGATCCCTCCATCTTTGGCGGTGTGGGTGATGGAGCGGCAGCTGACGGGCAGCCGGCGCTTCTGGATGGCCAGCCGGCGGCCGTGGGTACCAACGAAGTGCCGGCCGACACGCAGCCGCAGCTGATCGAGGGCAACACCGAGTAGCGGCCGCGTAGCTCCGCAGTTGGCCGCTGGGCGCTGGCAGGGCCGCTGCAGGGCCGCTAGCGTAGGCGCTTCCGAGCAGGCGGCCAACTACCATCTCGGGACGATGTCCGTGGCCGTAACGCTGGCGTGCGGCGCAACCGATCGCACGCTGCCGCTGATCACGGGCGCGGTCCGGCCGGCTGGCATCGACCTGACCTTCCTGCCGATGCAGCCCGAGGAAGTCTTCTGGCGGATGACGCGCCACCAGGAGTTCGATGCGGCCGAGATGTCGCTGTCGAGCTATGTCCTGCGTCGCTCGCGCGGCGACGACGCGCTCGTGGCGATCCCGGTATTCCCCTCGCGCGCGTTTCGGCATTCGTGCGTCTTCGTCCGCGCCGACGCCGGCATCGCGCAGCCCACCGACCTCAAAGGCAAGCGCGTGGGCGTGCCCGAGTACCAGATGACGGCCGCTGTCTGGATTCGCGGGTTCCTCGCCGATGACTTCGGGATGCAGCCCGGTGCGATGCGCTGGTTCACGGGCGGGCTGGTGCAGCCTGGACGCGAGGAGAAGCTGCCGATCAGCATCCCTGGGGTCGAGATCACGCCGATCGGGTCGAGCCAGACGCTGAGCGACATGCTGCGCCAGGGCGAGCTGGACGCGGTGATCGGTCCGCGCGCGCCCGCTGGCTTCGACGGCGTCCGCATTCGTCGGCTGTTCGAGGACTTTCGGGCGGTCGAGATGGACTACTTTCGGCGCACCCGCATCTTCCCGATCATGCACACCGTCGTGATCAAGCGCGCGCTGCTCGATCGGGCACCCTGGGTGGCGCGCAGCCTGTACGACGCCTTCGTCGCGGCCAAGGCGCTCACGATGCGGGCGCTCAGCGAGGACGTGGTGCTGTCGGTGGCGCTGCCGTGGGTGCTGTCCGAGCTGGACGCCACGCGCGCGCTGATGGGCGATGACTACTGGCCGTATGGGGTCGCGTCCAACACGGCGTCGCTCGAAGCGCTGCTGCGATACAGCTGCGAGCAGGGGCTGGCCGAGCGGCCAGTCGCGCTCGACGAGCTGTTCGCGCCGTCCACGCTCGACGAGTTCCGCGTGTAAGGCTCGCCGCCCGCGGAGTTGCCAGGGGACTCGCCGGGGCCCACGGACTCGCCGGGCCAGGGGACCTCGCCGCGGCAAGGGGATCGGGAGCCGCTCGCTCGCGCCCCCTTTGCCTGATCAGCGCATCAACCGGGCGAGGCTGCTGACCGTGAACCGCCCGATCCACGTCGAACGCAGCCGTACTTTGGTCCTTATTCAGCGTCTGTTCAGGGTCAATTCGGCGCGCTTCCGCGTTTCTCCAGGTGACCGCGCCTACTGTCGTGGGCAGAGGTCAGCCAACCATGACAAGCTCACTGCTCCCAACCACCTCCGAGGCGTCCGAGTCGGGCCCTGGCAGTAAGGACGGCCGTGGCTGCGGCGACAACGACCAGCCGTACACGTTCGGTCGCCGACCGCGCGGTGTTGCCCCGTTCCCGTTCACCACGCTCCAGTACGCTCGGCTACTGGCGCTGCGCGGCTGCGTCGCGGATGGCCTGACTGGCGCCGACGACGTCGAGGCGAGTGGGCTGGCGCGAGTGGCCCCGGAGGCGGAGTCGGCGCTCAACAGTCCGCGGCTGTGCTACCCGTGCGCGGTGTGCGGCGCGGTGGTGGCTGGCGCCTATCAAGGGCAGGCATTCACGACCTGTCCGAAGTGCGCTCAGGATGGCGGCCGCGACGAGTCGGCGCGCGCAATTCTGCTGACCGCGGGTGTGCTCGAGCTACCAGCGGCTGCGCTGGAGTAGCTGACAGCGCGACACGTGCGAAGCGGCCGAAACGACGCGTTCGGCGGGTTCGTCGGGTTCGTCGGGTTCGTCGGGTTCGTAAAAGCTGACCAGGCGATGCGTTCGGCGGGTTCGGCGCCTTCAGAGAAGCTGACTAGGCGACGCGTTCGAGCGTGAGCACCGCGCTACGCACGACGGTGCCGCCGATCGTGCGGCCCTCGACGAAGCGGCACGGCTCGCCAATACTGGCGGGCTCCCAGCCGTCGACGGCAGCCTGGCGCAGCGCGTCGGCCGCCAGGCTGCGCGCGGCGTCCAGCCCGGGCGGATCCCAGCGTAGCGCGTAGGGCAGCAGGTTCACGATCAGCTCGCGGCGCTGCAGGCGACGCGGCGACGGTCGCCGAGGTAGCTCGTCGAGCGGGATCATGTACGTGCAGGTCGGGCAGATGCCTTCGTTGTACGGAATGCTGCCGTAGCAGCTGGGGCACACGACCGCGGGTGTTTTGGGCTCGGTCTCGACCGCGGGCCCGAGGGCGGAGACGGGCTCCGACCAGCGCACCATCGGCGGCGGTGGGTTGCTGGGGGTCGCGTCGGCGAAGCTTGCCTCGGGGAACACCGCCTCGGAGAACGCCTTGCGAAAGGCCGCCGCGAGCGCGCCGGCGGACGAGAAGCGATCGTTGGGATCCTTGGCCAGCGCTTGCTGCATCACCTGCTCGACGGCCAGCGGCAGGTCGGGTCGCAGCTCGAGCAGCTTCGGCACCGGCGCCTGCAGATGCTTGAGCAGCACGCCGAGCGGCTGGTCGGCGGTGAAGGGTCGCTCGCCCGAGAGCATCTCGAATAGCACCACACCGAGCGCGTAGACATCGGTGCGATGGTCGATCGGGTCGCCCGAGGCTTGCTCGGGGCTCATGTACTCGGGCGTGCCGATGACGCCGCCGATCATGGTCAGGTGGGTGCCCTCGAGCAGCCACGCCAGGCCGAAGTCGGTCAGGATCGCGCGCCCATCCTCGGTCAAAAGGACGTTGCCGGGCTTCACGTCGCGATGGATCACGCCGCGACTGTGCGCGTAGTCGAGGCCGGCGGCGATCTGATCGAGCAGGTCGGGCACCCGCGCATCGTCCAGGCCGGCGTCCATCAGGTCGGCCAGGGTGGCGCCTTCGACGAACTCGAGGACGAGGTACGGCACGCCGCGCTCGTCCTGGCCAAAGTCGTGCACCGTGACCACATTGGGGTGCCGCATGTTGGCGGCGGTGCGCGCCTCGCGTCGGAAACGCTCGATGAACTCTTCCGAGGTCGCCAGGTTTTCGGTCAGCACCTTGACCGCGACGATGCGGTCCAGCGTCTCCTGCCGAGCACGGTAAACGACGGCCATGCCGCCATAGCCAATCGGCTCGAGCAACGTATAACTTGCGATGCGTCGCGCTTCCATCACCACGTGTCCGCGCATCATCCTCCGGAGCAGAGCCCGTACCCAAGGAATCCCGTACTTGCGTTTACGGTCAGGAGTACCGACAGATTGGGCCGCTCGGGTGACTTGCCCTCACCAGCCCAGGTAAGTTTCGGCAGGCCTGTCGACTTACGCCATAGGTACTTTTGGCTATTGGGATTCCGGTCCCGGCGCACCAAAACCTGGCGTTATCCATTTCACCGTGCGCTTGACTGTGCGCTTTTCGAGGTGCTTGCCCGTATGACCGCTAATCGCCCCGTTTCAACTGTTGCCTACGCTGAAGACCTGGTGCGTCGCATCCGCGCCCAGGAGGGAGAAGCGTTCGACGAGTTGTACTCGCGCTACTCGCCGCGAGTCTTCGGGTATCTCTATCAGCGGCTGAACGGCAACGTGGAAGAGGCGGAGGATCTGACGGCCGAAGTCTTTACCAAGGTGTTCGAGAAGATCGACGGCTTCCAGGTGCAGGGCGCGCCGTTGTCGTCGTGGCTGTTTCGTATCGCCCACAACCGATTGATCGACTCGGTGCGGCGGCGACCGCGCCAGACGCAGGTCGCGCTCGACGATGCGCCGCCGCTCGCTGCTGGTCCGGTCTTCGGTGGCATCGACCAGGCGGTCGCACTCGATCAGATCAAGCAGGGCCTGGCTCGGCTGACCGACGAGCAGCGCCAGGTGATCGAGCTGCGCTTCCTCGAAGGCAAGAGCCTGGCCGAAACCGCTGTGGTGATGAAGCGCAACGAGGACGCGGTCAAGAAGCTGCAAGCACGTGGACTCGCGGCGCTGCGCCGTGGCATCGAGTGCCTGAGCGGCTGCTGGAAAGTGGAGCTCGAAGCGGTCGCCGTTTAAATGGATAGTCTGACATCCTTGAGCGCCCGATTGAGCCGCGGCTCGATCGGGCGCCTCGTTTTGCCCGCGCTGCTGCCGCTGCTGGTGCGGCTGGTCTTCGGCAGCGTCTATCTCGCCTTTCTGCCGTGGCCTGATCTGGGCGACATCGCGTTCTACTACACGCTCGGTCAGCAGTCTGACGCGGGTTTCTACCCGTATTTGCACTACTGGATGGAGTACCCGCCAATCTTCCCCTGGTTGGTGGTGGGTTTGTGGCGCGGGTTGGCATGGCTCAGTGCGGCGGCGCCGACGGTCGTGCAGTTCTGGACCGCGTACCCGCTGTTGATGTTCTGCGTCGACGCGGCCAATGTGGTCCTGGTGCAGCTCGTGGCGCGACGCGTCCATGGGCCCCGCGCGGCACGGCTGGCAGCGTTGGTGTACGCGGCCTCGCCGGTCGCGGTGTGGTACAGCGCGGGGTGGTACGACCCGCTGGCGGTCCTCGCGTTCCTCTCAGGCCTTCTGGCGGTGCTCGACCGCCGTGCCCGCACGGCCGGCGTACTGATCGGACTGGGCATCCTGACCAAGGTCTATCCGGGCGTGCTGCTGCTTGCGTTACCTGTGGCTATGGGTTGGCGCGCGACGTGGCGCGCCGTCGCCGCCACGATCGGCACGCTGGCGGTGGTGCTGGTGCCGCTGGCGGTGCTGCGCGGCGACCTGCTGGTGGCGTCGCTCACGGCGATGCTCACGCGGCGCGCCTGGGAGACTGTGCCAGCACTGCTGACTGGCAATTTCGCCTGGGGCTATATCGTGCCTCTAACTGAACGGTTTACGGCTGGAACGGCGGTGGCAGTCGATTCCACCGCGTCAGCTCGTGTGATCGCGCTCGTGGTGCAGGCGACGCTGGTGGTGGTGCTCTGGGCCGCATGGCGGCTGCTTCGCGCCGACGATCGTGGCCCGCGACAGACGGTGGCGCTGGCCACGCTGGGTGTCGCCGCGTTCATGCTCAGCAATAAGGGGTACAGCCCGCAGTTCGTGATCTGGCTGCTGCCGCTGCTGCTGGTGATGTGGCCGAACCGCAGGGGACTGCTGTACTGCATGTGGTTCTCGCTACACGTGCTCGCTTACTACCGGTTGGTCCTCCCCACGATCGCCCAGTACTACCTGTACGACAGCGTGACCGCTGAGACCGCCGCGCTCGCGTCTTGGCTCTCGGTTGGCAGCAGGACGCTGTTGCTCGCGTGGATCGTCGGCCACCTGTGTCAAGAGATCCGCGCGATGGTCCGCGTTCGCGCGACCGTTGACGAGCGGCCGCCGCTGACCGCGGCGGAGCCAGCGCCGGCGTTCGTGCCGGCGCGCGCAGCCTAGGCGTACCTGGCTGCGCCGCGAGCCGGCTGCCACGCCCAGCGTAGGCTGAGCGTGAAGGTCGCCGCCGTAGCGGCCCCGATGCCGAGCAGGTTGCCCACCATCGGTGGAAGCCCCAGGGCGGCGACACAGGTCTGCAGGACGGTGAGGCTGATGGCCAGCCCGACGAGCGCTGTCAATTGATAGCGCAGCAGAGCGGCGATATCGATGAGCCCGCTGTCACCAGCGGAGCGACGGCTGCTGAACGTGACGTGGTGGTTCAGCAGGAAATTACTGAACATCGCCACCTCGAACGACACGGGCGCGGCCAGCGCGTAGGGAGCACTGAACCGCTCCGTGAGCAGCCAGAATAGCGACATGTTGACACCCGCGCCGCTTGCGCCAACCATGCCGAAGCTGGCGAATCGCCGCGCCACGTCGGTGAGCGGCGTCGAGTGCAGACTACGCACCGAGGTTGCCCGTGTGCGGGGCCGCGCTGGCTGGCTGGCCGGCAACGATACGGGCGAGGGCCAGGGCCGGCGAGCAGTCCCAGGCGAGCGCCGCCAGGTGGTGCAGGAAGCGCAACCCCTGGCGGAAGTCGGCCTTGCTCGTACCGTGCTGGCGAGGCTGGAAGCGGTAAGCCACCTCGCGCGCCGTCTGCCAGCGGCAGCGAACCAGGATCTCGAGCAGGATCTTGTAGCCGATTGGCCGCAGGTCGGCACCGTTGACCACCGAGCGGTGCAACAGGAAGTACCCGCCAAGCGGATCGGTGATCGTCGCTAGGCGGCGCGGGAACACGGCCTGGCTCAGCCGCTTCAAGCCGCGCGAGTAGAGCTGGCGCAGCGGCCCGTCCAGGCCGCTCGCGCTGCCACCCGGCACGTAACGGCTGGCGATGACGACGTCGGCCCTGGCCTCGCGCGCGGCCGTCAGCATGTCCGGGATGCGCGCTGGCGGATGCTGCAGGTCGGCGTCCAGCACGCACAGGTACGTGCCACGGGCATGGGCCAGGCCATCGACGACTGCGCCGGCCAGCCCGCCGCGGTTCTCAGTGCGATGCAGCAACTGCACGCGTGGGTCGGTCTGGCTGAGCCCGGCGATGATCGCATCCGTGCCATCGGTGCTGTCGTCGACGAACACCGCCTCCCAGACTGTGCCGACGAGCGCCTCGTCCAGCTCGGCCAACAGCGGGCCGATGCTGCCACGCTCGTTGAAGGTCGGGATGATCAGTGACAGAAGTGGTGTATTCACAGAGTTGCCTCCATAGCGGTGGTTGAGTGCGCGTAGATGACCGCCAGGTCATCGGAATAGATCGATTGCCAGTTGGGGCTGCGGGTTACGGCGTCGAGCAGCGCGGGTTGCGAAACGCGGCTGAGGAACAGGACGTCCACACCCTCGCGCTGCAGGCGCTCCTCCCAGGACACGTGCCCCGCTTCGATGGTCATGTAGTCGAGCCATACCTCGGACGGATGCGCCTCGAAAGCCACGTCGACCATGAGCTGGTAGCGTGGCGCGAGCCGCCAGTCCAGGTAGCTGCTCCAGCCCTGATAGGCGAACACCCGCGCTGGTAGCGGTTGCGCCAGCAGGAACGTCGCTGCGCCATCGGGCAGGTTCGCCGGCACCATGCTGCGTGCTTCGGCTGAGAGGAATGGGTTTATGGGCCTGAGCGGTGGCGAACAGACCAGGACGACGAGGCCAATTACGGCGGCGCGCAGGACTTTACCGAGACCACTTGATTGCGAGCGGCCGAGCGCGACAACGCGCTCGGGCACGCGCATCGCGGCGATGTAGGGCGCTAGCACCGGCCCGCTAACCAGTGCCCACCACACGACGTTTCGCACCGCCTGCAGGCCGAGGACGGCGAACAGCCCGAGCACGAGCACATCGGTGGCGACGACACGGCGGCGGGTCCGCGCAATGATGACAACAGTGGCCGCTAAGCAGGCGAAGAACCACATTCCCGACCAGTGGTTGAAGTTGGTGGGCTCCCACTCTGTGGCGTACTCGCGGATGAACGAATCTGATGACAGCCGCAGCACGTAGTCGTACAGACGTGGTCCATATGGATTGGCCATGGACGCGACCGCCTGGATGAACAGCGCCCGCACCAGGAAGCGGGTGCGGGGCGCGCGCAGGATGGCTCGTGGGGCGGTGGTCGGAAGCGCCTGGATCAGGGCGCCGATCAGCAGTCCGGCGGTCAGACACGGACCGAGGAAGAACGAGCCGTGCAGGTTGGCCCACACCGCCTCGACCACTGCCAGCCCGACAAGCGTCCCAGCGCCCGCTCGAACCCGCGTGAGCAGCCAGCACGTGGCGGCGAAGGGGAGGAACGCGAGCGTCTGAGCGCGCGGGTTGAGGTGCCAGATAGCGATCAGCTCGGCCATGAGCGTGCTCGCGGCGGCAGCCAGCAGACTGCCGCAGCGGCGCCACGCCGCGTGCAGCAGCAGAATCACGGTCGCAGCTGCGATGACCATGTTGAACAAGGCCAGCCCCTCGAGGCCCGCAACACGGTACGCGCCGTAGTACGCCAGCTGAGACAGCCACTGGCCGTTCATGTAGCCCGGCGTATGGGCAGCGAAGGTGAATGGATCGCGAGCGGACAGGCCGCCTTGAGTCGCGATGACCTCGCCGTTCTTGAGCACCCACCAGATGTCGCCGAAGAGCTGATGCCAGCCAGCGGCGACGATCGGCGCTGCCAGTGCGAGTAGTACGAGCGTTAACGGCAGGCTGGCGGTGCGCAGCAAGGGCAGCGCGGCGAGTGCGCTACTGGTCGACGAGCTCTCCCGATCGGCAGACCGGAAATGCGCCGCGGACCGCGCGGTTGGGGCGTTCAGCATTACCAAGGCAAACGCACGCCACACGCGGAAAGGGATGGGCGCGTGCACGTACGCGCGCGCGGCATCCTTTTCACGATCAGGTCACCGGCGAGGCCAGAACTTTCAGCTCGAAAAACTCGCCAAAGAGACCCGTCCCCTTTTGCTAAGCAGGCGCGTTTTTGCCTGCGTCGAACGAAACGGCCCCTGAAACAGGCGGACCGAAAACTAGACAAAAACTAAGAGGGACGGAAAACAAATGCAGTTCATCAAGAAGTTCATGGTTGAGGACGAGGGCGCTGAGGTTGTCGAGTGGGCTCTGCTGGTCGTGGTGCTCGGTCTGGCGATCCTGCTCGGTGGCCCCTCGCTGGGCAGCGCGATCCAGTCAGGCCTGGGCAACATCGGTAGCAAGGTCGGGACCGAAAGCGCCACGCTCAAGGCTGCTGGCTAAGCAGAACGCGAGCAAACGCTGATGGAGCGCCCGTTCACCTCTCGAGGTGGGCGGGCGCTCTTTCGTTTTAAGTGGGAGACAATGAACGACCTCATCATCAATGCGATTCTGATCGGCGCGCTGGCCATCGCCAGCGTCACCGATCTGCGCGCACGCCGCATCCCCAATGCGCTGACCTTTGGTACATTCGCCGCTGGTTTTGTGCTGACCACCTTTACTGGTGGTTTCGACGGGTTGCGCCTGAGCGCGCAAGGCGCCGGATTAGCGCTAGCGATGTTGTTGCCGATGTACGTTTTTCGCGGCCTCGGGGCCGGCGACGTCAAGCTGATGGCGGCCATCGGCGCGCTCAAGGGGCCTGAGTTCGTGCTGTTTACATTCGCCTGGGCTGCAATTTTCGGCGGTGCGATGGCCATTGCTGGCCTTTTGCGCTCGCGGAAAATGACCCTCGCTTTTGCGCACCTGTTCTTCTTCAAGTTCTTCCCGCGGCCGGACGGGACCTTCATTTCCGCTGGTCGCATGCCGTACGCGCCTGCGATTGCGCTTGGCGCGACGTTAGCCCTTGGGGGCGTGCGATGGATTCAGGTGTGAGTCTGGTTCGAAAAATCATGCGCGATCGACCTCGCGGAGACGCGCTGGTCGAATTCGTGTTGCTCGCGCCGTTGCTGCTGTTGGTGCTGTTCGGCATTTTCGAGGTGGGCCGCGTTGTCGACGCCTGGCTCATCGTGCAGAACGCGGCGCGCGAAGGCGCGCGCGCCGGCGCGGTCGCCTACCCCGATCCCGCCGTCGGGCCCACAGCGGTTGCCGCGGCTAAGGATTACCTGGCGACCTCAGGTCTTAGCGCGCGCGGTGACCTGACCAGGGATCCGCTGGTGACGCAGTTGGTGACCTCCGACGCCGTCCAGGTGACTGCCGAGGCCGACATCAAGATCTACACGCCGATCATCCGCGCGGCGCTGCCAGCGTCGGTACCTGTGCGCGGCACCGCGGCCATGCGGAGGCAATGATGCGCCGTCGTGAGAAGGGCACCAGCACGGTCATATTCGCGTTTGTGGCGCCGCTGCTGCTGCTGATCCTGTTCGCAACAATGGAAGCCGGGCGCGTCTTTTCGGCGTGGTTGGTCATTACCAACGAGGCGCGCGAGGCGGCGCGCTATGGCGCAGTCAACCACGGCGGTCCTGAAGGAACAGAGGCCAGCATCCAGTCGTTCGCCATCAACCGCTTGCGGGGCCAGCTCGACACGAGCGCAGAGTCCCTATACAAGCCGCCGTATGTGGACGTCGACCCCACTGGCAAGCCTCAGGTCGACGTGACCATCTACTACCAGGTGCGGCTGGTGATCCCACTGGTTAGCACGGTTCTACCCAATCCATTCAAGCTGACGGCGCGATCCGTCATGCGGGGCGAATGACCGTCAGCAGCATGCACCCACAGCACACGAGGAGGCTCTCCATGTACCGTCTGCGTCTGCGACACCTGGTGGCCGACGATTCGGGCGTGGTCGCTCCGATCGCGGTCTTCCTCATGGCCGTATTACTCGGCTTCTGCGCGCTCGCGCTGGACGGGGGTATGGTTCTGGGCCAGCGCCGAGCGCTGCAGAACGCCGCTGACGCAGCCGCCCTGGCAGGCGTGCGGGAGATCCAGCAGGCGATGCTAAGTGGCAAAGCCACTTATCCGACTGCCCAGGCCCAGTTGTGGGCCGCCAACAACGGCGTCAATGGAGGCAGTTACAGCCCCACTGTCAGCGACCCGTGCAACCCGAATGGCACGGCAACCATCAACTACAACGGCCCCGATTCGGCGCGCCAGAACAGTTGGAAGGTCAACGTCACCCGTAAGGTAAAGCTGGTCTTTGGACCACTCATTGGCATCAAAGAAATGTGCGTGACAGCCAAAGCGGTGGCTGTAGTGACAAATGGCCAGCCAGCCAAACTCTTCCCGTATTCGCTTTACGGAAATACGACGCTGTCCCCGTTTGCGAAACCGGGCACGGCGAACCAGAGCTGTGATCCGAACGCGAGCACTTTGAACCAGTATTGCTTCGTTCTCAAGGAGGGCTCGAGTGGTGCCGACAAAGGCAACTTCGGCATCCTCAACTTCACGTGCTCGGGCACGTCGCAACAAAAGAGCGACAACTACATCTACTGGACCGAGTACGGGTATGGCAGTCGACCTGGTGAGTCGATTCCAGCTCTTCCGTGGACGGTATGCACCTACACCGGAAATACCGCCAGCGGCAACAATACCATCGACAACTGGATTGCCTACAACCTGGCCAATCCGGGACCCTATTGCCCGCAAGCGCGCGTTGATCCCAATTACACAGTCGTGGACTTCCGCTGCCCGCTTATTGGTCTGCTGCCTATTCTGCAAGAGGACTCGCTCGGCACTGGTAGCAGTTCGACCGTGACGATTATCAAGTTCGCCATTTTTGAGATTGTCGGCTTGACCAGCGGCGCCACGGGCCACCAATCCATCATCGGTCAGTTCTTGGAGTGGGCAACGTTTGCCGGTCCAACGCAGTATCCAGACCCGAATGGACTCGTGAACGGCCTGGTGACGATACGGCTCGTTGAGTGAAGTCCACGACGAACAAGCTGGTCTAACAGGCGCGCGCGCTGGGGCAAAAACTCCGCGGCGCGCTTTGTCGTTTAAGCCGTCCCCCCTGAGCGGGGGCTTGCGTTGTACCTGACAGCTTCCCGACATGGGAGACAGAACGGAGGCTGAGACCCAGCATCATGAGACTATTTGGTGGACGAGGAGCGGTTATTGCCGCGCTTGCCCTCGGCGCACTCACTTCATTCATCGCCTGGAAGTATGTGGACCAGGCCACACAGAACCAGCCGGCCGTTGAGATGACGCCGGTCATCGTCGCGACAGGGCCCATCGGCCCACGCACCATCATCACCCCGGACATGGTGCGTATCCAGCGCCTGCCGGCTGAGGCGGCGCATTCTGCCGCCGCGCATTCGCCCGGCGACGTCGTCGGCAAGATCACCCGCGTGGCGATGGTCCGCGACGAGCAGGTGCTCACGTCCAAGCTGTTCCTGCAACGAGAAGAGTCCGGCTTGGCCTTCTCAGTGCCGGAAGGCATGCGCGCGGTATCGGTCAGTGTCAGTGAGGTGATCAGCTCGGGCGGCATGATCTTGCCCGGCGATCGCGTGGACGTCATCGGTGTGTTTGAAACGAAGATGTCGGTCGCGTCGGCCTCGTCGACGCCCGTGCCGCCGATCACTCAGCGCGACGATCGCGCGGTGCTCACGACTCTGGGCACGAATGCCAACAACGCCGACACCCCGTCGACGGTGATCGCCACCGTTGTGCTGGAGGACGTGCCGGTGCTGGCGATCGCGCAGAAGCTCGAAGGCGAAGACACGCGCGACAACACGCAACGCATGACGCAGTCCAACAGCAACGCGACGGAGCAGGTGCGCTCGAATCCCCAGCCCGCGCCCGCGGCCAAGACGGCCACGTTCGCCGTCAGCCCGGAGGATGCCCTGAAGCTGGTCCTGGCTGAAGACCGCGGGAAGATCCGACTGGCCCTGCGTCGCCCTGGCACGCCCTCGGCGGCCCAGCAGCAGCAGCAATCCGCGCCGCAGGCACCGATGAGCGCCGTCGTCGCCTCGCGCGGCAACTAGCCGGCTCGGGGAAGGGAGACACCCATGGCCGCACCAATCAAAATTCAGCTCGTCGACGACGTCGCCGACAGCCGCGTGACACTCAAGCGCCTGCTCAGCGCCGGCGGCTTCGCCGTCGCCGGCGAGGCCGGGACGGGTGCCGAGGCCGTTGCCCTGGTCCGCGAAACAAGCCCAGACGTCATCCTGGTCAGCCTCGAGGAGCCGGTCACTCGGCCGTTGAAGTCGATCGAGGCGCTCACGATCGCGGCAGCCGATACGCCGGTCATCGTCGTATCGTCGCTGACCGATAAGGAGTACCTGCGGCGGGCTATGGTCGCTGGCGCTCGAGACTTCATTGGCCACCCGCTGACGCAGGACGAGCTCGGCAAAACCATTACGTCCGTCGTCGAATCCGACCGCAAGCGCCGCGCACTCAGCCAGGATGTGCTGGAAAACGGGCAACGCGGGGACGTGATTGCCTTCTTTTCGGGCAAGGGTGGCGTTGGTAAGTCGACGCTGGCCACCAATCTCGCGGTGGCGATGGCAGTCGAGGCCAAGCAGAAGCAGCGGATCGCAATAGTCGATTTCGATTTCCTGTTGGGCGACGTTGCCATCATGCTCGACGTCACGCCCGAGCGGACTCTCGCCGACCTGGTGCCGCTGATCGACAAGCTCGATCCGGAGCTGCTGCGCAGCTTCCTGCATGTGCATTCCTCGGGCGTCAAGGTGCTGTGCGCACCAATGCGCGTCGAAGACAGCGAGGTGCTGACGCCCGACCGAGTGCGTCGCATTCTCGACGTGCTGGCGCGCACGTTCGACTACGTGGTGGTGGACCTGCCACGCTCGTTCGACGATCGCGTTGTCACCGCGCTCGACATGGCGAACCTGGTACTGCTCGTCACGAATTACGACGTGCCGAGTCTCAAGAGCACCAAGGTGTGCCTGGATACGTTGCGCGGCTGGCGCTATTCCGAGGACAAGCTGAAGCTGGTCATCAACCACGCCACGCGAACAAACGGCTACGGCCCAGGCGAGGCCGAGCGAGCGCTGGACTACCCGGTCTTCTGGAAAGTGCCGAGCGACTTCGCGGTGGCTGGTACCTCCAACCACGGCAAGCCGTTCGCCCAGGGCCAGCCAACTACCAAGATTGCTCAGAACCTGACAGGGCTTGGCGCCACATTGATGGGCGCCAGCTCACAGAGTCGAGGGCTCCTGTCGCGGCTCCTCGAGCGCGACTAGAAGGACCCAGGGAGACAAACCACCATGTCAATGCTGCTTCAACGCGCGCAGCCAGTACAGACTGCCGCCGCCGGCTCTGGCCGCGCTGGCGTGCTCACCGATACTGACAGTGCGCCGCCCGATCCATTCGCCGACGTCAAGGAGCGGGTCTATCAGCGCATGCTGCGCGAGATCGACCCCAACCGCCTGACCGGCCGCGACAAGCACGAGGTGCGCCCCGAGGTCGAGGCGATGGCCGCGAGCATGCTCGCGCTCGACGACGTGCCCATGGCGCGCGACGAGCGCTTGCGCTGCGCAGGCGACATCGCCGACGAGATCGTCGGCTTCGGACCCATCGAGCCGCTGCTCGAGGATCCGGCAGTCACTGAAGTGATGATCAACGGGCCACGCAAAGTCTTCTTCGAGCAGCGCGGCCAGCTGCACCTGAGCAACCGCGTGTTCCGCGACGACGACCACATCATGCGCATCGTCGAGAAGATCGTCGTCCCGATCAACCGACGTATCGATGAGTCATCCCCGATGGTCGACGCCCGCTTGCCCGACGGCTCGCGCGTGAACGCCATTATCCCGCCGCTGGCTGTCGATGGTCCGACGATCACGATTCGAAAGTTCTCGCGCGATCCGCTCACCGTTGACGACCTGGTGTCGTTCGGGACCCTCATTCCCGAGATGGTCGATTTTCTCCGCGCGTGCATTCGCACCCGACTCAACGTCATCGTGTCCGGCGGTACTGGCTCAGGTAAGACGACGCTGCTGAACGTGCTGTCGTCGTTCATTCCACCCACCGAGCGCGTGGTCACCATCGAGGACCCATGCGAGCTGCAAATGCGCCAGCGGCACGTGATTCGTCTCGAGACGCGCCCGCCGAACGTCGAAGGCCGGGGCCAGGTAACGCAGCGCGATCTGATGCGCAATGCGCTGCGCATGCGCCCCGATCGCATCATCGTCGGCGAGGTCCGCGCCGGAGAGGCGTTCGACATGCTGCAGGCGATGAACACGGGCCACGATGGCTCGCTGACCACGGCTCACGCCAACGCGCCTCGCGATGCGATTGCCCGTGTCGAGAACATGGTGCTGATGGCAGGTCTGGACCTGCCGATCCGCGCTATCCGCGAGCAAGTCGCGTCCGCGCTCGACCTGGTGGTCCACGTCAGTCGTCTGTCCGACGGTACCCGTCGTGTTACGCACGTCACCGAGGTGGTCGGTATGGAAGGCCAGACCGTCACCCTCCAGGACGTCTTCCTGTTCCAGCAGACCGGCATCGATAGCCGCGGCAAGGTTCAGGGCCAGACGATCTCGACTGGTCTGCGCCCGCGCTTCGTCGACCGCTTCGAGGCGGCTGGCACCCACTTGGCAGCGGACATCTTCACTGCCGGTCGGGCGTGGTAGGGGAGGTGCCCGAGTGAGTGCCCTGATTTCGCCCCAGCTCATTCCACTGCTGGCGTTCGGCAGTGTCTTCCTGCTCGTCTTTGGCCTGCACCGCTCGAATCAGCATTCAGCGCGGCTCGAGCATCAGCTGGGTCGATTCACCAACGCCGGTCGAGGAGGGGCGAGCGCGCGACCGTCTGGTGGGCTGTCCCGCCAGCGTCGCCGCCTCAGCAGCTTCCGCACTCTCGACGTGTTACTCGAGCGCAGAGGCTTCGCCGCGGGTCTCGACAAGGAATTGGCCAGCGCAGCGTTGCCGCTGCGGGTCGGTGAATACCTGCTCATCCGCTGGCTGTTAGCACTCGGCCTGGGCACGACCGCGGCGATCTTCCTCCAGCTGCCATTGGCGGCAGTGCCTGGTGCCGCGCTCGGCTACATGCTGCCGGCGCTGTACGTCGGCTTCCGCAAGCGGCACCGTAGCGGCCTGTTCGAAGTGCAGCTGGTCGATGCGTTGGCGCTGATGGCCGGCGGCCTGCGGGCTGGCTACAGCTTCTTGCAGGGCGCCGAAGCAGTGGTGCGCGAGCTCCCCTCGCCCATTCAGGACGAGTTCGGAGCCCTGCTCCAGGACCTGCGCGTCGGTGTGCCGATGGAAGAGGCAGTCATCGGGCTGTCACGGCGCGTGCCCAGCGAAGAAGTGGACATGCTGGCGACCGCCATCCTGATCCAGCGCACGTCGGGCGGCAACCTGGCCGAGATCCTCGACAGCATTGCCTACACCATCCGTGAACGGCTGCGCATTCGGCGCGAGATCATGACTCTCACCGCCCAGGAGCGCATGTCCAGCTACGTGGTCGGCGCCCTGCCCCTCATCTCGTTTGTCTTTCTCAAGCTGAGCAACCCGGATTACCTGGACCAGTTGTTCGCGACTGTTCTGGGCCACGTCCTGCTCGGCGCGGCGATCGGCCTGGAGATCGTGGGCTTCTATGTGATCCGTCGCATCATCGACATCAAGGTGTGACCGCCATGAACATGACCCTCGTTGTTCCCATCCTGACGTTTGTCACCACCGGACTGTTCGTGATGGCTCTCGTGCCACCGCGGTCCGCCGCCACGCTGCGAAAGCGGCTCGCACCGTACGGATCACGTGTGGCCCCCGCCCGCGAGCGGGCGCTGGCCGGCTCATTCTCCTATCGCGTACTGCGACCAGCCAGCCAGGCGCTTGCGCGCCTGGCCATGGTGATCGCGCCGTCGACAATCCACGCCAAGGCAACGCTCGAGCTGGCCAAAGCTGGCGATCCGATAACGGTCGAGCAGTACATGGCCCTGCGTTTGGTCGCGATGGTCGGCGCACCGCTGGTGTACGTGCTCATCAACGCCCGCACAGGTCAGCCGTTGAGCCCGCTAAGTCTGACGCTGGTCGGCGGGTTGTTCCTGCTCGGCGGCCGCTTCAGCTCGTGGTGGGTGCGCCGCGCCGCCAAGAAGCGACAGGACCAAATCGAACGCTCCCTGCCGTCGGCGCTCGACCTCATCACGGTGTGTATGGAAGCCGGCCTGTCGTTCGACAGTGGCATGGCCAAGGTCGTCGAAAAGACCAAGGGTGTGCTGGCCGACGAATTCGCGCACGTCCTCCAGGACATCCAGGTGGGCAAGTCGCGCCGCGAGGCGCTGCGCGACCTCGGACGCCGCATCGACGTACGCGACGTGTCGGCACTGGTCGCCGCGATCGTGCAGGCCGATCAGATGGGCATGAGCCTGGCTCCGGTCATGCGCGCCCAGTCCGACGACCTGCGGCTGCGGCGTAAGCAGCGCGCCGAGGAGACGGCGATGAAAGCACCGGTCAAGATGCTGTTCCCGCTGATCCTGTTCATCATGCCGTCGAGCATGCTGGTCCTCTTGGGACCAGGCATCGTCATCATCTTTACCCAGCTCTTGACGCAAATGACGAGCTGGTAAGCACCTACGGAGGGCGTCGGTATGGAAGGGCTGGTATTCCTGCTGCGGCTGGTCGCAATCGTGGCGGCCGCGGCACTTGTCTTGGTGGTCATTCGGCGGCGGGGCGGCGTACTCCCGGGCATGCGCCAGGCACGCCCGCGCCAGTGCCCCCACCTGGGCATGGCGACTGATCCATTCAGCCGCGATACCCGCGCCTCGGACGAGCACCGCTGCTATGCCAGCATGGCCCGCGAGCGGATCGATCTATCCCACCAGCGGCAGTTCTGTCTGACGTCCACGCACAACCGCTGTCCGTTCCTGCTCGTTCAGACTCAGCAGGAAGGGCTGCTGGCGCGGATCTGGGCCTGGCGGCGGATCGTCTCCCCCGTCCGCCAGGCCCGGCCTTCCGCGTCGGCTGCCGGTGTTGGCGCCATGTTTCTGGCGATTATGACGCCGCTTGTCACCGCGGTCGGAGATGCCGCGGAAGAGTTGGCACGCCTAGACGGTAGCAGCACGCGCGAGTTCCTCGCGCAGGCGCCACGTATCGCGGCGCACGTGCTGATGGGTGTGCTGCAGGGCAGTCGAATTGCCGTTCGCCTCATCATGCCGCGACTGAAACTCGTTGTGCAGCGCGTGCAGTTCGTCTTCAGCCAGACGCGGTCGCGCCGGCGCAGTGCGAAGCTGGTGCAGCGGCTGGCGGCGGCGAGGCCGCACGTTGAAGCGACCCCAGTGCACCTTCAGACGCTGGTCGCTCCAGCGGCGAACGCCGAGGTCGCACCACTCGTTGAAGCTGCGGCCGCGGTCGAGGTTGCGCCGATTATCGATTTGGCACCGCGGGTGGAGACAGCCGCGCGCATGGAGACTAGCGTGGTGCGCGGGCGGGACTGCCTGGAGCGTGGGATCGCTGCGCTCGAAGCAGGTCATGAGGTCGAGGCGCGCGCGCTGTTCAAGCGCGCCACGGAGCTCGATTCGCGGGCCGCGCGTGGCTGGTTCTGGCGGGCCAAAACCGCTGATAGTCTCGATGAGGTCATCGCATGTCTCGAGCGCGCCAACGGACTCGAGCCTGACAATGCGCTGATCGCTTCAAACCTCGTGCTCACAGCGCAGCGACGCGAGGCGTTGCGGACGAACCCGGTGCCGGTAACCCTGCCGCCCGGCAGGGCCGAGCCAGCGACGAGCTTCGTGCGACGGTCAGGCCTGGTGCACCGCACGCTGTGGGCCGCGATCGACGTGAGTCGCGCCATCGGCGCCCTGGCTGCGTTCCTGCTGGGCACGACCTGGCTGCTCGGCGCGCTGCCGCCTGGCCTGCGCGCGGCCATCGCCGACTCGAGCGGGCTCCAGTCCCTGCCACTGCCTGATGCTCGAGCGCTGACTGGGCTGGTGCAACTTGCGCCAGTCGGCGGCTACGAGCTTGGGTCCGCGCTGCCGTATGGAATCGGGTTCCTGGCGCTGTTTATTGGGCTAGGTCTGCTGGGCGATGAGCGCTGGACGCGCCTCTGGGCGCCCCTGCTGGGCATTGCCAGCGGCTGGGTCTGGCTCAGCTTCCCATCTGGTGCGGGCCCCGAGCCGCTGATCCTGGTCGCCTGCGGACTGGTCGCCGTCGCCGGCGCCGTCACCGGTTGGACCATCCTGCCCGGCGGCAGCTCCGGGCGATCGAGCATGGTCGTTCGTTCCGCGCACGCGTTGGCTGCGTAGATGAACCTGCGCGTCCTCGACGGCCTGCGTGGTCTTGCCGCGCTGTACGTCCTGATGCATCACGCATGCGGTCTGCTGTGGGGCGGCTCGCTTGCCGATGACCCAGCGCCCGCCCTGCTGCTGCGGAATATCTTCAGCTTCGGCCATCAAGCGGTGCTGCTGTTCTTCCTGATCAGCGGTTTCTGCATTCACTACCGCCAGGCGCTGAGCGGTGCACACAGTCTGGATCCGCGGGCTTTTGGCTGGCGTCGCGCTCGGCGCCTGTACCCGCCGTTGCTCCTCGCGCTGGCGGTCACCGCCTTGTTCGACTGGATCGGAATGGCGGTGACCCCGAGCTTCTATAGCGGCGCTTCGGCATACTGGTCCGGGCCAGTCAGCGTTGGCGCCTCGCACACGCCGCTGACACTGGTCGGCAACTTGATTTTTCAGGCACGACTGGTTGTCGCCGAGTTCGGCTCCAATAGTCCCCTGTGGTCGCTGGCGTTCGAGTTCTGGTTCTATCTGCTCTACCCGTTGGTGCTGGCCGGCTTCGGTCGCTTCGGCTCCACACGCACCCTGGTTGCGATTGTGAGCGTGTCCTCAATCGCTTCGCTCGCGGGCCGCATGGTGAGTTGGTGGGCGCTGCCGGTGCTGACAGCTTGGGTCATCTGGGCGGCTGGCGCTGTGATTGCGGAGGCGTACGTCGCTCAACGGCGATCGGGGGCGCTCCAGTGGGTGGGACTCGCCAGCGTGGGGGGTTTCGTTGCGCTCGCGTGGCTATCGCCAATTGGGGAGCAGCACGAGCGTTTCGGTGACCTGACGTGGGGAGCGCTGATGGCCCTGGCGCTGGCCGCGCTACTCCTCGCCCAACGGAACCGCGTGTCCGCTGTTGTCGAGCGAGTCTGCCTGGTGTTTCGCCCGCTCGGGGAGATTTCCTATTCGCTGTACGTACTCCACTATCCGTGGCTGGCGCTGCTCGCGGCGCTGTGGCTTGCCGGCCATGAAGCCACGCCTGGCGGGATGGAGCTGGCGGTGTTCGGGATCGTGTCCTCGATCGGTCTGGGCGCGCTCGGCTGGTTCATCGCCGAGCGACGCGCCACCGCTGTGCCAGCGCGCGGTCGAGTCGCGATCGGTCAGCTCTCTATGATGTCGCGCCCGCCGCTTAGCAGGCTGATGAAAAAGCGGTCCCCGCTCTGGATTCGACGGGCTCACCATGAGCGGGGACCGCTCGTCCTGAGTTTGTCGAAGGATTTTTTCATCAGCCTACTTCACGCGGTGGCGCCCGGGCCCTGACGGCCTCGCTTTGCGTTCTCCTTAGCGAAATGCCCCCAAGTCCACAAAGCCAGCACCCGACCGGGCTGTCGAGCCGCCTGGCGCACCTGCGCGGCCGACGTCCACTTCTGATCGCCGCCGCGGTCATTTTGCTGGCGAATTACCTGGTCGTCTCGTCAGTGCCCGACCCGCAAGACCCGACCGACGTCTCATTCACGTTTTTCAAGCAACAGGCCGAGCTCGGGAATGTCCTGGACATCACCAGCCGCGGCGACCTCATCCAGGGCACGTTCAAACACCCGGCGAGCGATTCCGCCCAGGCTGGCGCTGGTAGTCGCGAGGTGATGCGTTTCGCCACTGTGCGGCCAGAATTTGCGGGCGCCACGCTCGAGAGACTGCTCGAAAGCCAGGGCGTCATTATCAATGCGCGTCCGGTAGTCGAGGCGCGCAGCTGGTGGATGAACCTGCTGATCAGCTTCGGTCCGACGCTGTTGCTGGTGGCGGTGTTCGCGTGGGTCGCGAGTCGCATGGGTGGAGGGCTCAGGATGGGCCGCATGAGCGCGCGGCGATTCGATCGCGACCACGCGCAGCGCATCACCTTCGACGATGTCGCCGGGGTTGAGGATGCGCGCGCGGAGCTGATGGAGGTCGTCGATTTCCTCCGCCAGCCCGAACGCTATACATCACTCGGCGGCACCGTTCCTAAAGGGGTCCTCCTGGTGGGTCCACCTGGCACGGGCAAGACCCTCCTCGCCCGCGCAGTTGCCGGTGAGGCGAACGCGCCGTTCTTCAGCGTCAGCGCCAGCGAGTTCGTGGAAATGATCGTCGGCGTGGGCGCCTCGCGCGTACGCGATCTGTTCAAGCAGGCTCGCAAAACCGCGCCGGCCATCATTTTCATTGACGAGCTCGATGCTGTCGGACGTTCACGGGGCGCCGGGCCGTCGAACAGCGGTCGCTCCGAACAGGAGCAGACGCTCAACCAGATCCTGACCGAGATGGATGGGTTCTCGGCCGGTGAGGGCGTGATCGTGCTGGCCGCGACTAACCGACCGGACGTGCTGGACCCCGCGCTACTACGCCCTGGTCGGTTCGATCGGCAGGTCACCGTCCAAGCGCCGGACCGGTCGGGGCGGGAGGCTATCCTCCAGGTCCACATGCAGCACGTCCCGTTGTCCCCAGATGTGGATGTGCGGGCGCTTTCGTCCGCGACGCCCGGCTTGGTCGGGGCCGACCTGCACAACCTCGTCAATGAAGCGGTGCTCTTCGCCGCCCGCCGCAGCGCGGAGGCGGTGACGCACAACGATTTCATGGATGCGTTGGAGAAGGTGCTGATGGGCCCGGCTCGCCACGTGTTCATCTCCCCGGTCGATCGTCGGCGGGTCGCCTACCACGAAGGTGGGCACACCGTTGTCGGTTTGCTGCTGGCGCATGCCGATCCGGTCACACGGGTCACCATCATGCCGCGCGGTCGGGCGCTCGGTCTGACCTACCAGACGCCGCAGGACGACCGACAGATGTACGACGAGCCGTACGTGCGGGCACGTATCACTGGTGCGCTGGGTGGCCGGGCAGCGGAGGAGGTGGTGTTCGGACTACGCACAACTGGCGCTGCCAACGACATGCTTGTGGCGACCGACTTCGCGCGCCAGATGGTGACACGCTGGGGAATGAGTGACCAGTTCGGCGCGCTTGCGCTTGCTCCGCGCGACGGTGGCTTCCTCGGCTACGCCGACTCCTTCATGGGCGGCGCCAAACCGTTCAGCGAGGCGACCGCGCAGCGCATCGACGACGAGGTGCAGCGCATCCTCGACGAGTGCTACGCCAGCGCTCTCGAACTGGTGATTCGGCACCGCGCGGAACTCGACGCCCTGGCGGGCGCTCTTCTCGAGCGGGAGTCGCTCGACGAGAACGAGATCCTGACCGCCACAGGAATCACCCCGGCACGGTTGCTGGAGTCCAGTACCGGTGAGACAACCACTGCCTTGTCGAATTAGAGGCTCACGGTCGGCAGTTCTAGGGTCAGTCACGCTGGTCGCGGAGAAGGCCCATCGCCGCGGCGGTATTGCAGATGAGTATGCGTGGCTTAGACTAGCTTTGGCGGCGCTCGTCGCCGCCAGGCCCCTATGCCGCGCGTGCCCTTCGATCCGGCCACGGACTACTACCAGCTCCTGGGCCTCAAACCGAGCGCCAGCTCCGGCGAGATCCAGGCCGCGTACCGCCGCCTAGCCAAGACCTATCACCCCGACCTGCACGCGGGTTCGGCGCTGGCCGCGGCGCGGATGGCGCGCGTCAACGCAGCCAAGTCCGTGCTGCTGGATCGCGAGACTCGCGCCATCTACGATCGCGTGCGCGCACTCCGCCACCCGGTCGCGCGCGTGGCGGTCGCTCACGCCCACCAGGCGCACGTGGTACGGCCGAGCTATCGCTATGCGCCGCCCGAGGTCATTCGACCGACCAGGCGGCAGCGGCTCGATCGAACGACTGGTGTTTTGCTGGTGCTGGTGTTGCCGCTCCTGGGTGCGCTGTTGCTGTACGTGATCGAGGCGGTGCAGATGGCAGGCCAACCGCTGCGCACATCGGCCGCTCCCGATCTGGCGATCTCGTCGTTCAGTCGACCGACCAACACAGCTGACGCGGTGTGGTTGATGGTGCACGCGTACCCGCCGAGCCCCTCCCTGGCGCAGCAAGCGAACAACCTGATCATCAGTCGCAACGATCAAACCCCTGAGGGCGAGCTGCTGCGCGCGGTCGGCCGGCACCTGCTGCAAGCCGGCCGCAGCGGGGACGCCGAAGGGTGGCAGGCGGCGGTCGCCGAGGTGTGCGTACTAGCTAGCCGCTGCTGACGGGGGGTCAGGCACGGGGGAGCGGGGGCCGGGGGTCAGGGGTCAGGGGCACCGAGAGCTGAGCCTTGATCTTTTCGACCAGCTTCATCTCGACGCATCTGGCGCCCGCCTTGATCGCGTTCTGGATCGCGAGCGGCGTCGACCGCCCGTGGGCGACGATACACACGCCGTTGACCCCAAGCAGCGGCACGCCGCCGTACTCCTCGTAGCTGAGCCGGTTGCGAATCGCGCGGAAGGCTGGCCTGAGACCAGCGGCGAGGATGGCCCTGACGGGATTGCGCGTGAGCTCCTGCCTGATCAGGTCGGTCATGGTGGCGACCACACCCTCGGCGCCTTTGAGGAAGATGTTGCCCGCGAAGCCGTCCACCACGACGACATCCACCGTGCCGTCGGTGATGTGGTTGCCCTCGATGTTGCCGACGTAGTTGATCGGCAACGCTTTGATGAGCGGAAGCGCTGCCGCCAACAGGGCATTGCCTTTGCCCTCTTCCTCGCCGTTGGAGAGTGTCGCGACGGTGGGTCGGATCTTGCCGAGCACCTCGGCGTAGCTGCTGCCCATCAGCGCGAACTGCGCCAGCCACTCGGGCTTGACGTCGACATTGGCGCCGACGTCCAGGAGCACGCACGTCCCTTTCGTTGTCGGAAGCTGCGCCGCCAGCGCCGGCCGTTCGGAGGTGATGCCTTCGATCCGCCGCAGGCCGAGGAGCGCGGTTGCCAGGACTCCGCCGGTGTTGCCCGCCGAGACAAAGCAATCCGCGGCGCCCTTCTTGACCAGGTCGACGCCGACCGCCATCGAGGAGTGGCGTTTTCTCCGCACCGCCTCAGCTGGATGCTCACCCATCTCGATCACTTCCGGGGCGTGAACGATCTCCAACAGGTCATCGACCCGGGTGAGGTCGCCGCGCTTGCGGAGCTGCGCGCGGATGTCTGCTTCGCGGCCGACCAGCTGGATCTGGTAGCCCCAGGCGCGCGCGGCGCGCACGGCGCCAGCGACAGTGGCATCCGGGGCGTGATCGCCGCCCATGGCATCCAGCGCGATGCGCAGCATTCCGTCAGGCATTATTCACGAACGCACGTGTCCGTTCGCCGCCTCGGAAGCCGATGCCGCGCGGTTCGTGCGGGTGCAGCGCGACGCAGTGGCGGCGTACGCGCGTTCACTGCCACTGGAACATGCGCGTGCTCCACAGCTCGATCCTGCTACGCACTATCTCGGCGCGCCGGACGAGACGCTTGCGTTCGTGGTCACGCTGGATGCGATCAACTTCGGCTCTGGTTACTTCCCGCATCTGCGCAAGCGGCCGGGGCTGTCGGGGTATTTCACGGTTGCCTCGGGCCTGAAGGAGGCCTGGCCGGTCACGGCGCAGCAGCTGCAGCAGCTCACGCCTGCCCAGTGCGCGCACGTGTTTGGGCAGACCCTGGACGACAGCGCCGTGGCGGAGCTGATGGGGCTCTTCGCTCAAGCGCTGCGGGACCTCGGCGCCTTCGTGGACCAGTGCGGCAGTTTCAGAGCGCTCGTGGACGCCGCCAACGGCTCCGCTGAGCGGCTGGTCGAGGTGCTGGCGGAGATGCCCTTCTATCAGGACGTGCCGTTCTACAAACGCGCGCAGCTCACCGCCGCCGATCTGACGACCGCGGGCGTGGCCACCTTCCACGACCTCGATCGACTGACGATCTTCGCCGACAACCTGGTGCCACACGTGCTCCGCGTCGACGGCATCGTGGAGTACGACGCCGAGCTGCTCGCGCGCATCAATCGCGAAGAGTTGATCGAGGCGGGCTCACGGGAGGAGACGGAGATCCGCGCGTGCGCGGTGCACGCGGTGGAGTTGATCGCCGAGGCGTTGCAGCGGTCGGTAAGCCCGATGCAGCTCGATTACCTGTTGTGGAACCGCGGCCAACAGCCGGTGTACAAGGCCCAGCCGCGGCACCGCGCGCGGAGCGTCTACTACTGAAGCCGCTGCT